>ERZ839767.249-NODE-249-length-93814-cov-8.339818_pt1 | contig 93814 bp, 95 predicted proteins | sample MGYA00519879_ERZ839767 | MGnify/ENA primary metagenome ERZ839767 (study PRJEB31850, sample SAMEA3708852) | human gut metagenome | biome: human gut; feature: human-associated habitat; material: faeces | place: China | collected 2014 ...
AGACGTAACGAATCGCAGAAGATTCATGGCGAAGCCATGTACACCGCACCTGATTGCGCAGCGCGTGCAGTTCTTCAAGCCCAGCGCCGACAATGGCGGGGTCAAGGGGCAAGGCCCCTTGCGTTCTCTTGGGGGATCTAAAGGGGGACATTCTCTCACGTGAGAGAATGTCCCCCTTTGCTCGCTTCCCCGCGTCAGGCGGGGAAAACCGCAGCCCTTTCGGGACGCAAAAAAGAAGGGACCACCGTTCGGTGGCCCCCAATTTTTTACAGCTTGCGGAAGCGCTCCGCAATGACCGCCGCCGCGTCAGCGGTCGACAGCGCACCGGTGTCAAGGTAAAGATCATACCCCTCCGGCGCGCCCCAGGCCTTGTGGGTGTAGCTCTCGTAATACTTGCGGCGCTGCTTGTCCATCTTACGGATCAGGCGGATGGCCTGGTCGCGCGTGAGCTTTTCCTGCGCCATTTTGCGCTGGATGCGGTGCTCGTCCGGCGCGGCGACGAACACGGTGAGAAGCCTCACGTCCTCGCCGCGCAGCACATAGTCTGCGCAGCGCCCCACGAACACACACTCCTCGTGGCGGGCGATGCGGCGGATCTCGTGGCTTTGCAGGGCGAAGAGCACTTCGCTCGTCGGTTTGCCGCGCAGCACATGGTGGTTGCCCTCGTGCACGGTCTGGAAGAGGTAGGGGTTGGTCGCCTTTTCGTCCGAGGGGGAGAGCGTTTTTTCCGAAAGCTCGCCGTACTCGCACGCGAGGCGGATCAGCTCGCGCTCATAGACGCGGATGCCGAGGAGATCCGCTGTTTTCACGGCCACTTCGTGGCCGCCGCTGCCGAACTGGCGGCTGATGCTGATGATGCGATTTCCCATAGTATGAATCTCCCTCCGCTTTTCTATTGTTTCAGCGCGTTGAGCGCCGGCTGGGGAATCGAGAATGCACGATCCGCCGGCGTGATGACGGCGGAGAGCGACACCGGAGCGTCGGAGAGGATGAGGTGCAGCGCGCCGCTGCACGAGATGTTGACGGACTGGAGCTCGCCCTGCTCGCTCACGCGGACGGAAATGCGTCCGGAGGAGAAGGTCACATCCTGTGCCTTGATATCCGGCGCGATGGCGGCGGCGAGCTCGCTCATCGCGTCGGAGTCGAGCGAAAGACCGTAGAGATAACCGTCGCTCACCTTATCGCAGCCTGCGCTGCCGTCAAGGATCAGGCGGTAGCAGAGGTCGATGAGCGACGTGGCATCGACGAGCTGCTGGCTCGCGGTGTCGACACTGTTGCCGTCCGCGTCGCAGATCTTGCTGCCGGAGAAGTAGACGGCGAGGGTGTTTTTTTGGATGCTGCCGTAGCTCTGGCCGTCGATGCTGCTGCGGTCGTACTGGAGCGTGCTGTTCAGCACGATCGGGCCGCAGTCGGCGGAAAGGGCGATGTCGGCGGACAGATCGTCCGCGGTCAGCTTGCCCCAGGCACCCAGCAGACGGAGCGCGTTGTCCGTCAGCGTGGAAGCGTCGTCATTGCTGCCCGAATGGATGGCGGTGAGCACATCATCGGGGATCTCCGGCGCGAGCGCGTCGGTGAAGTGCGCGGCGGCCTCCACGCGAAGATCTCCGGAGTTTTCCGCAGTGAAGCTTACGTCCATCAGCTCGCCGCTCTCGGCGGTGAGATCCACGCGGATCGCGGAAAGCGATGCGGCGTTCGCAATCTCATCCGAGGTGAGAAGACGCAACAGTGTGCTCGCGTCGTCGCCCTCGGCGGTGAGGGTGTAGCGCTTTTCCTGCCCGTCAACGGATTTCGTCACCGTGAGCGTGCGGCAGAGCTCGGCGGTCTCATCCATGAGCTCGGCGTAATTTGGGAATGCGCCGCCGACAGCGTAGGACTTGCCGTTTTCAAGGTAGATCGCGCCGCCTGCGTAGTAGAGCGCCGCGCCGTCGCGGTCGATGCAGGTGATGGGAGCGCCGTCCTTCTTCGTGCGGGAGACGGAGGCGTCCGCGCTCAGGCTGATTTTGCCATAGGAGGCGTCGACCGTGACGTCCATGGTCATCGGGTCCTCTTTGACACGCGCCTCGACAAGGCGGTAGGCTTCGAGGTCCTTCTTAAAGTCGGAGCGGAGGAAGAACGCCGCAGCCGCGCCGAGCAAGACTAAAATCGTGATGAGAATAGGGAGGAAGCGGCGGCGTCTGCGCTTTTTTGGTGCAGGCGGGATCGCAGGCTGCGTGAGTGTGTTTTCGCGCGCTTCGCGCTCCTCGCGAAGAAGCCGAAGTTCCTCTTCCGCGCGCGTAAGGCGCGCCTCGATGGAGTCGGGATCGGCTGCGGGAGCGGGTTCAGCGGGAGTGGGTTCGGAAGCAGGAGCGCTTTCCGTGCCCTCGACCGCGGCGGTGACGACCGGCGCAGCGGTCGCTGCTACTGCCACGGCGGCGGGGACTGCCGTAGATTCAGCGGACACAGGCGCATCCGCCTGAGTGGCATCTTCGACCGCTGTAGACGCGGGGGCACCCGTCTTGGCAGGGGCTTCGTCTGCTGTGGACGCATTGGCGTCCTCGCCGCGGACGATCTGCTCGGCCTGCGAGACGGCGCTCGCGCTGCGCGCCAGCGCTTCGGCGCGTCTGCGCGCCTTGCGCTTGTGGCGGTGGACGAGCAGAACGATGATAAGGATCAGAACAGCCAGCACGGCGAGCACGCCGAGCCAGATGCCCCAAATGTCGAGCGTCCGCACGGCGGCAAACTCAACGCTGTCGCCGCTCGTGGAGAAGGTGAGGTAACTGCCCATCGTGCCGCAGTCGGCCTCCTGCCAGCTGCCGCTGTTTTCACGGGTGTAGATGCGCAGCTCCTTCTGCCCGACGGGCGGGAGATAGCGCACGGTGTGCGTGTCCTGCCCGTCGTCGGCAAGCTCGATGCGCCACTGCTCGAGCACTTCGGCGTTGGCAACCATCGAAGGCATTTCGCCGCGGCTGAGGCAGGAGAAGTAGCCCTTCACGCGGTCGAGCACAGTGCCGGACTGCACGTCGAACGCCGCGGGCGTGAGCGGCTGGGCGGTCACGGTGATGGCGTCGCCGTCGTTGTAGTTGCCCTCGACCAAGATGACAGCCTGTCCGCTCTCTCGCGTCTGTTCAGAGGCAAGGCCGGGGGTGTAGGCCTCGTAAACAGCGGTGACGACGGTGTCAAAGTGCAGATTCGTGAGGTCGGTGCGGTCCCAGTGGACGTGACAGCCGCTCTTGGCGGGCGGCTCGGGGATGTCGCTTTCGTCGATGGAGTCGCCGTAGTTGAAAGTGCGGCTGAGCACAGTTTTATCGTCAGCAACGAAGGTGAGCGTGAAGGACTTCATGCTCTCGGGCAGGTCGATGAGTGCGAGCAGCTGAGAATAGCTGATGGGCTCGGCCCGTCCGGCGTAGCCCTGACGGTTGATGCCGGGGAGATCGTCGGAGACATAGTAGTTATGCTCAAATGTGCCCGTGTCGCTGCCGGAGATCGCACCCTGGTACTGCTGGCAGTCGGTGATGTCGACGAGCGAGTAGTTCCAGCGGACGCTGCTGCCGCTGCCGTCGACATTTTCCTGCACGCCGGAGCCGACGATGCCGCCGACATACTTCTTGCCGCTGAGCGTGCACTTGGAGAAGTTCCCGAGCACCGTCGCGCCGGTGAGACCGGCGATGCCGCCGGTATAGCTGCCGTTTTCGTTCGTGATGGTGCAGGACGACGTCTCACACGCAGTCAGATAGCCGAGGTCCATGCGGCCGACAATGCCGCCGACATAGCTGCGCTTGCCGGACACATCGCCGGTGTTGACACACTTCTGGATGATGGACTTGTATTCATACTGCTTGCGGTAGATGTTCGAAAGGTGGCCCGTGACATCGTCCTCGGGGTCGAGCGTGTATTCGATGGCCATGGAACCGGCGATGCCGCCGGTGTTGACGTCGCCGTACACCGCGCCGCTGTTGCGGCTGAGCGATACCTTACCGAGCGTGACGGAGCTGATATCGACACTCGAGGCGTCGACGATCAGATCGCCCGTGCCGCCGGTGAGCGAGGAGATGGCGGAGAACATCGTGTTCGTGAGCTCGTTGAACTTGCTGCTGATGTTGCGGATATCGGCGGAAAGAGCCGTGCTGGTGTTTTTGACGTTTTCGGTGATCAGCGAGAGCTGGCTGTTCGCCGCGGTGACCGAGCCGACGACCATGTTGATGTTCGACACGGTGACGACGTCGGAGACGTCAAAATCCTGATCGAAGCTGACGTTGATATCCGGCAGGGTGGGATTCTCAGGATCGAAGTCATCGGGGTCAAAATCACCGTCGATACTGATGCTCGGCTGGGGGATGGCGTCGGGGTCGACGTCGATGGTCACGTCGTTCGCCGCGTCCGATGCATCGGAGAGGTAGCCCGAGATCAGGTCAAGGCGGTCGGAAATTTCGCTCGAGCCGTATTCGGCGTCGTTGACGGCCTTTTTGACGAGCGAGTCGAGCTCCTTGATCTGCGATTGGATGCGCGAGAGCTGGCTGGCGGAGACCTGCGTGCGCACATAGGGCTCCATTTGGCCGGCGATGCCGCCGACGTCCTTTCGCCCGCAGATCGCGCCTTCATTGCTGCACGCGAGCACTTGTCCGCTGCTGCGGCCGACCACGCCGCCGACATTGTAGCCGATGTGCTGGTAGCCGACAGCGGCATAGTTCGTGCTCGACGCGATCGCGCCGGAGGAATAGCCCGCGATGCCGCCAGTGTCGGTGGCGATATTGAGCGTGTCGAGACGGGACAGACTTGCAAGATCAAGCGAGAAATCGAGGCTCAGGTCGCTTAAGTCAATGCTGGGGTCGGTACTCTCGATGTTCACATACGCGCGGCCACGGCAGGAGACGATGGAGCCGAGGTTCTCGCCCACGATGCCGCCGGTCATGCTCTGGCCGAAGATCGCGCCCGAGGCTTCGCACGCGCGCACGATGCCCGTGGCGAGGTTGCGGCCCGCGATGCCGCCGACGCTGCGTTTGCCGGAAACACTTCCGTTGAATGTGCAGCTTTCGATCGTGCCGTGATTTTCACCCACGATGCCGCCGATATTTTCGCTGTCGCCGGACGGGGTGACCGTGCCCTCAACATTCAGGTTTTTGATGACGGCGTCCTTTTGCAGCACGCCGAAAAGACCGGCGGGGGAGACGCTCTGTGTGATGGAAAGGCTGCTGATGGTGTGGCCGTTGCCGTTGAACGTGCCGCCGAACGTCGGGATGGGGAGCTCGTCATCGTCGGTCAGCTCGATATCGTTGTCAAGCACAACGGTTTTACCGCGCGACCAGGAGTCGAGCGTGCAGGAATGCGCGAGGGATCGTAAGTCTTCTGCGCTCTTGATGTGGATGGCGCCGTCCCCGTCTGCCAAGACCTGCGTGACAGGGAGAAGCGAGATGAGCAGCAGGCACGAGAGTGCAAGCGCGCAGAAGCGATAGAAATGATTAGTCTTCTTCATCGTCTTGCTCCTCATTTGCAGATCCGGAGATCAGATTCAGGTCGATGTCGCCCTCGACCGTGGCGTGCATGATGCCATGCACCGTACCATTGATGTTGCCGCGCACCATGCCGTTGACGGAGACCTTACCGTGACCCGATTTCTTTTCCGTGATGGACGGGACGGAGAACGAGGTCTTGTCGACGATGCCGCTGCCGATGAGCAAGATCTGCGGCAGGGCGAACATGACCATGATGATGGAGATGACCGTGCCGCGGCCAAGGCTCTCACCGATGCCCGCGATGACGGGCTCAGATGTCATGCTGCCGATCAAAAAGCCGCAGATCGAGAGGATCGAGCCGGAGGTGATGATCGTCGGGAAGGCGAAGTTCAGCGTCTCGACGATGGCGTCGCGGTGGTGCATTTTGGATTTGAGCTCCTGATAGCGGCTGGCGATGACGATGGCGTAGTCGATATTCGCGCCCATCTGGATGGAAGAAACAATTAGATATCCTAAGAAGAAGATGTACTTGCCCGTGATGGTCGGGAACGAGAAGTTGAGCCAGATGCAGCCCTGAATCACGAGGATCAGCAGCACCGGCATACCGGCGGAGTTGAACGTGAAGAGCAGCACCAGCATAACCACGAGCACCGACACGATGCTGACGACCTTGTTATCCACGGCGAAGGACTTTTCAAATTCGTATTCGTTCGTCGATTCGCCCGCGAGGTAGACGTTTTCATCGGGGTAATACTTTTCGGCAATTTCGAGAATTTTGTCGGTGAAGGCGTAGGTCTCATCGCCGCTTTCCGGCAGCGTGAGGTAGATGAGCATGCGGTCGTAATCCGTACCTTGAAGCTGGGCCTTGGCGCTGTTCATCTGGACCTCGGCATCCTGGAGCATCTGCGTCTGGTCGTCACTGAGCGTCACGATGCCGGAATCCACCTGCTCGCAGACAAAGAGGAACATGTCGATGAGCGGCACCTTGTAGGTGGCAAGGTTGCCTACGATCTGGCCATATTCCGCCTGCTGGGCGGCGTAGGCGGCGTAGACGACCTGCGCGGCCTCGTAGTCAAGGCCCGCGAGCTCGGCGAACTGGCGCGGCGTCAGCTTGTCGGCCAGCATGTAGCCGTCGAGCGCCTCAATGTTGGTAAGACCCATCGTGGAGTCAACCTCGCCGTACTGGCCGAGCTCGTCTAAGATGGCGGACTCCTTGTCGTAGTCGCCCGTGGGGACGATGAGCGCCAGCATGTTCTTCGAGGTGAAGTTATCCTCGATCATCTGCTGGGCAAACTGCGTCTCATTCTGCTTGGGAGCGGAGATGAGGCCATAGCCGTAGGCGTAGGGGCAGTCGGACGACTGGCGGTAGCCGATGACGGCCAGCACCACGAAGACGATGGGAACGATGTGGCGTGTGGCATAGTCGAGCTTGCCGACGAACGGGATCTTCGGCACGAAGCTGCGGTGCTGCGTGCGGTCGATGAGCGGGCCGAAGAGCATCAGAAGCCCCGGCATCACGATGAACGCGGCGAGCAGCGCAAAGAGAATGGATTTGATGAGGCACAGCGCCATGTCGGGGCCGAGCTTGAACTGCATGAAAAGCATTGCAACGAGACCGCCGATGGTCGTCAGGCTGCTCGCACCGATCTCGGGGATGGATTTGCTCAGCGCAACGATGACGGCCTCGCGCAGCGGCAGCAGCCGGTGCTCCTCTTTAAATCGGTTGCAGAAGATGATGGCGTAGTCGATGGACAGCGCCAATTGCAAAATACTCGTGACCGAGTTTGAAATGAACGAGATTTTGCCCATCAGGAAGTTCGTGCCCTGATTCAGAACGAGCGCGACAACGAATGTCAGGATCAGCACCGGCACCTCACCGTAGGTCTCGGACGTGAAGAGCAGCACGATGACAATGACGATGGCGACATACACCATGATGACGCTGATCTCGTGGTCGATGGTCTCCTGCTGCGTGTTGCCAAGGTCCGTGTCGACATACAGATCGTAGTCGGAGAGGTATTCCTTCACGGCTTCGAGCGAGTCGAGACAGGCCTCGTCATCCTCACTGTAGGCAAAGGTGATGGAATAGAGGGCGGAGAGGTTATTATAATGTGCGGTGGTCTCGTCGTAGTCCACGCTCTGCACGCCCTTGATCTCCTTGATCTTGGGCTCGAGCGCGGCGGCCTGCTCTGGTGTGATGTTGGCCACCATGACCTCGGCCGTGCCATAGGTCGTGAACTGCTCGTCCATGATGTCGAGCGCCTGCTTCGTCTCGGAATCAGACGGCAGGTAGTACGTCAGGTCGCTCTCGACCTCGACCCAGTTGCGGGAAAAGGCGGAGAATACGAGCAGAATGATCGTGAGCAGAAAGATGAGATTTCGCTTGTCGACGATGACCGTCGACAGCTTTTCCATAAAGCTGGAGCCGGTCTCCTTGGTTTCGTTACTCATGGCGGTACGCATTGCCTCCTTTCTCGTGGGTGGGTCTTCGCTTCTTCATGCGCTCAAGGCCGCTTTTGATCGGCGGCTCGGGCGGGGCGAGCTGCACCACGTCGCCGAGCGAACAGTCGAGCTGGCGGCAGATGCGCACAAGCACCTCGAGCGAGACGAGCTCATTTTTCGAGAGCTTGGCGAGCGTGTTGGAGCTGATGCCGACCTCGCGCGCAAATTCCGTTTTATTTAAGCCCTTGTCGATGAGGAGCTTAAAAAGGTTGTTGTAGGTAACATACATGGTGGTACCTCCTGTTCAGTCGTCAACATTATATGAAAATATCCGGAAGAAGCAAGATTAAATTTGCGAAAGCAGATATTTTTTGAACAAATCTGGCGAAGTGACAAAAACAGGCCAGTACAGATGAACAATGCGCAGCCCCTTTTGAAGCGGGGATTTGTTGATCGAGTGAAGGAGAAGATGAAAAAGGGCAAGGAAGCACCGGAGAGCGGTAAAAAGACATCTTGACTTTTGCACTGTCATTTGCTATGTTTCGGTTAGAGATGACTAACTGACGTAAAACGAAAGAAAATCGGAACGAGAGCATAGCGAGACGAGGCAGAACGAAGGAAACAGGTATTTTTAGGATAAGAGGAGACTTGGCTATGAAAATTTTAGTATTCGGCGCGGGCGTACTCGGCTGCAATCTGGCGCGGAATTTCTTCCGCGCGGGAAAGGACGTCACGCTGCTGGCGCGGGGAGCATGGGGCGAGAGCATCCAAAAAAACGGCCTTCGGATCAAGGATAAGTTTTCGCCCCGCATGTCGGTCAGTCGTATTCCGGTCACGGCGGAGCTGAAAGCGGAGGACAAGTACGACGTGATCTTCGTCGTCCTGCGCTATACGCAGCTCGACGCGATCCTCGATACCCTGCGGGCGAATCCGACAAAGAATATCGTCTTTGTGGGAAACGACGTGCGCGCAAGTGCGCTGAGCGCTTCGCTGCCGGAGAAAAACGTGATGTTTGCCTTTGCGTCCTCGGCAGGCCATCGGGAGCGGGAGTATGTGGCATCCATCGACCTAAAAAAGATCACCATCGGCCAGATCGCGGGTGCGCCGTCGAACGAAACGCTCATCGGGCAGATCTTTGACGGCACCAAATATAGGGTAGCCTACGAGCCGAATATGGAGGATTATCTTCTCTGCCACGCGGCGTTCGTGCTGCCGGTGGCGTTCGCCTGCTACAAGGTCGACGGCGACCTCAAAAAGCTCAAGGGCAACACAGCCTACTTAAATCGCTTGATCGACGCTAATATCGAGGGCTACCGCGCGATCAAAAACGCGGGACATGAAATTTTACCGAAGGACGACGCGGAGTTTGAAGGAGCGGCGTACCGCAAGACCTGTCTGCGCTTTTTCAAGCTTATGTGCGCCACGAGCCTCGGGAAGATATGCGCGTCCGACCACGCGATGAACGCGGTCGACGAAATGAGCGCGCTGAACCGCGATTTGAAGGCTTTCTTCGACGAGCACGGCGCGAAATATCCCGTGTGGCAGGAGCTTGAGCAGGAAACCGCAAAATACCTGAAGTGAACAAAGGGGAAGCGCCCGTCATTTGGCGGGCGCTCTTACTGTATGAATGAATTTTAATTGTCCCATGGTAAAGAAGTAAATGCTGTAAAGGAAATTTGACAAGAAGTGCATATCATGCTATAGTAAAATTGTAAAGGAAACTTGTCATAAAAGGGGACGGTTTTTTGAGGAATAAAGTTGAGCAGTTACGAAAGGAGCGAGGATTAAATCAAGATGATTTTGCAAAAATGCTTCGTGTTTCAAGACAAACCATTAGTTCGATCGAAACAGGAAAGTATAATCCATCATTGGAATTAGCTTTTGCAATTTCAGACTTTTTTGGCAAACGGATTGAAGAAATCTTTATCTATGAAAGAGGTGCAGAAAATGAAAAAGAGTAATTTGATAACCGGGATACTATATGTGCTTTTCGGTGTGGTTTGTTTGATTGTTGCGCTATTGATTGAAACAAAGTTAGAGGGCATTTTATGGGGCTTTGCTGGCGCAGGTATCTTCCCTGGAATTATGATGATATGCAAATATTTTTATTGGAGCTCCCCCAAGAATAAAGAGCAATACGAAGAACGTTTGGAGAACGACCGAATTGAGCAACATGACGAGTTGAAAACAAAAATTAGAGATAGAGCCGGAAGATATGCCTACGGCATAGGACTGGTGGCTATTTGTTTCTCTATTTTGGTTTTCAGCATTCTCGGAGCGTCGGAAGTTATTGATAATGCTCGCATGATCATACTCTATCTCAGCGGATATTTAATGTTTCAGGTTATCGCAGGAATTATCATTTTTAATGAGTTGATGAAAAAGTATTAAGGGAAATCCCTTTAGGAACTAAAAGGCGCACTGCTATACTCTCCTATCGGGAGTATAGCACAAGGGATGATGACGGGAATGTGGAGGATAGCGGAACTCTGCTGCTGCGCATGGTGTGTTGCACAAGGCGCTGCAGCAGGCGGTGGCAATCGGTTATCTGCGCTTCAATCCTGCCGATGCCTGCAAGCTGCCTCGCGTGGAGCATAAGGAGATCAAGCCGCTGGAGGGGTGAAAACAGAAAAAAGGAGCGGGGCTGCGCCCCGCTCCTTTGCTATCTACAAATCGAAGTCCAAGCAATTTTTCCTTTAAACGCGGATATTATCTTCATCAATCGATAACACCGCTCATCACATCACGATACGTCTTATCCAAAAGCTCGCGTAAATCCGATGTGTCCGCCTGATAGCGTTCATTATTGATCGAAATAGTATCTTCATCCAGTTCAACAGGGATATCTTTGTCCGATATTTGAATCCAAAAATAGTAAAAGCTATCCGACATCCTGTCTACCTGATCCGTTGTTTCCTGCACATCCAGTTCATTGATAGCGCGCACGATCTCTTTCACTCGGTCATCGTTTGTCACCATATAATTTGACTCATTTTGAGGGTAAATTTTAAAAACGATATCGTTTGCGTTTTCAGCGTCAAGCGGAAGTACGCTGTGATCGCGGCAAAAACAGGCGATCGCCGCGGCAATCAAAATCAGACCTAAAATGCAAGAAAGTTTTTTCTTCATCGCTGCCCTCCTTTGAATACTGCTTTTAAATTCACTGATATTTTGAGTATATCATGCAAATGCAGCCGTAGCAACATTTTCAAGGTAGTTGTGCGCTTTTGGTGTTTTTGCGTATTATCACACTATGCGATTTGCTCTCAAAAGTTGAAAAAAGCCTTGAAATCATACGATTTCAAGGCTTTTCCATTGGTCCGAGTGGCGAGACTTGAACTCACGGCCTCTTGACCCCCAGTCAAGCGCGCTACCAACTGCGCCACACCCGGATGATGTGTACTGCTCAATGTCAGCTTAGATAGAATAGCACACCAGTCCGGAAAATGCAAGCCCTAATTTGAAATTTCTTCAAAAATTTTGTCGAGACCTCACCACGGGACTTCTTCATCCGCGCGCAGATAGAAGTGTCCGGCCTGCGGCGTGACGCCGGCGTTGGAAAACAGCTCTTCGAGCGTAACGAACTCGTAGCCCTGCTCACTAAGAACGTCGATGGTCTGAAGTGCGGCCTCGACACTCGTGTCATATGGGTCGTGCAGGAGAACGATGTCGCCGCTTTTGGCGTTTTCGATGATGTGGTGCGCGACGAGGTCCCTGTTGCGCACGCTCCAATCCATCGTGTCGAGCGTCCAGTAGATGAGCGGGACGGAGACGGCGCTTTTGAGCGCGTCGCTCGCAAAGCCCCAGGGTGGGCGCAGCCAGTAGTCACCGTCGCCGAGGATGGCGCGCAGCGTCTCGTCCGTTTTCTGGATTTCGGCGAGTGCAGCGGCGTCAGCGCTGTCAAGACGGATGTGCGTGTAGCTGTGGTCGCCGACCTGATGGCCTTCGTCTTTCATGCGGCGGACGAGATCTTCGTTGCCCGCGATCTGCTCGCCGATGAGGAAGAACGTCGCGTGCGCGCCGCGCTCCTTGAGCCCGTCGAGCAGAGCTGCGGTCGTCTGCGGGGAAGGGCCGTCGTCAAAGGTCAGCGCAATGCAGCGCCGCAGTTGGGATGGGGCCGAGACGGCGACAGCTTGGCCGTCTTTGGCGCAGGAAAAGCAGAGTGCAAGAAAAGTCAACAAAAACAGCAGCAAGAGCGCGAAACGTCGTTTCAAGATCATCACCTCAGGCTCTATTTTACGCAGCAGGCGGACAAAAAAGACCAACCTGTATGACAGATGATGGAAAAAGTTTGTAAAAAGGAGCCGAAAACGAGAATTCCGCTTGCATACGGCGCGAGGATATATTATAATCCAAACATGCTGAATACTAATAGGAAAGGAATATCCTATGGAGAGCAAAAAGTTAGAAGCGCTGCTGATGGCGGTAGACCTCGGTAGCTTTACCAAGGCGGCGGAGGTGATGGGCTACACGCAGTCCGGCCTGACGCACATGATGAATTCCCTCGAACGCGAGGTCGGCTTCACGCTGCTCGAGCGCGGGCGCGGCGGCGTCCGACTGACGAAGGACGGCGAGCGTGTAGCACCCGCCATCCGCGAATTTTTGCAGGCCAACGCGCGGCTTGACAGCACGATCGCGCAGGTGGCGTCCTCGCGCAGCGAGGTCATCCGCGTGAGCGCATTCGCCAGCATGGCTATGCACTGGCTGCCGAGCATCATCCGACGCTTTCGCGAGGAGCGGCCCGACGTTGATGTCGACATCCGCATGGCCGACCACATCCGCAGCCCCTATGAGCTTTTGGCGCAGGGGAAGATGGATGTCATCTTCGTCAGCCATCAGGAAGAGGAGAGCGGCTACGAGTGGATCCACCTGCGCGACGACACGATGTACGCCGTGCTGCCCAAGGACTATCCCATCGACGGGCGCACGGGGTATCCGCTGGGTGAGTTCGACGGGCGCGATTTCATCATGCCCGCGCAGGGCTTTGACAAGGACATCATGCGTATTTTCAACCGCGTGGGAGTCAAGCCGCACATCCTGCCGACGGCGGTGGACGACCCGACGGTCATCAGCATGGTCGAGCACGGCCTCGGTGTGAGCATGATGACGGAGCTGACGCTGCGAGGACGCGGCGACGGCGTTCTGCTTGTGCCGGTGGAGCCCAAGTCGGCACGCGAGCTCGGTATGGCTGTGCGCGCAGGCGAGGGACGGCAGGCGTCGCTCCAGCAGTTCCTTGAATGCGCGCAGACAGTGCTTACCGAGCTGGAACCCAAATGAAAAAGGGCTTGTAACGCGGCGCAAAAACGGGTAAAATAATCGATACGACTCGAAAAGGAGAAAAAGGTTTTCCATGCTGACATTCAAACCCGTTGCGCAGCGGGATCTTTCCCGCCTGCGCCGCTATTATAAGGATTGCAACTACCAATTATGCGAGTATTCCGCGCTCGTCAAGCTGATGTGGCGCGGGCATCTGCACCCGCAGTACGCTGAGGTAGCGGGCTGCCTGATCGTGAAAAACTGCATCGACGGCAAGCCCTGCTTCGACTATCCCGTGCCGGGACCGGACGGCGATGAGGAGGCCGCGCTCTGCGCCATTGAGGATTACTGCGTGGAGCAGGGCATCTCGCTCGAGCTGTCCGTCGTGCCAAAGGAGAAGGCGGGAAAGCTCTTAGAGCGATATCCGCGCTTCCACCTCAACAATTTCCGTTCCTGGCGCGACTATATTTACGAGGCGAACGATCTGCGCGAGTTCCCAGGCCGCCATTACAGCGGCCAGCGCAACCACGTCAACAAATTCCGCAAACTCTATCCCGAGGCGCAGTTCCGTGCGCTGGGGAAGGATGATCTGCCGCTGATCGAGCGCTTTTGGCAGGACTATACGGAGGTATTTGAAAAGACCTCGCAGTCGGCCAAGCAGGAGTTGGCGCTTGCCAAGACGATGCTGCGCCTGACGGGCGTGTCGTGGCTCTATGTCGGCGGCATGGAGTACGAGGGACGGCTCATTTCTATCGCGATGGCCGAGCGCTGCGGCGAAACGCTGCATGTCCACATTGAAAAGGCACTCTACGGCTACGAGGGCGTCTATCCCGCGACGGTGCAGGAGTTCGCCCGCTGCTACGCCGTGGATGGAATCAAATATCTCAACCGCGAGGACGACGCGGGCGACCGCGGCCTTCGCACCTCGAAGCTCCAATACCTGCCGTGCGAGCTCGCGGAAAAGTACTGCTTCGACGTGAAAAACGAGCTGGAGGACTTGGACGAGATCCCGACGCTCAAGACCGAGCGCCTGACACTTTCGGCCTTTACCGACAAGGACCGCGAGGCCTACAACGCGCTTTGCCTCGACGATGAGCGCAACAAGTGGTGGGGCTACGACTACCGCGCGGACTGGAAGGGTGAAGACTTAGACTCTTATTTCCTCGACGTTGTGCGAGAGGACTTTGCCAAAAAGCGCGCCATCAACTTTGCCATCCGTTTAGACGGCAAGTGCATCGGCGAGGTGCTGCTCTACCGTTTCGACGGCAAGGGCGGCGCGGAGGAAGGGTGCCGCATCGCGCCGGAATACGGCGGACAGGGCTACGGCGTCGAAGCGTTCCGCGCCGTGGCCGAATGGGGCCTCTACCAGCGCCACCTGGGACACGTCGTCGCCAAGTGCTTCAAGGAGAACGACGCTTCTTATAAGATGCTTTCTTCCTGCATGAGGAAGAAGGGAGAAGACGAGAAGTTCTTTTACTTCAACAAAGAAGTTTGATATTTGTTCCCGCACTGTGCGGCAATAAGGGGGGCTATTCTCTTTCCGCGAAAAGAGAATAGCCCCCCTTACACCCCCCAAGAGAAAGGGCTTTGATTGGCAGTCCCAGGCTTGAACAGCCTTTATGCCTCCGGAATGCAACTGCCTGCCAAGTATTGTATCTAAACGATTTGATTTGCTTCTATCTTCGCTGTCGCTTTGCCTGCGATTCGTTAGCCTTACGCAACTGCGTTCTACTTTGGTATTTTGCCTGCCAAGGCGGCATTGTTTTGCTCGCCGCAATATTTGCACTATCGTTAGTAGGCGATTACACCGCACTAAAAGAAGATGAGCAGAGCGGCAGCGGATAATAGAAGCAGAGACAAGTCGTATAGCAGAGCCAATGGCGGCGAGCGTAGCAATGCCGCCACGCAGGCAGTGCAATCGGCAAGCGCTGCACCCCTTCGAGCCACAGGTTGCCAATGTGAATCCCTTTCTCTTGGGGGTCAAAGGGGGATATTCTCTTTCCGAGGAAAGAGAATATCCCCCTTATCCGCATCCCCTGCACGGTGCAGGGAATAAGCATTTGCCCCTTGGCAAAAGCAATCGTTGCTGCTATACTACAAAAGGCTCCGTTTGGACACAATTACCGGAAATAATGTTGCCGTTTGGTAGCATTGTACCGGGTGATTGTTTATGGATACCAAACGACTGCGTGACCTGCGCGAAGACAACGACAAGACGCAGCAGCAGATCGCGGATATGCTCAATATGCACCGCAGCGTGTACCGCCGCTACGAGAGCGGCGAAAGAGAAATTCCCGTGTGGGCGGTCATCAAGCTCGCCGACTACTACCGCGTCAGCACCGATTATCTGCTCGGGCTGACGGACGACCCTGCGCGCCGATGAGGGTATTGGCGATCTTCTGCGCGGCGTTCGCGGCGGGCGTTGCGCTCTCGCAGTATTTACTGAGTGCGCAGTGGGCGCTCATTTTGTGCGGCGTGTTTGCCGCGGCGGCGCTTGTCATGGTACTTTGCGGCTGCGCAAACAAGCGCGGGGACTGGGCAAAGCGCGCGTTTTTGTGCGCGCTGGGCTTATGCTTTGCGTTCGGGTACAACACGCTTTATGCGCATTTTATCAAAGCGCCGAACGACGCGCTGCTCGGCACGCAGGACACAGTTGAGGTCGAGCTTTTGGGCTATGCCGAGGAGACGAGCCACGGCGCGAAGGTCACGGTGAAGATCTTGAACCGCGGCCTGCCGGGGCGGGCCATCTACTACGGTGACGCGGATCTTATGGACCTCGAACCCGGCGCGCACGTGACGGCGGAGGCGCTGTTCAACAGCGCGACCGACCCGACGGGGAAGGGACTGCATCTGCGCAATTTCACGGCCAAAGGCGTCTACATCCTGCTCTATCAGCGCAGCGACCCGACTTATGACGACACAAACGCGGGCGCGCTCAAGTATCTGCCGCAGCGCATCGCAAGGACGCTCGGTGAGACCATTGAGCGCAGCTACAGCGAGCGCGAGGGCGCATTTCTGCGGGCGCTGCTGCTGGGCGACAAGAAATATCTCGACGAGGAGGACGCGAGCAACTTATCCGAGGTGGGCCTTTCCCACGTGATGGCCGTCTCGGGTCTGCACTGCTGCTTTCTGGCATCGCTGATCGGCTCGCTGATGGGCGATAAGCGGAAAAAGCTTCGCTGCGCCGTGACGATCCCGCTCATTTTCCTCTATGCGTTCGTCACAGGCCTGACGCCGAGCATCCTGCGCGCGTGCATCATGATCTCGATGGGCATGATCGCGCCGCTTCTGGGGCGCGACAACGACCCGCCGACGTCGATCTCGTTTGCGCTGCTGCTCATTTTACTAAAAAATCCGTTCGCCATCGCGAGCATCAGCTTGCAGCTGTCGTTTTCCGCGGTGTCGGGCATTATCTGGCTGACGCCGAAGCTCACGAAGCGTGCCCACGGCAAGCACAAGCTTGTGCGCGCGGCGCTGCTGTCGTTTTCGACGACGCTCGGCGCGATGGTGTTTTCCACGCCGCTTGCGTGCTACTATTTCGGAACGCTCTCCATCGTGTCGCTTTTGAGCAACCTGCTTTGCCTGTGGCTCGTGAGCGTCGTGTTCGCGCTGGGATTACTTTCGGTACTGATCGCGGCGGCTATGCCGCAGCTCGGCGCGGCCTGCGCCTTTGTGCCGGTGCTCGGCATTCGCGCGATGCTCGCCATCGCGGGACTTTTGGAGGAGCTTCCGTTCCACGCCATTTACTTTAACACCGCGTTTTCCGTCGTATGGCTTGCGTACGTGTACGCGATCTTCATCGCCTGCGCGCTGGCAAAGCGCGGGAAGTACCGTTATTTTGCGGCGGTGGGGCTTTCCGTCCTGTCGCTCTTCGCCGCGGCGAAGGTCAACGCGCTGCACTATGAACAGGGCGGGCTGAACGTCGTCGCGCTCGATGTGGGGCAGGGGGAGAGCGTGCTGCTCATTTCCGAGGGCCACGCGGCGCTTGTGGATTGCGGCAGCAAAAATTCCTACATCGACGCCGGCGCGATCGCGGCGGACTATCTGCGCTCCGCAGGGGCGACGCTCGACTCTGTGGTGCTGACGCATTATCACGAGGACCACGCCAACGGCCTTGCCGCGCTCTTTGCGCGCGTGGATGTCGATACCATCTACCTTGCCGATATCGACGCGGGCGAGGGTGACCGCGATGAGGTCGAAGCGCTCGCCGAGCGCTACGGCGTGAACATCCACTATGTCACCGAGGTGATAGAGGTCACGAACGGCGCGTCGACAATGAGCATCTATCCGCCGCTCGGCGACAAGGGCGCGAACGAGCTGGGCCTGACAATCCTGTGCTCGCTCGGCGATTTCGACACGCTCATCACCGGCGACATGGACGCGAAAACCGAGACAAAGCTCGTCGAGACCTACGATTTACCGGATATCGAGGTGCTGCTCGTCGGGCATCACGGCTCGAAGTATTCCACCGGTACGACGCTGCTCGAATCGGTGACGCCGGAGGTCGGCGTCATCAGCGTGGGCGACAACAGCTACGGCCATCCGACCGAGGAGGCGCTGCTGCGCCTGACGGACGCGGGCATGACGGTCTACCGCACGGACATGCAGGGCAATATATTGATCACAGTGGACTGAGAGGACTACATGGCAGAGAGAAAAACGCCCAACAAGGGCTATCAGAAATTAAAAAGCGACCTGAGCGCGGGAGAGATCGGTCAGGTCTACATCTTTCACGGCGAGGAGAGTTACCTGCGCGAATACTACCTCGGCGAGATCAAAAAGAAGCTCGTTCCGGCGGGCTTTGAGGAGTTCAACTACCATCGCCTGAGCGGCAAGACGCTGACGATGCAGGAGCTGAACGAAGCGGTCGAGGCGATGCCGATGATGGCCGAGCGTACGCTCGTCGTCGTGACGGACTGTGACCTCTTCAAGCTCCCCGAGGAGCAGCGCACGGCGCTCATCGCGCTTTTGAACGATTTCCCGCCGTACTGCTGCCTTGTGTTCGTGTACGATCTCATTGAGTACAAGCCGAGCAAGACGTATAAAAAGCTCTATGAGGCGCTCGACAAAAACGCGCAGAGCGTCAAGTTCGAGGCACAGGAGCGCAGCGATCTCATCAACTGGATCGCGCGGCGCTTCCGCGCGCTGGGCAAGGGCATCGACGCGCAGACGGCGGAGCATTTGATCTTCACCTGTGGTGCGCTGATGACCGGCCTTGTGCCGGAGATCGAGAAGATCGGCGCCTACGCCAAGGGGAAGAATATTACGATCGACGACATCAACGCTGTGGCAGATCCTGTGCTCGACGCGGTGGTGTTCGATATGACGAACGCCATCACGAAGCGCGACTACGGCCGCGCGTCGGAGCTGTTGGGTCAGCTGCTCAAAAAGCAGGAGGAGCCGTTTGTCATTCTGGCCGTCATCAGCAAGGAGCTGCGGCGCATCTACACCGCGCGCATCGCGCTCGACAACGGCAAGGACAAGCTCTGGCTCATGGAGCTGTGGGGGATGCGGTCGGACTACCCCGCGCGCTTACTGATGGAGGCGGCGCGCAAAACGACGAGCGAGTGGTGCAGCCAGAGCCTTCTCATGTGCCAGCGGCTCGACCAACGCATGAAGAGTGAAAAGGGCATCGACAGCGAGGGTGAGCTCAAGCTGCTGCTGATGCGCCTTGCACAGGGGAAGTGAATCTATGGCAAAGCCGAAGGTAAAGGAAGTCATCGTCGTCGAGGGACGGTACGACAAAAACACGCTCTCGCAGGTCGTGGACGCGGTCATCGTGGAGCTCGGCGGCTTCGCTGTGTTCAACGACAAGGAAAAGCAGGCTTTTTTGCGAAAGCTCGCCAAGGAGCGGGGCATCATCCTCTTCACCGACCCCGACGGTGCGGGCTTTGTCATCCGCAACCGCGTCAAGGGCAATATCCCCGAGGGTCGTGTGCTGCAAGCCTATGTGCCGGACATCTACGGCAAGGAGAAGCGCAAGCGCAAGGGCGGAAAAGAGGGCAAGCTCGGCGTTGAGGGCATGAAGCCGGAGGTCCTGCTCGACGCCCTCCGCCGCGCGGGTGCGACCATTGATGAAGAAAGCACTGTAAAGGGAAATTCCATCACAAAAGCAGACCTATACGATTTGGGCCTGATTGGCCCGGACAGCGTGGAAAAGCGCAAAGCGCTGTGCAAACGGCTGGAGCTGCCGGAGCATTTGAGCGCAAATGCGCTGGTGGAGGTGCTCAATCTGCTGATGAGCAGGGAAGAGCTTGAAAAGCTCTTCCAATGAAGAGCGAAATTATCCCTGCGTGCCAGCAGGGAACGGGGCAAGGGGGGCTGTTCTCTTTCACAAAAGAGAACAGCCCCCTTTAAATCCCCCAAGAGAAAGGTTTTGACATTGCGAGATTGGGGCTTGAAGAGGTGCACAGCCTGCGGAATCGGGAGCCTGCGTGGCAGCATCGCATCGCTCGCTGCCATTGGCGCTGCGATACGACTTGCCTCTGCTCCTATTATCCGCTGCCGCTCTGCTGATCTCGTTTTGGTACAGCCTAATCACCGTCTACCGATAGTGCGTATATTGCGGCGAGCGCCAGCAATGCCGCCTTGGCAGGCAATGGCAAGTTTGTACAAATCTGAAGTAGTCGGAAATTGCGTAAGGGTAACGAATCGCAGGCAAAGCGACAGCGAAAATAGAAGTAGGCCAAATCGTATAGAAGAACTAAACGCGGCAACGCCGCGCGCAGGTATTTCCATTCCGGAGGCATCAAGGTCATTCAAGCCCGAGACTGCCAATCTAAACGCCTTTCTCTTGGGGTTCCAAAGGGGATATTCTCTTTCGTGAAAGAGAATATCCCCTTTGTCCCGCACTCCTGCGCGGCCGCAGGGAATCTGCAAGCATATTATGCTTGCAATAACTCCCAATACGGGATATAATATTTCATTATCGAAAAAAATCCCGCAGAGCCTTGATTTTTCAGCGCTCAGCGGGATTTTTGTTACTAATTTGTTACTAACGCGATACTAACGGATTATAATTGCGCATTCGGTAAAAGAAAATTTTGCGCATAAAAATCAAGCGATCTTCTGGACGGCGGCGCGCAGGACGGCGATCGTCTCATGCGTGTAGTGAGCCGTGATATCGCTGCGGGTGGAGTGCCCCATAAGCCACTTGACGGTGAGCTCGTCGACATTGGCCGTGTGCAGCAGCGTTGCAAAGGTGTGACGGCACCAGTGTGGCGTCGCGTTCGGAATGCCGATTTTTTTCATCAGTGCGGAAAAATAGGCACGGTAACGGTCGGAATCAACGGCAGCACCGTTCTCGTCGCAGATGATCGTGTCACCGTTGCGGGCGAGCCAGCGGTCGAGATAGGGGCGAATCTTCGGGTGAATGGGAACAATGCGGTTTCGCCCAGCCTCGGTCTTCAAGCCGCCTTGCAGGTAGCCGCCATCCTCGGGGTGATAGGAAAAGCGGGTGAGCGTCAAAAACTCGGTAATGCGGAAGCCGGTATAGCAGAGGATCAATACGGTATCGGCCCAGGGCTCGCCGGAGGCAGCGAGCTTTTCGAGGCTCTTGAGCTGCGTATCGGTCAGCGCGCCGCGCGGATTCTTTAGGTCGACGGACGGTACATCAAGATACTGCGAGTAGTCCTTGCCGAGGATATCACGCTCCATCGAGTAAGAGCACAACTGCTTGATCAGAGACGCGACGTTATTGATCGTGCTTTGCGAGCGACCGGCCGCCTCGCGTTCGTCGAGAAGATGTTGCCAGTCATCCAGAGTGATGGAGCGAATTTTTCGATCTGCGTACCGGCTGACGCATTTATTCCACGCGGAATTGTGCGCGGCGATGCTCTTCGGATTCAGTTTGCGATAAGTGCGGGCATTCCAGCCGTCGAAGACCTGCTGCAGGGTAACATTCATGCGGTCGGCGGTGGGGGCCTTGCCTTCGAGGCGGTTGCGGTTGTACTCGTCGAGCGCGGCCTGGGCGTCGGCGGCTTTCTCGTGGTAAGAGAGGGCACGCTGGACGATATGCCCGAATTCATCGCGCGCGGAGACGCGGACCATATAGGGGCGGCGGCGATTGCCGGATAGCTTGACGATCGAGCCGCTGCCATTTGCACGTTTCATATAGCAGCACCTCCTTTTGCCGGGAAACATTACAGGTGGAACGGCGGGGCAGAATGGTATATACTGTTCTGCGGCGCCGAATACAATCATCGGGAGCTTCTGAGGGAAAGAGAGGTCACAATGTTTGACCGACTTGATCGAGAGATCCTTGCAAAGTTCCGCGAGCTTACCCCTGAGAATCAGGAAGCTATTCTTGCTTACTTAGTAGAAGTTCTATTTGGGCCAGCAGCATCTTCTTCTGATCGTCGGTAAGCCGGCGAACCAATTCCATCAAGCGCGCTTCCAATGGGGAAAGGCCGTCGACCTTCGGGTCGGCGGTTTTTTCTACTTCTTCATACCCGAGCAGATATGCGGGGGTAGTGTGCAGCGCAACGGCGAGCTTTGCGATTTTATCTCTGCGCATATTGGCAATATCGCCGGTCTCCCATTTACGGACAGTGCTCTTGCCGACGCCTACAATGTTGCCGACCTCTTCCAAAGTCAGGCCGAGCTCTTCTCGGCGCTGCTTGATTTTATCTTTCATTTCCATAGGGTATCACCTCACTTTTCGATGATAATAACATAAAGGTGTCATTTATGCAACATAAAAGTATCGTAAAAGACAAAAATAATTCTTGACAATAGAAAATGATATGTTAAGATAGTGTCGTAAAGGACACTTACGAAGGAGGTGAACATGATGAACGCAAAAGCACTGTACGACGCCATGAAAGCAAAAGGTATCCAGATCGGGGAGATGTGCGAGCTGCTGAACATGAGCAGAAGCGCATTCTATCGAAAGACAAGAGGTAAGTCCGAGTTTACGTTGAGCGAGATCAATAAGATCTGCGAGGTACTTGGCGTGTCTTCGCCGATCGGGATTTTTTTTGCGCAAGCAGTGTCTTGAAAGACACTTGCAGGCAAAAGAAAACCGCTGCGGACCCAGCGCAACGGTTTTCTGCGGCGTTAGCCCTTACATTGCGGAAAGCTCATCCGCAAGTGTGCGAATGAATCCGGCAATGTCTCTCGCGCCTTCGCCATCGGGCTGAATAGCCGTGCAGGCAGGACTGGCAAGAACGACTTTCGCAACCTCGATAGCGTGCTCTAATGCCTGATCTCTTGTATACGTCATTATCTCACCTTCTTTCGCAATGGATATGGCGGGGGGGGACGATGAGCAGCAGCATATTCGACGGGATATTATTTATTTTATCAAAAATTTGTCTTTTTTGCAACACAAATAGCGAAGAGGTGAGAAAAGTGCCAATTAACTCAAAGAAGATCAAGGAAAGAATTAAAGAATTAAGGTTGACGCAGGGCGACGCAGCAAAAGCGCTTGGCCTTGCACAGCCAACAGTAAATCAAAAAATCAACAACGTCCGTTCCATGTCAGTTGACGAGGCAGAAAAACTCGCGAGACTGCTCAAAATTAGGGATCAGGATTTCTGCATCTATTTTTGCATGAGATTGGAGGAGGCAGACCGGTATGAATAAGATTAAAAAAATAGAGCTGCGGCAGTTAGCGGTGAGAAACCCTATCGCGGCGGAACTGGCAAAAGCCATGGTCGAAACCGCCGCAAAGGTGGGTGCCAATGCAAATGAGTTGGATATCGCATGCGAGCTGGCGCGGGAAGTATACCGAGACGCGCGCGATAACTCGGCGGAACGGCTCAGCGGGTACAAGCACAAAGCGCTCGCAATTCTGGACGAGATCACGTGAAAGGAGAGGTGAAGGTCATGGGCCTTTTACGATCGGAACAGACTTGGGATGTTTACCACGGGGCAACGCCGGAGATCGAGGCGACGGTGAGCAGCGAGGAAGCCTTTGAGGCGCTGCGACAAGCCATTAAAAAAAATGAGCCGCCAGCGGGTCAGACGCGGCGGCACGAGGATCGAGTATCACATTAAATTGGTCGAGTGAAAGGAGAACGCCATGCCAAGACGAGTGACGGCGGATGTGCCGAGTGAGGATGACATCCTGCGCTACAACAACGTGCCGGTAGAGCTGGCGGCGAAGTTTATCGGGTGGTCGGACGTGACGATCCGATACGCCTTACAGGAGGAGCGCGCGCCGTTTGGCATTGCGGCGCAGAATCCCAAGACGGGCACGTGGGCCTACAACATCAGTCCGGGCCTGCTCATCAAATACAAGAACGGGGAGCTGCAAGCCTACAAGCTCAAGGATCTGTCGCAAATGCTGGCCGACCACGCAGAGCGGATCATCGAAACACGCGTGGGCACGGTGAGCCAGGCAATCGGAAAAATTTTAGGAGGATGCACGACATGAAAAAGAATCGCACGAGAGAAGAAAGAGCGCTGCGTTACGCGGCGGCGCTGCTGCGGCTGACGGTGCTGCTGTGGATCGCGGTACTGCTGCTGTGCCTGTTGGAGCCGGGATGCTTCGCGATGGACGCGGCGGCCGCGGCGGCGGAGACCGACCCGGCGGTCACGTGGCTGGCGGCGGTGGGCGCTGCGTGGCTGACGTGGCGCGGAATGGTGCTTGTCCTGAAGCTGGACGAGCCGAGGAGAAAGAGAGCACGCCGCAGATGATGGACGACAAGCGATTTATCGCGCCGCAGACGCGGCCGACGCTGTGCTGGTCGTGCGCGCGGGCGTGCGGCGGCTGCTCGTGGACGGCACGAGACCCGAAGACGCACGCGGTCCGCTTCGAGCCCGTGGAGGGCTGGGAGGCGGAGAAAACGACGATCAACGGCTCAAAGAGCGAGCACGGCGAGAAGTGCTACCGCTACACGACCGACAGCTATCGCGTCGTGCGCTGCCCGCTGTACGTGCCGGACCGGCGGACGAGAGCCAAAAGCGCCATGCCGGAATGGGCTATGCAGGCCGCGAACGCATGAAAAAGGCGGCTGACCGAAGGCACCGGTCAACCGCCGCGAAGAAAAACACACATGAAAGGAGATTTTCTTCCCCACCATTATAGCATGCGGCGGGGAAGAAGTGCAAGGGAAATGAGAGTGATTCAAGACGCCATTGCCGCCATTGAGGGCCAGCAGCCGAAAGAGCGCTCGGCGGTGTGGATGGTGGGTGAGCAGCTGAAAGATATGGTCCGCGGCAACGAGGCCGCGGCGGCACTGCTGCTGACAGACCTGACGCAGAACAAGGAGATGACGCTCGCGGCGGCAGAGAAGAAGATCGCCGAGCGAGCCAAAAAGAACAAGGTCGGCAACTGCGGGTGCGTGACGCCCGCAGAGGCCGAGGACATCCTGCGTGAGTTTTTCGGTCTGCCGGAGCGCGGCACAGCCGCAGCGCCGCAGACGGAGAGGCGCAAGGTCGTGGACCTTGCGGACTTTTTATGAGCCGCCGCACAGACGCCGGATGGGAGAATCTGGCGGACAAGCTGCCGTTCCAGCCATGCGGAGACCTGCAAAACGACGTGTTGGAAGATATCTACGACAACGACGTGCTCGGGACAGGGATAATGCTTTACAGCCGTGAGAGCGTGGAGACCGCAAATCCTATTGCGCAGATCATGGACGCGGAAGACTGGGACCGCTGGGAGAAGTCTCGGAAGCGCCGCTGGGGCGCGCGCTGCACCTGCTCAAACTGCGGAGAAGAGTTTTTTGCGGGCTATGTCAGCGACAGCGGTACGAGTGGCATCGTCCTGCGGCAGGGCGAGGATGGGCAGATTTATGACGGCTACGTCGACAAGGGCGACGACGATGCGCAAATCTTCTTTGACGACGAGACGATCGTTTGCCCACGCTGCTACCAGAGCGTGGTCGTGACGCGGCGGAGCGAGCTGCGGCAGGGGCGCACGCTTCAAGCATTGCAAGCCGAAACGCTGAACATTGACGGATATCTCACGGTGCTCTATTGGATGGTGGCGCGGTATCAGGACAACACGGGAACAGACGTCGCGACGCTCTCGCCGCACGCGGCACTGATCGTGGACCGCTGCGGCGTGCTGCGGCGCTTCCGCGCGGTGCGCCACAGTAACGAGGCGCGTGACGTAACGTGGACACCCTGCAAGCAGAGCTGCGACCCGATGCAGCAGCCCTATTACTGCCACGGCGCCGTGAACGGACGGCAGGTCGGCGGCTGGGTATGCGCCTACGGCCCAGAGCTCGGCGGAACGACGGGCGAGAAGACGGCACTGGACAAATACATCGGCGCGGGCGGAACCTGGCCGGGGGCGTATCTGCACGTCTGGCGCAAGCACCCGCAGGTGGAAAACCTGATGCGGCAGGGGTTCGGCGAGGCGGTGACGCAGACCATTGACAACTATCTGGACATGTGCGGCAACTATTCCATGCTGCGCGATGCACCAAATATTCCGTGGGTCGATTGGAGCGAGACGAAGCCGCACCGAATGCTCGGCATGAGCAAGGAAGCCTTTCGCGAGCTGCGCGGGAAGCATTGGAGCGAAGGCACCGTGTGGTGCTGGGCGAGTTATCGGATGCTCGTAAAGAACGCGGACGCGCTGCAATTCGCGCAGGAGGTCGGCAAGCTCGGCCTGAACGACATGGAAAAACTGCTGGGCGCCTATCGGGCCGTCGAGACCGATCTGCACCCGACGCATGTGGTGAAATACCTTGAAAAGCAAAAGCGGCTGAAAGGCGGCGTGCAACTGCTGCTCGATTACCGGCGCGTGCTGCGGGCGCTGTGGCTGGCGGACCAGAACGAAACGCTGTGGCCGCGCGACCTGCAAGCGGCGCACGACCGTGTAATGGAGATGTACGCGGCGCACGAGGGCGTGAAGTACTACTCGGCGGATTTTACGCCGGTCTACATCCGGCTCAAGGCGCTGGAATGGACGGACGGCGAGCTCTGCATCCGTATCCCGCAGGAGGAACGGGAGCTGATCGACGAAGGGAAGACGCTGCGGCACTGCGTGGGTACCTACGGCAGGACGCATTGCAGCGGCAAGCCGATCTTCTTCGTGCGGCACTACCGCAGACCGGAGAGAAGCTACTACACGCTGAACATCGACCTCACGCGGGCGATGCCGAAGGAGATCCAGCTGCACGGCTATGGCAACGAGCGCCACGGAGAGCGCAAGCAGTATGAGCACGGTATCCCGAAAAAGGTGCGCGACTTCTGCGACAGATGGGAGCGCGAGGTGCTGACACCGTGGTTCATGGAGGAACAACGCAAAAAGTTCACTGAAACGAACAAAGCAGACAAGAAAGCGAGGAAAGGCGCATGAGCGAAACAATGGAAATGGCCGTGGCCGGTGAGGTGCGCAGCATCACCGCCATCACGGATGAGATCATTTTTTACAAAAATGTCGGCGGACAGGCCGTCATCGAGATCGGCAAGCGGCTGATCGAGGCAAAAGCACAGCTCAAACACGGGGAATGGCTGCCATGGCTGAGCGAAAAAGTGGAGTTTTCGGAGACGAGCGCGCAGCGATTTATGCAGCTTGCAAGGGAGTACGGAAATACCTCACTGGTGGGGGATTTGGGAACCTCGAAAGCCTTGGTATTACTGGCTTTGCCGGCATCTGAGCGAGAGAATTTTGCGAGCGAAAAACACCTTGTCAACGGGGAGGAAAAGAGCGTTGCGGAGATGAGCAAACGCGAGCTTGAAGAGGCCATCCGGCAGCGCAAGCTCGCTGAGCTGGAACGCGACAAGGCGCGGCGCGAGTTGGACGAACAGCGCAAGGCCAACGAGGAGGCCGCGGCGGAAGCACAGAAGGCGCAGGACGCGGCGGACGCCGCCCGCGCCGAGGTGGAAAACGCGCAGGGCACGGCGCTGGCCGCGCAGGAGCGCGCGGCGGCACTGGAACGCGAAATGAAGGAGCTGCGCGAGAAGCCCGTGGACGTGGCGGTGCAGACCGTGGACGCGAGCGAGGAACAGATCGCGGCGGCGGTGGCGGAAGCGAAGAAGGACGCGGAAGCGGAGAAGACAGAGGCGCTCGGCAAGAAGGCCGAGGAGCTGAAAAAAGCGAAGGACGAGCTGAAAAAGGCGAAGGCCGAGATGGCGGCCGCGGCGGAGGCGCTGAAAAAGGCCGAGGACGAGCGCGCGGCCCTGCGCGAGACACTGGAAAAGACGAAGAAGAGCGCGGCGGCCATGGACAACAAGGCACTCGCGGAATTCAGCGTGCTGTTCCGGCAGGCGCAGGAAACCGTGAACCGCATGACGGAGATCGTAGACGAGCTGGATGAGGAGAACCGCCCGAAGATCTACCGCGCGCTGGGCGCGCTGCGGGACATGATCTCTGAAAAGGCAGGTGAGGGCGCGTGAAGCGCAGCGACTATCTGAAACTCTGCGTGAGCGCGGCGATGCTCACCTATCGCAAGCCGAAGGTGCTGTATGCCGGGATTGAATATTACCCGGAGGGGTACGAAATGCGATTCGACAAGAGCGGCAAGGCGATTCATACGGCAATTTTGCGCGACTGCGCGAAGAAAAACTGCCTTTTCTACTGCCCGCTGAAGAAGGTGCAGGAAGTAGAAGCATGAGCAAAGCAGTTTTAATCAGTATCCGCCCGAAGTGGTGCGAGAAGATCGTCAACGGCAATAAGACGATTGAAGTGCGCAAGATGCGCCCGAAGATGGACACGCCGTTTAAGTGTTATATCTACTGCACGAAGAGCGACGACGCGAACAGGCTACGCGGGTCTCAAGGTAAGATCATCGGAGAGTTTACCTGCGACCGCATCGACTGGATCACACACATCGGGTACATGGGCATTCCGAATTTAGTGGAGACTCGCGTTTGTGACGCCGCCACCATGCGCACATCGCCCGTCGGCGGGCTGCTCAATGCAGCCTGCTTGACGCCTAAAATGCTGAATGATTACCTCGCGTGGGGCGACGGTTACGGCTGGCACATCTCCGATCTGCGCATCTACGACGAGGCGCGCGAACTGAGCGAGTTTACCGGACTGCGAAATACGAGATTCGGCGCAGCGCCATATGACATCAAGCGCGCGCCGCAGAGCTGGTGCTATGTGGAGGAGGTGCGCGTGCGATGAATAGCATTCAGGCGAGCCAGATCATGGGCGGGAACGGGGCAAAGGCACGCAAGGCGTCCGACCTGTACCCGACGCCGCCGGAGGTAACGGTGGCGCTGATGCGCTTTCTCAAGCTGCCAGCGGGGACGGATATATGGGAACCGGCCCGTGGGCAAGGGGATATGGTGCGAGCGCTGGCGGACTGCGGGATGGCTGTCTACGGCACGGATATCCGCGACGGGATAGACTTCCTGACCACTCGACAGCCGGGAAACGCGCCTGCGGCTGATTGGATTATCACGAATCCGCCGTTTTCGCTGGCGGACGAGTTTATCCGCCACGCGGCGGAGATCGGCAAGCCGTTTGCGATGCTGCTCAAGGCGCAGTATTGGCATGCGACGAAGCGGGCGCAGCTCTTCCGCGAGATTCCGCCGAGCTACGTGCTGCCGCTGACGTGGCGGCCGGACTTCCTCTTCAAAGAACGGAACGGCAAAAAGGGCGCGAGCCCGCTCATGGACGTCATGTGGTGCGTGTGGCTGACGCCGCAGATGCAGGGCGTGCAGACGGTATTTAAGCCGCTGATGCGGCCGGAAAAGGAGAAATGAGTATGTTTGTCGGAGAAACGTATAGCTGGGTGCCGACGAGCTGGGAGGGGGCGAACGGGATCGTCTCAGCGCTCGGCAAGAAAGGCGGGGTACACGGGAAGATCGTGTACATCAACGAGAACCATCGGTATTTTACGGCGGAGGCGAACGTCGGCGGCATGGTCATCCGCGAGAGCTTCAAATTTTAAGGAGGGCACAGACATGTTGAGCTATAAGAACGAGAACGGAAACGTGAAGGAACTGGCGGCCGGAGGGACGATGGGAGACCTGCTCGCTGAATCGGCCTACCTGCTCACGGCGGTCTACAGTATGCTTGCGCGCAGAGACAAGGCAGCGGCAGAGATTTTCAAGGTGAGCATGATGATGGCCGTGGGAGACCCGGAATCGCCGGTATGGAAGAACATTGAACCGGACTGCCTCAGCATCGTGCAGCGCGTCAAGCCGAAGGAGGGCAAGAGCGATGACAAGTGACGAGGTTTTGACGGCGCTGCGATGCTGCGCGAGCGACAACTGCAACGAATGCCCGAGCCACAACAGAGGCCTGATCGGCACGAGCTGCATCGGCAGAACGATGCGGGAAGCGGCTGATTTGATCGAATTCCAGCAGCAGGGCCTTGAGGCGCTGGCGAAGATAGACGAGGGGCTGAAAAAGCGGGGCGGCACGCTGAAAGAGTTTCTGCGACGCGGCGATGAAGTCGTGCAGGGGCACAGAGATCCTGCCGGACCGCCGGGCAATCCGGGCTTTGCGGGCGATATCTTCACCTGCCCGACGTGCAACTCGACGCGCATCTTCTATAACGCGGAGAAAGACGCCTACATATGCCCGAGCTGCGGGTGGCAGGACAAGGAGGGCTGACGGATGATGGACGGAGCAAAAGAGTTACTGCAAAAGGCCAAACAACAAGGCTGGCTGAGCGGGTTTGATTTTTCTATTCTCATACAAAGGTTACTTGTTTCTGAACACGGCTATGTCATAGACACAGGGGATTGGGAGAACGTAAATGCCGAAGTCGCATTGAGGCTGGCAAGCAACATAGAGAAACACCCGCTGATCTGGAAGCTGCTCTTTATGGTTGCATAGGAGGCGCGGAATGATGGACTATCCCTATTTTTCACTGCGCGATCTGCGCAAGATGGAACGCCTGTTGGCGGTGTCGGACGCGACGTTCGGAAGATATTGCAAACGAACACAGAAGAAGCGGCGCAGGGATGCGCGGCGGAACAGGAGGAAATGATGGTTTCGGACGAGGCATTGAAAAAGCTGCAAGAGCAGATCGCGGCGTGGCCGATGGAACGGCGATTCGTGGTGCAGCAGCTCATTCGGGATTATTTGAGGAACCGGGAAGACCTGCGCGCCTATGAGGCGACAGGGCTGACGCCAGAAGATATCACGGCGGCGGTATCGATCCCGATGTCCGTCAAGGTGACCTCGGCGGCGTTGGGCACCACACCCGACCGCCTGCGCGAGCTGGCCGATGCCGACAAGGACGGTCGGCTGGCGGTTCTGCCGTGCAAGGTGGGAGATACGTTATGGGTGACCGGCCGTGACAATGTGCCACGAGAAATGGAGCTTGAAGCCCCGGACATCAGAGCTGTTTGCACGGATGAGGATAATCTGTGTATGTCAACGTGCAATCGCAGGCCGGACGGGTTTTGCGCGTATCGTCTGCGTAATGATGGCGCAGACGTTGGCAAGACCGTATTCTTGACCCGCGAGGAGGCGAAGAAAGCATTGGAGGCGACGAAGGAAGGAGCGGAGGAGGCAAAGCGAAATGAATGGTTTACTTGAAAAGCTGCGGCGGGACGCGATCAGGGCGCTCGGCGGGTACGTCGAGCAGGTTCCGCCGCCGAAACCGCAGGACAGGGCACTCATCAAGGAAGAGCGCTACCGCGTCAGGAAGATCGAGGTGCGGGCGATGCCGTTTGACAACGGGCCGCGCGCAGAGGAACTTTTGCAGAGGTACAAGAAATACAGCAGCGAGCGGCTGGCGGACATGCTGGCGAAAAAGATGCTGGAAAGCGGGGCAATCCGCATCGAGGAAAGACCGGCGGCGGGAAAATTCGGCGGCATCGAGCTGCGCGCGACGGTGTACGTCGCGATGCCGCAGAACGACGGAGGATATGCGACATGAAACGACTGACGAGCGAAGAGGTCAGAGTGGACGAGAGCGTGGACCGGTATCTCGGCCCGCTCGCCGACCTTGAAGGCATGAAGCCGAAGCTGCTGGACCTGGTTCTGAACGGTCCGGTGCTGAACGGCGTATCGAAGGATGTACTGCGGCAGATCATTCGGCAGCTCTACAGCGCGCTTGCCGCCTATGAGGACACGGGCATAACGGCAGAGGAGATCACGGCGACGGCCTCGCTCCCGATGTTCGTCAAGGTGGCCTCGGCGGCGTTGGGCACCACGCCAGACCACCTGCGCGAGCTGGTTGACGCCGACAAAGAAGGACGCACGGTGACGGTACCGTACTGCAAGAATTGCGAGTACGGGGAGGCTTACGACCGGACGGACGGCAAAAAGGGAATATATTGCCGCTGCCCGCGCTCGATCCTCCATTACGGAAACGGCGGCATTTTCACGCCAGTGCGGGAAAATCTCGATTTTTGCAGTTACGGCAAGCCAAGGGAGGGCTGACGGATGGTGCGGGTATTTTGTGACCGGTGCGGGCGGGTCATTACGGGGATGAGCGCGCATGAGCGAGTGAGCGTGACGGCGAGCGGCGCGGGCGGCGGGGAGATCGTGAAGCTCGACTTCTGCACATACTGCGCGGACTGGGCCATTAACACGCTGATGCGGCGGACGATGGTCGGCGCGGGCGAAAAAAAGGGCGCGAAGGCGGACAAGCCCGCGCCCATCGCGCCGCCGAAGGGCGAAAAGGACGGCCTTGCGTGGACGGCGGGACAGGACAAGCGGCCGGCCGCGGAAGCGCCGCCGCCCGAACCGCTCCCGACGCTGAGCGTCAAGGGCAACGGCGCGGCGGAGAAGCGGAAAATCTTCGACGCGCTGGTGCGCTACAAGGTGCGGACCGGTCCGGGGTGGACGGAGCGCGTGAGCAAGGCCTGCGGCGGGGACGTGAGCCGCGAGACGCTGCGCGCGATCGTCGTGGACGGGCCGATGGTCGACATCCACGTGTGGCGCGTCATTGAGCGGGGGCTCAGCGACCTGGGCGCGGTGGAGAAAAAAGCATGAAGGTGACGTTTATTTTGCAGGCCGACGTGCCGGAGAGCGCTATCCAGGGCATCAAGGAGCGCGCGGCGATGGACCTTGAGCGCTACGGCGACGTGAAGGTCGTGAAGATCCTCGTCGAGAAGCCGCGCGAGCACGAGCAGTTACATCTTTAATCACGCCTGCGGGCGAAAAAGAAAGGAAACAGAACCATGAAACAGTACATCGGAACAAAACTTATCGAGGCAGTACCGGCTATCCGCAAGGGCGGCGAAGTTTACGAGAAGACCCAGCCCATCCCGAGAAGCATGGAGCCCGAGGAAGACGGCTACAAAGTCCGCTACCCTGACGGATACGAATCTTTCAGCCCAAAGCAGGTATTTGAAGAGGCGTATCGCCCGACTGACGGCATGAGCTTCGGTCTCGCCATCGAGGCGGCGAAGAAGGGTATGAAGATCGCCCGCGTGGGCTGGAACGGCAAGAACCAGCATGTCGAACTTGCTTGCTGCATCAGCTATTTGACGAAGGGAGGGTTCCACGTCAATGTGAATCACAACGCCATCGGAAACAATGCGATGGCATTTGTCGGCACGTCCGGCGTGCAGCTCGGCTGGCTCGCCTCTCAGGCGGATATGCTGGCCGACGACTGGATGATCGTGGAGGGCTGAGTGATGCAGAAGATCAACATTAAAAAGGTTACGAAGGAGCAGATGCTCAAGATGCTCGAGGAAGCGGCGGAAAAGCAGGAAGCGGCGGAAGCCGAGGCGGCGGCACATTTTAAGGACGGCGTAAAACTGGCCGAGGAAAATGAAAAGCTGCGTGGAGAGATCGGCGCGCTGACGGAAAAGCTCGAGGAGAATGAAAAGGCGCTGGAAGAGGTCACCGCGAAGTATAAGAGCGCGGACCATTCGGCGGCGATGCTGCGGTCGCGTATCGATGAGGCAGAGAAGATGCGCGACGAGGCGCTCGAGGTGCACGGCGAGGACATGAAGGCGCTCGAGAAGACAAAGAACGAAAGCCGCGAGCTGGCAAAGCAGCTTGGCGAGCGCATGGTGGAGCTCAAGGCCGCGGAAGAGAACGCGCGCAAGGCCGCGGTAGAGATGAACAGCATCAGGGCGCAGCTGAGCGAGGCGGAGACGAACGCGAAGCGCAAAGAAGAGCTGCTGTGCGGGGCGCTGCACACGATCAAGACCGAGAGAAGCATCAAGGAGGACTATCACGAAAGCCTCAAGTGGTGCATGGCGCATCCGTGGCGCAACGTGTGGCGCTGCATGAAAGAGTATTTCCGCTTCTGACGGACAAAGAGCGGGAGAGGAGGGGAGAGAGCGATGTTCCGATACAAAAAGAGCGTGCCGGTGAGCTATGAGAGGCAGGGATACATCTATTTTTCATCGCTGCTGTATCGAGAAATGCCGGAGAAGGCGCAGCGGAAGATCCTCAACCTGTGTGTGGAGTGCGGCGGCGGGGACTACTACCGGGCACTTTTCGAATTCGTGACGACGGACGCGAACGCGACGTACATCTGCATGAAGCACAGCCTCTCCCGCTCGACGCTCGAGCGGATCGTGCGGAAGTATTACGAGGGCTTCCCGCGGAGACTGTGACAGGGCTTCGGCCCTGTGTGCGCTGCCGCCGAAAGGGCGCGACGGCGCACAGAAGGCCGAACACACATTATTCAATATCACGCGCGCGCACGCGCGCGTGATTCGAGCTTGTAACGTATCTTAACTTAGCGAACAATTTCAAAGCAGGAGGACAGGGCTATGTATCGGGGCAGAACTTTCAACCGCGAGCGCGTATACATGTGCGGCGATTATCTCGACGGAGACATTTATCCTGTCTTTCAGAAGCCGGGAGAGCGCAGAAAGAGATGCCGCCCGACGAGCGAAATTCAGAAGAAGCTGAACCAGAGGAACGCGGCGAAGAGATTGACGCGCATCGTGCACATGAACTTCACGAGCCGAGACCTCGCGCTGCATCTGACCTACGATCCCGCCCACACGCCGGAGAGCGCAGAGGACGCGCTGCGCATCGTGCAGAACTATCTGCGCACGCTCAAGCGGCGGTACCGCAAGATCGGGGTCGAATTCAAGTACATACTCTCCACGGAAAAGGGCGGACGCGGCGGACGCATCCACCATCATCTCATCATTTCGGGCGGGCTTGACCGCGACACGCTGGAATCGCTGTGGGGGCGAGGCTACGCCAACAGCAAGCGCCTGCAATTCAGCGACGAGGGCGTGAGCGGCCTGACGCATTACATCACGAAGGATGACGCGAGCTACAAGCGGTGGAGCGGCAGCCGGAATCTCGTCCAGCCGGAGGCGCAGCCCCCGCGCGACGATCTGACGATGGAGGACGTGCGCACGCTCTTCGAGGCGGCAGAGATCCACCTGGCGAACGAATGGTTTGAATCACGCTTCCCCGGCTATGAGCTCGTAAACTGCGAGCCGTGCCGCAACGAGACGAACAGGGGATATTATATCCATTTCGAGATGCGGCGAAAAAATTCCGCTTGACTTGTTACATGGAACAGTATATAATTACATGTAACAGGAGGTGAGACAATGGCGCAGGAAAGCCGCGCCGAGTACATGAAAGATCGCCGCGCCAACTTCAAGGCATTCCACGTCGAGGTCGAAAAAGAGCGCATGAAGCGCTTGGAAGATCGGCTCGACCGGCAGGGAAAGACAAAGAAGCAATGGCTCGACGAAAAAATCGACGAAGAACTCGGGAAATAGAAGAACACCCGCCCGGCCGGTCAAAGCAAAGGCGAGTGTTCAGTGCCGCGGAGATCAGACCCCGACGGTAAATCTATTCTACCACGGGGTAGCTCTCCGCACAAGAAAAAATGCAGGGAGTGATATCGTGCAATCAGCGTCAGCAGAATTAGACCGTGAAATTCTTGAGAAATTCCGGCTCTTGACAGAAGAAAACCAAGAGAAAATCATCGCCATGATCGTTGAGGTTTTGGCAGGAGGTGCAGCATGAAATATATTTTCGACGTCGATGAGCTCTACGAGGCCATCGCGGAGCTTTACGAGGGCGGAAAAGCGTCCGTCGAGGTTTGCCTGAGCGAAAAGGGCAAGCTCGGGAAGCCATGTATCGAGTTCCATTCATGGAAGCTCGGCAAAACAGAGTACGAAGAAACAGAGGTCTGCGTAGACCCACACGCAAGTAAATAACGCGAAAGCACCGGAGGGGAGCGTCCTTCCGGTGCTTTTTTATATCGCAACACGACGACGCGCGCGGGGGAGCCTGGGCGCGCTACGTGCATGCTCTCGCGCGTGCGCGCGCGAGGAAGAGCCGCAAGCCCTGATTTGACAAGGGTTTGCGGCTCTTTTTTGCCCTCAAAAAGTTGACGGTTCGCGACCTGTTGCATTTGCTACACTTTTTACAAACAAGGCAAGCGCGCCGAGGGGAGGGGTGCGGATGGCGCGGCAGAAGAAATACACGGCGGCAACGCTGGGCAAGGCCTGCGAGCGCTATTTCGCAGCGATCACGCGGCGCGTGAAGGTCACGGAAATGGTGGACAGCGGCAAGCGCGACGACAAGGGCCATGTGATCCTCATCCCCGTGCCGGTGAAAAACACGCTGGGCGAAGAGGTTGAGGTGACGGAGTACATCATCCCGCCGAGCATGCACGAGCTGTGTGCCTTTCTTCGCATCGACCGGGCGACGTGGAGCCGGTACATGGGCAAGAGCGAGGAATTCGCGGCCGTCGGCGAGCGGGTGCGCGAGCGCATGAAGGCCTGGAACGAGCACGAGATGCTGACGCGGCCGGGCAAGGACCTGAAAGGAATCCTCTTCAACCTGACGAACAACTACGGCTACAGCGAGAAGAAAGAGGTCGAGCTGGGCGAGCGGGCGACAAAGACCGTGACGGCGGCGAGCATCCCGCTCGAGGAGCGGCAAGCGATGCTGCGCGAGCTGATGCAGGAGTTTGAGCACGATGGCGGCGACGAAGACGCGGACCTATGAGCGAGAGCTTGAGGTGGCGCTGTGGTGGCGGGACTTCCGCGCGACGAACAACGCGCACTTCCTGCCGCTGCTGTTCGACCGGCACCGCTACCTCGTCCTGAAAGGCGGCGGCGGCAGCGGCAAGTCGATCTTCGCGGGGCGCAAGGTGCTCGAGCGCGTGACAAGCGAGCCGGGGCACAGATGGCTCGTATGCCGCAAGGTGGCGCGGACGCTGCGCGAGAGCTGCTTTGAGCAGCTGCGCGGGCAGATATCCGACTTCTACCCCGACAGCGGGGCCAAGGTCAACAAGAGTGACATGAGCATCTCGTTTGCGAACGGCAGCAAGATCCTGTTCGCGGGCCTCGACGACGTGGAAAAGCTCAAGTCGATCTACGACATTACGGGCATCTGGATCGAGGAAGCGAGCGAGCTGGAGCAGGGGGACTTCGACCAGCTGGACATCCGACTGCGCACAGACTTCCCCTATTACCTGCAAATGATCCTGACGTTCAATCCGATCAGCATCACACATTGGCTGAAAAAGCGGTTTTTCGACCGCAAGGACCCGCGCGCGACGGTGCACGAGAGCACGTATCTCGACAACCGCTTTTTGACGGCGGAGGCCATCACGACGCTTGAGGCCTTCAAAGAGACGGACGAGTACTACTACCAGGTCTATTGCCTCGGCCAGTGGGGCGTGACGGGCAAGACGGTATTCGACGCGAAGAAGGTGAGCGAGCGGCTGCTCATCGTCGAGCGGGCGAAGAAGCCGAGGCGCGGCTATTTCGAAAACGTCGTCAAGGAAGACGGCGTACACCTCGAGAGCTGGGCGTGGGTGGACGATCCGGACGGCGCGGTGACGATCTACGAAGATGTCGTCCCCGGCCGGCCGTATGTCATCGGCGGCGACACGGCGGGCGACGGCAGCGATTATTTCGTGGGGCAGGTGCTCGACAACATCACGGGCAAGCAGGTCTGCACGCTGCGACACCAGTACGACGAGGACACGTATGCGCGGCAGATGTACTGCCTCGGCAAGTACTACAACGACGCGCTGCTCGCCATCGAGACAAACTTCTCGACGTACCCGACGAAGCTGCTTGACCTGATGGGCTACCGCAACCTGTATGTGCGCGAGGTGGAGGACGACTTCACAGGCAAGATCAAGCACGCCTTCGGCTTCCAGACGAACCGGCTGACGCGGCCGGTGATCCTGTCTGAGCTCATCCGCATTCTGCGCGAGAGCATGAGCACGGTGAACGACCGCGACACGCTGCTCGAGATGCTGACATTCGTGCGGCGGGAGAAAGACCTACAGGGCGAGGCCGAGAGCGGCGCGCACGACGACTGCGTGATGGCGCTGGCGATCGCGCATTACGCGCGGCCGCAGCAGACGATGGAAATTAAGACCGCCGGCAGCGCGAAGAAAACGCGCTGGACGGCGGACATGTGGGAGGACTACAACAGCGCGAGCGAGACCGAGCGGGCAGAAATGCTGGCGCTCTGGGGCGAGCCGCGATGAGAGGGAGAAAAGACATGGAAGAAAAAGCAAAGACAAGCACGATCAGCGAGGAGCTGCGCGAGTGGCAGGCGAGGCTAAATGAGAGCGACGCCAAGTGGTCGAAAGAAGTCGAAAAAATGAACGAGCGCGAGGCGGTCTACAACGGGGACCGCACGATGCAGCCGCTCGTCCCCGGCGACACGCACCGCGACGGCACGCTGAAAAAGACAAGCCACGTGCGCAACATCACGTTCGAGAACATCGAAAGCCAGGTATCGAGCAGCATTCCGCAGCCGAAGGTGACGCCGCGGCGCAAGAAGGACGAGCACCTGGCTGACGTGATCGAGCACTTTCTGCGCAACGAGCTCGACCGGCTCCCGTTTGAGGCGCTGAACGATCTGGCCGAGCGCACGGTGCCCATTCAGGGCGGCGTGGGCTTTTTGGTCGAGTGGGACAACACGAAGCGCACGAGCACGACCGTCGGCGAGGTGAACGTGACGCTCATCCACCCGCAGCAGTTCGCGCCGCAGCCGAACGTCTACACGGGCATTGCCGACATGGATTATTTCATTGTCAAGGTGCCGACGACGAAGGGCTACGTCGAGCGCCGCTACGGCGTGCTGCTTGAAAACGAGGGCGAGAGCGAGCCGGATGTCCGCGGCGGCGACGGCTCCACGAGCAACCGAAACCTGACGCTTTACATCGGCTACAAGCTCAACGAGCGCGGCGGCATCGACCGCTACACGTGGGTGAACGACACAGAGCTTGAAAACCTCAAGGACTATCAGGCACGCAGGCAGCCGGTGTGCAAGAGCTGCGGCAAGGTAAAGCCGCTGCCGGGGCAGGAGGTAAACGGCGCGGCCTACTCAGGCGGCGCGTGCCCGTGGTGCGGCGGCAAGGACTGGGAAAGCAAGACGCAGGACTTCGAAGAGCTCTATGCGCCGGTACAGCGCAGCGACGGCACGTTTGTCGGCGGGATGCAGGAGACGGTGGACGAAAACGGCCTGCCGGTGCAGGTGCCGGTGCGCATCCCGTATTACCGGCCGGACCGCTACCCGATCATCTTGCAGCGCAGCGTGAGCGTGTTCGGCCAGCTGCTCGGAAACAGCGACGTTGACATGATCCGCGACCAGCAGAACACGAGCAACCGCATTGAGCAGAAGATCATCGACCGACTGATGAAGGCAGGCACGCGCATCACGCTCCCCGACCGGGCGGACCTGCGCACCGATCCCGAGGACGGCGAGCGCTGGTACATCGGAAAGCCGAGCGACAAAAGCCTCATCGACGTCTACGATTTTTCGGGCAATTTGCAGTACGAGCTCACGTATCTGGCGCAGGTGTACGAAGAGGCGCGGCAGATCATCGGCATCACGGACAGCTTTCAGGGCAGGCAGGACACGACCGCAACGAGCGGCAAGGCTAAAGAGTTTTCCGCTGCGCAGGCGGCGGGACGCCTCGAGAGCAAGCGCGTGATGAAGAACGCCGCCTACGCCGAGCTTTTCGAAACGATGTTCAAATTCTGGCTGGCGTACTCGGACGAGCCGCGGCCGGTGACGTATAAGGACAGCACGGGCGAGACGATGTACGAGGAGTTCAACCGCTATGACTTCCTCGAAGAAGGCGAAGACGGTGAGCTGCACTGGAACGATCAGTTCCTTTTCTCGTGCGACACGAGCGCGCCGCTGGCGAGCAACCGCGAGGCGATGTGGCAGGAGACGCGGCAGAACCTTGAGGGCAGGGCCTTCGGCGACCCGACGGACCTTGAAACGCTCATTCTGTTTTGGGCGAAGATGGAGGAGCTGCACTACCCCGGCGCGGCGCAGACGAAAAAGCACCTCGAAGAAAAGGCGCAGCGGCAGGAAGAAATGGCCGCGCAGGCGGCGGCGCAGCAGGCGGCCATGCAGGGCGATATGCCGGGCGGCGCTGGCGTGCCGGACGAGATAGCCGCGGCGATCGACGCGCAGGCACAAGCCGACGCCATGAACGCCGCGAGCGGTGGGCAAGCGGAAGAACTTTACATGTCGCAGTAAGAAAGGCTAAAGGCGCGAAAGAAGGCGCGCAGAGCATACAGTCTCCCCGCAAGGGGGACGCCGCATCCGTAAGGCAGCAGAGCTGCCAACGGCTGCGCAGTCCTCGCAAGGGGGGACGCCGCATCCGTAAGGCAGCAGAGCTGCCAACGGCTGCGCAGCCGCAGGGCAACAGCGGGAAAATGCCGAATCCGAAGGAAAGGAGGACGCGGGCATGAGCGATAAGAGCGGTTACGTCGGCAGAATCAAGAACGGCGGCACGCAGGTCGTGAAAGCGCCGAACCAGCAGACCGACGCGAAGAAGGGCGTTATTCATACCGGCTCCGATTTGAGAACCGGCAAGAAGTAAGGCAAGCGGAAGCGCTTTACATGATTACCCCCGCAAGGGGGGCACCGCACGCGCAAGGCGGCGGCTATTCGCAGGGCGATAGCGGGAACATGCCAGAGAGGAAGAGAACATGGGATTCACGGAAAAAGATGTCTTTGAAGCGATGGGCCTGACGGTGCCGCCTGACGAGGAAGGCACGCAGCAGGAGCCCACAGGCGCAAACGAGCCGGGCGCCGCTGCCCCGGCCGCAGAAGAGACCAACGGCGCACCGGAGGGCGGCGATACCGGCACGACGGGCGGCGAGGGCGCAGAGGGCGCCGTAACCGCTCCCGAGGGCAAGGACGGCGCGGAAGGCGCAGAAGACAACAACGATGCGGAGGGCGCGAAGAAGGAGCAGACCCCCGACGAGCGCAGAGCTCATGCGGCGGCGCGGCGCAGAGCCGAGCAGCAGGCCGCGGTGGACGCGGCGCTCAAGGCGCAGAGCGAGAAGATGGCCGCGGAGTGGAAGGCCTTTTTCGAAAGTGCGGGGCTCAAGAACACGATCACGGGCGAGCCCATCGCGACGAAGGAGCAGTTTGACGAATGGTCGAAGTCCTTCAAGCAGCAGAAGCTCGAAAGCGACCTCAAAGCCGGGAAGCTGACGCAGGAATCTCTCAATGAGGCGATCAGCGAGAATCCTGTCGTCAAGCGGGCAGCCGAGATCGTGGCGGCGCATGAGCGCGAGCAGGCCGCGGCGGAGCAGGAGAAAATGCAGCGCGCCATCGACGAGCAGATCAAGAAGATCCACGCGCTCGAGCCCGAGGTGAACGGCGTGGAGGATCTTTTGAAGCTCCCCGAGAGCGAGGAATTCTACGCGCGCGTGAAGAGCGGCATGTCGTTTTACGACGCCTACCTCATCTCGACGCACGAGCGGCGCGAGAAGGCGCTGGCCGAGGCGGCGAGAGCGCAGGCCTTGACGGGTCAGAGGGGCAAGGACCACCTGACCGGCGCGGCGGCATCCCGCGGCGCGGGCGGCAAGGTCGTGACGAGCGAGGAGCTGGCGAGCTTCCGCATCTTCAATCCCACGGCGACGGACGAGGAGATCCGCGCGTGGATCGAGAAGAACAGAAATTAACAAGACAAGGAGGAACGCAATGTTTATTCCCATCAAATCGACGGACGGGGCAATGACCCCGTTTGAGTACATCGAAGCGGCGGCGGGCACGTATCAGGTCGGCCAGCTGCTCAACGTGACGGACGGCAAGCTGGCGGCGATCGCTGCCGACCAGGCGACCACGCCGCCCTATGTGTGCATGCAGAGCGGCATGGTGGCCGCGGGCGAGCTGCTGGCGGTGACGCGCGTGCAGGGCAAGTACACCTTTGAAACCGAGCTCGCGGCGGCCGCAGCGGCCGTGAAGGTCGGCACCAAGATCCAGGTGGCGAGCGGCGGTCTCAAGGCAAAGTACGTCACAGGCGCATCGGACGCAGCGGCGCCCGGCACGTTCGAGGTCGTGAGCCTTGAGGGCACGGCAGCGGGCAGCATGATCCGCGGCCGCTTTGTCTAAGGAAAACGGAAGAGAGGAGAGAAAGTAAGCAATGAAAATCATTTTTTCGGAATCGAGCAACCTGAACAACAGCGTTTACGGCAACTGCCAGGCGCCGATCAAGATGTTCCTTGAAAAGCGCGGCGAGGAATTTGAGCAGAACAGCGTGCTCAAGAACCTGTTCCTGACGGGTTCTTCCAAGAACTACGGCGACGTGATGACCACGCTGACGGCCATGAGCGGCTTTGAGCCCGTGGGCGAGAACGGTGCTTATCCGCTGGACGGCATGCAGGAGGGCTACCAGAAGTTCCTCAAGTACCAGACGTGGAAGGACTCTTTCAGCGTGTCCAAGGAGATGATCGAGGACGGCAAGCTGCTCGACATGCGCAAGCAGCCTGCGGCCTTTATGACCTCTTACAAGCGCACGCGCGAGCTTTTCGGCGCGGCACTGTACGGCGCGGCCATGATGGGCAACGGCAGCGTGACCTTCAAGGGCGTCAAGTTCGACCTGACGGGCGCGGACGGCAGCAACCTGTTTGCCAAGGAGCACGTGCCCAAGGTGAGCGGCGACAAGCAGTGCAACTGCTTCAAGGATGCGTTCAGCGTGGACGCGCTGGGCAAGCTTGAGACCAAGATGCACCTGTTCCGCGGCGACAACGACGAGATCCTTGACGTGGCCCCTGACACGATCCTCATCCCCGAGAACGCCGACCTCAAAAAGGCGGTATTCGCGGCCATCGGCGCGGACAAGGACCCCGTGAGCGCGAACAACGCCTTCAACTATCAGTACGGCCGCTGGAACGTCATCGTGTGGCCGTACCTAAACCACTACATCACAAACGGCGTTTCCCCGTGGGTGCTGCTGGACAGCAAGTACAACGAGACCTACGGCGGCGCGGTGTGGAATGACCGCATTCAGCTCGATGTGCGCTCCACCATCGACGAGAACACCGACGCGAACGTCTGGCGCGGCCGCAGCCGCTTCAACGCGTGCTTCAACGACTGGCGCTTTGCCGCCATCGGCGGTATCGCGGCGGGCAACTCGCTCTAAGCTAAATAGCCAAGGCGGGCGTGGGACAAGACCCGCGCCCGCCTTTATCCATCATTGAGAGAGGAGAGAAGAACATGACGCCGAGAAAAGCGATGCAGCACGCCGACACGGCGAAGCCGAACGCCTTTCCCGAAGAGGAAAAATTCGAATGGCTCAAGGCGCTTGAGGGCAGGATCGCGGCGGACGTGCTGCTGGCGACGCCGGAAGAGCTCGAGCAGATCATGGCGACCGGCTATCCGGACGGCATGGACGAAGAGCTGCTGGTGAAGGCCCCGCACGACGAGCTATACGTGCTGTACCTCAAGGCGAAGATCGATGCGGAGAACGGCGAGTACAGCCGCTATGCCGATTCGAGCCAGCTCTATAACGAGGCCTACGGCAACTTTGCCCGCTACTGGGGCAGGACGCATGAACCGGCGCAGGGCTACGAGAGGGGGTACGAGATCGTATGAGAGAGATCGAAGTACGCGAGCTGCCCTATCTGCCGCTGGGCCATCAGGGCGAGAACGAGGCGCAGAGGATCGTCTGGCGCGGTCTTGCGGACAGTTGGGCGCGGCTGTACGGCGAGGGCGTCTTCGCGCTGACGGTGCTGCGCGAGGGCGACAGCGCGCCGTATCCCGCGAGCCTTAAGAGCGAGAACGGTGACGTGATCTGGACGCTGAGCAACGCCGACACCGCAAAGGCGGGCGAGGGCATGGCCGAGCTCACCTACACCGTGGGCGGCGCGATCGCCAAGAGCCGGACGTGGCGCACGGTGGTCGAGCCGTCGCTGAGCGCAAACGGCACGACCGAGCCGCCCGCAGCTTATCAAAGCTGGGTCGACGAGGTTTTGCAGGCGGCGGCGGATGCGGAGACGGCGGTTTCTAAGATGCCATACGTGGACAGCACGACCGGACACTGGTTCAAGTGGGATGCGGCGGCGGGCGCTTTTGCCGATACCGGCGTTCCTGCGACGGGCCCGCAGGGAGAAGTTGGCCCGAAGGGTGATACCGGCGAGCAGGGCCCGAAGGGTGATACCGGCGCAACCGGCCCCAAAGGAGACACGGGCGCAACCGGCGCGCGCGGCCCCAAGGGAGAGACCGGCGCAACTGGCGCGACGGGGCCGCAGGGCCCCAAAGGTGACACCGGCGAGACTGGCCCGCAGGGGGAGCAGGGTATTCAAGGCGAGATCGGCCCCGCTGGCTCACAGGGCGCAAAGGGAGACAAGGGCGATGCCTTTACCTATTCCGACTTTACGGCGGCACAGCTTGCCGCGCTGAAAGGCGACAAGGGAGATACCGGCCCCAAAGGAGAGAAAGGTGACACCGGCGCGACCGGACCGACCGGCCCCGAAGGTCCGCGCGGTCCGCAGGGCGAACAGGGCCCGCAGGGGCAGACCGGCCCGCAAGGCGAGCAGGGCCCCGCAGGCCCCAAGGGGGAGACCGGCAGCGGCTTCAAGGTGCTGGGCTATTACGGCACGAAGGCTGCGCTGGACGCCGAGCAGAAAGCGACCGCAGCGGCGGGCGATGCTTACGGCGTGGGCACGGCAGAGCCATACGACATCTACATTTTCGACGGCATTACCGGAGAGTTCATCAACAACGGCCCCTTGCAGGGCGCGAAAGGCGACACGGGGCCCGAGGGCCCGCAGGGTCCGAAAGGCGATACCGGCGAGATTGGTCCCCAAGGCCCTGCCGGGGCGGATGGAGCCCCGGGCGCAGACGGTGCCGCCGGTAAGGACGGCGTGACATTCACGCCGAGCATGAGCGACGACGGCGACCTGTCGTGGACGAACGACGGCGGCAAGGCGAATCCGCAGACCGTGAACCTCAAGGGCCCGAAGGGCGACACGGGCGCACGGGGGCCTGCCGGCACTGACGGCGCGAAGGGAGATACCGGTCCAGAGGGTCCAAGGGGTCCGCAGGGTGAACAGGGCCCGCAGGGCAAGACTGGTCCGCAAGGTGAAACCGGCCCGCAAGGCGAGACCGGCCCGCAGGGCCCCGCCGGGGCGGATGGCGCGAAGGGCGCGGACGGCGCAAAAGGCGCGACCTTTACGCCTGCTGTGTCCGCGGCGGGAGACCTGAGCTGGACGAACGACGGCGGGCTTGCGAATCCCGCGACGGTCAACATCAAAGGCCCCAAGGGAGACCAGGGCGAAAAGGGCGAGCAGGGCGAGAAAGGCGAGACCGGCCCGCAGGGCCCCGCAGGCCCCGTCAATGTCCCCTCCACCACCAAGCCCATCAAGGGCAACGGCTCGGGCGGGCTGGCGGCGGCCACACCTGAGATGGACTACGCCTCGCCGATCTTCTCGCGCAAGGTCACGCTGACCGTCGCAGGCTGGAACAGCTCGACCAAGCAGCAGACGGTGACATGTGCGGGCATTCTTGCCGACATCACGAAGCAGGAGCTCCATCCGAACCCCGTCGACACGAGCTATGATTCCGCGTGGAATACCTGCGGCATTCAAGCCGTCGCGCAGGGCGCGAACAGCGTGACCTTCCAGTGCAGCGAAATCCCGACCACGGCGGTCGAGGTTTTCGTCACCGTCATCACACTGAGCTACAAGAGGTAAGAGAAATGATTGTAAATCCGGTCATCTTCAAAAGCGGCGGAGAAAAGGACGAATACCAAGTAGAACTGAGCGGGAGCAATGTCAACGTAACCATTGACGGGAGAACGTATACCAGTGCACAAACAATTACAGTCCCCGCAGGAACGTGGTGTGACGCAAAGTATTTGAGAGCCAATGACGCGAATGCAGCGGTTTCATTTAATGATGAAACTCCGCCATTTGTAAAGGCGTCGTCCGCAAACAATTATTCGATAGATTACAAATTCCCTGTATTCCGGGATTGCAAAATTGTCATGCAGAAACCAAGCGGTTTCAGAGATTACGACTATATCCGTATTACTACATACTGATCTTATCACAAAGGAGGCCAACATGGCAGAATTTATCAAAGTGAACGGGCAGGAGTACCCTGCGACGTGCATCTACAACTACAAGGACAGAAACTGGGATATGCGCGAGACGCAGACGGTGCAGCTCACCATGACTGCGGCGGAAGCGGCGGCGCTGCTGACCGACAATACGCCGTGGAGCATCGTCCAGCGCGAGACGCAGGACGTGCTGGACGAGCAAGGCCAGCCCACGGGCGAGACCAAAGAGGTCGTCAACGAGTGCGACAACGGCTCGTACAGCCTCTCGGGCGACATCACTGACAACCGCGACGGCACCGTATCTATCAAGATGGGCAAGCCCACGGAGACGGAGAACGCCAAAGCGACCGTCACCGCCCTTGCGGGTGAGCCGGTCACATATGCCCGCGCTGTGAAGCTGCGCCACATTATCGAGCAGGCAGCGGTCAGCCTGAGCGACGGAGAGGCGGCGAGCGTGCCGGAACTCATCACGGCATGGGCATACCCCGTCAAGTGCGCCGAGGGCGACCGCAGGAGCTACGGCGGCAAGGTGTACAAGTGCCGTCAGGCGCATACCTCGCAGGCCGACTGGACGCCGGACAAGACGCCGAACCTCTGGGCGATCATCGACGCTGAGCACGCGGGCACGCAGGCAGACCCCATCCCCGCAGCGCGCGGCATGGAATACGAGTACGGCAAGTATTACCTCGACAGCGAGGACGGCAAGGTGTACCTCTGCGAGCGCACGGGCGAGCAGGCATGCGGCAAGATCACGCTGCAATATCTGCCGCACGAGCTCATCGGCAACTATTTCACCACGGCGTAACGCCGGGAAGGGAGCGAGAAATGGAAGATTTGGCAAGGGTCGCGTCGGTGTGCTCGGAGATCACGGTCATCCTCGGCGCGCTGGCGCTGCTCATCAAGCCGTTGCGCAACAAGATCCTCGGCTTTGACAAGCTGGTGGACGCGCTCAAGTGCGAGCTGCGGCACGATATGCTGCATACATACTACCGGCACAGAGAGGACAAATTCATCCGGCAGTACGAGCTCGAGGATTTTCTCTATCTCTACCGCGGATACAAGGCGCTGGGCGGCAACAGCTTTATCGACAAAATTAAAAGCGAGGTCGAAGAGTGGGAGGTCAGGACGTGAGAAAGGCGTGGACGGCGGCGCGGGAGCACTGGGGCAAGATGAAAAAGCGGGACAGGTACGTATCCATCGCCATTTTCAGCCTGACGTGGTACACCGTCGCCTCGCTTACCATGACGGCGCTCGGTGTTCCGCCTCCCGACGTGCTGACGGAACGCTGGTTCAAGGCATGGACAACAGAGCTCGTCGTGGTGGCGGGCATCAAAATTTTAAGGAAGGACGATACAACACTATGAATAACGATTTGTTGAAAAAGAGACTGGCGAACCTGTGCAGCGTGAAGAGCATCGTGACGATCGCCGCAACCGGCGCGGTGATCTACGGCTTTGTCGTTGGCAAGATCACGGGCGAGCAGCTTATGCTAATCTACAGTTCGATCATCGCGTTCTACTTCGGCACGCAGAGCCAGAAGACGCAGGACGCCATTGACAAGGGGGCGTAAAGGCATGAACATCCGCAAATATCCCGCGAACGCGGGCAACGTCGGCGGCAAGCGCACGGCGGCGGGCATCCGCTATATCGTCATCCACTACACCGGCAATGACGGCGACACGGCGATGAACAACGCCAAGTATTACGCGGGCAACGTCGTGAAGACCAGCGCGCACTACTTCGTCGACGCAAATGAGGTCGTGCAGAGCGTGGACGATCTGCGCATCGCGTGGGCGGTGGGCGGAAAGAAGTATCCGAGCTGCGCACAGACGGGCGGCGGGACGCTGCACGGCCGCTGCCTGAACGCAAACAGCATCAGCATTGAACTGTGCGACGCGAAGAGGGACGGCGCATACGCGCCGGACGCGCGCGCCGTGGAGCGGGCACTTGCGCTGACGCGCGAGCTGATGAAGAAGTATAACATCCCGGTGAGCAACGTCATCCGCCACTTCGACGTGACGGGCAAGCTGTGCCCCGCGTACTGGTCCGGCAGGGAGAACGCGGGCAAGTGGGAAAAGGAGTTCAAGAGCAGGCTCGCAGAGCCGGACTACCGCGAAATGCTCAAAAAGCGCGCGGGGCTGGAGGACAAGACGATGGACTATCTCGCCGACTACCAGTACGGCGGCGACCTGATCCGCAAGCTCGCAACGATGAAGTAAGGCAAAGGGCGGGAGGGCGCGAACGCTCTCCCGCCCGGGAAGAAAGGAGGGAAGGAGGGCATGCCTTCCAACTGGCTATACATCGACACGAATTTTCCGTCGTTCACGCAGAAGGAGAGCGTGAATGACAAGGTCGAAACGATGCAGGACTACCTCTTCATGCTCGTCGAGCAGCTGCGCTACACGCTGCACAACTTAGACCTTTCCAACATGAATAAGACGGCGACGGACGAGTTCGTCAAGCAGATCACCGATCCCATCTACGGCGAGATCAAGGACGCGGAGGGGAATATCACGCAAGTCGCGCTCATGGCACAGGGGCTTGCGGCGCGCATCGGCGACGCAGAGGGGAACATCACGCAGCTGCAAGCGACAGCAAAGGGCTTGCAGGCGAGCGTTTCGAACCTGAACGGCAGCGTGACGAACCTGACGGCGGACGTGAACGGCATCCGCGCGACGGTGAGCACCAAGATCGACGCGACGCAGGCGCAGAGCATCTTTGACCAGAGCGCCGAGGGCTTCACGCTGGGCGTGACGAGCGGCGAGAACGGCACGATCTTCAAGCTCAACTACAACGGTGCACAGATTGCGAGCACGGGATCCATCGACCTCTACGTGGACGCGGTGAACATCTATGGCACGCTGACGGCGACGGAGATTGAAGGGGATAGGATCACCGTGCGCAATGATGCGGGACGGCGCTGCGGGTATATCTCCACGGAGTACGCCAGCACGGCGGACTACAAAATGATGCTCGAGAGCAAGGCCATGGAGTTGAACGCGACGAGCGGAAACCTGTATCTGTCAGGGAATAACGGAAGATCAGCGCTCAATTTCGACTACGACTTCATTGATTGCCGCGGCGATTTCGCCCCGAATGCAGATAACCGGTACAATCTTGGCGCACCAAATTTTGTTTGGAGCGCGATCTATTGCAGCACGAACGAGCTGAACGGGTCCGACCGAAACATCAAGAACAGCATTGAGGCGCTGCCGGAGAAGTACGTGCGCATGTTTGAGCTCGTCGAGCCGAAACGCTACAAGCTCAACAACGGCACGAGCGGGCGCTTCCACACGGGATTCATCGCGCAGGAGGTCGAGGACGCCATGCGCGCGTGCGGCATTAACTCGCAGGAATTCGCGGGCTGGGCGGCGGCCAAGCGCAAGGACGGCAGCGAGACCTATTTTCTGCGGTACAGCGAATTTATCCCGATTTTGTGGGCGAAGGTACGCGAGCAGGAAGAACGGCTGAAACGATTGGAGGAATCAGCATGAACGATAAGATCAAGCAGGAAGCGGCGCTGGCGATGAAGTTCATCAGCAGACTGAACGTCAGCGGCGACGCGGTGGACGTGGTGGCGGCGGTGCGGCAGGCGCTTCGCAATATCGTGACGATCTGCGATGCGGCGGAAGAGCCGACGCAGGGCAACGCGCAGGACAAGCAGGCGGCGGAGCCGGAAAAGGCCGGTGAGGCCAAATGAAGCTGCCGGAGGTCCCGTATGCCGACGGCATCGGCAAGCGCGGGCAGCTGCAATTCTATGGCCTTGACCACAACCTGGGTGCAGGGGACGGCGGGCTGTGGGACATGCAAAACCTGACGAGTGACTATTATCCTGTGCTTTCGACGCGCGCAAAGCGCAAAATTTACAAGAATCTTGTCAATCCGGGCGGGCTTTTCGCGTGGGATGCGCTGGCGTGGGTGGAGGGCACGGCCTTCTACTACGGCGGCGTGAAAAAAGGCGACGTGACGGCGGGCGAGAAGCGCTTCGCCGCCATCGGGGCCTATATCATCATCCTGCCGGACAAGGCGTATTACAACACGGCGTCGGGCGAGTTCGGCAGCCTTGAGAGCACGTGGAGCGGCAATAGCCTGACGTTTACGAACGGCAAGCTCTATGAAGAGAACGCGGAGGCGAACACCGTCAAAGCAAGCGGCGTCGCATGGAGCGACTACTTCAAGGCGGGCGACGCAGTGACGATTGCGGGCTGCACGAAGCACGCGGAGAACAACAAGACGCCGGTGATCCGCGAGATCGACGGCGACAAGATGTATTTCTATGAAAACGTCTTCAAGCTGGACGGTGACAACGGCACGACAGAGTACACGGAGACGGGAAACTTGACGGTTCGGCGCACGGTGCCGGACTTAGAATACCTGTGTGAGAACGAAAACCGGCTGTGGGGCTGCGACGGGCGCACGATCTACGCGAGCAAGCTCGGTGATCCCTTCAACTGGAACGTGTTCGAGGGCCTTGAGACCGACAGCTACGCCGTGGACACGGGCAGCGCGGGCGACTTCACGGGGTGCGTGAGCTTCCTCGGCTATCCGGTGTTCTTCAAGGAGGACCACATCTACAAGGTGTACGGCAGCATTCCGTCCAACTTTGAGGTGATGGGCTCGGCCACGCTGGGCGTTGCCAAGGGCAGCGGCGGGAGCCTCGCCATCGCAGGCGAGCGGCTGCTGTACCTCTCGTCCTCGGGCGTAATGATCTACTCGGGCGGCATCCCGCAAAGCCTGCACGACGCCTTCGGCATGACGAGGCTGCGCGGCGGACGCGCAGGGAGCGACGGCCTCAAGTATTATCTGAGCGCGCAGGACGAGAGCGGGGAGTGGAAGCTCTACGTCTACGACACGCGCAAGGGCATGTGGCACATCGAGGACAAGACGCACGCGACGCACTTCTGCCGCTATCAGGGGAACACCTATTTCCTGACGGCGGAGGGCGAGATCACGCTGACGGGCAACATCCTCGACGCGCCGGAGGGCTGCACGGACGAAGAAGACTTCACGTGGTTCGCCGAGACGGGCGACTTCACGGAAAAGGGCTCGAGCCAAAGTACGAGCTACGACGGCGTGAAGAAGGGCATCGCCAAGCTGTGGGTGCGCATCGAGGTCGCGGCGGGCGCGGAAGCGAAGGTGCTGATGCAGTTTGATTCCGACGGGAAGTGGGTGCAGGCCGGGCAAACGCTGAAACCGGAACGAAAGCGCAGCTATTACCTGCCCATCGTGCCGCGGCGCGCGGACCATTACCGCATCCGCATCGAGGGCAAGGGCGAGTGCCGCGTCTATTCGATGAACCGCGAGTATTACGCGGGCAGCGAGCTCAAGAGCACGCGCGGACCACAGTAAAATTCAAGCAGAGAGGAGAAGAAAATGGCGTATACATACGATGACTTTCAAAAGGCGGCGAGCGGCAGCAATGTGAATTTTTCGCAGTACGATCTCGACCTTGCGAAAAAGTACCCTGAGTTCGGCATGAGCGTGCTCGACCTCAAGAAGCAGTACGCGGGCGCGACGACGGCAGAGCAGCGCGCGCTCATCAATGCCAAGGCAAACCAGCTGCGCAGCAGCTACGGCAATTACACTGCCGGCGCGGATGGCAGACAGTACGTGAGCGACGGCAAGTACGCGCCGAAGATCGACGAGACGCTCGACAAGATCGGCTCGTTCAAGCCGTTTACATACGGCAGCGCGCCGAGCTACGAAAACCGCTTCCAGCAGAAGCAGCAGGAGCTTTTGGACGCGGCACTGAATCGCGATCCATTCTCGTGGAGCAAGGAGACGGATCCGCAGTATGGCAGCTACAAAAAGACGTATCTGCGCGAGGGAGAGCGCGCGACGGCGAACGCGCTGGCGCAGGCAAGCGCCGCGAGCGGCGGGAGGCCGAGCTCTTACGCCGTGAACGCGGCGACGCAGGCGGGCGACTACTACGCAACGAAGCTCTCCGACGTGATCCCGACGCTCTACCAGCAGGCCTATGAGCGATACCTCAAGGACTACCAGATGAAGCTCAGCGACCTTGAGGCCGTGAACAATCAGGAGCAGATGGACTACGCGAAGTATCTCGACCGGCTGGGGCAGTTCAACACGGACCGCAATTTCGAGTACAACAACTATCTCGGCGAGTACAACCGCTTGCAGGACTACCTCGGCAATTTGCAGGGGCAGGACAACACGGAGTACAACCGCTATCTCGGTGTGCTGGACGAGATCAAGGAAAAGCAGCAGCAGGATCAGGAGCTCAGCCGGTCGCAGGTCGACGCGATGCTGCAAGCAGGCGCGTCGCCGAGCGCGGGGCTCATCGGCAAGAGCGGGTACGAGAGCGAGTACGTCAAGGCGCTCGAGAATTACTACAAGCAGCAGGCGGCGCAGGCCGCGGCGAAGACGAGCGGCAGAAGCGGCGGGACCACGAGGCGGTCCGGCGAAAACGATGGGGGCAACGAAAGTTCGATGAAGCTGAGCACGGCCAAAGACATGGCAAAGCAGGGCATTTTCGGTGCAGAAGTTCGTCAGGCATTTTATGATGCCGGGTACAACGATGAGTATTTAAAAAATGCCTACGGCTACAACCCCAACCATGCGTGGATGTACGACGGCGGATACAATTCGAGCTACTTCAATGCGGCAATGAGCAGTTTGCGCACAATGCTCGAGCAGAGCAAGACAGATAACGCCATCGGCGGAATTCAATCCTTCTGGGACAAGCTAAGCAATGAGCAGAAGCAGAAGGTCAGGGCGCTCGTCGAGAGCTACGGAGGAAGCATCAGTGGTTAAGGTAACATTTAACAACAAACCGGCGCAGGGGAAAACTGCGCCGGTTTCCCCCAACAAGAAGACCGGCGGAGGCGTCAGCATTGCGTTTCCGAACGGCATAAAAAAACAGGGCTTCATTCAGACAACGCCATATCAAAAGGCATTGGACGAGGCAATTTTGAGAGCATCGGCGGCGGGGCAGACGCAGCTGCCCCCGGACGGCAAAAAGCCGGGAGCACCGATGAGCCAGTCGGAATATCAAAAAGCACTGGACGAGGCGATGATGAAACGCGCGGCGGCGGATCAGAAAAACAAAGAGCGCGGCCGCAAGAGCTACAATCGCACACACGCGCAGGAGGTGCGCGAGATCACCGGTGACAAGACAAAAAAGAGCATTACGCCGATCATCAAGAGCGCGGCGGCGGGCTATGCGGCGGACATGGTCGGCGCGGCGGACACGCTGCTGCGTGCGCCGAGTGGCCTGAACTACGCAGCGAGCCAGGAACGCGGAGAGATCGAAGCCTCAAAAAAGAACATCGCCGCCTATACCGAAAAGCTCAAGGCGGCGAAGACCGAGGAGGAGCGCCAGCAGTGGCAGACACTTATCGACCGCAACAAGCACCTCATCGAGATCAACAGCAAGGCCGCGGGCGAGCGGGTGAAAAACTATCAGGACGCGACGAAGGGTGCACAGAAGACGCTGCAAGGCACCTATCAGAAGTTGCGCAAGACCGCATCCGACAACATGGAAAAGGCGAACGAAGGGCTTACGCCGGTCGGCAAGTACCTCAATAACGTCGGCGTGGCAGGCGCGCAGATGGTCGCCGACGCGACGCTCGGCGGCGGCAGCGCGCTCGGCCCGATGTTCCTGCGCGTATTCGGCGGAAACTCGCAGGAGGCGGCGGAGACGGCGGACAAGCCCGGTATGAGCGCGGCGGAACAGCTGGACGCACAGAACCGGGCGCTGCTGTACGGCACGGCGAGCGGCGCGGTGAGTATTGCGACGGAAAAGATCAGCAACGTCGCAGCGCCGTTCAAGAAAGCGTTCGGCGGCGGCTTCCTCGACAAGGCCATTGACGGCGCAATCGCCAAGATGAACGGGAACGCGACGGGGCGGCTCGCCCTGTCATTCCTGTCCGAGGGCGGCGAGGAGGTCATCGAGGACCTTGTGCAGCCTGCCTTGCAGACGATCTACAACGGGAAGCGTGCCGGACAGAATTACAGCGAACTTGACGCGGCGGAGATCCTGAACGACTTCCTCGTCGGCGGTGCGCTCGGCCTGCTGGGCAGCGGCGTAGAGGGTGTTCAACGAAGAAGCGCGCAAATCGAGGCCGAGCGCGCCGCGGCGGAGACGAAAGAGGCCACGCCGTCGGCGGAAGCGATGACGCCGGAAGAGACCGCACCGACGGCGCAGCGGCCGGCCGAGCAGCAGGCGCAGCAGAACACCACGCAAGAGCCCGCGCCAACCGTCGGGCAGCAGAACACCATGCCCGCACAGCCTGCGGTGACACCTGAGAGCGCGCAGGGCATGGGCGAGGGTAATTTGACGCCCACACAGCCGAACGCCGCACAGGGCGCGGCAGAGGGCAAAGCGGACGCGCTGGACGCGGGCAAGCGCGTCAATCTTCTTGAGTACAGCAACGAGCAGAACGCGCAGAAGGTTGAAGACGGACTGAAAGACGGCACGCTGGCCGTGGACGCGAAAGAGAATATCTATCGCGTGAATGAGGATCAGCACATCGACCGGCGCGACAGCGCGAGCGTGGGCGAGCGGGGCGTGAACGCCTTCCAGTTCGACCACCCCGAGCTGCACGGCTATTACGCGGACGCGGCGGCGGTCTTGCAGGAGGAGATGAGCTTCGCCCAGAAGGGCGGCGAGCTCATCCGCCGGACGAACCGCGAGGCGGGCGACGACGAATACATCCGCACCAAGCGCGGCGTGAGCGAGCGCATCGCGCGGCTGCTGGATGATGAGGGCGTGCGCTACGACGACATCGACCGCTCGCTGAGTGCGATCATCCACAACCACGGGCAAGAAAACTTCGCGGCGGCGAAGCGCGTAGAGCTGCTGCTGGACGACATGCTGACAAACGGCTATACAGATATCCACGGGCGGCACATTGCGCCAAACGAAGAATACATTGCAGCAAAGAAAGCCATCCCCGGTGCAGACATGAGCGAGCGGACGCACGAAGAGCTACCGATCTACGACATGCCGGAGGGGCAGAACGGAGGAATTGACAATGCAGGACAAGAAACACGGAACGATGCCGCGGGGGCTGAGCTTGCCGACGCTGCCGAAAGAGGCGCATCAGGCGAGGACAACGCAGCGCGTGCACTATCTGATGGAGCTGCCGAACGGGGAGAGCGCCGGGGTAACGGAAGAGAATCTGAGCGCATTCCTCGAGAAGTACGGAACGTCGGCGGAGAAGACGGAAACGCGCTGACGGTACAACAGCGGCTTGCGGCATCCGGTATCTCACAATTCATCAGCCCGCGGGAGGCCAACGTGCCGAACGGCGCAAGCGGCGATAACACCGTCACCATCTTTGACGAGGCGGACTGGGACCAGGAGCTTATCGGCGCGGCGGACTGGGCAAAGTCCAAGGGCGTGAAAAAGGTGATAGCGCTGCTGGGCGTCATCAAGGTTGAAAAGGATGGGAAAACCGGCAGAATTTTCGGCGCGTTCAACGCCGACACGGGCGAAATTTTCGTCAATGCCGGTTCAGTGCAGCGCAGCGTGAGCGAGACGATCGAGCATGAAACAGCGCATTATCTGGCCGAAGTGGCGAGGCGCGAGAACGTCAGGACGTTTATGCGCGACGTTCAGAGCCGGTACAGTAGTGAAGAGTGGGGCAAGGTGTACGATGCCTACTTTGACCGCTATGCAGCGCTGACGGGCGACTACGCGGGAATGAGCGAGAGCGATATCGAGCTCTATGTGTGGGAAGAGATCATGGGCGATGCCTATGCCGAGATCGACCAGTATGACGAAAAGGCGAGCCGCTTCAACCGCGAGGCTGAAAACGCGCTGTCGCAAAGTGGACAGGAAAGCAAAAACGCCTTACAGGCCGAAGGCATGCAGGGCGCGGCGGAACAGGGCCGCGAGACCGCGGCGGCGACGGAACACAGGACGGGGCCGCCGGAGCGCTTTGAGTACATCGGCGGCGAAGTCGACAGCAAGACCGTACACGACGGCATCCAGGCCGTGGCCGAGATGGAGCCGGTCGCCGAAGTCAGCGGCGAGGAATTCAAAAAGGGTGAAAAGGACCTTATCACGCAGGTCACGGAGTTTTTTGACGGGCTGGGCAACGAGGTCTACAATCCGCAGCTCGGCGACGTAATGCTGACGCGCCGCGGTGCAAAGAGCGACATCGCCCACGGAATCGGCAGAAAAAAAGCCGCTGCTTTCGCAGCGGTTCCGGATATCTTAAAAAACGGTCGCGTGATCGACTATCAAGTGGACTGGAAAGGGCGCAATTATGACACGGCGGTCGTCGCCGCGCCGATCACCATTGCAGGCGAGCCGTATATGGCGGGCGTGGTGCTGACGCGCACGGACAGCGAGAACCGCTTCTACGTGCACGAGGTCTTAACGGAAAAAGGAACAGCGCCGTTCAAGACCGGAGAATCGCCCGCAAGGGGCGTCGATACCGGCGGCGATGTTCCTTCTGTGTTCAGTTTACTGGACCAGGTGCGCAATGTCAAGAGAAATGCGGCGGAGACCGTCGACAGCGGCGAAGAAAACAAGGCATCGGCGCAACTCCGCAATGTCGGCATTGAAACTGCCGAGCCGGTGGCACGCGCCGATGGCCTTGCAGAAGAGGCTCCAACCACCGCTCTAAGCAACAAAGCCCTCGGCGATATACACGAGGCCTCTTCGGATGATAATGTATCAGGAGGCGGCGAGAATGTCAAGCTGGAGGGGCGCTTCTCGGCGGGTGACGATGCGGCTTTGCAGCGCAGGCGCGACAGGGCGGATGCCGAGCTCGACAGAACGGTCGATGAAGATGATCTGGCCGCGCAGAACGGCGCGGCGGAACAGCTGAACCGGGGCCGCAGGGACATCGCCGACGCAGAGCTTGCGGACGCGGAGATCGCCGGGCAGGAGTGGTCCTATGAAAAGGCGGAGCAGGACGGCAAGCGCGGGGACTACGCGTCGATCCCTGCGGAGTGGAAAACGAAGCTCGAGCGCGCACGGACGGCGGCAACGAACAACATCAAGCCATCCGGCTTCGACAGCTACGATGCCTATCTCGATGCGCTGGACAAGCAGCGCGCGGCGGATCGGGCTGAGCGGCTGCGCGTCAAGAGCCGGGACGAATTCAAGGGTACAAAAGCGCTCGACGAGCTGGGCGTGAAGATTGCGAACAGCGCAGGCATTTACCACAATGCAGAACAGCTTATCGCCAATGACAAGGCGGCAAAGAGCATCCAGAACGCAACGAAGCGCGCCGAGCAGCGCTTGGGTGCAACGCGGCGGGAAAAGACCATCGCACGAGACATCGCAAACGGTGAGCGCTCGATGGCAGATATCCCTCGCAGCGTGAAAAAGTCGCGCGTGCTTGAGCTCGTGGACTATTACACGGCACAAAAGGCGACGAAGACGGGGCTCTTGCAGCAGCAGCGCATCGAGATCAACGACGCACTGCGCGAGCAGGCGCGCGAGCTCATCGGCACAGAAGCGCCGGAGATCAACCGAAAGGGCCTGAACAAGCTCTTCGACCCAAGTAAAGGCCTTGTGCTTTACCATCGCACGCCGCAGCGTATTATGCGCGCGCTCTTTGGCTGGAAGCAGGGCCAGCAGATCAACGAGGCTGTTTTCGAGCCGGTCTACGAGAACGAGCAGGAGCGCAAGCGCTTTATCAACCGCATGTTTGACGAGGTGCGGACCTTTGAGGGCGCGGACGGCAAGAAAAGCGCACTGAACAAGGACGAGAGCGCTTTTGCGCAGAGATTGAAAGAGGGACGAACCGTCGAGGAGCTGGTTGAAAAGTCCGGCGCGGCGGAAAGCATCAGAGCGGCGGCGGAAAACCTGAAAAATGGCGCAGAGATGAAAGACGCCGCGCGGGAATTCAGCCTCGACGAAGGCTCGCGCGATCTGGCGCGGCAATATGCCGACTGGCTGCAAACGCAGGATGACTACGCGGCGGCGAAGAACGTCGACCGCACGAAGGTCGAGAACGCGATCGAGAAGTACACAGAGCTCTATGACAAACTCTATGCCGCGATCAACGACTTCCTTGTAGCGCACGGATACGAGCCCATCGGCTTTATCAAGGGCTACGCGCCGCATTTCCAAGCAAAGGAAACGAACGACAAGCTCGAAAACGCGCTCAAGGCGATCGGCGTCGACCTCGGCTCTGGCGTAGGCAAGCTGCCAACGAGCATCGCAGGTCTGACGAAATCCTTCAAGCCGAACAAGCGGTACAATCCGTTCTTTCAGCACCGCAGAGGAAACGAGACGGACTACGATATCGTCAAGGGCTTCGAGACATACGTGGATTATGCGAGCGACGTGCTCTACCACACGGACGACATCATGCGCGTGCGTCAGATGGCAAACTACCTGAGATCGACATTCGCACCGGAAGAGATGAAGGCGGACATCGACCAAATGGAGGCCATGCGTTACGCTCCGGCGGATGTGAAGGAAGAATACTTGCGCGATAAAAAGAAGATCACGGGTGATACCTTCCTGAGCTATGAGGACCTGACAAACCTGATGGAACAGTATACGGACGAGAAGTACCGCAGCATTGAGGACGCGACCGAATTCAGCGACCTTGTTTCATGGATGGATGATTACGCGAATAAGCTGGCAGGCAAGCAGCTTTTCGAGGACCGCGCAATGGAGCGCGAGGTCGGGCGCGAGGCGCTGAACGGCGCGAAGAAGCTCAACCGCATGTTCGCCCGTGCGAACGTGGCGGGGAACCTCTCGTCGGCACTGAACCAGACGGCGCAGCTGCCGATGATCGCAACCGAACTCGGTCAAAAATATACGTGGCGCGCTGTGGGCGACATCCTGAGAGGAAAGACGACCGGCATAAGCGCGTTTCGCGGGGAGAGCGACTTCCTGACGGAGAAGAGCGGCATTGACTATATCCAGAGCACCAAGGGTGAAAAAGCGATAGAAAAGCTATTCAGCCCGCTGGAAAAGGTCGATACTCTCGTCAGCACGATCGCTGTGCGCGGCAAGTACCGTATGGAGCTGGACGCGGGCAAGAGCCCGAAGGAGGCGATGAAAGCGGCGGACCGCTGGGCGCGCGATATCATGGGTACGCGCTCGAAAGGCTCGGTGCCGCTGACGTTCCAGTCGAAAAACCTTATCGCACAAATGCTGAACATGTTCCAGGTCGAGGCGGCGAACACATTCGAGCACATCACGCAGGACCGGCTCGGCCCCGGCTTCAAGGAAATGGCCGCGAAGATCGGCGAGGATAAGGCCATTAAAAAGCTCGCAAGTGACGCCATTGCCTATATGCTGCTCGCATTCCTGCTCAACCGGTTGGACGAGGATGCCTACGGCGGAACGCCTGCGCCGTTCGATGTCCTCGGCATGGGGCTGAACGCCGTCGCGTCCGGCAACGGATTGACTTCGAGCGACATGCTCAAGATGATCACCGACGATGTGACCGAAAACATCTTCGGCGAGCGCCTTTTCGACACCGATCCAAACGACATGAACGACAAGTTTGACGGCTGGTCGGCGGCGGAAGATACGCTATACAACATCAGCAACGATGTACCGTATGTACGCAACGTGGCGGGCCTGCTGGGTCTCGGCGATGAAACACTACCGATGCCGGACGTGTGGGGCACACTGACGGGTATGGGCAAAGCGCTCAAAAAGAAGAAAAACGGGAAATTCAACAGCTCGGGCGAATTTTGGAGCGAGGTCGGTCGTCAGCTCATGGGGTTTGCGGGCGACACGCTCCCCGGCGGGCGGCAGCTTGAGAAGACGGCGCAGGGCATTGAAGCGCTGGCGCGCGGCGGGTCCTATCAGGGCACAGGCGGCAGCAAGCGCCTACAATATCCGGTGGAGCCGCTGCTGGAAGATCCGTTCGAGGCGCTGCGCGCTGGGCTCTTCGGAAAGAATTCGCTGAACGAATCGCGTGCATATTGGGCAGCGGGCGGAAATGCGCTGAGTGTATCGCAGACGACGCTCTACCAGGAGCTCGTCGACAGCGGCATGAGCCGCAAGAAAGCATACGAGACCATCAGAGACTTCAACGACGCGACGGCCGATCTGGAAGCCGACAAGGACGAGAACGGCAATCCCATCAGCGGAAGCAAGAAAGAGAAGGTCGTCGAGGCAATCAATAAGCTGCCGCTGAGCCGGAAGCAGAAGGACAAGCTCTATCTCAGTAAGAATTACAGCGAGAAGGATCTGAACAGCCTGCCGTGGAACTGAAAATGATGAAGGGCGGGGCCGTGAGGCCTCGCCCCTTTTGTCCGAAAACGGCTACAACTGGCCGTAACTGGCCGTAACTGGCAACAACTGGCAAAAGAAATGTTCGCAAAATGTTGACTTTTTGAAACAATCGCATATAATAACAGTACAGAGTGGGACCCATGGGCGACGCTCTGCTGACAAGAACAATACCCGGTCGCCAGTTCTTGCCGCCCCCAAAGAGGAAAACCTCTGCCTTAAGTGAGGAGCTAAAAAAGAGGAGAACCCCTACCTTGAGTGGGGAGCCAAAAAAGAGGAGAGCCTCTGCCTTAAGTGAGGAGCTAAAAAGCGGGTCAACGCAAGTTGCCCCGCTTTTTTACAGAAAGAGATTGCCATGGAAAAGCTGAGAATATATAGAATCAGAGACGGATTTATCGAATTTCTGCACGAAAAGGACCACCGCGTGCAGTTTAATAAAAGGGAACGCCGCCCCTACATTGGCGTTGTTCTGGAAATCAACGGGCACAAATACTTCGTCCCGATGGAATCACCGAAGCCGAACCACGAAAAGCTGAAAAGCAATGTACATATTATGCGCATTGACGGCGGGAAATATGGTATTCTCGGATTCAACAATATGGTTCCGGCGAAAGACTTTTTCCTCGTCCCGTTCGATATCGAAAAAGAGCCAGACGAGCGCTACAAGAACCTGCTGCGGAATCAACTGGAATTCTGCAACGACCACAAAGAGGACGTATACCGGCACGCGAGAAAGACATACGACGGCGCAACAGGCGGGCGTAATCCGTTTCTCACAAGGGTGTGCTGCGACTTCAAATTGCTCGAACGGGAATATGTAAAATATTACTTCAAGACAACGGAACAGTAAAGGGCGGGCCGCGAGGTCTCGCCCTTTTGTTCTATCATTCGGGAGAACTTCCGCGCCAGCGGTATGCACGGCGGAAGCCAAGAGAGAGCGCTTCGTTTACAGTGGAAACATAGCGCTCGCCGTCATCGCAGATTTGGACGTTATCATACTGCTGATCCATAGGGAGATGGAAAATCTTTCGCCCGTCGCGACCGATATTGCACTTGATCCGCGGGTATTCGGCAAATGAAATGTTAGGAAACAGCTTGATACCCAGCCGCTCGGCGCAGAGCTTGGCAACGGGAGAAAAGTCGTTCGTTGCCACGAAGACACCGACAACGTCAGCATCGGGGTGAGAATACTGGTATTCAAAAACGCTGCCCGCGAGCTGGAAAACATGGTTCTCGTGGATGACCTTTTCCCTCGCCCAACGCTTACATTGAATCAGAATGACTTTCTTGCCGCGCTGCAAGATCAGGTCGCGCCCCATGTCCTCTTTCTTCATTGTTGCGCCATAGTACCGGACGCGATAGCCGCGCGATTCACAAAGGTAGCCGATATAGCGCTCGTATTCTATGCCGACTTCCCAGTTGGTCTTGCTGCGTTTGATATAGCGATCGAGCGCAAGCTGATACTTTTCAGCGATAGGGAGATCGTTCCACTCGGCGGGCGACAGATAGTCACGCATAACCGCCCGCTCATCATCATCGGATGGACCGTCGGACACATATTTGAACGCATCCATCGGCGGGACCTCTTTGAAGTCGAGCAGCCAAGGGAAAAGCGATTCGTAGAAATTCAGCTGATATTCCGACCGCTTCGCGCGGAGACGCCATTCACGCAGTTCGCCGTGAATGAGCTTGTCCACCTCTCCGGCCTTTTGCTCTGCTGGGCGGTTTTTATTGCGAAGATGCAGCACCCATTTTTCATCAAACGACTGATACAGATCAGCATAGTAAGACGCAAGCCACGGTTGAGACTGCACGCGCTCAGCATATATACGGTTAAGTGCTTCGTTTTTCTCACTAAGCCGTCTTTCTGCACGGCGCATTTGGTTTTCATATTCGAGGCATTTAGAGCGAGCTTCTTCTACGATTTTTTGTTGCGCATCTTGCGTCTTTCCGATTTCAAACGCCCGGGCCTCGCGGGCGTGTTTGACCGCACCGTCTAATACCTCGCATTCGCCTTTAAGCCTATCTCGCTGAAAGGACAGACCGACGATATCGCGCTTGGCGGCAGAAGTATCTGCGCTTAAAAGCAATCCAGCCTCGAGAGCGAGGCGAATCATGTGTTTGCACGGCTGTCTGCGGTTACGAAAGTCAGGGCAATCACACTCGTAAAGTGTGGCGCGGTATGTCTCACCGCTCGAGGAATGGATGGATGCAGAGATATCAAAGGGAGATTCAATCTGCATCTCCTGCGTCAATGCAGAAGTCAGTCGTTCGTAAGGGAAGGGAACGCCATGCAACGCTGAAAAAGCGGGAGTGTTGGACAAATATGAACGATTCGCGATATCGCGCACAGTTTCGACCGCTCGGGCGCGGACCTGGTCGTTGATGTGCTGTTCACGATAGTCTAAGTTACGAGAGCGCATCTGCAAGCTCTCTTCTATGCGATTTCGCCGGTCCTCAAGCGCACGTTCTCTGCCCTCAAAAGCGGAATTAAGAGAAGACTCTTTTTTTCTCAAATCGGCGTCTTTTGCATCAACAGAACGCTCACGGTCAGAAAGAGACTTTTTACGAGACACAAGGGAGAATACCCACTTCGCCACGAACAGCGCAATGATCGTCCAAAGCCAGTAGGACGACAGAAAATCGAGCAGGCCCACAATATCCCTCTTTCTTTTTTATTTCGGCGGGAGTATAGGAACACCATATCGGAAAAACAGCGGTTTGTCAAATAAGAAGGGAACGAGGAAAGTTTCTCTTCCATTTTTGAAGACTATGCAGTATAATGAGCCAATAGTCAGTTTGATGACGAGGAAGATTTGTTACTAACGGATTAGAACTGTCAATAATGCTGGATTCGAAAAAGCGCGAAAAACAAGGGAAATCGACCTTGTTTCAATGGAAGATGTACGAATTACGCAAAGAATGAGAACTGAGCTTAATATTTCATTATTTTGTCTGCCTCACAGCAGACGCGAAGAAAGGAATGGATCATATGGCTGAGGAAGTCAAGACTGCCGCCGCTGAGGGCGAATCCGGCAGCAAAAATTTTATCGACGCCTTCATCGAAGAAGACATCGCGGAGGGTGGGCGCTTCCAGGGCCAGCAGGTCCACACCCGTTTTCCACCGGAGCCGAACGGCTATCTGCACATCGGCCACTGCAAGGCGCTGACCATCGACTTTGGCACCGCTGAGCGCTTCGGCGGCCTTTGCAACCTGCGCATGGACGACACGAACCCCACGAAGGAGGACGTCGAATTTGTCGACGCCATCAAAGAGGACATCCACTGGCTGGGCTTCGACTGGGGCGACCGTTTCTTCTACGGCAGCGACTATTTTGAAAAGGACTACGAGTACGCTGTCGAGCTCATCAAAAAGGGCCTTGCCTACGTCTGCGACCTGACGCCCGAGCAGGCGAGAGAGTACCGCGGCGACATCGGCAAGCCCGCCATCTCCCCGTACCGCGACCGCGATGTAGAGGAGAACCTCGACCTCTTCGAGCGCATGAAAAACGGCGAGTTCCCTGAGGGCAGCCGCACGCTGCGCGCAAAGATCGACTTAGCCTCCGGCAACTTCAACATGCGCGACCCGGTCATCTACCGCATCCGCTACATGCACCATCACCGTCAGGGCGACAAGTGGTGCATCTACCCGATGTACGACTTTGCGCACCCCATTCAGGACGCGCTCGAGGGCATCACGCACTCACTCTGCTCGCTCGAATTCGAGGCACACCGCCCGCTCTACGACTGGGTGGTGAACAATGTTTCCGTGCCTAATAAGCCGCGCCAGATCGAGTTTGCCCGCCTTGGCATCGATCACACGGTCATGTCGAAGCGCAAGCTCAGAAAGCTCGTTGAAGAGGGTATCGTCTCCGGCTGGGACGATCCGCGTATGCCGACGCTGTGCGGCCTGCGACGCCGCGGCTTCACGCCTGCGTCCATCCGCAACTTCTGCGACCGCATCGGCGTTGCCAAGAGCGCGAGCGTGGTCGAATACAGCTTCCTTGAGCACTGCCTGCGCGAGGACCTCAACGAAAAGGCCGAGCGCACGATGGGTGTGCTGCACCCTGTGAAGCTCGTCATCACGAACTATCCCGAGGGCAAGAGCGAGACCGTCACGGTCGAGAACAACCCGACCGATCCCGCGTCCGGCACGCACGAGATCACCTTCTCCCGCGAGTGCTGGATCGAGGCGGACGACTTCATGGAAGTCCCCGTGCCCAAGTACAAGCGCCTGACGCCGAACGGCCCCGAGTGCCGCCTCAAGGGCGCGTATCTCATCACCTGCACGGGCTGCAAGAAGGACGAAATGGGCAACGTTATCGAGGTGTACGCCGAGTATGACCCGAACTCGCCGGGCGGCAATCCCGCCGACGGCCGCAAGGTCAAGGGCGCGACAATCCACTGGGTCGACGCCGCGACCGCGCTGGACGCCGAGGTGCGTGTTTACAGCGAGCTGTTCAGCGACCCCGCACCCGACGGCGCGGACAAGGATTTCCTTGCCTGCATGAACCCCGATTCGCTCGAGGTGCTGACCGGCTGCAAGGTCGAGCCGCGCATGCGCGACATCGCCGCGGCGTACGACAAGACCGAAAAGAAGGGCAAGACCGCGCCGAGCTTCCAGTTCATGCGCCTGGGGTATTTCTGCCTTGATAACAAGGATTGCTCCGAGGATCATCTGGTGTTCAACCGGTCGGTTACTCTTAAAGATAGCTTTAAAAAGTAATCATTGAAATGTTCCCCCTGCAAGCAGGGGAGCGCGGATAAAAGGGGACCTTCTCTCACGTGAGAGAAGGTCCCCTTTTGAACCCCTAAGAGAACGGCAGGGGCGTTTCGATTTCGCCCCTGCACCCCTAACGACCAAAAGGGAGGGGCCTTGCCCCTCCTTTTTGGATTATCCACCCCGTGGCACTTCCGGTAAGCACTGCACCTACTTTGGATGCTTCTGAGCTGATAGTACCTGCCGGAGCGGCATTGCTGCGCTCGCCGCTTTGGGGTGCTGCTTTTTTAGTTTTCGGCTGTGATATAGATTTCTTCTGCTTTTTGCTGGGCGGAGATGAGAATATCTTTGGCATCACCCAAATTCTGTTTTTCCAGCTTTTCCAGTGCGTCTGTGATTGCATTGAACAGCAAAGAATACATTTTATCGTAATTTGCCATGTTGTCCATCACCTTTCTTTTGATGTTCTCTTATTGTAAAGTGATATCACTTAGAAGTCAATAGACTGCATACTTTTCTGAACGAAAACCATACAATAAGCTAAAGATCAAGCAGGAGGCTGTGTATGGCAACGAACAAACGGGTATTTACACTTCGTTTATCCGACGAAGTGTTTGACAAAATCGGCGTGCTGGCCACAAGAGAGCATCGCTCCATGACAAATTACATCGAATACGTTTTGCTCAAGCATATCAATGACATCGAGGCAGAACAAGGCGAGATCAAAGAAGAAAACGACCGCTGACGCGGCCGTTTTTGTCGTTATGCGGCGAGCGCAGCAATGTCGCCCGCACGCAGTCTGCCGCCGTGCTACCGTCACTCGCGCCTCACGATAGTAAGGCGCGGTTGAGAGTGGTCACGAAACGTAGGGATTCATGGCGAAGCCATGTACACCGCACCTGATTCGGTAAGCATTGCAGCTCTTCGAGCTACAGACCGGCAATGAGCGGGGTCGAGGGGGAAGGCCCCTCGTCCTTTCTCTCGGGGGTTGCAAAGGGGGATACTCTCTTTCGAGAAAGAGAGTATCCCCCTTTTTACGCACTCCTGCGCGGCGCAGGAAATCCCCCCGCGCCTGCGCGGAACAATTTGCAAATGGTTTTGTTAAACCGTTTCCAGAATCTCTCTGGCAACATAAACACCGCTCGCCGATGCGTGCGACAGCGAATGCGTAATACCGCTGCCGTCGCCGATGACGTAGAGCCCCTTGTACGGCGTTTCAAGGTGCTCGTCGAGCGCGACCTCCATGTTGTAGAACTTGACCTCCACGCCGTAGAGGAGCGTATCGTCGTTCGCGGTGCCCGGCGCGATCTTGTCGAGCGCGTAGATCATCTCGATGATGCCGTCCAGAATGCGCTTGGGCAGCACGAGGCTCAAATCGCCGGGGGTCGCCGCGAGCGTCGGCGTGACGAGGCCTTCTTCGATGCGCTTGACCGTGCTGCGGCGGCCGCGGACGAGATCGCCGAAGCGCTGAACAATGACGCCGCCGCCGAGCATGTTGGACAGGCGCGCGATGGACTCGCCGTAGCCGTTGGAATCCTTGAACGGCTCGGAGAAGTGCTTGGCGACGAGAAGCGCGAAGTTCGTGTTCTCGGTCTGGAGGGACTTATCCTCATAGCTGTGGCCGTTGACCGTGACGATGCCGTTCGTGTTCTCGTTGACGACGATGCCGTTGGGGTTCATGCAGAACGTGCGGACGTTGTCCTCGAACTTTTCCGTGCGATAGACGATCTTGCTCTCGTAGAGCTCGTCAGTCAGGTGGGAGAAGACAACGGCGGGGATCTCGACGCGCACACCGATATCGACGCGGTTCGACTTCGTGGGGATCTTGAGCTCCTGGCACACGCCCTCCATCCACTTGCTGCCGACGCGGCCGACGGAGACGATGCACTTGTCGCAGGTGTAGTCCGTCTCGCCGACGGTGACACGGTAGCCTTCGCCCTCGCGGGCGATGGTAGTGACGGGAGAATCGAAGTAGAAGTCGACCTTGTCCTTGAGCAGGTCATAGAGGTTCGAGAGCACGACGAGGTTCACGTCCGTGCCGAGATGGCGGACGGAGGCGTCGAGCAGGTTGAGCTTATTCTGGATGCAGAGCTTTTTGAACTTCGTGCCGGCGGTGGAGTAGAGCTTCGTGCCCTCGCCGCCGTAGGCCATGTTGATCTCGTCGACATAGTGCATGAGATCGAGCGCCTGCTTTTTGCCGATGTACTCGTGCAGCGTGCCGCCGAAGTCGTTGGTGATGTTGTATTTGCCGTCGGAAAATGCGCCCGCGCCGCCGAAACCGCTCATGATCGAGCAGCTCTTGCAGCGGATGCAGGACTTGACCTTGTCGCCGTCAATGGGGCAGTGGCGCTTTTCAAGGCTGTGACCGGCCTCGAACACGGCGACGCGCAGGTCGCTGCGATCCTTTGTCAGCTCGTAGGCGGAGAAGATGCCGCCGGGGCCGCCGCCAATGATGATGACGTTGTAATGCATGGAAGAAACCTCCATTTGATCCGGATTTGCCGGAGGAGCATCCCACCGGCGCAAAAATACATATTATATTGTAATAAAATGGCGGATAAAGTCAAGAGAAGAAACGGAAAAAGGAGCGGAAACATTTCCGCTCCTTTTTGTCTGAGTCTACATATTCTTCTTGATGCTCTTGATGGCGTTTTTCTCAAGGCGCGAGACCTGCGCCTGCGAGATGCCAATCTCGCTTGAGACCTCCATCTGTGTTTTGCCGTCGGAGTAGCGCAGGGCGAGGATCTGGCGCTCGCGCTCGCTCAGGCGCGCCATGGCCTCCTTGAGCGCGATCTGCTCAAGCCAGTCCTCGTCGGTGTTCTTGTTGTCGCGCACCTGATCCATGACGCACACGGCGTCGCCGCCGTCGGAGTAGATGGGCTCAAAGAGCGACACGGGGTCGCATACGGCGTCCATGGCGAAGACGACCTCCTCGCGCCGGATGCCGAGCTCGCGCGCGATCTGCTCGACCGTGGGCTCGCGCTGCTGCTCGCGCTGGAGCTTTTCACGCGCCTGTAAGACGCGGTAGGCTGTGTCGCGCATCGAGCGGCTGACGCGAATGGAGCTGTTGTCGCGCAGATACCGCCGGATCTCGCCGATGATCATCGGCACGCCGTAGGTGGAAAAACGAACATTCTGCGAAGTGTCGAAGTTGTCGATGGCCTTTAGTAGCCCCACGCAGCCGACCTGAAAGAGGTCGTCCGCGTTTTCCCCTCGGCCGGAAAAGCGCTGGATGACCGACAGCACCAGCCGCAGATTGCCCTCGACGAGCTTTTCGCGCGCGGCTGCGTCGCCGTCCTTTGCGCGATGAAGCAGCGCGTCCGTCTCCGCGGCGGTCAGCGTCGGCAGCTTTGTCGTGTTCACGCCGCAGATCTCCACCTTGCCAAGCATAAAAAGAATCCCCGCCTCCCATGCATAGTGCTTTCAGTATGTCCGCACGCGGCGGAAACATACGAAACGGGAGGCGGGGATATTTTTTATCGTTCGGCGCGCTTCGATGGACTTTGCGCCCTCAAACGGTTCTCACGCAAGAAGACCGATACAGAATGCAATGATCGCAGCGTTGAAGAAGTCGTTGAAGAGGCCGCCGACCATCGGGATGACGAAGTAGGCCGAGGGAGAGGGACCGTAGCGGCGGGAAACGGCCTGCATGTTGGCCATGGCGTTGGACGTGGCGCCCATGCCGAAGCCGATGAAGCCAGCGGTGATCATCGCGGCGTCGTAATCGCGGCCCATGACCGGGAAGACGACCAGCAGCGAGAAGACGACCATCAGCAGCACCTCGGCGGCGAGGGCGACAATCATCGGCAGCGCCAGGTCGACGAGCTGCCAGAGTTTGAGGCCCGAGAGCGCCATCGAGAGGAAGATCGCGAGGAACATGTTGCCCATCGTGCTGATCTCGGCGGCGGGGAACTCCATGATCTTGAAGTGGTCGATCACGTTGCGCACGACGACGGCCACGAGCATCGAACCAATGTAAATGGGGAAGCTGAAGCCGCAGAGGTTCGTGAGCAGAACGCTGACGACGTTGCCGACGCCGGCGCAGAACATCAGCAGCAGGAAACCGTAGACAAAGTTATTGGCGTGGGTGTTGTAATGCGTGTCGTCGACATCCTCTTCCACCGTCTGCTCTGCGAGCTCGTCGCGCAGGTGGTTCTTGACGATGAGCTTGCGGGCGATCGGGCCGCCGAGGAGCGAGCCGAAGATGAGGCCGAACGTCGCCGCCGCGACGGCGACCGTCGTGCCGCCGATGGCACCGGCCGCGTCAAGGTCAGGACCAATACCCGCCGCCGTGCCGGGGCCGCCAATCATCGAGATAGAGCCGCAGGCGAGACCGTAGAGCGGATCTTTGCCCATCAGCGCCATCACGCCGCTGCCGACGACATTCTGCAAAATGATCATCACAACGCTCAAAATAAGGAGCATGATGACGGATTTGCCGCTCTTGAGCAGCATCGGAATGCTGACGGTGAAGCCGACGGTCGTAAAGAAGAAGATCATAAAGACCGTTTGCAGCGTGTCGTCAAAGGTGATGACCGCCGTGCCCGTGGCATAGAGGATGGTGTTGAAGATCGCGAAGCACAGACCGCCGACCAGGGGAGCGGGGATGCAGAAGCGGCTGAACACGGGGAGCTTCTTCGTCAGCACCAGGCCGAGGGCGTACATGGCGGCGCCAAGCGCGAGGGCATGGTACATATTGAGCTGGATCTCTGTCATGTGGGGGAACCTCCGTAGAAAAAATTTTCTCTCCGGCATAGCCCGGAGAGAAGTCGCGGGAAATGCGAGGGATAGGACTTCCTGTTCCGGAAATACAATGAAAGGGAACAGGAGGGGATGCGCATGAACTGCCGCTTTGCCGACTTCCGCTGCAAGGAGGTCATCAACATCTGCGACGGCTGCCGCCTGGGCTATGTGGGCGACGTGGAATGCAGGCTGCCGGACGGGCAGCTCACCGCACTCATCATTCCCGGGCCGTACCGCTTTTTCGGGCTGTTCGGCCGGGGAGAGGAATACTGCATCCCATGGGAGTGTATCAAGCAGATCGGGGACGATATCATTCTCATTGACAAGCCCTTTCCACGCCAGGAGATCCCGCGCAGAGAGCACCGCACGCGCCGCCGCTGGTACTGAAAAGGGCGGCGGACGAAAAGTCCCCCAATAGCAGACCTACCATATTATAAGGATTTTCGACATTTTTGCAAGCCTAAATTTTAGAAAGACATTATTAAGAAAGGAAAATGACAACTTCTGGGTGCAAAAGCGCGGGAAAACGACGCGGGAAAGGCGGCAAAAGGAAAAGAAAGCGGGAAAAACACAGGATTTTTCAAAAAGTGCTTGCAATTTTGAAAATAGCGGGGTATAATACCCGGGTATTCCGCATGGAGACCGGACTTCTTGTCTGTGCCATCAGGTTGGCAGGAGGGATGAAGGCTCCAGAGGTAAAAACTAAATTTGAAGGAGAAACTACAAGCAATGGCAAACGTCGTATCCATGAAAGCCCTGCTCGAAGCAGGCGTCCACTTCGGCCATCAGACCCGTCGCTGGAACCCCAAAATGGCTCCCTACATCTACACCGAGCGCAACGGCATCTACATCATCGACCTGCAGAAGACCGTCAAGAAGCTCGAGGAAGCCTATAACTTCGTCCGTTCCGTCTCCGAGAGCGGCCAGAACATTCTGTTCGTCGGCACCAAGAAGCAGGCGCAGGAGGCCATCAAGGAAGAAGCTTCCCGCTGCGGCGGCTACTATGTCAACGCTCGCTGGCTCGGCGGTATGATGACCAACTTCAAGACCATGCGTACCCGCGTGGACCGTCTCAACCAGCTCAAGACCATGCAGGCTGACGGCACGTTCGATATGCTTCCCAAGAAGGAAGTCATGAAGCACCTCGCCGAGATCGAGAAGCTCGAGAAGTACCTCGGCGGCGTGAAGGAAATGAAGAAGCTCCCCGGCGCGCTGTTCATCGTCGACACCCGCAAGGAGCGCAACGCCATCGCCGAGGCGCACAAGCTCGGCATCCCCGTCGTTGCCATCGCCGATACCAACTGCGATCCCGACGAGATCGACTACCCCATCCCCGGCAACGATGACGCCATCCGCGCCATCAAGCTCATCTCCTCCGTGATGGCCAACGCCATGATCGAGGGCAAGCAGGGCGAAGAGACCGAGGAGAAGGCCGAGGGCGAGGCTCAGGCCTGATTTTCCCAATCAAGCGAGAAAAGAACCTTACGGGGCGAGGCAAAGCCTCGCCCCGTCTCATTTTTACCACACTATTTTTCAGGAGGATATCAGAATGGCTATCACTGCTGCTGTTGTTAACGAGCTCCGCCAGGCCACCGGCTGCGGCCTGATGGACTGCAAGAAGGCCCTCATCGAGTGCGAGGGCGATATGGAAAAGGCCGTCATGTATCTGCGCGAAAAGGGCCTCGCCTCTCAGGCGAAGAAGGCCAGCCGCGTGGCTGCTGAGGGCATGGCTTACGCCACCGTCATCGACGGTGTCGGTGTTGTGGTCGAGGTCAACTGCGAGACCGACTTCGTCGCCAACGGCGAGCCGTTCAACAACTTTGTCAAGGGCGTGGCTGCTGTCGTCGCCAAGGAGAACCCCGCTGACGTCGACGCGCTCATGGGCTGCCCCTGGGTCACCGGCAACGGCACCGTCAAGGATGCGAAGGACGAGCTGTTCCTCGCCATCCGCGAGAACATGAGCATCCGTCGCTTCGCCCGCATCGCTGACGGCTTCTCCGTCCCCTATGTCCACATGAAAGGCAAGATCGGCGTTATCGTCAACCTGACCGTCGAGGGCTGCGACGCCACCGAGATCGGCAAGGACATCGCCATGCAGATTGCCGCGCTCAACCCCCGCTTCTGGGACAAGAGCCAGGTCACGCAGGACGTTCTGGACGAGGAGAAGGAAGTCATGCTCGGCCAGATGGCCAACGACCCGAAGATGGCGAACAAGCCCGATCAGGTCAAGGAAAAGATCGTTATGGGCAAGCTCAACAAGTTCTATGCCGAGAACTGCCTGCTTCAGCAGGCCTTCGTCAAGGACGGCGACGTCTCTGTCGAGCAGTATATGAACAACGCTGCCAAGGCGCTGGGCGGCAAGGTCAGCTTCAACACCGCCGTTCGCTTCGAGAAGGGCGAGGGCATCGAGAAGAAGCAGGAGAACTTTGCGGCTGAGATCGCTTCCATGGTCAACGGCAACAAGTAATTTCCAAATTACAAAATATAATGAAAAGAGGTTCGGCGAAAGCCGGACCTCTTTTTTGTTTGCGCGCGGCGGACGAAATTTTTCTGCGAAATAAAAAATTTACAATTTCCTAAGGTGAATATTATTGTGCATATCTTGCATATTCATTTTGACTGGTGTATAATAGGCAATGCTAAGCAGCGGCGCAGTATCCTAGTCGGAGCTGCCGTTTCCTAAGAAGGGCCTAAAAATCCTTTAAAGGGCACAACTGTGAAGCCTTTGGTGCCTGCTTCTTACGCCCAGTTTGGGGTGGGTGCTGAAGGGAGGCGAAAGCGAAAGCTGCGCCTGCGGACTCCGGGCGACCCCTAATGGCATGGGGGAACCGACCCTGTTTCTGCGGAGACTCGTTGCTGTGCCGGAGCGGACTCCCGGTTTCGGGTATCGACTTCGGTACGGGACGGGATATGAACCTGCATTGCGGTGCTACCCGGCCTTTGTGCCGCGAACGCTGTGTGCAGCGTAGCCTGCCTTGCGTGGGGAATTCGGATAGGAGAACAACGTACAGACTCCGGCCAAGAGCGAAGTACGATCGCTCCTTGAAATTTTTCCTGCAAAAGAGGATAAGAAACGGCGTGACTCCGGGGTGGAAATCACCTAGGCTGTCGCAAGGGCAGCGAAAGGGTTACAGTGCGGACTAAGTGGCAATCGGGTACCTCGTCTGGTGACAACGGGGTGCAGCGCCTAAGGGGGAACCGCCTCCATCGGCAACGAGAGGTGCGCTGCGGGGAAAGCCAACCCGACCTATGCCGCAGGATTACCTTTTGCTGCTGCCGCTGATTAGCATGATTATGAAATAACTGTGGAGAAGAAAGTTTTGGAAAACGAAGAAGACCGAAAGCAGAAGAAAACGGAAAAGACGCCCAGCCACGCGCACTGGGTCATCCGTGTGTTTTTGATCGCTGTGGCGCTTTCCGCCGCGATGAGCCTGTGCTCGGGCGCGCTGCTTGAGGATGCGGGGTATGTGGTGGCAACGCTGATCCTGCTGCTGTTCATTGCGCTGGGCATTCTGTTTGATATCATCGGCGTCGCCGTGACGGCGGCGAATCCCAAGCCGTTCAATTCGATGGCCGCGCACCGTGTCAAGGGCGCTAAGGAGGCGCTGTACCTCATCCGCAACGCGGAAAAGGTCGCCTCGTTCTGCAACGATGTGGTCGGTGACATCTGCGGCATCGTCAGCGGTTCGACCGCGACGGTCATCGTCGTGCTGCTGCAAAACAGCTTCGGCTGGCGCAGTATCGTCGTATCCACCGTGGTCACGGCGCTCATTTCCGGATTGACGATCGGCGGCAAGGCCATCGGCAAAAAGGTCGCCATGAAAAAGAGCAAGGATGTCATTTACCTGACAGCGAAGGTGCTGTCGGTGCTGCATCTTGTCAGATAAAGAAGGAAACCGTATTGATTCTTGAAACCATCCATGATCCCCGGGACATCAAGGCCCTGAACGACTCGCAAACGCAGCTTTTGTGTACGGAGCTGCGTGAATTTTTGCTGAAAAACGTGTCGAAAACGGGCGGGCATCTGGCCTCGAACCTCGGCGCGGTCGAGCTGACGGTGGCCATCCACCGTGTGTTCGACACGTCGCGAGACCGGCTGGTGTTCGATGTGGGGCATCAGTGCTACACCCATAAAATTTTGACCGGCCGGCGCGAGCAGTTTTCGTCTCTGCGCCAGTACGGCGGTCTCTCGGGCTTTCCCAAGCCGCGTGAGAGCGGGCATGACGCCTTTATCGCGGGACATGCCTCCAACTCCGTCTCCGTTGCGCTCGGTATGGCGCGGGCGAGGACGTTACAGCATCAGGATTATTCCGTACTGGCGCTGATCGGCGACGGCGCGCTCTCCGGCGGTCTTGCCTACGAGGGACTTAACAACGCGGGTGCGAGCGGCGAGCCGCTCATCGTGATTCTGAACGACAACGGCATGTCGATCGACGGCAATGTCGGCGCGGTGAGCGAGCATCTGGGGCTTTTGCGCTCGAAGCCTGCGTACTATGAATTCAAAAAAGCCTATCGTGATCTGCTCGACCGCAATGCGGTCGGCCGCGCGGTGTATGATTTTAACCATCATCTGAAAACGAATGTCAAAAAGGCGCTGCTGCCGAATTCAACGATGTTCGAGGACATGGGCTTTACCTACCTCGGCCCCGTGAACGGACACGATGTGGGGCAGCTCACGAACACGCTCAAGTGGGCGAAGGACTTGAACTGTCCGGTGCTCGTGCATGTGCATACGAAAAAAGGCAAGGGCTACCTGCCCGCCGAGCGCGAGCCGGAGCGCTATCACGGTGTCGGCAAATTCGACCCGCGGATGGGCGTGCCGCGCGAGCATAAGCGAGATTTTTCCGCGGTGTTCGGCGAGGAACTCTGCAAGCTTGCGAAAAATGACGAAACAATCTGCGCTATCACCGCCGCAATGCGCGACGGTACGGGCCTGCACGATTTTTCCGAGCAGTATCCCGCGCGCTTTTTTGACGTCGGCATCGCCGAGGGACATGCCGTGGCGATGGCCGCGGGCATGGCCAAGCAGGGGCTCACGCCGGTCGTGGCGATCTATTCGAGCTTTTTGCAGCGCGCCTACGACCAGCTCATCCACGACACGGCGCTCTCCGACCTGCATGTTGTCTTCGCGGTCGACCGCGCGGGCATGGTCGGCGCGGACGGAGAGACGCATCACGGCATTTTCGATGCAACATTTCTCTCGGAAATTCCAAATATGACGGTGCTGTGTCCGTCGAACTTTGCAGAGCTGCGCACGATGCTTGACCGTGCGGTGAACGAGATCAAAGGCCCCGTCGCCATCCGCTATCCGCGCGGCGGCGAGGGAAATTATAAGGAAGACAGCGGGCGGCAGAATCTTGTCGTGCTGCGCGAGGGAGAGGACATCACCCTCTGCGCCTACGGCACGATGATCAACAATGTGCTTGGCGCGGCGGAGATTCTGCACAAGCAGGGCATTGAGGCGCGCGTTGTGAAGATCAACGCCATCTCGCCGCTCTATGACCGCGACATGCGCGAGGTCATCGGCAAAACCAGGGCGATGCTGGTCGCGGAGGAGTGCGCGGGCGTCGGCTGCATGGGCCAGCGCATGGCGGCCATTCTGGGCTGGAACAAAATTTCGCCCGAGCGGCTGGAGCTGTGCAACCTCGGAAAGGAGTTTCCCGCGCAGGGAACGGTGGAGGAGCTGCACCGTGAGTTCGGGCTGGACGCGGAATCGCTGGCAAAAAAGGCTGCGGAGGTGCTGCAATGAGCAATAAAACAAGACTGGACGTGCTGCTCGTTGAACGCGGGCTGGAACAGACCCGCCAGCGCGCGCAGGCGATGATCATGAGCGGGCTCGTCTTTGTGGACGGGCAGCGCGTGGATAAGGCGGGCACCGCCGTGCCGAACGACGCGCAGATCGAGGTGCGCGGCAACACGCTCCGATATGTGAGCCGCGGCGGCCTTAAGCTCGAAAAGGCAATGACGACGTTCGGCCTCAAGCTGGACGGCTGCGTCTGCGCCGATATCGGCGCGTCGACCGGTGGCTTTACCGACTGTATGCTGCAAAACGGCGCGACAAAGGTCTACGCCGTCGACGTCGGCTACGGACAGCTCGACTGGAAGCTCCGCTCCGACGAGCGCGTCGTGTGCATGGAGCGCACGAACGCGCGCTATCTCGACCACGACCAGATCCCCGACGAACTGGATTTTGCCAGCATCGACGTATCGTTCATTTCACTGAAATTGATCCTGCCCGCGGTGCACCGCGTCTTAAAAGAGGGCGGACATGTCGCCTGCCTCATCAAGCCACAGTTTGAAGCGGGGCGCGAAAAGGTGGGGAAAAAGGGCGTCGTCCGCGACCCAAGCGTGCACCTTGAGGTGCTGGAAAACTTCCTGACACATGCAAAGGATTCTGGCTTTACAGTGCTTGATATCACATTCTCTCCCATCCGCGGACCCGAGGGAAATATCGAATACCTCGGGTATCTCGAAAGCGGCGATTGGGTGGAGAAGACGTTTGACCTCCAGGGTCTTGTGGAGCAGTCACACGCGGCGCTCGACCACGGGAAGGAGGGCGCGGGATGCTGAGAAAAGTCATCTTATGCCCGAATCCCTACCGCGACGCGCAGCTTCGCGTCGCGAAGGAGGCCAAGCGCGTGCTCGACGAGGTTGGCTGCCCGAATGTCGTGTGCCTGCCGTTTCGCAATCAGGAGCCGCCGGAGGGCTACGGGCTCAACATTGAGCCGCTTCAGCAGGAGATCCGCGGTGCGGACATGATCATCGCGTTTGGCGGCGACGGTACGATCCTGCACCTGTCTAAAACCGCCGCGCACCGCGACATTCCGGTGCTTGGCGTCAACCTCGGCAGCCTTGGCTTTATGGCCGAGCTTGAGAGCAAAGACCTTTTGCGCTTGCGCGACCTGTGTGACGGAAAGTATGAGATCGAGAGCCACATGATGCTCGATGTGAGCGTCCAGCGCGACGGGCGTGTTATCTACTCGAACCTTGCGCTCAACGAAGCGCTCATCGCGCGCGGCAATATCTCGCGCGTGATCCGGCTGCAAATTTTCACCGAGCAGGGAAAGCTCGTGGACGTGGCGGGCGACGGCGTCATCGTCGCGAGCCCGACAGGCTCGACGGCTTACTCGCTCTCGGCGGGCGGCCCTGTGGTCGAGCCGACGGCGCGGAACTTCATTGTTTCGCCCATCTGCGCGCACAGCGTGCACGCCAACGCTTACGTGCTCTCGCCTGAGCGTGTCATCACCGTGCAGACGGAAAAAAACAGCTACAAGCCCGTCCTTTTGAGCGTGGACGGCGGGCGCGCATTCTCACTGCGCAGCGGCGACAGTATTGAAGTGCGCCGCTCGAAATTCGACACCAAGCTCGTTCGACTGAGCAAACGCAGTTTCTGCGAGATCTTACAAAAGAAAATGTTGATGGGAGGAACCAGCAATGAAGAATGAAAGACAGGAAAAGATCCTTGCGATCATTGCCGCTTCGGCGATCGAAACGCAGGAGCAGTTGATCGACAGCCTGCGCAAGGAGGGGATCTCCTGCACGCAGGCGACCATCTCCCGCGATATCAAGCAGCTCCACTTAATTAAGGAGCCGACCGGCAACGGCACCTACCGCTACGCCGTTTCGACGCAGAAGATGCGCCTGAATCTGGCTGACCGCCTGCAGACCATCCTGCGCGAGAGCATCGTTTCGGTCGACTGCGCGCAGAATCTGGTGCTCATCAAGACGATGGCGGGTCTCGGCCCCGCAGCCGGCGCGGCGTTCGACGGGATGGATATCTCCGCCAAGGTCGGCACTGTCGCGGGTGACGACACGGTGCTGATCGTGATGCGCGAAAACGAGTCCGCCGCCGAGCTCTGCTCGGAGATCGAGGACATGCAGAGACAGCGCCAGACCAAGTAAGAACAAAATTTTGCAGGAGAATGAGCGATGCTTGAGCTTTTGCACATTGAAAATATCGCCATCATCGAGCGGGCGGACATTCTGTTCGGCCGCGGGTTCAACGCGCTCACCGGCGAGACCGGCGCGGGCAAATCCATCGTGATCGACGCGCTCGGCGCGGTGCTCGGCCAGCGCACATCGCGCGAGCTCATCCGCACGGGCGCGGAGAAGGCGTTTGTCAGCGCGACGTTCAGCGCGGTCCCGGCAGATTTGCCGGGGCTCGCCGAAAACGGCTTTACGCCGGAGGAGGACGGAACGCTTTTATTGCAGCGCGAGCTGTACGGCGACGGCAAAAACGTCTGCCGCGTGGGCGGACGGCCGGTGACGGTCGCGCAGCTCAAGCGTATCGGCGCGAGCTTGCTCAATATCCACGGCCAGCACGACGGACAGCAGTTACTCGACGAAGAGCAGCACCTTGTCTACCTCGACCGCTTTGGCCGCGTGGAAAATGAGCTGGCAGCGTACTGTACGCGCTATGACGTGATGAAAGAGACGCGCCGCGCGATCGACGCGCTCAAGATGGACGAGGCCGAAAAAGCGCGCCGTGTCGACATGCTGCACCATCAGATCGGCGAGCTCGAGCGCGCGGACTTGCAGGAGGGGGAGGAGGAGACGCTCCTTGCCCGCCGCAATATTCTGCGCAACGGCGAAAAGTTCATTTCCGCCATCTCCGAGGCGGACGCCTGCTTGAACGGTGGGGATGAGGGCCTTGGCGCGGTGTCCGCTATCAAGGAGGCGGAGGATGCGCTGCGTTTGCTCCGCAGCCTCGGCGATGAATTCATCACGCTCTCGGATCGCTTGGAAGCGCTGCACTGTGAAGCGTATGACCTTGCCGAAACGATCCGCGATAAGAAGGATGAATACGACTTTTCTCCGCAGGAGCTCGACGCCGTGGAGTCGCGCTGCGACCAGCTTTACCGGCTGAAAAAGAAGTACGGCTCAAGCGTCGAGGAGATGCTTGCATATCTTGAAAAATCGCGTGAGGAATTGGACCGCATCGAGTACGCGGACGACCGTGCGCAGCAGCTCGAGCAGACGCTCAAAAAGCAGGAAACCGCTGCGCGCGAAGCGGCGCAGGCCCTCTCCGACCGCCGTCACGCGGCGGCAAAGGAGCTTGAGGAGCGTATTTCCCGGGAACTGCGCGAGCTCGATATGCCGAAGCTCCGCTTTGCCATCGACTTTCAGGAAAAGGACATGGGCGAGGACGGTGTGGACGCCGTGGCGTTTTTGATGTCCGCCAATGTGGGCGAGGCGCTGCGCCCCATCCAGAAGATCGCGTCCGGCGGCGAGCTGTCGCGCATCATGCTGGCGCTCAAAAACGTGCTGGCCGAGCAGGACAGCGTGATGACGATGGTGTTCGACGAGGTCGACACCGGCGTTTCGGGCAGGGCTGCCCAGCGCGTGGCGGAAAAGCTCGCCAAGCTCTCGCGCACACGGCAAGTGCTGTGCGTGACGCATCTGCCGCAGCTCGCGGCGATGGCCGACACGCACTTCGGCGTGGAAAAGGGCGAGGAAAACGGCCGCACGCTCACAAAGGTTGTCGCGCTCGACCGCGCGGCGCGCCGCGGCGAGATCGCCCGCCTAAGCGGGGGAGACCACCCGAGCGAGACGATGCTCTTAGGGGCAGAGGAACTGCTCTGCGCGGCGGAGAACTTTAAAAATCAACTACTGTAAAGCAAAATCGCATGGCAGAGAAAAGCGCCGCGATGCGGCGCTTTTTCGAAGAAAGGAACATCAGATGAACGAATTTGCTGAGCGCATCGAGCGGGATTTTCCGGTGCGGCGCAAGGAAAAAGAAAAAGTGGACTTCCGCACCTGGCTTGTCTACACACTCAAGGAGCTCGGTTATTCGCCAAAGCTCGAGAGCGGGACGTCGGCGCTCTCGGCGGGCGGCAATGTGACGAATGTGGTCGTCGGCGACATCGAGAAGGCAAAGATCGTTCTCGCGGCGCACTACGACACCGGCGTGCGCGAGGTCCTGCCGCCGCTCATTTGCCCGACGCGACCGGCGACGTACATGCTCTACGAGGCGCTGATGCCGCTGCTGGCGCTGGCGGTGAGCTTCCTTATTTCGTTCGGCGTGACGTTCGCGCTCAACATGCCGAATATGACGCTGCCGCTCTTTTTGTTGCTGCTGGTCGTGACGCTCTTTTACCCCAAATATGGCAAGAGTGAGACGAACAACAAAAATGCCAACACCTCCGGCGTCGTTGCACTGCTGGAGGTCGCAAAGGCGCTGACGCCGCGCTACCGCGGCGAGGTGTGCTTCCTGTTCCTTGACGGCGGCACACAGGGGAGCAAAGGCGCCAAGCGCCTGATCCATGCGCATCCCGAGCTCAAAAAGAAGAGCGTCGTCGTGCTCGACTGCGTGGGTGAGGGCGACGAGCTGCTGATCCTGCCGGGGAAAACGAGCCGCTGGAACGACAAGCTGCTCGACGCGATCCTTGAGCAGTTCAGCAACAGCGAGAAGAAGACCTGCTTTTTGAAGACCGACGGACTTGTTCACTATCCCTCGGACAACCGCGCGTTCACGGGCGGCACGGTCATCTGCGCATGCAAAAAGGTCAAGGGCTTTGGCCGCTGCATCCTGCCGCGGAAAGCGACGGGGATCGACGAGGAGAACCTGTCGCTCCTGTGCGACGGGCTGTGCAAGCTCGTGATGTATTACAATCCGCAGAATACTTGATACTTGACAAGACCGATTCTTTACGTTACAATATCCGCGTTTACGGTGATGAAGCGGAGAAGTAAGCAGCGATTTCCTGCGCAGAGAGCCTTCGGCCGGTGCAAGAAGGAGAGGAAACGTGCCGAAATACACCGCGGAGCCGGCGCCCGAACGAAAGTTTTCCAGTAGGCGCGCCCCGGGAGCGCCCGTTATTGCGCGGGAGTGTGTCGGCACTCCGTGAGGCCGTTTTTGCGAGAAAACGGCGAACCAGAGGTGGTACCGCGAATTTGTTCGCCCTCTGTCCAAACGGACAGAGGGCGTTTTTTTGCTATCCGAAAGCGTCTCAAAATGTCCGAAATGAAGTAAAATAGAAATACAGGAGGAATCAACAAATGGGAATTTATGAAGAGCTCAAAGCGCGCGGCCTGATCGCGCAGGTGACGGACGAGGAGCAGATCCGCGACCTCGTCAACAACGGCAAGGCGACGTTCTACATCGGCTTTGACTGCACGGCGGATAGCCTGCACGTCGGCCACTTCATGGCGCTGTGCCTGATGAAACGCCTCCAAATGGCGGGCAACAAGCCCATCGCCCTGATCGGCGGCGGCACGACCATGATCGGAGACCCCTCGGGCCGCAACGATATGCGCAAGATGCTCACCAAGGCCGACATCGACCACAATGCCGAATGTTTCAAGCGCCAGATGGAGCGCTTCATCGACTTCGGCGAGGGCAAGGCCATGATGCTCAACAACGCCGACTGGCTGATGAAGCTCAACTACATCGAGCTGCTGCGCGAGGTGGGCGCGTGCTTCTCTGTGAACAACATGCTGCGCGCCAAGTGCTATGAGCAGCGCATGGAAAAGGGACTTTCGTTCCTGGAATTCAACTACATGATCATGCAGTCCTACGACTTTTACCACATGTTCCAGGAGTACGGCTGCAACATGCAGTTCGGCGGCGACGACCAGTGGTCCAACATGCTCGGCGGCACGGAGCTCATTCGCCGCAAGCTCGGCAAGGACGCGCAGGCGATGACGATCACGCTGCTTCTTAATTCCGAGGGTAAGAAGATGGGCAAGACCGCGAGCGGCGCGGTGTGGCTCGACCCGAACAAGACCACGCCCTACGACTTCTACCAGTACTGGCGCAACGTGGGCGATCAGGATGTTTTGAAGTGCATCCGTATGCTCACATTCCTGCCGCTCGAGCAGATCGACGAGATGGATAAGTGGGAGGGCAGCCAGCTCAACCGCGCGAAGGAGATCCTCGCCTACGAGCTCACCGCACTCGTCCACGGGGAAGAGGAGGCCAAGAAGGCGGAGGAGTCTGCCAAGGCGCTCTTCGGCGCGGGCGGCAATAACGCCAACATGCCGACGAGCACGCTGACGGATGCCGACTTTGAAAACGGCAACATCAACGTCCTTTCGATGCTGGTCGCGACCGGCCTGTGCCCGTCCCGCGGCGAGGCGCGCCGCCTGGTGCAGCAGGGCGGTGTGACGATCGATGATGTGAAGGTCGCCTCCATCGACGAGAGCCTTGCGCGTGAACGTTTTGAGGGCGAGGGCGTCATCGTCCGCAAGGGTAAGAAGGTCTTCCACCGCGTGAAGGCGTAAGCAAGGCTGATTACAAAACGTAAACGAAAAAGTGAAACAGGGCTCTGTGCGTTTTCAGCGCAGAGTCCTGCTTTTTTGACTAAATACACAAGGTGGAAAACGGTGAAATGAATACGGCGAATATTCGCTGAATATCGCGATGAATATTATGCAGATGCAAAGTGAGTACGCGATGAATGCTGCACAAACGAGAGATAAGATCAGCTTATACTGCGGGACGGAACGGTTCCAGTGCATGCGAGAGCTGTTCCAAATGACGCTCGGACATGCGGCACAGCGGCAGCCGCAATTCGCCGCTGCACAGGCCCAAGAGCTCCATGGCGGCCTTGACGGGGATGGGGTTGACCTCGCAAAACAGCGCACGGATCAGCTCGTGCAGCTTGAGCTGGAGCGCACCTGCCTCTAAGAAACGGTTTTTCAGGCAGAGCTGTGTCAGCTCGTGCATTTCACGCGGGATGACATTCGCGGCGACGGAGATGACGCCCTTGCCGCCAAGAGCCATGATAGCGGCGGTGGAGCCGTCGTTGCCGCTCCAGACGGTGAAGTCCGGCGGGCAGAGGTTGAGGGTGTCCTGAATAAGATCGAAGTTGTCGCTGGCTTCCTTGACGCCGACAATGTTCGGATGCTTGGCGAGTGCCTGATATGTCTGCACCGTGCAGCCGACGCCTGTGCGCGCGGGGACATTGTAGAGGATAACGGGAACATCGACCGCGTCAGCGATGGCGGAAAAATGCTGCACAAGGCCGCTCTGCGAGGCTTTGTTGTAGTACGGCGTGACGGTGAGCAGCGCGTCGACGCCCGCGCTCTGCGCGGCTTTGGAGAGCGCAATGGAGGACGCGGTGCTGTTCGTGCCGCTGCCCGCAATGACGGGCACGCGGCGGTCGACGGTGCGCACGCAGCGCTCAATGAGCGCCATGCGCTCATTGTAGCTCAGCGTCGCGGCCTCGCCGGTTGTGCCGCAGACGACGATGGCGTCGGTGCCGCCTTGGATCTGGCGCTCAATGAGACGGTCGAAGGCTTCGAGATCGACACCGTCGCCGCAAAACGGTGTGACGATAGCGACGGCGCTGCCGGTAAACACACAGGGTTTCATAAAGGACTCCTTTCCATGACGCTTGACCGCCAAAACGGTAAGGGGGGGCGGCGGCCAAAAAGAGATACAGTTTTGCTTGAAAGCAGAGGGAAACTGTCGTATAATGTAAAATACGATTCATATGGATATGTTCAGCCGGGCGCAGAGCGATCGCTTCTGCAAAACTGGCTGTGGAGGATACTATGAAAAAATGGTGCAGAACGTTCCTGCTTTCCTGCCTGCTGTGCCTTTCACTGTGCACGCTCGCGCAGGCAACGGACGGGGAAACGCTCCGCGTGGGGCTCAAGTACGGCTCGGACGCGATGAGCGCGGCGAACCTTCAGAATTATTCGGCCTTCGGCGGCTACGCGCTGGGGTATTTTGACGCGGACGGCAGCTTTAAAGAGCTGGGCGCACTGCCGCAGTTGTATGAAAAGATCACGGTGACGACGGACACGACCTATCATGTGCAGCTTTCCGGCACGTTTTACGATTACGACGACGCGTCGCGCACAGCGGCGCAGTACAGCGGCGGCTTCGCTGCCTACGAGGATGGCGCGTTCTATGCGCGCGCTGGCAGTTACACGAGCCTGAGTGCGGCGCGGTCCGCGGCAGCCCAATACGGCGGCACTGCCGTCGGCGGCAGCAGCACGGGCGTGACGGTCATCGTGACGGGAACGGATACGATCCTCTTTGAATTCGACTGCGGCGGGAGCGAAAACCTCGGCATCCTGCCGATCGAGACGCGTGAAAAGACGGTCACATGGTTCCGCGGCTACCGCTACTACGGCGGCTTTGAATACCAGCGCGTGAGCGGCGGGAACATCAGTGTCATCAACGTGGTGGATCTCGAGGACTATGTCAAATGCGTCATTCCCTGGGAAATGAGTAAGGATTGGCCGGTCGAGGCGCTCAAGGCGCAGGCGGTCTGTGCGCGCACCTACGCGGTCTGTCAGACGAAGCATCGCGCGCAGGGCTTTGACATCTGCGCGACGACGCACTGTCAGGTCTATCAGGGCACGGCGGCGAGCGGTGCGAATTCCGATGCTGCGGTCGACCAGACGGCGGGGGAGTTCCTTTACTACAGCGGAAGACTCGTGCAGGAGGCTGTGTATTATTCAAGCAACGGCGGCGCGAGCGAGGACAGCCTGAACGTCTGGGGCAATGACGTCGGCTATCTCAAGGGCAAGATCGACCCTTATGAGGGCAAGATCGCCTCGATCATCCCACGGTACAACTGGTCGACGACGTTTACCGCGTCGGAACTCACAACGCTTCTCAACAACCGCGGCTATGGCATCGGCACGGTGAAAAACGCCTATGTCTCGGCCTATACCGATACGGGTAATGTCTATTCCATCACTTTTACCGGCACAAGCGGCAGCAAGACCATCGTGCGCGAAGCCTGCCGGTCGCTGCTGAATCTGCGCAGCCAGCGCTTTACGATCGGCGGCGGCGGGAGCGAGAACGCTTACAGCGTGAATGACACGGGCGAGAGTGTCGCTCTGAGCGCGGCCAGTGCAGTCGATAGCAGCGGAAAGAGATCGGCGCTGTCCGGCAACGTGTACGTCATCACGTCGAGCGGCACATCGCAGCTTGAGCAGCGGACGACAACGTCGGGGAGCGGCAGTTTTGTGATCTCCGGCAGCGGTTACGGGCATAATGTCGGCATGAGCCAGTGGGGCGCGTACTCGATGGCGAACCTCGGCTATTCCTACCGCGATATTCTGCAGTTTTATTATACGGATGTCAGCATCCGATGAGGGAAGAGAAACAACATGAAGACAAAAGATTTTGATTATTACCTGCCCGAGGAGCTGATCGCGCAGACGCCGCTCGAAAAGCGCGACGAATCGCGCCTGATGTGCCTTGACAAGGAGACGGGTGAGCTCTCACACCACCATTTTTATGAGCTGCCGGACTTTTTGAACCCCGGCGACTGCCTGATCTTGAACAATTCCCGCGTGCTGCCGGCGCGCCTTTTGGGCCAGCGCCTACCGGGCGGCGGCGCGTGCGAGGTGCTTCTGCTCATCGACCGCGGCGACAAGACGTGGGAGTGCATCGTGCGGCCGGGCAAGCACCTGCGCAAGGGCGCAAAGATGCAGTTCGGCAACGGCGAGCTCAAAGCGGAGGTCGTGGACGTGTTACCTGACGGCAACCGCATGGTGAAATTCGACTTTGAGGGTATTTTCCTCGAGGTGCTCGAACACCTTGGCAAGATGCCGCTGCCGCCTTACATCAAGGAGGAATTGCAGGATCAGGAGCGCTACCAGACCGTCTATTCCAAGGTCAACGGCAGCGCCGCCGCGCCGACGGCGGGCCTGCACTTCACACCGGAGCTGCTGGAAAAAATTCAGGCAAAGGGCGTGAACATCGGCTATGTGACGCTGCATGTCGGCCTCGGTACGTTCCGTCCTGTCAAGGAGGACGACATCGAGCAGCACGATATGCACAGCGAATACTGCGTTATCCCGCCTGAGACGGCGACGCTTATCAACGAGACGAAGGCGCGCGGCGGACGCGTGATCTGCGTCGGTACAACGTCGTGCCGCACGCTCGAGAGCTGGGCACAGGAGGACGGACACATGGAGCCGTCCGCAGGCTGGACGAGCATCTACATCTACCCGGGCTACCGCTTCAAGGTGATGGATGCACTCGTGACGAATTTCCACCTGCCGCAGTCCACGCTCATCATGCTGGTCTCGGCGCTCGCGGGCCGCGAGCACGTACTGCATGCCTACGAAGAGGCGGTAAAAGAACGTTATAGATTTTTTAGTTTTGGCGACGCTATGTTCGTTTCCTGAAATGGGGGAAGACTATGTTCAAAGTGATTAAATACGAGGGCAAGGCTCGGCGCGGTAAGTTCAAATGCGCGCACGGCGGGGAAGTGCAGACGCCAGTTTTTATGAACGTCGGCACGCAGGCGGCCATTAAGGGCGGCGTGAGCGCGCTGGACTTAAAAGACCTCGGCTGTCAGATCGAGCTTTCCAACACGTACCACCTGCATCTGCGCCCCGGCGACGATGTGGTGCGCCAAATGGGCGGCCTCCACAAGTTTATGCACTGGGACGGCCCTATCCTGACCGACAGCGGCGGGTTTCAAGTATTTTCCCTTGCGGGCCTGCGCAAAATCAAAGAAGAGGGCGTGACATTCGCCTCGCACCTCGACGGCCGGCGCATCTTCATGGGGCCGGAGGAGAGCATGCGCATTCAGTCGAATCTCGGCAGCGACATTGCGATGGCCTTCGACGAGTGCGTGGAAAACCCGGCACGCTACGAGTACGCGAAGGCATCCTGTGAGCGCACGCTGCGCTGGCTGGAGCGCTGCAAGATCGAGCATGACAAGCTAAATGCCTTGTCAGATACGGTCAACCCGCAGCAGATGTTATTTGGCATCAATCAGGGTGCAACGTTCGAAGACCTTCGCATCTGGCACATGAAGGAGATCGCAAAGCTCGACTGTGACGGCTACGCCATCGGCGGCCTCGCGGTCGGCGAGCCGACGCAGACGATGTACGACATCATCGACGCGGTCGAGCCCTATATGCCGCAGGATAAGCCGCGCTATCTCATGGGCGTCGGTACGCCTTCGAACATCATCGAAGGCGTGGCGCGCGGCGTGGACTTTTTTGACTGTGTGATGCCGGCGCGCAACGCACGCCACGGCAAGCTCTTCACGTGGAGCGGCTCGATCAACCTCAAAAACGAGAAGTACAAGCTCGACGAGCGGCCGATCGACGAGCAGTGCGACTGCCCGACGTGCCGGAATTTCTCGCGTGCGTACCTGCGCCACCTCTTTAAGGCGGAGGAGATCCTGGCCCTGCGCCTTGCGGTAATGCACAATCTGTATTTCTACAACAAGCTGACGCAGCGCATCCGCGATGCGCTCGACGCGGGAGAGTTTGCGGCCTTCCGGGCGGAGTACAGCACGAAGCTGTCGGAAAGAGTTTGATTCTTTGGATAAACCCCTTGCACAATAGTGAAATATCCGTTATAATATCAATATCTTTTGTTTTGGAAAGGAACTTGTACTATGGATAGCATTATCTTGCTGGTTGCGATGATCGCGGTGTTCTACTTCCTGATCATCCGCCCGGAAAACAAGCGCAAAAAGCAGGCAGAGAACATGCGCAACAGCCTCAAAAAGGGCGAGCGCATCACCACCATCGGCGGTCTCGTCGGCCGCATCGTTCAGGTGAACGACGCGACGGTCGTGTTCGAGACCTCTGAGGACCGCGTCCGCATCGAGGTCGCCAAGTGGGGCATCCAGTCTGCGGAGTCGATGGAGCAGGCGGCTGCGCCCAAGGCCAAGAAGGCTGACAAGGCGGAGAAGAAGGCTGAGGAAAAGCCTCAGACCGAGGAAGAGGCCAAGACGGTGGCCCTGCCGGTCGAGGATAAGGCGGAAAAGGCTGAAAAGTCCGAGGATAAGCCCTCTTACGATCCTGAGATCAAGTAAGATCGACAACTGCATAGCATAAACAAACCTCCCCTGACATACGCTCATGTAGGCGAATGCAGGGGAGGTTTTTGCGTGGAAAAGACGGTGAACACCGCGTGGTACGCGAAAAAATGCGCGATGGGCACGCTTGTGTGCTGCGGCACGGAGTTGGTGCTTTTGATGCTGGCATCGGCGCTGATACTGCGCGGTGCGATCAGCGAGGAGATGGCGAACGGCGCGGTGCTGGTCTGCGCGGCGGTCGCGGCGTTTTTGGGCTGCATGATCGGAGCGAGGAAGACGAGCAAGCGTGCGATGATGACGGCGGGCTGCGCGGCGAGCGCGTGGGTCACGATGCAGGCGATTGGCTTTTTTGTTTATGATGGGTTGACGCCGGAGCGGTCGCTCGAGCTGGCGGCGGCGATGGCGGTCGGCGCGGTGGCACCGCTCCTACTACAAAGAAACGGGAAAAAGGGGAGAGGCTCCAAGGCGCGTGCTCGCCGCAAGCGCAGGTGAACATAAAGCAATAGGCGTATTCACACGTTTTTGATCGGCGGTGGAGGAAATGCGGCGCGAAAAGCTGTAACAATTTGCACAAATGGAGCAAGAGCGACGGGAAAATATGACTTTTTCTGACTTGGGTGGTGAAGCGGAGAACTGCTTCCAGATATGGGGAACGGGTACGAAAACCACCCCATATCTTGGTAAAATGACACCGCTTTTTCAATTTGTTTCAATAGTTTACATAATACACTTTACATAATATTTTGACATAATTAACAAAAATGGGAAAAGTTGGCAATTCCGCTTGCGAAAAGAGTGCAAACGGCCTATATTTATAGGTACGTTCTATCGTTTTGCTCCGTGGGCAGAATGCCGCTTCCCTTCACGAGGGGTGACATACTTGCTGAGTCGAACGAACAGAAGAGACCGCCGCGGCGCGCTGCCGCAACGCGTGACTGTGCCGATGCTGGTGTTATCGGCGTTTATTGTGTTGGGTGTGATCCTTGGGTACGTGTTTGCGCTCCGGTCGCTGCAGAGCGCGGGCGGCGAGCTGAAACAGTATTTCGACGCGTTTTTATCAGGCGGTGTGAATAAGCCGTTTTCGGCGCGGACGCTGGGCGAAACGCTGTTGTGTTATTTCCGCGCGCCAGGTATTGTGTTTTTGCTGGGCTTTGCATCCATCGGCATTGTGGCGGTACCGCTCGTGTGTGCGTGCCAGGGGTTTCTTCTATCGTACTCGCTGTTCTGCTTTGCGCTCTCGCTCGGGCGGGGGAGCTTTCCGTTGCTGCTGGCGCTGTTCGGCATCCGGCTTCTGGCGGTGCTGCCGTGCACGCTGCTGCTCGGGAACGCGTCGCTTGACAAGTCCCGCGTGCTGCTGTCGCTTTCACTTGGCGGCGGGGGACGGGGACGCGCAGTCAGCTACGGGAGCACGTACTGGTACCGCTTTGGCATTTGTTGTGTGTGTTTGTTGTTTGCCGCTCTGCTGGAGCTGTGGCTCGTGCCGCAGTTTTTGCTGCTGGCGTCGTCTTGAGCTGTTTTTTAGGAAGGAGGGGTGCGATCATGGCCGACCTTTTGGCGCAATACGAAGAATATCTGGCCGCGGAAAAGCACGCCTCCCAGAATACGCTCAGCTCCTATATGCGCGATCTGCACCAGTTCGCCGCGTATTTGGACGAGTTCCACCCCATGCCGCTGCCGCAGGTGACGCAGGAGGTCATCAGCGGCTACGTCGTCTGGATGGGCGGCAAGGGCAAGTCCGCCGCGACGATCACGCGCTCCATCGCGTCGATCAAGTCGCTCTACACCTACCTCCAGATGACCGGAGAGGTCAGCGCGAACCCGGCCAAGGGCGTCGCCGCGGTGAAGGTGGAGCACAAGTTCCCCGAGATCCTCACGGGCAAGGAGGTCGAGCTTTTCCTCGACCAGCCCCAGTGCGTGGACGCTAAGGGCTACCGCGACCACGCGATGCTCGAGCTGCTGTACGCCACGGGCATCCGCGTCTCCGAGCTCATTTCGCTCAACGAAGAGGACGTGAGCCTGAGCGCGAGCTTCATCCGCGCGCAGAGCAAGGGCAAGGAGCGCATCATCCCGCTCTATCCCGCCGCCGTCAAGGCACTTTCGCACTACATGAAGGAGGTGCGTCCACAGCTTTTGGCTGATCCGGAGGAAACGGCGCTGTTCGTCAACATGAACGGCGAGCGCATGAGCCGCCAGGGCTTCTGGAAGATCGTCAAGCACTATCAGGAGACTGCCGGCATCTCGAAGGACATCACGCCGCACACGCTGCGCCACTCGTTTGCCGTGCACCTGCTCGAAAACGGTGCGGACCTGCGCTCCATTCAGGAGATGCTGGGCCACGCGGACATTTCCTCGACGCAGATCTACACGCATGTCGTCAAAAAGCACCTCAAGGACGTCTATCAGAAGGCGCATCCGCGGGCATGAAAAGAAAATTAGAAGGCCGCTCTTTGAGCGGCCTTTTTCATGCTGTGATTTCTCGTTGCATTTCGGACAGATGTTTGATATAATTTCTAAATAAGTATCGTGGGAGGTGATGCGCGTGCGCATTCTCGGCATCGATCCGGGCATCGCCATCGTGGGCTTTGGCCTGATCGAAGCGGACCGCGGCAAAACGCGGCTATTGAATTACGGCGCGATCACCACGCCCGCGGGATTGCCGCTGGCGCGCCGCCTTGTGCAGATCGAGCAGGACATGGAAGCGCTTATCGCGCAGCTGAAGCCCGACGCCATCGCCGTCGAAGAGCTGTTCTTTTCGAACAACATCACGACGGGCATCGCCGTGGCGCACGGCCGCGGCATCATTCTGTGCACGGCGGAAAAGAGCGGCGTGCCGCTCTATGAATATACACCCATGCAGGTCAAGCAGGCCGTCGTCGGCTATGGCCTTGCTGAAAAGAAACAGGTCATGGACATGGTCAAGCGCCTCTTAAAGCTCAAGGCCGTGCCGCGTCCTGATGACGCGGCCGACGCGCTGGCCATTGCCATCTGCCACGCGCGCAGCGCCACGTCGCTCCTGAGCCGCGTGGGCGGGAACGACGTCAAGCAGACCATTTAAGCAGGAGAGAGGCAGTTTATGTTTTATTATGTCAGCGGAACGGTCGCGCATGTGGAGCCGTACCTCGCCGTGATCGACTGCGGCGGCGTGGGCTACGCCTGCAAGACCACCAGTACGACGATCTCACAGCTACAAGTGGGTAAAGCAAGCAAGCTTTACACCTATTTGCACGTGGGTGAGGGGATCTTTGACCTTTACGGTTTTGCCACGCAGGGTGAGCTCGGGAGCTTCAAGCAGCTCATCGGCGTCTCGGGCGTGGGGCCGAAGGCGGCGCTCGCGATCCTTTCGGTCTGCACGCCGCAGGGGCTTGCAATGGCCGTCATCACGGGCGATGAAAAGGCTCTTATCGCCGCGCCGGGCATCGGCAAGAAGATCGCCCAGCGCATCATCTTAGAGCTCAAGGACAAGCTCACCAAGGAGCAGCAGGAGATCGGTATGCCGACCGCCCCCGGCATCGTTGCGGGTGAGAAGAGCAAGGCCGTCGAGGCCGCCGCCGCGCTGGCGGTGCTTGGCTACACGCAGCAGGACATCGCCGTGGCGATGAAGGGCATCGACGCAGAAGCTCTGCCGCTCGAAGAGATCGTGCGCCAGAGCTTAAAGAAAATGGTAAAATAGGAGAAACGATAAATGAACGAAAATACAAAAGAGGTTGCTAAAAAGGGTATTACCTTTGGAACCTGCCTTGCAATGGTCATCTCTTATGCGAACTGGCATAGCGTGGGTTGGGCGATTGTACACGGTCTGATGAGCTGGCTGTATGTGATTTATTTTGTGCTTGCATATTGAGTGTTTTCCCGTTGGACGGAAGAAAAGGGAAGTGACATTTTGAGCATTGATTTTGGAACCGACATTTATGAAGAGCCTATCGTGGCCAAGACTTTCCTGAGCGAGGATGCGCAGGAGGGCTCTCTGCGCCCGAAGACGCTCTCGGAATACATCGGGCAGGAGAAGGCGAAGGGCAACCTTGCCGTCTTCATCGCGGCGGCGAAAAAACGCGGCGAATCGCTCGACCACGTGCTGCTGCACGGCCCTCCGGGCCTCGGTAAGACGACGCTCGCGGGCATTATTGCCCAGGAAATGGGAGTGAACATCCGCATCACGTCCGGCCCAGCCATTGAAAAGGCGGGCGACCTTGCGGCGCTGCTCACAAACCTGAGCGAGGGCGACATCCTGTTCGTCGACGAGATTCACCGCCTGAACCGCAGCGTGGAGGAGATCCTGTACCCCGCGATGGAGGACTACGCCATCGACATCATCGTCGGCAAGGGCCCGAGCGCGAACTCCATCCGTCTCGATCTGCCGCACTTCACGCTCATCGGCGCGACGACGCGCGCGGGCCAGCTGTCCGCGCCGCTGCGTGACCGCTTCGGCGTCACGCTGCGCCTGGAGCTTTACACGCCGCAGGAGCTTTCGAAAATCGTCACGCGCTCGGCGAGCATCCTGAATGTCGACATCGACCCGACGGGCGCGCTGGAGATCGCGCGCCGCTCGCGCGGCACGCCGCGTATCGCGAACCGCATGCTGCGCCGCGTGCGCGACTTTGCGGATGTGCGGGCCGACGGCGTGATCACGAAAGAGGTCGCGGACGAAGCGCTCCGCGCGCTCGAGATCGACGACCTTGGTCTTGACCCCATTGACCACCGGATGATGCACGCCATCATCGAAAACTACGGCGGCGGCCCTGTTGGCATCGAGACGCTGGCGGCGACCATCGGCGAGGAAGCCGTCACGCTGCTGGATGTTTACGAGCCGTATCTCATGCAGCTTGGCTTTTTGCAGCGCACGCCGCGCGGGCGCTGCGTGACGCGCAAGGCGTATGAGCACTTAGGCCTCTCCGTGCCGAAGAGCATGGACGAAGTGCCGGAGCAGCTTAGCCTATAAATGCAAACTGCTTTACAGCAAAACTTCAAATTTTTTTGAGAAGAGGAATCGATATCATGGGAAAACTGTTTGGCACCGACGGCATTCGCGGCGTTGTGGGAGAAAATCTCACGGCTGATCTCGCGTTCCGTACGGGCAAGGCCATCGCGGCCGTTTTGAAGGAAGAAAAGGGCAGAAAGCCGGTCATCACCATCGGCAAGGACACGCGCATTTCGTCCGATATGCTCGAAAGTGCGCTGATCGCGGGTATCTGCTCGGTCGGCGGCGACGTGATGCCGTTCGGTGTGCTGCCGACTCCGGCAGTCGCGTACCTGACCGTGCTCAAAGGCGCGGATGCGGGCATCGTGATCTCCGCCTCGCACAACCCCTACGAGCACAACGGCATCAAGGTCTTCAACGAAAAGGGCTACAAGCTGCCCGACGCGATCGAAGAGCAGGTCGAAGAAAAAATTCTCACCGACATCTATCCCGCCGCCACGCACGGCGAGATCGGCGTCCTGCGCCACGGTCTGCGGCAGTCGCGCGAGGCGTACATCGACCATTTAGCTGGCACGATCGAAGGAGACCTGTCCGGCCTGCGCGTGCTGGTCGATTGCTCGAACGGCGCGTCGTCCGCGACGGCACCGGAGCTCTTTGGACGCTTCCGCTGCTTCTGTGACTTCATCCACCGCGAGCCGGACGGCGTGAACATCAACGACCACTGCGGTTCGACGCATCTCGACGACCTTGCACAAAAGGTCGTCGCGGGCGGCTATGACATCGGCGTCGCGTTCGATGGCGACGCGGACCGCTGCCTGCTCGTCGACGAGCAGGGCGGCATCATCGACGGCGACAAGGTGCTCGCGGTCTGCGGCTCGGACATGAAGCGCCGCGGGAAGCTCTCGGGCGGCACGATCGTTGCGACGGTGATGTCGAACCTCGGCCTTCACGAGTTCTGCCGCAAAAACGGCGTCGGCCTCGTCTGCACGAGCGTGGGCGACCGCAACGTGCTCGAAAAGATGAATGAGTGCGGCTACAAGCTTGGCGGCGAGCAGTCGGGCCACACGATCTTCACCGACTACGCCACGACCGGCGACGGTCAGCTGACGGCGCTTCAGTTCCTCGACGTGCTCGCGCGCAGCGGGAAGAAGGCCTCTGAGCTTGCGTCCGTCTGCCCGCAGTATCCGCAGGTGTTGCTCAACGTCGCCGTTTCGCATGAGCGCGGCGTCAAGGATGCCATCATGGCGTCCGATGCGCTCTCTGCGGCCATCGCGGAGGAGGAGGGGAAGCTCTCCGGCGAGGGACGCGTGCTCGTCCGCCCGAGCGGCACGGAAGCGCTCATCCGCGTCATGGTTGAGGCAAAAACAGAACAAATCGCCCTTCTTGCGGCCGAGAATTTGGTCAATGTGATAAAAATGCTGTAAAATCGTTAGCGCTAATACTGAATTTTCGTAAATACTTGACAAAACCTGAGCACAGAAGGTATAATACATGCAGTATCATCAGAATGAGAGCCATCATAAAGAGCTTGCAGCCTGCACGGATGAGCAGCTGTGCGCCATGGCCGCCGCGGGCGACAGGGAAGCAGAAGAGCTTCTTGTTACGCGCTATTACGGAATGGTGCGCGCGTGTGCGCGTCCGCTTTTCCTCGCCGGCGGCGACGGGGAGGATCTGATTCAGGAGGGCATGTTCGGTCTCATTCAGGCGATACGGGAGTATGACGCTGACAAGGCGGCGTCGTTTCGCACCTATGCAGAGATCTGCATTCGCAACCGCCTGTTCTCCGCACTCCGTGCCGCCTCCCGCGGCAAGCATTATCCGCTGAACGAATCCATATCCCTTGATACCCCTTTCTTTGACAGTTCTTCTTACACCGCCGGTACTTTAGACCCCAGCCACACAGACCCCGAGCTTCTCATTGCGGAGCGGGACCACGTGGAGAGCTTACTCGAAAGTACCCGCAAGCACTTGTCCGAGTTCGAGGCGAAGATCTTAGGGTACTATTTGGAAGGCCTTTCCTGCCGAGAGATCGCGAAGGCCGTGGGCAAGTCTCCGAAGTCGGTGGACAACGCCGTGCAGCGCGTTCGCCGCAAGGCTGCGCAGCACATTTTTTCCGGCGATATCAGCAAACGCTGAACGCATATATTTTTTTCTGATTCAAAGAGAGGGTAAAATCATGTACGAAGACAAGACTTTAGTTTGCAAAGAGTGCGGCAAAGAGTTCGTGTTCACTGCCGGTGAGCAGGAGTTCTACGCGGAGCGCGGCTTCCAGAAC
>ERZ839767.264-NODE-264-length-91626-cov-10.869686_pt1 | contig 91626 bp, 78 predicted proteins | sample MGYA00519879_ERZ839767 | MGnify/ENA primary metagenome ERZ839767 (study PRJEB31850, sample SAMEA3708852) | human gut metagenome | biome: human gut; feature: human-associated habitat; material: faeces | place: China | collected 2014 ...
ACGAGATAAACGCTGAAGGCATCTAAGCGTGAAACTCCCCCTAAGATAAGATCTCCCATCCATTATGGAGTAAGGGTCGAAGAAGACTACTTCGTTGATAGGCCAGCGGTGTAAGCGCAGTAATGTGTTCAGCCTACTGGTACTAATAACCCGAGGGCTTGACCTATATTTTGCAGGCAAACCCCTTGCTTTATCTCTCCTCTGTTTAGTTTTCAGGGTACAGTTCCTGAATATAGTTGGTGTTTTTAACGGTGAGGGTCCACCTGTTCCCATTCCGAACACAGAAGTTAAGCTCACCAGTGCCGACAATACTTGTCTGGAGACGGACTGGAAAGATAGGTCAACGCCAACACAAAGGGTTTGGCGCAAGTCAAGCCCTTTGAACTTTGCCTCCTTAGCTCAACAGGTAGAGCATGCGGCTGTTAACCGCAGGGTCGTAGGTTCGAATCCTACAGGGGGCGCCACTGAAACGGTATTGCCGTCACGATATCGTGACGGCAATATTTTTAGTGAGATTTGGACCGTTAGCTCAGTTGGTAGAGCAACCGGCTCATAACCGGTCGGTCCGGGGTTCGAGTCCCTGACGGTCCACCAATTTTTTCAATTAAATAGGGGAATAGCTCAGCTGGTAGAGCGGCGGTCTCCAAAACCGTAGGCCGAGGGTTCGAAGCCTTCTTCCCCTGCCAAATGTAGAAATACCAATGGTTTCGGCCATTGGTATTTCTTGTTGGCATCCTGATATATGGTAAAAATGCGCACAGAGCCTACGGTTTCCAAGATTTTTGCAATGTGTTATATCTTTTGTGTATTTCATTCTCCTACGATGCACGCCGTTGTACCTACGCTTTTTCCGATATATATTTTACCCTGCTTTCTTTCTGAACTGCTCCAGTTTGTGCGGACAGCACAAAAAGCCCCCATGTAGGCGATATGAAGTTTAAGCGGAGTGGCGCAGCGTCAGCGGCGCCACTCCGGTCTTTGTCTGGATGCGCTCATGGTTGTAGAAATGAATATAACGATCAATCATTTCATTGGCTTCATTGAAGGACACCGGTTTGTGTCCGTAAATACACTCGGTTTTGAGAATGGAGAAAAATTTTTCTGCCATCGCATTGTCATAGCAGTTCCCGCGTCTTGACATGGACGGAGTTATACCGTATTTTTGAGTTAGCTTGAAATATGCTTGGGATGTATATTGAAAGCCCTGGTCGCTGTGGAGGTGCAACTCCGCAGCGACCCTCTTTTTCTCTTTGCGCATAGCAAGGCGGATCGTGTCCAGCACAAGGTTAACCGTTTGTCCTGTGCCAGTCTTATATGCGACAATGCTGTTATCGTATAGATCCCGGATCATTGACAGATACAGAATGCCTTGCTTTGTGTGTATATACGAAATGTCTGTGACCCATTTTCTGTTAGGCTTGTCAGCATGAAACTGCCTGTTGAGCAGGTTCTCATAGCGATGCAGCTGCTGTCCCATGTTGACCCACTTCCTTCGACGGCGGATTTCAGACAACAGATCATATTTTTTCATTACACGCAGAATGGTTTTGGGATTGCAATGTATGCCTTTGGATTTCAACGCAAGACACATCCTGCGATATCCGTATGTGTTGAAGCTTTTTTCCTGCTGCTGGCGGATCGCTGCCGCCAATTCCGCATCCTTTTCCGGCTTTCCTATCCTGCGGACAAAATCATAGTACCCGCTTCGTGATACGCCAAAAAATCGACACATCGTGGATACTGAATATTCCGACCGATGACGATGGATAACAGCGTACTTTACCCGTGGCCTCACTTCCTTTCTATGGATTGCAGAAAATCCCGCAACAGTTCATTCTCCATTTTCAGCCGCTTGTTTTCGTACTTGTACTCGGCTAATGTTTTTGCAGGCTTACGGCCTCGCTGCTTAGGAATACCTTCTGCATTTCGCCTACGCTCTCTTTTCAATAGTCCCTTTACTACATACTTGTTCTTAAATCCGTAGTATTCGGCGATCTCCCGCTGCGTTTTCCCTGCTTCTATCATTGCTTTAATCTCTGGATACAGCAACCGCACATGGGTATATTCTCTTTTTGACATAACAGCACCCCCTGATGTAGTTCTATTTTCCTACATCAGGGGGTGTTTTGTCTATTGTCCGTTTTTACTGGTCCTGTTCATTCCTGAAGGCAGGGGCTTTTTATATGTATTAGAATTTTTCGTTTTTCTATTGACACGGCATACATGTATGGGAATAATGCAAACATACCATATTGGGTATGGAAAGAGGCGTTGTATGAAAAAGAAAGTTGATTCGTTTATGGAGAAGCTTGAGCATTTGATGGAAATCGGCGGGACTAAGAAGGATATCGTCCTGCTCGTTATTTCCGGTGTTGCTACGATTCTCAGTTTGCTGGGTATTCAGCCATTGCCGTTTGACATCATGTACGTCGCGATAATCCTCTGCGGTGTGCCGATAGTAATGGAAGCGATAATCGGTCTTGTGACTGAATTTGACATCAAAGCCGACGTGCTCGTGTCCCTGGCGCTCATCGCTTCTGTATGTATTGGCGAATATTTCGCTGCGGGTGAAGTTGCTGTCATCATGCAGCTGGGCTCATTGCTCGAGGAGCTGACGGTTCCAAAGGCACGTGCCGGTATTGAAAGCCTTGTCCGTCTCACTCCGCGTACCGCGCGTGTTATATCTGGCGGCACAGAGAGGGTGATACCTGCGCAAGAGGTAAGGGTAGGTGATGTTTTGCGTGTCCTCCCCGGCGAGAGCGTGCCCGTGGACGGCATTATTACCGCCGGACAGACCTCTGTGAATCAGGCCGTGATGACCGGCGAGTCGCTCCCTGTTGACAAAGCGCCGGGGGATGAGGTTTCCAGCGGAACAGTCAACCAGTTTGGCGCGTTTGATATGCGCGCCACGCGTGTTGGGGAGGATAGCTCAATCCAGCGCATGATACGTCTGGTTCAGTCAGCAGATGCGGGAAAGGCAAAAATTGTCGGCATTGCTGACCGCTGGGCGACATGGATTGTTGTTATTGCCCTCACTGCGTCGTTGCTGACATGGTTTATAACTGGACTAATTCTACGCGCGGTCACGATTCTGGTCGTGTTTTGCCCATGCGCGCTTGTGCTTGCCACGCCGACCGCAATCATGGCCGCGATCGGTAATGCCACACGGCATGGCTTCCTTGTGAGGGAAGGTGACGCGCTTGAGCGCCTAGCTTCGGTCAAAGTGGTGGCTTTCGACAAGACCGGAACGCTGACGCATGGCACACCTGAGGTCGTTGCGGCGCACAGCATGCACGATGGTGTCAGTGATGACGAGCTGTACCGGCTCACGGTGTCTGCTGAACAGATGTCGGAGCACCCGCTTGGCAAGGCGATTGCGGGCGGCTGGAGGAAAAACGGTGGCGCGACCGCTGAAGTTACGGATTTTACTATGATCCCTGGCCGCGGCGTTAGCGCCGTGGTGGACGGCATCGCAATTCTTGCGGGAAATCCTGAGCTGCTGAGTGAGCACGGCGTTGCATTTGACATACCGGATGCGGCCGAAGAGTACATCTCGCGTGGCTGCACAGTCGTGTATGTAGCGACGGACGGAGCTTTCGTGGGCTTTATTGCGCTGGCCGACACGCTGAGAGCGGAGAGCGCGGAGATGATAGATCGACTTTCCGAGCTTGGCGCCAGACCCGTGCTATTGACGGGCGACCATGAGAATGCCGCGCGGGCTATCGCAGACAGCCTGCATATAAGCGAGCTGCACGCGAATTGTCTGCCGCAGGATAAGCTGACGCATATCGGCGAATACCAGAGCGCGGGCGCGCCCGTGTGCATGATCGGCGACGGCGTGAACGATGCGCCTGCGCTGAAAAGGCCGACGTCGGGATCGCTATGGGTGGGATCGGCAGCGACATTGCCGTTGACGCCGCAGATATCGCGCTTGTGAATGATGATGTGAAGGAGCTGCCGCATCTTGTCGCGCTGTCAAAGCGCATGATGACGACCATACGGCTCAATATGAGCTTTTCTATGGCTCTGAATTTCGTGGCGATAGTGCTCGCCATTATCGGTACGCTCGATCCGGTCATCGGCGCGCTGGTGCATAATGCCAGCTCGGTGCTTGCAATCACAAATTCGGCGTTTCTGCTGAATTGGAGAAAGAAATAAGGAGGATAAAATCATGGCGGCAAAAATTATCGGTCTCGTTATTGGGATACTTGTGCTTGCGGCAGGCGTGTACTATCTGGAGAAGGAAAAGAATGATCCAGAGTCCAGAAAGATATACGGCGTGATTAGCGCTGTGGGCGGCGTGGTTGCGGTCGTGTGCGCGCTGCTGATCATACTCTGACCCGTAGCAGGGCGGAAAAGTAAATAACAAGCGCATCGACTCGCTTTCCTCAGCACAAGGAAAGCGAGTCGATGCTTATTATACAGTATTATGTTAAAGAATGTATAATGGTGCTGTACAACAGGTAAACGTTATGCATTCAATGCTGAGAATGGGCATTATACTGGTATGATCAATATCATACACATAAAACACTGTAAGTTGCTGTTATGCTGCAAAAATCAGAAACATTACGATGTTTCCTGATAACGGTATACGCTGTCCATCCGGAACAGCAATAATGAGACTGAAAAATCAGGGTGACGCCGACACAGGTGCAAGATATCCACAGTTTAACCTCAACGATGATATATCGGGACTTACCGGCATACCCTCGATTAGCTATGCGTTATCCGTAATATAGGCAGTTTAAGTCTAGTGCCCCGCGAGGGACACAGATTTTCAAGCTGGTCAATACGATCATTGTCAACACATTTCAATCCACATGCCCCGCGAGGGGCACGACAGCGTGACGTAGACTTCGGCGTCATTCCGAAAACATTTCAATCCACGTGCCCCGCGAGGGGCACGACGGTTTGTTGTCAGTTGGCCGCGTCAGTTGCGGAATTTCAATCCACGTGCCCCGCGAGGGGCGCGACGCGGTTATATTGCGGCGCTGGAATTTTTTGACGGGATTTCAATCCACGTGCCCCGCGAGGGGCACGACGTTTCCTGTCCGTGCATAACTGCGGTCAAAGGAATTATTTCAATCCACGTGCCCCGCGAGGGGCACGACGCGATACCTCGTTGCCCCATTCGGCAGGCTTCGTGATTTCAATCCACGTGCCCCGCGAGGGGCACGACGCGCCTATCAATGGGGCGCGTGGGTTACAGCTTGATTTCAATCCACGTGCCCCGCGAGGGGCACGACGCCCATCAAAAGCTTTTGACGCTCTAGTAATATATATTTCAATCCACGTGCCCCGCGAGGGGCACGACTTGCGTCCAAGTGCCAAAACCAAACACAGCACGCGGCATTTCAATCCACGTGCCCCGCGAGGGGCACGACCCGAAACAGACCGCACTTTTTTTGCTAGATATTGATTTCAATCCACGTGCCCCGCGAGGGGCACGACCTTCCGAAAACGTTGCAATGTTGCGCAAAAATTATTTCAATCCACGTGCCCCGCGAGGGGCACGACTTAGGGGCTTATAATGGACTTGTCCGAAAGGACGGATTTCAATCCACGTGCCCCGCGAGGGGCACGACGAATCCAACGGCGGAAGCAATCCAGAGGATGTTAAATTTCAATCCACGTGCCCCGCGAGGGGCACGACGCGGGACTTCTGGGCGAGCTATGATATATACAAATTTCAATCCACGTGCCCCGCGAGGGGCACGACGGTATGGTTGGATTTCTTGCGTATGCTCCGGCATATCATTTCAATCCACGTGCCCCGCGAGGGGCACGACGCCGCCCGCGTTGTTGCTATAACAAGCGACGGCCATTTCAATCCACGTGCCCCGCGAGGGGCACGACTATCTAGCCACATGCCTACCATGGCATTTGTCTCATTTCAATCCACGTGCCCCGCGAGGGGCACGACAATCTATCCTTGATTTGCGTCCAAGTGCCAAATCCATTTCAATCCACGTGCCCCGCGAGGGGCACGACGATGATTATCGGGCAATAATGCAAGCCGACGCGATTTCAATCCACGTGCCCCGCGAGGGGCACGACTATCGCTGGAAAAATCTACCCTGCTCGCTGTCGAATTTCAATCCACGTGCCCCGCGAGGGGCACGACTTTACAAACAGACCGCACTTTTTTGCTAGATAATGATTTCAATCCACGTGCCCCGCGAGGGGCACGACGGACACCTACCATGACAACTATCTGCGTTTCGGCATTTCAATCCACGTGCCCCGCGAGGGGCACGACTTGAGCACTTTACCGGGGTAGATAAGCATGATTAAGATTTCAATCCACGTGCCCCGCGAGGGGCACGACTTAGCGGCACTCCATGCGGTTATCGCCGATTTGAATTTCAATCCACGTGCCCCGCGAGGGGCACGACGCGTGTCCGCTTGCGATATCATCTGTCAACTTTATTTCAATCCACGTGCCCCGCGAGGGGCACGACGGCCTCAGCCTCAGAAAAAGCACCATATTTAGCCATATTTCAATCCACGTGCCCCGCGAGGGGCACGACCCGCGTCCGTTCCGTCCGATAGATCGAGGTTGCTGGATTTCAATCCACGTGCCCCGCGAGGGGCACGACAGCGAGGATGATAACCGCCCAGAGTCCCTCGTTGCCATTTCAATCCACGTGCCCCGCGAGGGGCACGACTGCAGACGAACTATTACGGTTCCAATATTTACCAATTTCAATCCACGTGCCCCGCGAGGGGCACGACTCTTCCGCAAACGTCGCAATATTGCGCAAAAATTGATTTCAATCCACGTGCCCCGCGAGGGGCACGACATGGATTGCCGCAGGCGGGGCAGCCTTACTACAATTTCAATCCACGTGCCCCGCGAGGGGCACGACCCATGCTCCACGATCGTCTGCCTGCGGATGTTTGGATTTCAATCCACGTGCCCCGCGAGGGGCACGACCCATTTAAAAACAAATTTAAAAGGCAATCTCGAAATTTCAATCCACGTGCCCCGCGAGGGGCACGACGTCGACACCGCTAAACGCCGTGTCGAGCTGGTCGCGATTTCAATCCACGTGCCCCGCGAGGGGCACGACCGCAAGATCATATGTGATGTGCGCCAGCGATATCGATTTCAATCCACGTGCCCCGCGAGGGGCACGACTCTGTCTTTTGCACCGGGACTTTCATTTTCTGCAGATTTCAATCCACGTGCCCCGCGAGGGGCACGACTGCTCGCGCGGTCATACGATGTTACATTCTTGAATTTCAATCCACGTGCCCCGCGAGGGGCACGACTTTTCTATTTCATACTTTCCTACAACAAATTTAATATTTCAATCCACGTGCCCCGCGAGGGGCACGACATTTCCGACGCCGGTATATTTAGCCAGTCCACCATTTCAATCCACGTGCCCCGCGAGGGGCACGACTAAATAAAAGGCTGATATTTGTCGAGCATTTCGGCATTTCAATCCACGTGCCCCGCGAGGGGCACGACGGTAAGCATAGACGATATCTGCGCGATACGGGAGTATTTCAATCCACGTGCCCCGCGAGGGGCACGACTCTTTGTGATTATATAATACCACAAATAATCCGATTTCAATCCACGTGCCCCGCGAGGGGCACGACTGTTCTTTATGATTATATAATACCACAAATATTTCGATTTCAATCCACGTGCCCCGCGAGGGGCACGACGAGCTTTAACGAGCGCTACTTCAACGATTTTACAGAATTTCAATCCACGTGCCCCGCGAGGGGCACGACGGTCTTGCCCGTTCCGCGCCCACCTATGCACAGGATATTTCAATCCACGTGCCCCGCGAGGGGCACGACTCGACCACGTAACTACCACAAAAGCCACGCCATGGATTTCAATCCACGTGCCCCGCGAGGGGCACGACATACGTGTGTTATCCAGATTGTGGGCGTTGATTATATTTCAATCCACGTGCCCCGCGAGGGGCACGACCCATATACACAGAGTAGTCGGCAACATCGCGCTCCATTTCAATCCACGTGCCCCGCGAGGGGCACGACAGCATGCCCACTTGCGATATCATCTGCCAGCTTTTTATTTCAATCCACGTGCCCCGCGAGGGGCACGACCGTGAAACGTGGGCGGCACTTTTGAAAGGATGAAGTATTTCAATCCACGTGCCCCGCGAGGGGCACGACACAAATAAATTTAGTTTTTTGGAGGAAAGTAAAATATTTCAATCCACGTGCCCCGCGAGGGGCACGACACTAAGACTCCAATTGCCTTTATACAATTGACCAATTTCAATCCACGTGCCCCGCGAGGGGCACGACTCTATATCTAGAAGCAAGACGTTTAAAATATTTAATTTCAATCCACGTGCCCCGCGAGGGGCACGACTAAATCAAGCTTGGCAACAGTTTCAGCAATCCATATTTCAATCCACGTGCCCCGCGAGGGGCACGACTTCAGTCCACCTTTTAGTAGTTTATATACCTACTCATTTCAATCCACGTGCCCCGCGAGGGGCACGACTTTCCTTGGCTTGATGGGTTTTAAGCGCCTACACATTTCAATCCACGTGCCCCGCGAGGGGCACGACGGTGGCACAGCTATGACTCAGACTTTTAATGCCATAATTTCAATCCACGTGCCCCGCGAGGGGCACGACTTAGTGGTTTGATAGCTATAAGAGATGCATTAAACATTTCAATCCACGTGCCCCGCGAGGGGCACGACTCATTCTACGTGTGAAAAATATTTAGAACAAAGAATTTCAATCCACGTGCCCCGCGAGGGGCACGACGGTGGAAAAATATAATGCAGCAATGTTTGGCAGAGATTTCAATCCACGTGCCCCGCGAGGGGCACGACATGCCATCATAGCTGCTAAATTAGCATTAGCGCCAATTTCAATCCACGTGCCCCGCGAGGGGCACGACTCAAACAACTGCCCATTGCTTTTAATACATCTTCAATTTCAATCCACGTGCCCCGCGAGGGGCACGACAAAAAGAGTATATTACTATATTTGGTCTATATCATATTTCAATCCACGTGCCCCGCGAGGGGCACGACCGTTTGACATTGAGACGACAAATATACCAGAAATTATTTCAATCCACGTGCCCCGCGAGGGGCACGACTATCACCTGCGAACTGGTATGACCGCGTTTCATATATTTCAATCCACGTGCCCCGCGAGGGGCACGACTGTTTAACGGAACAGACTTCGCGCCGCCTTTGCCGATTTCAATCCACGTGCCCCGCGAGGGGCACGACTAGTTTTTGGCTTGACTCATCAATACGACTAACGGATTTCAATCCACGTGCCCCGCGAGGGGCACGACGCGTCCAAGTGCCAAACCCAAACATGGTACGCGGCATTTCAATCCACGTGCCCCGCGAGGGGCACGACTTCATAATTCACCACCTTAATACACCAATATGCAATTTCAATCCACGTGCCCCGCGAGGGGCACGACTATGTAATACATTTTATACAATTCGTACACAATACATTTCAATCCACGTGCCCCGCGAGGGGCACGACTGTATATCGACGTCAACAGCAAGGGCACTGAGGTTATTTCAATCCACGTGCCCCGCGAGGGGCACGACATCCGGCCATAGCTTCTTCGCGCGATGACGCGCCATTTCAATCCACGTGCCCCGCGAGGGGCACGACGCAATGACATATTTGTCAAAAAGTAACTACAGCGATTTCAATCCACGTGCCCCGCGAGGGGCACGACTAGGGTTAGTATCACCGCCACCAATCAGCACTTTAGATTTCAATCCACGTGCCCCGCGAGGGGCACGACGTATATACGGCATGACGGCGACGAACCCGGTTAATTTCAATCCACGTGCCCCGCGAGGGGCACGACATGAGCCATACGGCGTGTATCATGTAGACGGCCGCATTTCAATCCACGTGCCCCGCGAGGGGCACGACTTCGATGCGAAAAACACATAGGCGACGCGGGAGTTATTTCAATCCACGTGCCCCGCGAGGGGCACGACCAATGTACTGGTCAACCGCCTGCCCGTCGGTTAGAATTTCAATCCACGTGCCCCGCGAGGGGCACGACCGCCTGTAACACTGTAGTTACTGCGCCTATCGCCCCATTTCAATCCACGTGCCCCGCGAGGGGCACGACAACGAGTTTGGCGAGTTTATCTCCGGTGTGATGCAATTTCAATCCACGTGCCCCGCGAGGGGCACGACGTCAGCCGCCGTTACTATGCTGCCGTCCGCTTCCTTATTTCAATCCACGTGCCCCGCGAGGGGCACGACAGTATACACGGCAATATCGGCGTTACCACGACGCAATTTCAATCCACGTGCCCCGCGAGGGGCACGACCCACGCGCCCCTATCTGTAGCTTGCGGATGCTTAGATTTCAATCCACGTGCCCCGCGAGGGGCACGACTATCATCCTTTCAAAAGTGCGCCCCACGTTTCACGTATTTCAATCCACGTGCCCCGCGAGGGGCACGACGTTAAGCAATGCTTGTGCAACAGCGACGGCTGGTATTTCAATCCACGTGCCCCGCGAGGGGCACGACCAGGTGACATTACGGCGCCAATCGCGTTTTTTGCAATTTCAATCCACGTGCCCCGCGAGGGGCACGACAAACACCCCGATTTATATATCGGGGTGTTTCACGTATTTCAATCCACGTGCCCCGCGAGGGGCACGACGCCACAAACGCCGCCAACAGTGCAGCGGCAGCCATTTCAATCCACGTGCCCCGCGAGGGGCACGACCAAATACTTTGTATAGCTGTGCATTGCGCGCTTATTTCAATCCACGTGCCCCGCGAGGGGCACGACACAAACCACAATGGACTATTATCGACGGAAAACCATTTCAATCCACGTGCCCCGCGAGGGGCACGACGCGTAATATGGTGTGTATTCACCTGCTTCAAATTCATTTCAATCCACGTGCCCCGCGAGGGGCACGACTCGGGCAGTGCATTGTTAATGCGTTGCAGCGCATCGATTTCAATCCACGTGCCCCGCGAGGGGCACGACGTATATACGGCATGACGGCGACGAACCCGGTTAATTTCAATCCACGTGCCCCGCGAGGGGCACGACATGAGCCATACGGCGTGTATCATGTAGACGGCCGCATTTCAATCCACGTGCCCCGCGAGGGGCACGACTTCGATGCGAAAAACACATAGGCGACGCGGGAGTTATTTCAATCCACGTGCCCCGCGAGGGGCACGACCCGACGCGACTTTACCGCAAAAACATCTTCTTCCGCATTTCAATCCACGTGCCCCGCGAGGGGCACGACGGTTAGTATCGCCGCCGCCAATCAAAACTTTAGGATTTCAATCCACGTGCCCCGCGAGGGGCACGACCCAGAGGTCAGAGTATCAGTCTCAAGGACGTTGAATTTCAATCCACGTGCCCCGCGAGGGGCACGACGCAGCGAATACGGCGTGTTACCTGACGGCATGATAATTTCAATCCACGTGCCCCGCGAGGGGCACGACCAGCCCCCGGAACTTGGCGTTATAGGGGCGGATGCTATTTCAATCCACGTGCCCCGCGAGGGGCACGACGATGTTATACTCGGCAGGACGCTCAAAATTGTATAATTTCAATCCACGTGCCCCGCGAGGGGCACGACTGAGCCATACGGCGTGTATCATGTTGACGGCCGTATTTCAATCCACGTGCCCCGCGAGGGGCACGACTCCAATTTTTACGAAATATTGCAGCGTTTGTTATTTCAATCCACGTGCCCCGCGAGGGGCACGACGCTGCTTGCCGCCGGGTACGTATCACCAGCGGCAAATTTCAATCCACGTGCCCCGCGAGGGGCACGACGATATCTCGCTCGCTGGCACGTTTAACCAGTCTGCCATTTCAATCCACGTGCCCCGCGAGGGGCACGACTTTGTGTGTTAGTGTATTAAGGAGGCGTTTTATATTTCAATCCACGTGCCCCGCGAGGGGCACGACGCAGTCCGGCCATAGCTTCTTCGCGCGACGACGCGCCATTTCAATCCACGTGCCCCGCGAGGGGCACGACCAGCTGCAAACGCCGCCAACAGTGCGGCGGCAGCAATTTCAATCCACGTGCCCCGCGAGGGGCACGACCAGCGATACCTGTTGAAAAAGGCTCTCAGCGTTTTTATTTCAATCCACGTGCCCCGCGAGGGGCACGACCAAAAAACGACAGAATTTACATATAATCCCATCATTTCAATCCACGTGCCCCGCGAGGGGCACGACGTACTGTTCGCCGCTCATCAGTTCCGCGATGTAAAATTTCAATCCACGTGCCCCGCGAGGGGCACGACGTTGATTATTATGGCAATATTGCCACGACACGTATTTCAATCCACGTGCCCCGCGAGGGGCACGACAGCAAACATGCACAATTTTTTCGTGCAGATTTGCGCAAGAGTTACAAATATCCCGCTGAAAGGGATGCCTTACCTACAAAAAACGTATGTAAGCATATAAAAACTTTGGGCTGACGCTCATTTTTCGGTGCGAAGCGCCCAGCAGAAATGTGTAAGCTTCTGCTTCGCAGTCAGACCATCAGCACCCCCTCAGGCTCGTAACCCGAGTTAGAGCCGAAATGCTCTATGCGGGTTTGGTACTTATCCCCGAGGTAGTAAAACCTCAGGCTGTCGCGCTCCTCGTCCATGATAGAACACAGAGTGTGCTGGAGCTTTCGGCACTGTGCGGGATCAACGAGGCACTCAAACACGGAGTTCTGAACGCGCTGACCATAATTTATGCACTCTTTAGCGATTTTTCTCAGCCTGCGTCTTCCTCCCGCGCCCTCAGTATTCACGTCATAAGTTATCAGAACAAGCATTTGCCTCCTCACTTCCACAGAAACGGCGGATACTCATCCAAGTCATCACGCAGATACCGCGCGAGAAGCAGCGCCTGAACATACGGTACAAGCCCCCAGGACAGCTTCTCTTTGAGGTATGGATGGGTAATAACATCACGCTTGCGCTCCTGCCAAGCCTTCAAAAATGCCTTTCGGCCATTGTCGGTCAAAAGCACTGCGCCGCTGTCGGTGTGCTCAAAATCCGAAGGGGTAATGACGCGGTTGTTGATGAGTGACAGAACAAACCGATCTGCAAAACAGGGGCGAAGCTCCTCCATCAGATCGAGTGCAAGAGAAGACCGTCCTGGCCGGTCGCGGTGCATGAAGCCGACATAAGCGTCCAGCCCCACGCTCTCAAGCGCCGAGGCACAGTCGTTTCCAAGCAGGGAATAGGCGAATGAGAGCATGGCGTTGACATTGTCGAGCGGCGGACGGCGGCTGCGCGTGCGATAATAAAACTCATCCTTGCTGCGAAGGATCATATCGTCGAACACGTCAAAATATGCCTGTGCACCTGCGCCCTCTTCTCCGCGGAGCGAGTCCAGCGAGATCTCTTCCATGACAAGGGGGTAAAGACCTTTGATCCGGTCGATGGACGCCTGAAGCCTATTAACATCAACACGAAGGCCGTGATCGCGCTTCGTGCGCTCAATGCTCCAGCGGGCGTTGTGCAGCTTCCCGAATATCATATTTCGGGCAATGCGGCAGCTTTGAAAAGGATCATCTGCCGCGCGGTATTGCATGCGCCGAAGTAGCACATTGCCGGTCGTCTCGCCGACGCATCTCGCGAGAAAGCGGCCGCGCGGAGTGCAGAAGCTCAGCGCAATATCACGTTTGGCACATGCGCCCATGAGCGCAGGGGATGCACCGGCGTAGGTGAAGGCGATGATTCCGGACAGCGTGTGCAGTGGGAAACGCGCAAGCTCCTGCTTTTCACGGTTCACAACGACGTTCTCCCCGTCAAGGCTGAGGTATGCGTCCTCCGTTGTGACAAACAAAGTGTTGAGCAGTTTCTTCATGGCGTGTCCTCCATGTTATCGCGCAGGTAGGCGGCCACCGTGCCTGTCCGCGACAGCCGCGGCAGGCACAGCTCCTTGAGCGAACAGGCGTTGCATGACTTGGTCGGCTTTACGCGCGGCGTGTGGCCGCGGCGGTACAGTTCATGCATCTCGGCGGCATCGTCAACGACTTCCCGGCGCAGTGCATCTGTAAACTCCACACGGGTACGCCGCCGCGGTTCACCGTAGAACAGCGCGCCGCTGTCAATTGTGCAGCACAGCATCTCTTCAAGGCACATCGCCTGTGCGCACAGCTGCAATTCGTCACAGCCGTCATCTTTGGGATTGCCGCGTTTGTATTCGACGGGGTACGGCAGCCACAGCCCGTCGTGCCCGGCAAGCGGAACGCCTTGCGCGCTGCGCCGGAATTCAACTACATCGCACTGACCGCTCAGCCCGAGCGTAAGGGAATATACGCGCAGACTGCGGGTAATGATCGTGTCGCCGCGGCTCTCGCGGAGACTTTCGTCATGCGCACGCTCGTGCATCAGTTCACCCTCAACCGTGCGAAGATTTTCCGCCCACTGCTGCTCAATGTGTATCAGCGCCCACTGCCTCCGGCAGAAGCGGAAGTGCTGCAAGCCGGAGATCATCAAGCAGTCGTCAGGCTCGTACATCACGAAAGCCTCCCGCAGGTCACTCCATCAGGAATATTCTCGGCGACGGTTACGGTATAGTCGCGGTAGCTGCGGGGAATATCAACGCCGTCGTTTCTGCTGACGGTCACGGCGTCGAAAAGCTTGTAGGACGGCGCATTGCCAAGCTCCGATTCGTGCTTGAAGACGATGAGTTCACGCACGGCCATCTTGCCGCGGGCGGCGGAGTGATCGTTTTCAAACATGTTGAGTATTGCCTGCCAAAACAGCGCGAGGTCGTCTTCGGAGAAGCCGGTGGTTTTGCGGGCGAGATTAGCGGAGACGAAGCCCTCTGCGCGGTAGAGCGCATAAGGCACAATGTGCTTGCGTCCCATTTCGGTGCCCTTCTTTTCTGCATCGGCCTCGGTGGTGATAGCGACGCGGGTTATGGTGACTTCCTGCGGGACTATAGGGTCTATGGAGCGGGCGAAGCCAATCTGTACAGGGCCTCTTACCTGACCACAGTTGAGCGCGCCTTTTACAAACGTCGTCATTACCGCGCCGAAAGTACGGATATCATAATAATTTGCGCACATATAGTCGCGCAGTTTGCGGTCTATTTCTGGATCGCTCTTCTTTGCGGCTTTGAGATCCTCAGAGATGCCGAGCGCGGTTATTGCGGTTCTGTCGCTGCGGTTGAGGGGGACGCCGTCCTTGATGTATATGCGGTAGCCGTCCTCGTCCTCTTTCAGCGTTTCAACATAGTTGCGTATTTTGCGCTTGAGGCATACGTCGGTCACAAGGCCGTAACCGGTCTCGGGGTCAACGCGGGGCATATTGCCCGCGTCGGGATCGCCGTTGGGATTGCCGTTTTCAACATCGAACAGAATTACAAAATCATAGCGGTTTTTTATAGCTTCAGACATTTTCGTTTTCCTCCTTATTCCAGTTGCTGGGCTTCTGCGTCTGATGATAGTAGCCGATCTCAAATGCTCCCTGCTCCGGCCGGGTCATGCGGGTGGGAAAGTCTTCGTGGATCATACCCATAAGCGCCGTAATCTGCTTGTTATAATGCTTACTCCGATCTGCGTTAAGCTTCTGCAGATGCTTCTGAGCGAGCTTGATCAAGGTCGGGAATACGATGGCAGGTGTAGCACAGGCGGAGTTGAAGTAGCGATCTTTTATGGTAGTGTTGATGCCGGGGTTCGCAGCGTCCTGCACAGCCTCCAGCACGGCAAAGAGCCGTCCGAGAACATAGGGCAGATATTCGCTTTCGTCGTTGAGTGTCACGGTAAGTACCTCCTCAGGGCAATATTTTGAACGGTTTCTTGTGTAATAGGCTTTGATTATCGCGGCGCGGCCGCGGGTGATTTCCCGCTCGGCGCGGATGCGGAGCGTCACGCCGTTGAGCAGCGTGGCGGGGTAGCGGGAGCCGGTGAGGATCGCTCGCATGAGGTCACCGGCCAATTGCGGAGCTGGGGAGGGGTTGCGCTCTTTTTGATTGATGGTGTCCTTATTAGCGGCTGAGTTATCGCCCACACTGCTGGAGGAGGGGCGTTTGCCCTGCCTGACTGTCTCGCACGCGAGCTTCCAGACAGGAAGATCCTCCCACGGGTCATTTGCCGGACGGACGATCTCAAGCGCTTCGCGGTGTTGATTTATGTGTTCGGCAAAGCGGCGTATGCTGTCTCGGAGGAAAAAGCGCACGGAGAGCCGGGCGGCATTCGGCGCGAGACCGAGGAAGTATACATGCTGGTCGGGGAGGATGAGCCCATCCAGCCAATCGCAGCTTTTCCCCGCGGCAAGGGCTTTAAGCGCCGCTGTTACGTCGGACTCCTGCACGCCGCGGTCTTCCGGAATACCGAATATAGCATCCATTCCAAGGTCTGCTGCGGCATTATCGGCATTTTCCGCCCAACAGACTACGGCGGTGTCGCCTATGATTTTGCAGCGGTCACGGTCGGCGAGAAGTGTGTTGAGTGCGGTGGTATAGGCAAATGCGGCGTATTCGCTTACCGGGGCGTTTCCGCCCTGCTCGTGACCATAGGAGCAGAAGGCCGGGGCATTGAACGATACGAGCGCGGCTCCGGAACTCTGTGCGCCAGCCACGCCTTTTATGGAGGGGTGTGTTGCGGCGATGGGGGCGGTCTGCCCGGTAACAAGGCACTGCGCCATCACGGCGTTCGGGTCTGTATTGTGATAATGCCGCTGCCATGCGTCCTGAATCGCCGGATCCTCGGTTACTGGATGGCGGCCGTCGGCATAGTCGTAGCAGAATACGAGATTTGCGTTGTCGGTGATATCTTTCCAGCGCTCGGCAAGCAGCGGATGCGCGGCGGCGAGTTCCGGCTGCCAAGTGTCAAAGAATGCGAGCACAGCCCGTGCCGACGGAGAATCGACGCCGTCCAGCAGCTTATGGTGCAGCGCGGCGCATGCTTCAAAGCACTGCACAGCGCGCTCAGGCTTGCCTTTCTCATCTGTGCCGAAAATATAGGACGAGTTATCGCAGAGAAAGTTTGCCGCGACGCCGGAGGAGCGTTTGACATGAGCGGGGACACTCATCTGGCGAGGGACGAGCACGGTTTTCTTGCCGCGCTGTTCGTCGTGCCTCTGGTCGATGACGTCGATAAGCTCGCCGTTGTCGTTCAGTTCAAGCCAGAAGCTGACCTTAAAAGCCCCGTCCCAGCCCGGCGGGGCGACGATGCCCTTTTTCAGCATCGCCTCATAGTACGCGGTCAGAGCCTGTAATATCATGTGTGCACCTCCGCGTTCCGGCAGTCGAGTACGCCGCGGTCAAGCCGCGCGCGGAAGAACTGCGCCTTTATGTTTGCCGTGTCGGAGTAATCCATGTCGTACAGCATCCAGCCGAGATCCTGCGTCAGCTCGATGGCGGGGATAGTTCCTCCCTGCCACTCGCGGAAGCTGGCGGGGAATTCCCGACAGCCGAAGTACGGCGTGTGATAGCACTGCCCTTTTGCGAGCCTCCGGCGCAGGATATCCTGAAACTTTCCCGGATTGTCGCTTGGGGCGGCTTTGCCCGTCAGGTCAAAATGACAGTCGATAACATAGTGCACGTCCTGAAGCACCATCGCGGCGCGCTGCTGTATCTCCTGCGTGGTGTACAGTACCGGCGGTGTGCCGCCCTTTGCCGCACTCAGCGCCGCGGAAGCGAGAAGCGAGGCCTTGACCTCGTTGCGGCGTATGTTGGTGAACCTGATCGGGGAGAGCACGTAGATGCGGTCCACAGTAAATTTCAGACCGGGATGCCAATAGATCGCTTCGACCAGACCGCGCGCGGCGGACGGGGTCATCACGTCATAGCTCACTCGCTCGGACTTCATCTCCGGGCGGGAAAAGCAGGCGTAATCGCCCCAGACCTCTATCAGCATAGACATACGCACCACCTCCTTCCGCTGCAGGTCGGGGCGCTTACTGTTATATGCTTTTGCGCCACAAAACTACCTCCTTTTCTAATTTCAATTAATTAATATTTAAAACCCTGTGATTGGATAATACAACAGTTTTTGACATTTGTCAATAGCATAATTACAATATTTTAAATAGTTGAATTTGAAGCAGATTGCAGGTATACTATAATATAGTCGCTCGAAGTGAAACTTTTGAGTGAGGATTGAAATAATTAGTTAATTTTTAGCGCAAAAAGCGGCGGAGGTACATTCTTCGCTGCTTTTTGCGTTTCATTATATAAACAAGCCTAATCCGGTTTCCGCGTCGAGCGCGAGACCGGTTTTCGGATCATACTTCGTCATGTCGATAAGTATCGCCGAGCCGTCAGGCAGAAGCTCCAGCGCGCCGGATCGGTCAAGCGCTTTGAACTGCGCGTCGTAGCATTCAACGGAATATACGCCGAGACGACGCAGAAGTCCGCGGCTCATCTTCCCGTCGCGCAGCTGTCGGCACAGCTCAGCGCCAGCGCCGAGCGGCAGATATACGGTTCTTGTGGGCGTCTCGATGAGCCTGAACTGCTCCGCAACCTGAGCAAACGGCAGTATACAGCCGCTGACGCCGTTTTCTATCATGGAAAGTATGTGCTTTTTGTCGAGCAGGTCAGGGCTGCGGAGGTTGAAAAGCTCGTTGAAATAAGCTTTTATTGCCTCAGGCGAGGACAGGTCGGCATGCCGCCTTGCGGCGTAGTTCATGGCGCTGACATTCTGCGCCAGCATTTGCGGCGCGGCCTGCCCGTCAAGCCGAAAACGGTACACGAGACTGTCCGCGGACTCATTGCGTCCCTCGCGGTTGCAGCGTCCGGCGGTTTGCAGCAGCGAATCAAGCCCGCATTGTTCGCGGTAGGCGACGGGGAAGTCCACATCGACGCCCGCTTCTATAAGCGACGTTGAGACTACGCGGCACGGCATACCAGCATCGAGCCGGGCACGTATCTCGTCTATCTGGCGTTTGCGGTCAGCCGCGCACAGCAGCGTGGTGAGGCAGTAGCTGCCGCTGTACGGCAGAGCGGCGTACAGCTCCTGCGCCGTCTTGCGCCGGTTCACAACGCACAGCACCTGCTCGTGTGCCTGCAGCCGAGAGCAAAGCTCGTCAGTGGAGATGCAGCCGAGATCGCGTATCTCGGTGCGGCGCAGCGCGCTGTACATTCCGGCAACATCGGGACATATTTCGCGCTGTGTCAGTTCGGGCGCGAGGCGCTCAAAAAGCGGCGCAAGCGTTGGCTGAGTGGCCGTGCAGAGCACGGATGTGACATGGTAGTGCTCCACGAGCTGGGCAATGGCCGAAAGGCACGGCAGGAGGTAATCCTGCGGCAGAGTCTGCGCCTCGTCAAAAATAATCACGCTGTTTGCAATATTGTGCAGCTTGCGGCAGCGGCTGCTGCGGTTTGAGTAGAGCGATTCAAAAAACTGTACGGCAGTTGTGACAACAATTGGAGCATCCCAGTTTTCGCTGGCAAGCAGCTTGCGATACTGTGCGGGGGTCAGATCTTCCGACTCTGCGAGGAGATATTCGGCGGCAGAGTAGTGGGCGAGAACATTTTCTTCGCCGAGAAGCTCGGCGAACACGCCGGCAGTCTGGTCAATTATCGAAGTGTATGGAATGACGTATATCACGCGTGACATGCCGTGCGCCGCTGCGTGCTCCAGCGCGAATGCCAGAGAAGCGAAGGATTTGCCGCCGCCGGTGGGCACGGTAAGCGTATACATACCCTGCTCCCACTGTGCGCCGCGCTCCATGCAGGCGCGAAGCGCTGCATTGCGCTGGGATGCAACCGAACTTTTGGGCTTTTCCAGATAGCCCTTGGCTTTCGCTCTCACTTTTTCGAGAAGTGCGGATATTGATTCGCCGCCGCCGCGCGGCGCGGCTTGGCCGTCCATAAAATCCTGAGTGTCCTGAAAATCGGCGTCTACCAGACAGGAGTACAGCATACGCGTATAAAACGCGGCAGTGGTGCTGTCCGACAATGCCCATGCGGGAGGCTTGGCAGATGGAGGAGCGATTTCACGCTGCCATTCGTCATATGTCGGCAGCTTACGTTTTAAACGGCCTTGGAGGGTCGTATCGTCGGCTGCATCATTAAGGTTGCCGCAGTCGGGTATACCGCCGTGGTGCCCGGCGATGGCAAGCGCCGCAGGCAGGTCTCCGCGTTTACGTGCTTCCTGCGCTCCGGCGGTGGAGTGGTCAACGGACACGGCGCTTCCGCGGATCCGCTGCTGGAATGCGGCGCTGTATTTGCCGATGTCATGCAGCAGCCCGGCGGCGCGCGCTTCGTCAGCCGCGCCAAACGGCGCGGCAAACCCGGCGGCGAGTTCTCCAGTGCCGTGCAGATGTTCCGAAACGGTCTGTACTCTGCCGTCATCGGCAATATGGGCAAGATACTCCAAGGCTCGAACCTCCATGTTTGTTATATTTCAACAATATAATAACATATTATGGGCAAAATAACAACAAGCTTTGGCAGAATATAATAAAGCCTGAGCCGATAACCCACGAGAACATCTCTGGATTATCGGCTCAGGTTTATTCTTTATCACCGGTTATGAAGTAGTCGCAATAGTCGCCGCCGTTGGCGAGGGTGTGCTGCCGGTGCAGCACGCCGTGCTGGAGCGTTATCATGACCTCGTCAAGCTCGCAGAACAGCGGCATCAGCTCCCGCACACCCAACTTATCCGCATATGCGCAGATGGGGCAGCGGGTTATACGGTAATAACATGCGCCGTCATAGGGCTGGCCTTCAAAGTCTACCTTGAAGGAGGTCGGGTACTGCTTCTCATTCTCGGGCGTATACCACGCGGCGTACTTCACGACGCTCTTCTTGTTCTCCGCCTTGCCCTTAGCCGTGTTCAAATCCGTCCGGCTGAAGTACCACTTGATATGATACAGCGCGCGGCGCATCATCTCCTGCACGGTCTCCGACGGGATCTTTTTCTCGCTTGCCACATACGGAGCAACAAAGGCCAGCGCGAACAGCTCGTTATACGCCATGGGGTTGTCGTCCCCGATATCGTCCGCTTGCGCGACCAGCTCCTTATAGACTTTATGGCTCTTTTTCATGATCTCTGCGGCGTACTGCTTCCCGTATTTCTCTGCGAGAACCTGCTTCATCGGAGCCTTGAACATCCGGAAATAAAAACCGTTATACTTCATTCTTTACATCCTCCTCTGACTTATTTGCAGAATCAAAGAGCGCGCGCCAGCCGCCGAGATAATAGGTCATCAGCGAGTTCATATAGCCATCGGCGGTCGCTGCGTCGGGACTTCCGAGCACGACGCGGCGGTAGCTGTCAAACTGCACGGAGATCAGCAGACCCAGCAGCTTCTCATCGATGCCGGTATAGCCCATGCTGCGGAAGAACGCGGCGCTCTCGTCGATCTTGCGCTGCACGACCATGTCAAAATAGCGCTCAAGACTGCTGCCCGCGCTTTTATAAAACAGCAGCACTGCCTCGTTATAGTGCGCGAGGATCAGCCGCAGTATTGCCGCAGATTCGTGCTGCATGGAGGCCTTGAACTGCGCCAGAAGCCCGCTGTCCGCGCCGGAATAATAATCCGCCTTGACGCTCTGAAACGTCGCCTCAATGTCGGCCAGAAACGGCTTCAGCAGACTTGCGAAAAGCTCGTCCTTTGATTTGTACCGCGTCTGTATCGCGCAGTCCGTGAAAATGCTGTTGGAGGATGAGAAGAATGACAAAGAATGAGTTTATGACTCGGCTGGCGTCGGAGCTGCGCAAGAGAAACGTTGCGGACGCTGCCGATGTGACTGAGGAATACGAGCAGCACTTCGCTTTCAAGCTGGCCGACGGCTACTCCGAGGAAGAGATCGCCGCAAGGCTCGGAAAGCCCGAAGAACTGGCCGCGCAGTACGAATCCGCACCGCAGGCAGGAGCAAAGAAATCGGCTGTTCTGACCTGACTGTGGCTTGTGTGGGTCGATGTGCTTTTCGTGTTATTTGCCGTGCTGCTGGTATCATTCGGCGTTGTGCTGGCCTCGTGCGTACTGAGCTTTGGGCTTGTGGGCGTGTATCTTGTCGGCAATCTCGGAACGCTGCCGTTTGTTACGCTGCCGCCGATGCCGTACTGGTGCGGCGCGATCCTCGGCCTGAGCCTGCTTGCACTTTGCGTATTGTCCGTCGTCGGCTGCATCTGGTATTTTGCGTTCTGCCGCCAGATATTCCGCGCTTACGTCCGCTTCCATCAGAACACGCTGGCGCAGAGCCATGGCAGTGCAGCGCTGCCTGCGCTTCCTGTCGCACCGCAGTTTGCGCCGAAGAAAAAACGTCAGCTGCGTACCACGGCGCTGATATCGCTGGCGCTGTTTGCGGTCTGCTTCGTGCTCGCCTACGCGGTTTGCTGCCTTGCGGCAGGCAGCTTCGAGTTCTGGCATGTGTGGGGCTGGTTCGGCTATGCCGTATAAAAGCTGGATAATGTGTCCGGTGTGCCGGAATAAGACGCGATTGCAAATTCGGCCGGATACGGTGCTGCGGAATTTTCCGCTGTACTGCCCGAAATGCCGCCGTGAGACGCTGATCGATGTATCGCAACTGAATATTGAAGTTATTACCGAGCCGGACGCACAGACGCAGAGCCGATAACCCGAGAGAAATCTTCTGGTTATCGGCTCTTTTTCATTGGAGGTAAAATTAAATGAACGATTCAAACGATATAAGCCTCGCGGACGCCTTAAGCGGCTGTGCATATTCCGTGCGGAAGAGCGATTTGGAAAAAGCCGCGCGGCTCATGGCTGCAGCCTTCCATGACGATCCGTCTATAAGGTATCTGCTCGGCGGGAGGACACAGGGGCGCGATGACTGGCGATATTTTCTCGCGGCGCTCCACTCTATCTTGAAACGCACAAGGAGATCAATACACGGATATACATGCACCTCGGCTTCGAGACGGCGGATGTCTCAGCAATTCCCGATACGGATATAAAGCAGTACGCCATGCTGCGCCGCCCGCGCGGTATGGGCGCTTGACAGCGGGGGGATATTGGCGTATCATACATGCTATCCATTCTAACATTCTGGAGGCATGGCCTTGAAAAAACTCTCTGCATTCATTACCGCGCTCTCGCTGATGCTCCTCATGGGCTGCGGCGCGGCTGATCCTGCGCCCGCACCCACGGTCGAGCCGAACCCTGGCAGCGCCGAGATAATAATAGAGCCGAGCGACACGCCGGAGCTCTCCGGCGGAGATACGGAGCCTGACACCGTGCACGCGCTGCTTGCCGGCATGACTCTTGAACAGAAGGTCGGCCAGCTGTTCATTATCCGCCCCGAATCGCTGGACACCGACCTGACGCCGGAGCAGGTTCATGACGCATCGCAGTACGGTGTGTCAGCGCTGAGCGGGGATATGGCGGCGCAGCTTGCGCTCCGCCCGGCGGGCGGCTTTGTCCTGTTCGGCAAAAATATTCAGGATCCAGATCAGCTCGACGCGTTCATCTCGGCGCTGCGGGACGAATCCGACTTTGCGCCGTTCATTGCGACCGACGAGGAGGGCGGTGCCGTATCCCGCGTCGCCGGTTCCGCGGCCTTTGACGTGCCCAGATATGACGGGGCGCAGGCCGAGGCCGCCGCGGGCGAGGACGCTGTGCGCAATATGTACGCGTCCATCGGGGAATATCTGCGAGAGTACGGCTTCAACCTCGACTTTGCACCGGTGGCGGATACAAATTCCAATCCCGACAACGTCATAATCGGCAGCCGCGCTTTCGGCAGTGACCCGAAGCAGGTCGCGGTCATGGTCGGGGCGGCGGTGGACGGGCTGCACAGCGCGGGCATAATGACCTGCGTCAAGCATTTCCCAGGCCATGGCGACACGACCGGCGACTCGCACAACGGCTATGTCTCGCTCGGCAAGAGCTGGGCGGAGATGCTGGACTGCGAGCTTATCCCGTTTGAATCCGTGCTCGACAGGACGGATATGCTGATGGCGGCACACATAACTCTGCCGCAGGTCACGGACGACGGATTGCCCGCCTCGCTGTCGTATGAACTGCTCACGCAGAGGCTGCGCGGGGAGCTGGGCTATGATGGCGTGATAATCACAGACTCGCTCGCCATGGGCGCAATAACCAAGAATTACAGCCCCGCCGAAAGCGCCGTGCTTGCGGTCAAGGCCGGAGCGGATATAATCCTCATGCCGTACGATTACGCCGCGTCCTTCGACGGCGTCCTGAACGCGGTTCGTGCCGGAGAGATAAGCGAGGAGCGCATCGACGAGAGCGTCCTGCGCATATTGCAGCTCAAAGCCGAATACGGCCTGCTGGGCTGATGAAAAGAGCCGGAATTCTGGCGGCGTGTACGCAAAAAACCGGCGTGACTCTTGAAGTCACGCCGGTTTTTTAATGCCCGTATTTTACTTCCAGCTCTTTTGTATGCGCGTGGAGCAATTCGCGTGCCCGTGCTTGAATGGAGGGAAGATTTGCTTGATCAGTACCCGCAAACTCGCGTCTGATTCTCGCTGATGCTGCCGCGTGACTGTCGCCTGTTCTGCTCTCGTCCGCTTCCGATAAAAACTTTTGCAGCAGACCAAGATCGCCGGAGTAATGCAGTTCCACAAGCTTTGCGCGGTATTCCAGCTCCGCGGGGGTGATTTTCGGGAATCGTTTCATATCCATGGCATGCTGCGCTTCATGCTTCAACAGGGAAACAAGGAAACGTTCGCTCTCAAAATCATACGCCTGCTCGACGCAGTTGATCGTGCCGTCGGGTGAAGCCCAGCCACCCGTACCGTACCTGCCGAAGGTCAGATAATCCATCCAGCTCCGGAATACGAAGCCTTTGAGAATGTTGACCGTATATTCCGCCGTCCCATCCGGCAGCTCGACGCGGTAGACGGTCGGAACCGTTTCCCGCCAGACATATGGGCCGTAGTAGCCCTGCGTTTTCCCAAAAAGCGCATGATAGCCATTTGCTTCAAACGCCGCTTGAAGCCGCTCGGCCAGAAGCTCTTCGTCCGCGTCCGGCATATTCAGGAGCAATCTCAGCCCTGTCAGCAGCTTGTACGCGGCCTCAGGCTCAGGCAAGCCGCAATAAAAGACGTTGCGAAAATAAATCTGATACAGACGCAGAATGTCATTGAGCGCGTCCGGTATGTCATAGCTGCGGTATTCGCAGTTTTCAAAAATTGCGGTGTACGCGGGAAGAATGTCTTTGAATTCCTCGTGCTCGCGCATGTACGCGATGGCGCCCTTTATGTCGCCGTTCATAAAAAATTTACTGATCTCCATAGCTGTTCCTTCTCTGATTTTTACCTTTGTCAGATGATACTATTATCAATGTTGGCAACTATATGTATACTTAACTTTTCTTAATCGAACTAAAAACACCCCAAAGCTCCGCAATTAATTCGGCGGGGGAAAATACGGTTTCAGAACCTGAAATAGATAAACGGATTATAGCTGGAGCTTATGATAAATGCAATGCACACGGCGAGAAGCGCTATATACATGAGATTCACGGCTATGGCCGATACCGTGCCCTTCTCTTGGATGTGCAGTTTACTGGCGACGGGGAAGGAGAACAGGATGCCGGGGATAATGAACGCGAGATTAAAGGGCTTCGACACGTCGCCGGCCAGAAGCGTCGTCCAGCCGGTGGGCACGAAGCTGAACATCACGCCTATCACATGGCCGAGCTGAGCGAAGTCCGTCTTGTCAAACAGCACCCAGCCGATGATCACGAGCAGCATCGTATAAATCCATTGTACGGCGGAGGGCAGCTTCTTGAGCGCCTCGCCCCACAGAAGCTTTTCGCACAGGAGCAGGACTGCGTAGTACAGACCCCAGAGAATGAAGTTCCACTGCGCGCCGTGCCAGAAGCCGGTGAGCGCCCAGACGATGAGAATGTTCAGTATCCAGCGCGAGGTCTTGACCCGATTCCCGCCGAGCGGGATATATACGTAGTCGCGGAACCAGCTTGAAAGGCTTATGTGCCAGCGCCGCCAGAACTCCGTAACGGAGCGGGAGATGTACGGGTAGTTGAAGTTTTCAAGGAAGTGGAAGCCGAATATGCGGCCAAGGCCAATGGCCATGTCGCTGTAACCGGAGAAATCGAAGTATATCTGAAGCGTGTAGCATACGGCGGCCAGCCAATAGGCTCCGCTCCCCGCGCTGCTCGACGAATAGATATACTCCGCAACTGCGGCGACGTTGTTCGCAATGAGCACCTTTTTCGCAAGACCCAGAATGAACCGGCGCATCCCGCCGACAGCTTCTTCCCAGCTCTCGCGCCTGAGCGATATCTCGCGCTCGACAGTCTCGTAGCGGACGATAGGCCCGGCTATGAGCTGCGGGAACAGGCAGACGTACAGCGTGAAGCGGAAATAGCTCTTCTGTACGCTGACCTTTTCCCAATACAGGTCGATAAGATAGGAAAGTATCTGAAAGGTGTAGAAGCTTATGCCGATTGGCAGGGCAATATTCCGCACCTTCAGCGCGACACCGTCTATCCGGTTGAGATTTTCAACAAAGAAGTTGAGATATTTGAACACTGCGAGACTGCCGAGCAGGAGGACGAGCGATGCTATCAGAAACGCGCGCGATATCCGCCGCTTTTCTTTGAATCTGTCTATGCCGAGACCGCACAGCCATGCGACGAGCGTAGACGCCAGCATCAGGAACACGTACTTCGGCTCGCCCCACGAATAGAACACGAGCGACGAGACGAGCAGCACGGCGTTGCGCCATGTGCGGTTGTTTATGACGAAGTATAGTATCAGGACTATCGGCAGAAAGAAATATAAAAAAGTCAGACTTGAAAACAGCATATTGATTCTCCGATCAGATCATAAATTCAGACATAGTATAGAAACTGATGTCGCCTATGAAGAGCACCTTTGAGATGTCATGTTCGCGGACATAGCTGTCGAAATCGAACTTTTCACCGAATGTGTGCTCATAATTACGGAGGTCTATGCTGTAAGTTTTGGAAAAGTGGCTTGCCAGAAGCTTGAGTATCGCGTTGTCATACGAGTTGCCGAAGATGAGTATATTGTCGCCGTCTTTGCCGGTGTCGAATATCACTTCGCCGTTATCCCCGCCGTACACACCGCCGTAAGATACCCAGCCAAGCTCGCCGCGCAGAAGCTCATCTTGCATACCGTAGTCTGATTTGACCTTATTTACATATATTCCCATCTGAGGGGGGTGGAAGCAAAGCTGTATATAGTCATCTCATCGCTGAAAAATCTCGAAAACTGCTTAGATTTTGCACCTGAAAAGCGAAGTCCGGAGTGATAAACGCCGGTCGGCTCAAGCGGCTCGCCGCCGCCTAAGACAGAAAGAACATCCCTGTATGCCTCATATGAGCCGATATAATTCCAGTGATGATCCGTGTTGTAAAACCGCTCGTTGAACTCCTCAAAGCTGTTTATCTCATATATGCCTTTGTGCGAGTCCGGGAGGTTCAGCATGGAGAGCATAGACTCTGACGCGTCTATCTTTTGCCCGGTGGTGAAATCGATATCGGTATCCTTCTCTATGTAGTACGCATAGAACTCAAGCTCCGGATGTGCGGCGATGGCGGCATTCAGGTTTTCAGCCTTCGGTTCCAGCCATTCCGGCTGCAAGTAAGTCCATGGCTGGTATACTATCTTGCTTTCATAAAAAGACACGTCGCCGGCGGAAACGTAGCCGTGTGTGAGGTTTTCAAGCGGAGCAATCAGCGGCACCGCCGCGTATGAGGTGACAAAGTTATAGGTCTTCTTCGCAAGCTGAGAGAACTGCACCTGATCCGAAAGCGCGCTCTCCATTCCGTCCTGAAAGCTGCCGTCGGCATACGAGGCCGCAGTCAGCGGCGCCAATTGGTTGGCGTAGCGGTTTTCATATTCGTTTATCTCCTTTGGGCGGAACACGGTCCTCAAAAGTCCGGCGAGGAATATCAATACAAGCAGCAGGAAAAACGCCCTGTCTATCTTTAATGTTTTATTCTGCATTAGGCTCTATCACACTCACAATCTTTGTCGGCGTGGGATCCGCGCGGTAACGTGCGCGGCTTATGACGACGGCAATGACTATGCCTATACCGGCCGCGGCGAAGGCCGCGATGATGCATGCCGACTCTCCAAGCCCCAGTGCGGCCGCTATAAAATAGCCCAAGAACAGCGTCACGAGTGGGAGAACATATATCGCCAGCGCGCCTTTGAACACGCCCATCGTCGGAGTATCGATCATAACGTGCTGGCCGCGCCGCGCGCCGATGGGGTTCTGTACGACGGATTTCATAAGATGCTCGTATCTGCACTCGCGGCAATTATTGCAGTCGCCGCCGCAGATGCCGAGACGCTCAACGACGACTTCTGCGAGGCCGTCGTCACGGATTTTAGTTATTATCGCTTCCTGAAGCATTTTCATCACCTTCTCGGATTATACACCATAGCGCCCTTTACGGCAAGTATGCAAAACCGGCAGCGTCCGCATTCGGGGAAGCTGCCGGTTTGGTGCCGATTATTCTTCTATTTTCACGTCCAGACCCAGCTCCTGCGGGAGGAAACGGGGGCAGACGTTCTCGGACACGGTGATGACCGAGGACGCGAGCCGCGTGCCGATCTCGACCGCTTCGCGCATCGTCTTGCCGTAGGTCAGGCCGATCGCAACGCCCGCGCAGAACGCGTCGCCAGCGCCGGTAGTGTCGCGTACCTTGACCTTGCGTGCAGGGTATACGCCCTTGTCGCCATTCATGTCGGCATACACCGCGCCGCGGCTGCCCATCGTGACGACCATAGAGGGGATCCGCGCGCTGACGACGCGCCGCGACAGCTCCTCGCACAGTTCTTCCGGAGTCAGGCCGCTGAAATCGCAGACGAACAGAATGCCCGCCTCCTGCGCGTTGCAGACGAAGCAGTCGATCGACTGCAGAAAGTCGCGCCGCTGCGAGGCGATGGACATGTTTGCGACCACGGCGTACACCTTTTTATGGTACTTCTCGGCGTACCTGAAAACGGTTTTGATAAGCTCCTTGTCGAGATCGATCTCGATGACGATACTGTCGGCGTCGGCAAATATCTCATCGCCTTTCTCTTCGAGCATGCGCAGCATTGCGTCGGAGGTCGGACGCTTGGATATCGAGCCTGCAATGTCGCCGCCGTTATTGAACACGGCCAGCCACATGCCCATGCCGTCCTGCGTCACGGCGACGTAGTCGGTGTTGACCTTGTGGTTTTTCAGCTTCCGCAGCACCTCCGCACCCTCGGCGGTGTCATCCACCATGCCGACAAAGCGCGGCCGCAGCTCGACGTTTGCGATGTCCTCCGCAACGTTGCGCCCCACGCCGCCGTGGACTATCTCCACGCGTCCCGCGTTGCGCCCCTCGGGGATATACAGATCGTCGGGGAAGCCCTTGATATCAACGAAAACCGTGCCGATAACGACCATTGCCATAGCGTTTTACCTCCGTTATGCCTTGTGCTTTTCGCGCTCAAACGCGTGTATCCAGTCAGCCTTGAGATAGTATATCAGCAGGAACACCGTGCTGCAGAACCATGTGAGCGGGTAGACCCAGTTGACGGTATTGATGCTCTGCGTGATCGGAACCATGATCGACAGGAACGCCACGCGGACTACGCACCAGAAGGTCAGCATTGCGACCATCGGGATAACGGACTTGCCCGCGCCGCGCAGTATCGACGCGAAACCGTGCGATGCGGCGAGAAGGCAGAAGAACGGCGCGCAGATGCGGCACTTCGCCACGCCGAAAGCGATGGCCTCCGGCTCCTGCGTGAACGCGCCGACGAGCACCGGAGCGCAGAAAAATGTTACGACGGCGATAAGCTCCGCGAGGATTATCGCGCTCCAGAGACCGAAGCGCGCGCCCTTGCGGGTGCGGTCGTATTCGCCCGCGCCGAGGTTCTGACCGACGAAGGTCGTCAGCGCGATGGTGAAGCTGGTGATGGGAAGGAACGCGAAGCCCTCTATCTTGGCGTAGGCGCCGCAGCCCGCTACGGCCATCTTGCCGAAGGAGTTGATATTTGCCTGCACGACGACGTTCGCGATAGCGATGACGGAGTTCTGCAGGCCGGAGGGCAGACCGTAGTTGACGATGAGGCGGAGCATCGGCCAGTTGAAGCCGATCTTCTTTATGGATACGCGATATTCCTCCTTGGTAGTCAGCAGCCTGCCGGCGCAGAGGAAGAAGCTGATAAACTGCGCAAGAATGGTCGCCAGCGCCGCGCCGTCAACATCTGTCTTGAATACGCCTATAAAGACGATGTCGAGAATAACGTTCAGCACGGAGGATATTATAAGGTAGTAGAGCGGGTGCTTGCTGTCGCCCACGGCCTGCATGATGCCGCGGCAGGAGTTATACATGACAAGGCCAAGACTGCCCGCAAAGTAGATGCGCACGTAGAGCGCCGCCTGATCGAATACGTCATCCGGAGTGCTCATCCAGCGGAGTATCGTCGGAGTGAAGCATACGCCGACGATTGTCAGCAGTATGCCCGCAACGATGTTGAAGGCGATGTTTGTGTGTATTGCAAGCTCCATCTTGTCGTGCTCGCGCGCGCCGTAGTAGCGCGATATCGCGACGCCCGCGCCAGCAGAGATGCCCGCAAAAAAGCTGACCAGCAGGAACACGAGCGTGCCCGTGGAGCTGACGGCGGCGAGTGCGTCGTTGCCGAGCATGTTGCCGACTATCAGCGCGTCAGCCGTGTTGTACAGCTGCTGGAAAAGGTTGCCTATAAAGAGCGGCACCGCAAAGCGCACAAGCTTCCCCGCGATGGAGCCTTCCGTCATTCTGTCTTGTATGTGATCCATTGCTTACCCCTGACTTGAGATTCGAATATCGTGAATATTTATTCTAGCACCATTAAAAATAAAAATCAATACCATCAGGCAGGTAGGCAGATTTCTCCACGAGGAACGGCCAAAGACCGCGAAAAAGGCACAGGCTGAAAAGCCTGTGCCATAATTTTTATTCTTTCTGAAGGAACGGCAGCTCCATCATGGCCGCGAAGCCCTTCGGGTCGCGTATCTGATACTGCATGTGATTATACCCGTCGAACACGGGGAAATTGCCCGCGGGATAAGCCTGCATGACGGCGGCGCGGTACTTGAAGTGATCCTCTGCGCTGCCGAATTCAAAGAAGCAGCGCTTCTGCAGCTCCTTGGACAGCGGCGGGAAGGGCTTGTCCTCCAGACTGTCCGCCATCTGGCGGCGGATATTCCCATAGCTCAGCGCCTTGCCCGCCGCGACGAAGTACGGCTTTATCGCCTCGTCGCTGCACCACATTATCTTGCCGAGCGTCGCGCCCTTCGACCAGTACAGGCTCTTGATAGCGAGGTACAGCATGGGCACCATGATGCGGCGCGGCCTGTATACTATACCAAGTCTCAGGTCGAGATCGCAAAGCGGACGGAAGCAATCATCACCGCCGACCTTTCAAAGCAGCACACCGTGCACGAGTTCGCGGAGCTGTTCTCCGTCAGCGAGAGCAGCGTCAAGAACTATTTTCACGGCGTGTTCGGCCAGAGCATCTCCCGCTACGTCACGCATAAGCGGATGCTCTATGCGGCAGAGCTGCTTTCCGGCACGCGGCTCTCGGTGATCGAGGTCGCAAATCGATCGGGATATGTGAACCAGAGCAAGTTCGCCGCGGCTTTCCGACGGGAATTTTCCTGCTCATCGCTCTAATACCACAGGAAAAACTCCGTACCGGCCAGTTTAAAATCTATTTAACTTTGTTTTACACTTGATTAAAGAGGGTGTTTTATGCTATCTTAATGTGAAATAGAAAGAAAGGGAGGGAGATGCATATGCGCGAGTCCGGACAAAATGTCCGCGCCGGAAATCGGCCGAAATGGGTGACAGAGCTTATCGGCGTGCTTGCGGATATCCTGATAGCGGCAGTCATCCTCCTCGTGTTTGCATATATACACCATGGCCGCGCGTATCTGTTCGGCAAGCTTGAGGCGGATATGGCCTCCGCCGTGCCGGTCTCGAGCGTGGCGGATGCGCCTGTACGCGATGAGCAGCCGGTATGGCTGAACACTCATGACGAAAAATTCCTGACGAGCGGTGTCGAGCAGACGGACAGCTCGTACAGGAGCGAAAATATAAGCATAGAGCTGTCGCGGCACGAGGACAACTCGACCGGCCGGCTGGTGGTTTATTACGTCGCGGATATATACGTCCGCTCGCCGGAGTATATCCGCACGGCGATACCCGCAAGGGGCTATGAGCCGGTGCTGACCATGGCTGCAAAGCAGAACGCGATACTTGCGATAAACGGCGACTTCTCATTCGGCCGCATAAGAGGGCCAATAGTGCGCGACGGTATGTTCGTCAGGGACAAGAGCTTTGGTGACGTGCTGGTTCTGTACAATAACGGCGAGATGAAGACATTCGCGGCGGATGAATTCGCGGTGAGCGAGGAGGCGGCGAAGGGAATATGGAACGTGTGGTCATTCGGCCCCGCGCTGCTTGATGCGGACGGCGGGAGAAAGACGTCGTTTGACACGACCGTCGCCGAGGAGAACCCGCGAACAGCCATCGGCTATTACGAGCCGGGGCACTACTGCATCGTGATTGTCAACGGCCGCGGCACGGAAGGCTCCCGCGGGTACACCATGTCGCAGCTCTCCACCCTGTTTGAGGAGCTGGGCTGCGCGGCGGCATACAATCTGGACGGAGGCCGCTCGTCCGTGATGGCGTGGGACTGCGGCAGCTCGCCGCCCGCCAGCGGCGGACGACCCGTGTGCGATATCATATACATACCAAAGGAGTGAAGCGGAGTATGCAGAAAGTTGCGCTTATTATCCGGCATGTGACGATCGGCCTTGCGATCGCCGTCGCGGTGGTTCTCATAATAGATATGTTTATAAATAACGCTATGTGTCTCACGGATCGCAGAGTGTTCAAGCTCATGTGCCTCGGGCTGTGCTTGATGGCGATAGTTACGGCAAAGCTGCCGCGTGAGTGAAACGGGCACAACAGAATATCAAACGGGCAGAGCCTCAAGGCTCTGCCTGTTTTACTATCATATCATATTGCGCACACCGGCGCGTCCAGCGGCTGGCCGATAAAGGAGGAAAGCTCCGCGGCAAAATCCGCGTCGATCTCTGATAGCCGCCCCTTGCCAGCGACGAGCGGGTCTATGCAGCGCTTCTTTGCCGGTATCACACGCCACGCGGCGTCGGGCACGGCCTCGTCGGAGCGGAGCATCCGATGCAGAGCGCGGTAGGCCGCCCACTCGGCGTGCAGCCCGTCGTCGGCTGTGATTCGGGCGATCACTTCGTCTTCAGTCCCGTACAGGTCATCAAGTTTTATTACACTCTTTTCAACCGCGTTCCGTAGCAGCTCGGCCAGCCGCTGCATGGCGCAGCGATCCTCGTCTGACACGTATATGCGTGACATTTTCAGCGCGTCGCGCGCAAAGGCAGCGGCGATGTCCGCGCTTTGAAACGCAAGCTCCGGAACGCCGTCGGGCGCTGCGGCGACGTACAGCGCGTCGTAGTATTCCTGAAGTGCGGCGGGGGAGCATAGCGAGTAGCCCGCAAGATTGCCGATCGTGTATTCGAGCCGGTCGGCGGAGAGACGGGGGCTATCGTTGTCGGCGATGGGGTATAGGTGATAGTCCGTCACGGCGTTGGGCGCGACTCCGTATTTGCCGAGCAGTGCCGTGATCTCCGCGGACTGCGTTATCATCGCGGCGGTGCGGCCTTCGGTGTGCTCCTGCCGCAGGTAGTCGCCGTGCAGAAAATCGACTGTGTGCGCGAAGGACGGCGTGGATATATCGTGAAACAGCGCCGCGAGCGCCTGCTCGATCGAGCCGGTAAAATGCCATGTGATGAGGCAGACGCCGACGCTGTGCCGGAAGCGGGAATATCGCGGCAGACTGCGAAAACGCGGAAACGAGGTGTATTCGCAGCCGCAGTTCATGCCCACGCCGCGCAGGCGCTGCATCTCCGGTACGGCGCAGAATTCGCCCAGCCATGCCGGAACTTCGCCGTGATAGCTTATCGCGTGCTGCTCTGTGTATGTGTTCATGCCTGACCTCCTGAAATCTGCTGACAATCATACCACAGCGCGCGGCACATTTCAACGCCCGCCAAAACCGTGTTTGCCCTTGTCAACCGATACTAAGATGCCCCCGACACTCACTCTATCGAGTGAGTGTCGGGGGCTGTCCGGAATCATGCTGCTTCGTACAAATCGTGTGCAACTATCACGCTTATTACACGAAACAGCTGATATTATAAGGTTTTACCCGTTTATCAATACATGCCGCCCATGTCGGGAGCTGCGGGAACGGGAGGATTTTTCTCGGGAATGTCGGCTACGAGACTCTCGGTGGTCAGAACCATGGAGGCGACGGAGGCGGCGTTCTCAAGAGCGCTGCGGCAGACCTTGGTCGGGTCGACGATGCCGAGCTCGATCATGTCGCCGTACTTGTCATTTGCGGCGTCGAAGCCGTAATTGGCCTTGCGGCTGTTGTAAACGTTGTTGAGGATGACTGCGCCTTCCAGACCCGCGTTCGCGGCGATCTGCATGATAGGAGCCTTCAGCGCGCGGGCAACGATCGCGGCGCCGGTCTTTTCGTCACCGCTGAGGGTGGCGACCAGCTTGTCGGCTGCCTTGGAGGCCACGACATACGCGGTGCCGCCGCCGGCAACGATGCCTTCAGCGACTGCTGCGCGGGTAGCGTTCAGAGCGTCCTCGATGCGGAGCTTCTTCTCCTTCATCTCGGTCTCGGTGGCAGCGCCGACCTTGATGACGGCAACGCCGCCGGACAGCTTTGCCAGACGCTCCTGCAGCTTCTCCTTGTCATACTCGGAGGTGGAGACGCTTATCTGATGCTCGATCTGAGCGGTGCGAGCCTTGATGTCAGCGGAGGAGCCTGCGCCATCAACGATGGTGGTGTTCTCCTTTGTGACCTTGACCTGATGCGCCTGACCCAGAACGCTGAGGTCAGCATCCTTCAGCTCCATGCCGAGATCGCTGGAAACGACGGTGCCGCCGGTCAGGATCGCGATGTCCTGAAGCATTTCCTTGCGTCTGTCGCCGAAGCCGGGAGCCTTGACGCATACGCAGGTGAAGGTGCCGCGCAGCTTGTTGAGAACGATGGTGGCCAGAGCCTCGCCCTCGACGTCCTCGGCGATTATCAGCAGCTTGCGGCCTGCCTTGACGATCTGCTCGAGCAGGGGCAGGATCTCCTGAATGTTGGAGATCTTCTTATCGGTGATGAGGATGAGAGCGTCGTCAATGACGGCTTCCATCTTGTCCATATCAGTTGCCATGTAGGGGCTGAGGTAGCCGCGGTCAAACTGCATGCCTTCGACGACATCGCTGTAAGTCTCGGCGGTCTTGGATTCCTCGATGGTGATGACGCCGTTCTGGCTGACTTTCTCCATCGCGTCTGCGATCAGGTTGCCGATGTGCTCGTCGCCGGAGGAAATGGTGCCGACGCGGGCGATGTCATTGGAGCCGGAAACGGGCTGGGAGATGCCCTTGACGGCCTCGACAGCGGCTGCGGTGGCCTTCTGGATGCCCTTTCTCATGACCATGGGGTTTGCGCCCGCGGCGAGGTTCTTCAGACCCTCGTTGATCATCGCCTGTGCGAGCACGGTCGCGCTGGTGGTGCCGTCGCCTGCGACGTCGTTGGTCTTGGTGGAGACTTCCTTGATGAGCTGTGCGCCCATGTTCTCAAACGGATCCTCAAGCTCGATCTCCTTCGCGATGGTCACGCCGTCGTTGGTGATCAGGGGAGCGCCGAACTTCTTGTCAAGCACTACGTTGCGTCCCTTGGGGCCGAGGGTTATTTTAACGGTATCTGCAAGCTGGTTCACGCCATGCTCAATAGCCTTGCGTGCGTCTTCGCCGTAAATTATCTGTTTAGCCATGATATATAACCTCCATTAAGTTTTGGAATAGAAATGTTTCAGCGGAAAATTACTCGATTACAGCCAGAATGTCGCTCTGACGGACGATGGTGTACTCCTCGTCCTCAATCTTGACCTTGCTGCCGCTGTATTTGCCGACCAGAACGTTCTCGCCGGGCTTAACGATCATCTTGACCTCATTGCCATCGACCATTCCGCCGGGGCCAACTTCCACGACCTCATAAACTTCGGGCTTTTCCTGCGCGGATGCGGTGAGGAAAATACCGGAGGAGGTGCGCTCCTCAGCGGCGTTCTGCCGGAGGACGACTCTGTCTGCCAAAGGTTTGAGCTTCATGATATATACCTCCAAATATTTTAATACAAAATTCAACATCGTTAGCACTCAAAACACTGGAGTGCTAACGATGTATATAATAGCATATTTTTTTTATTTTGCAAGCCCCTTGACGCAAAATTCGGAGAGAAATTTATAAATTTTTTGTTACGAGTTTTGCCTACGAGGTCAAGGCTCAGCCCATGGCGCCTGCGGTCTTCAGACTCTTATCAAAGAAATGCATGCCCGCCGGAACGATGAGCCGCGCGGCCTTGGGGAGCAGCCGAAGTTCCGCTTTTTTGGTGAAGATGGCCTCGCCGTCGATGTTGACGACATTGTCCTCGTCAAACTCTATCGTGATCCTGTCGGTGCGCAGATGCGTGACGAACTGGGGCAGCTCATCCGCGCGGCCTTTCGCGTACTTGCCGATGAGCGCGGCGAACTGGAGAATATTGAGCTTCTTGGCGACGAAGATGTCCATTATCCCGTCGTCGGGCATGGCGGTGAGGCTGGGATTGAAGCCTCCGCCGTAGAAGCGGCCGTTGCAGGCGCAGACAAGCGCGTGCTTCGCATCTGCGACGAAATCGCCGCTCGTGATGCGCATATGGCGCGATATGCCGCGGAACATCTCGACCACCGCCGACACTACGTACGCTGCGGAGCCGCCGATAAGCGGAAACTTGCTGTAATTATGTACGTTCGTACCGATGCGCGCGTCGATGCCGACGGAACAGATGTTCGCACTGTAACGGCCGTTGCAGTGGATAATGTCGATCGGGTGCTCGAAGCCGTCCAGCAGCGCGCCCGCATCGCGATAGAGATCCATCTCGTCGCCGAACATGCGGCAGAAATCGTTGCCGGTGCCGGTGGGGAATGGGGCGACGGCGACGTTCTCGCAGCCGACCGCGCCGCTGATGCACTCGTTGAAGGTGCCGTCTCCGCCGCAGGCGTAGGCGCGGATGTGCTCGCCGGTCGATGCCTCGGACTTTATCTTTTCGGTCGCGTCCAGCGGCGCGCGTGTGACGTATATCTCATACTGCCCCTCGCGCGTGGAAAAGGCCTCTTCGACCTTGGCGCGAACCTCGCTTGTACTATCCTTGCCGCCGGCAGTGGGGTTGACGATGAACAGATGCTTCATATCTTTATCCTCATTCCTACATTACTGTCTTACTTGAAATACATGAAAAGGTCGCATTTTATCATGCCGTTGTAGAGCTTGCGCTTTTTGTCCGCCTGCTTGCCGAAGCAGCGTTCAAACTCGGTGTGCGAGGAGAGCAGATAAAGCTGCCAGTTCTCGCTTGCGAGCCACGCCCTGCCGAAGCCGCGGTACAGCTCTTCGGCCTGCTGCTTTTCCATAATGCGCTCGCCGTAGGGCGGATTCGTCACGATGACGCCGCGCTCCGTTCTGCGGTCAAACTTTGTCGCGTCAGCAACCTCGAAGCGCACTACGTCGTCAACTCCGGCGCGCCGCGCGTTCTCTCGCGCGATCTCGATCGCCTTCGGGTCAATGTCGGAGCCTACTATATTATAATCACCGTGGAATTCCTTACTGCGCGCCTCGTCCCGCGCCTGCTGCCAGACCGAGCGGTCGAAGATGCTCCAGTTCATGGCGGTGAAATCGCGGTTCAGGCCGGGGGCGCGGTTCTTGGCGATCAACGCCGCCTCTATGGGGATGGTTCCGCTGCCGCAGAACGGATCGCAGAAATCGTCCCGCCCGCGGTAGCGCGAGAGCTTGACCATTGCGGCGGCCATCGTCTCCTTGAGCGGAGCCGCATTATGAGCCGGACGGTAGCCTCGCTTGTGCAGCCCGTCGCCGGAGGTGTCGATGCAGAGGGAGACGTGATCCTTCATTATTGAAAACTGGATCTGATACAGCGCGCCCGTCTCGGCGAACCACTCTATGCCGTACAAGCGCTTGAGCCGTTCCACGATCGCTTTCTTTATTATCTTTTGGCAGTCGGACACCGAAAAGAGCTTGGAGTTCAGGCTGTACCCCTTGACGGGGAACGCGCCGTCGCGCGGGATTATGCGCTCCCACGGCAGCGCCTTGGTGCGCTCAAACAGCTCGTCAAAGCTGAGTGCAGTGAAGCCGCCGACCTCGAGCAGTATGCGCTCGCCGATGCGGAGGTTGATATTGGCGCGGGCGAGCTCCTCGCCGCCGCCGGTAAAATATACCCTGCCGTTTTCTGCGCGCACGCCGGGGATGTCCAGCCGGCGCAGCTCGTCGCTTATCGGCCCCTCAAGGCCGAGCAGGCAGGGGACGCAGAAGTTGTAATCCATATAAGATCCTCTTTAAACACTGTAAATATATTCAACCTATATTACTACAAAAATTTAAAGTTGTAAATGCCGGTGTTGGATTCAATATAAAAAATTTATAAAAATTTTTGTGAACATTTTTGGAAAAACGTGCGGCAGCCGGAAGGCCAAAATTTCTGCGCTGAGTTTAGTGCAAAACTACCAAGTTTGTTCCGAATAACTGTCTGGAATCACCAAAACAGAATGATTGACTAAAAGTTAGCAAAAATCCCTATTGAAATTTATGCATATTTGCGTTATATTAACTATGGTTAACAGTTTGTACATATTTTTTGGCGGCTGTTATATGAACTATTTGCGGAGGCTTAGCATGACGGGAACGCGTACCGACTTCCTTGAAACGCTCAGGGATTCATACAGCGCCTATTATGACATCCACGAGAACGAGAGCTTCACGGAGCTGCCGCTCGTTTTCCGCGCGGACTACTCCTCCCGCAACGAGAAATACTGGCTGACGAAAAATATCAAGGTCTGGGGCAACGAGACAAACGAGCATGTGTACATGTTCGCGGCGGAGAGCTTTGACAAGGAGCTTGTTGACAACTGCATAGATTTCGCCCTTGCCGACGGTCTGCCCCGCGTGAAGCCACACAAGGAGCACCAGTATACGAACATTGCCGCCATATTCGTCGCGGAAAGCTTTGACCCCGCGACGGCGAAACATATTGCGAAGCGCTCCTTCAGCAAGAGCTATAAATTTTCCCTGCATGGCTACACCGAGCTTCTGACAGCCGCGGTAGAGCTGGGCACCGAGAGCACTCGGACAAACCCGGCAGGCCGCCCGTTGGAGGCGTACTTCAGGAAATTATTTGCGGCACGAAGATGAAATGCCGCGAGTAAATAAAACATTTTTTAAGGAGTGAAAAGTGTGAGCGCAATTCTTATTCTCATCATCGCACTCGCCCTGCTGGCATGTGGCTACATTTTCTACGGTAGCTTCCTTGCAAAGAAATGGGGCGTGGATCCCAATCGTGAAACCCCGGCACACACCAGTTACGACGGAAAGGACTTCGTTCCTGCCAACCCCGCCGTCCTGATGGGACATCATTTCTCTTCCATCGCCGGCGCCGGCCCCATTAACGGACCTATTCAGGCCGCTATCTTCGGCTGGGTTCCCGTTTTCCTGTGGATTGTCATCGGCGGTATCTTCTTCGGCGCAATGCATGACTTCGGTGCTCTGTTCGCCTCTATCCGTCACAACGGCGGCTCCATCGGCGAGGTCATCAAGGACAGCATGGGCGTCAAGGCACAGAGGCTGTTCACCATCTTCGCACTGCTCGTTCTTATTCTCGTTATCGCTTCCTTCACCGCAGTTGTCGCCGGTACCTTCGTCTCCGTTGCGAAGGATGGTGAGCCCGCAATTCCTCTGTTCACCGTCGGTCGTGCTAACGTCAGCGGCAACGCTTCTACCGCAACTACCTCTCTGCTCTTTATCGTTATCGCCTTTATCTTCGGCTTCTTCGTCTACCGCAAGAACTGCAAGATAGGCCCCGCTACCATCGTCGGTATCATCGGCATCATTGCCATCGTTATCGCAGGTCTGAACTTCGGTATCAACTGCAGCCGTACCTTCTGGGTCCTCTTCATCGCAGTTTACGTCATGCTCGCTTCTCTGCTTCCTGTCTGGATGCTGCTCCAGCCGCGTGACTACCTCAGCTCCTTCCTGCTCTACGGCATGATGATCATTGCTATCATCGGTATTCTCTTCTCCGGCGCTCACGTTGATCTGCCCGCCTTCGCAGGCTGGGGCGGCCTCAACGGCAACGCAAGCCTCTTCCCGACCCTGTTCATCACCGTCGCCTGCGGCGCTGTCTCCGGCTTCCACTCTCTCATCGGTTCCGGTACCACCTCCAAGCAGCTCGACTCTGAGAAGGACGCAAAGGTCATCGGCTACGGCGCAATGATCGTCGAGTCCGCTCTGGCAGTCATCGCCCTTATCGCAATCGGTGTTGTCTTCAAGGAGACCAACATCGGCGGCGGCGAGAAGTTCCTCCTCACCGCACCTCCCACCATCTTCGCCGGCGGCGTTGCCACCATGGTCGCCACCACCTTCGGCGGCGTTGCAGACTTCTCCAACCCTGTCTACGACACCACCTACACCCTGCTGACTCTTGCGGTCTCCGTCTTCGCACTGACCTCTCTTGACTCCGGTACTCGTCTGGCTCGCTACATGTTTGCTGAGCTCTTCGTTCCCGAAGGAAAGACCCGCGAGGAGCTCACCGGCGCTCGCAAGTTCTTCTCCAACCCCTTCGTTGCAACTCTCATCATGGTCGTTATCGGCTGCGGCATGGGCTTCATGGGCCTCAACCAGATCTGGGGCGTGTTCGGCGCTGCCAACCAGCTGCTCGCCGGTATCGCAATGCTGGCTGTTGCCTCCTGGCTCGGTCAGGTCGGTAAGAGCAACAAGATGTTCTTTGTCCCGATGGTATTCATGCTTGCCGCGACCGGCACTTCCCTGACCATGACCATCATCGCAAAGATCAAGCTCATCGCCGGTCTGGTTGCAGACAAGACCGCTGCATGGGGCGACTGGTTCCAGATGATTTGGTCCGTCGGCCTCATCGTTCTGGCTGTCATCCTCGTCGTCGAGGGCGTTCAGGTTCTTGCAAAGCCCAAGGCCAAGAAAGCTTGATTCGGGTTTCAGGAATAGTCTAATACCAACAATACATAGCATAAAAAAGCCGCCCATACGGGCGGCTTTTTTGCTGCGCGTGGGTTCAGACGAATATAATAGAAAAAGCCGCCCATATGGACGGCTTGCTCGTATCAATATTCTTATCTGACAATGCCCTTGATGAACGCCGGACGCTCGACCGGAGCGGTGCTGAATTTATAGCAACCGCGCAGAAGCTCCGCCGCCTCCTGTGCTTTCTCCATGCTGGAGGCGTGTATCGTGCCGAGGCTTTCGCCCTCTTCGACATGGTCGCCAAGCTTCTTTGCCAGCACGACGCCGACCGAAAGATCGATCGTGCTCTCCTTGGTGGCGCGGCCGCCGCCGAGATGCATGCTCACAAGGCCGACTTCTTCGGCGTTGATATGGCTGACATAGCCCGCCTCGGTGCTCGGCACTTCAAGCTTTACCTTCGCGTCGGGCAGCATCGACGGCTCATATACTGCGTCCGCGTCGCCGCCCTGAGCCTCAACAAGATCTGCCAGCTTCTGCAGCGCCTTGCCGCTGCGGATGGTCTCCATAAGCTCCGCGCGCGCATCGTCGTCATTCTTGGCAAAGCCTGCGGAGACGAGCATGCAGCTGCCGAGCGTCAGGCACAGCTCAAGCAGGTCGCCCTGTGTTTCACCGGAGAGGACGGAGATGGCCTCCTTGACCTCGACGGCGTTGCCGACCGCGCAGCCGAGCGGCTGATCCATGTCGGTGATGACCGCGGCGGTCTTGCGTCCGGCCATGTTGCCGATGCGGGTGAGGTTGCGGGCAAGCTCGCGCGCCTGCTCCTCGGTCTTCATGAACGCGCCGCCGCCGCACTTGACGTCCAGCACGATGACGTCCGCGCCCGCGGCCAGCTTTTTGGACATGATGCTGCTGACGATGAGCGGTATGCTCGGCACGGTGCCGGTCACGTCGCGCAGGGCGTAGAGCTTCTTGTCTGCGGGGTCAATGTCCGCGGTCGGACTTGTGATGGCGATGCCGACGCGGTTGACGTTTTCAATGAAGCGTTCGTCCGAGATGCCCGTGTCATAGCCAGGGAAGCTCTCCAGCTTGTCGATGGTGCCGCCGGTGTGTCCCAGTCCGCGCCCGGACATTTTGGCGATCTTCAGCCCGCAGGCCGCGACCATCGGGCAGAGGATAAGGCTCGTCTTATCGCCGACACCGCCTGTGGAATGCTTGTCGGCCTTCACGCCCTTGATGGCGCTGAGGTCGAGCACCTCGCCGGAGCGCATCATGGACATCGTGAGATTCAGCGTCTCCTCGTCGTCCATGCCGCGCAGAAGGATGGCCATACACATTGCGGACATCTGGTAGTCTGGTATCTCGCCCTTGGTGTAGCCCTGCACCATGAAGTCGATCTCCTCGGCTCTGAGCTTGCCGCCGTCGCGCTTGGCGGCGATGAGGTCTGTCATTAGCATATGTATATCTCCTTTTGGGATGTTTTTTGCCTTTTGGAAATTTTATTATACACTATTATCGCCGTTTTTACAAGACGGCGCGGGGAAAATCACGTATTCCTGCCCGCCGATATTTCGTGAGCAGTGGGAGGGGCGGCGCAGCTTTGCGGGCAGCGCGATATATCTCCGCCCGTTTATCTCTGCGACAAGCTCCGTTCCGGCGTCACCGCGCCATATAACATCGGATGCATCATGGGACGGCGCCGGCTCAGGCTCCCGCGCGGGCGCGCCCGACGGCCGCTGCTCCGCCAGCTCTGCGCGCTCAATCTGGGCGGGGAAGCGGCACAGCTCCCGCCGGCTCAGGCGGCGATCCAATACCAGCCTGCCGCCGCGCGGCTCCATCAGCCCCAAGCTCTCGCAGCGTCCGCAGCCGGAGAGCCACAGACGCAAAAGCCCCGCCGCCTGCGGCGCTTCGGCGTGAAAGCGCAGATACGCCCCTTCAGGCGTGACGGTCAGCTTTCCGACGGGGTGAATGGCGTAGATCATGGTTTGCTCCTTTGAAGAAATAGAAATCGGCTTCGTGCATATTTATATGCACGAAGCCGATGCTTATTCATCAAAAAACGCTTTAACCCTGAAGCCCGAAGCTGACCGCGATGGCGCTGTCTACCGCGCTCATCGTGTTCTCGTCCAGCCGCCCCATCCGCTCGCGCAGACGCGATTTGTCTATGGTGCGTATCTGTTCGAGCAGAATGACGCTGTCCCGACTCAGACCGACGCTCTGCCCCTGAAGCTGGATGTGCGTCGGCAGGCGCGCTTTACCCATCTGACTCGTTATCGCTGCGGCAATAACGGTCGGGCTGTGGCGGTTTCCGGTGTCGTTCTGCACGATGAGCACCGGACGCATCCCGCCCTGCTCACTGCCGACCACCGGACTAAGGTCAGCGTAATAAATATCTCCTCGTTTTACCATGGGTCTCACTCTCCGGGTAATAAAGTCGCCCAATACATCTTATGTACGGCTGACTCTATTGTCCCCGCGCGAGCGAGATTTTATACTCAGAGCCCCTGAATGAGGATGATGAGTATCAGTATCGGCAGGATCCACTGGAAGTAGGGCTTCAGCTTCGGGGACAGCTTCAGACCCTTTCCGCGGTTGGCCTCGGCGAGGTATTTGTCAAAGCCCCAGCCCCATTTGGTCACGCAGAACAGCAGATACACCAGAGAGCCAATGGGGAGAAGAAGGTTGCTGACGATGAAGTCCTCACTGTCGAGGATATCGCGTCCGCCGATGAGGTGCACATTGCTCCAGATGTTGTAGCCGAACACGCAGGGCAGGCTCAGCACAAGCAGAAGAATGCCGTTTACGACGGAGGCTTTCGTCCGGCTCCAGCCGAAGGTGTCCATGCAGATGGCAATGATGTTTTCAAACACCGCAAGCACCGTGGACAGGCTTGCGAAGATCATGAACAGGAAGAACAGCGCACCCCAGAAACGGCCGCCGGCCATGTTGACGAACACGTTCGGCAGGGTCTGGAATATCAGGGACGGGCCGTTGTCGGTCTGGATGCCGAAGGAGAAGCAGGCGGGGAAGATGATCATGCCTGCCATGAGCGCGACAAATGTGTCCAGCGCGCATATGCGCACGGCCTCGCCGGGCAGAGTCTGATCCTGCGGCATGTAGCTCCCGAATATCTCCATCGCGGCGATGCCGAGGCTCAGCGTGAAGAAGGACTGGTTCATGGCGGCGGTGATTATCGAGCCGAGGCCGACCTTGCGTATCGAATCTATAGAGGGCAGCAGATAGAATTTCATGCCATCGGCGGCGCCGGGCAGAGTGAGACTGTGTATCGCGAGCACCATGATGAGCGCCAGCAGTGCGAGCATCATGATCTTGCTCACGCGTTCAAGACCCTTTTGCAGGCCGAACGAGCAGACCAGAGAGCCGACAATCACGACAAGCTCCGTCCATATCACCATCTCGCCGGGATTTGACAGCATCGTGCCGAATTCGGCAGTGACGGAGGCGGTGTCCATACCGGTGTGGAAGCTGCCGGCCAGGAATTTGCCGAAATAATCTATCATCCAGCCGGTAACGGTGGTGTAGTACATCATCAGCACTACGCAGCCGAGCAGGCAGAACCAGCCGTGAATGTGCCACTTGCGGCCCTTGCCCTCAAGATTCCTGTACGCCAGCACCGCGCTGCTTTTGCCCGCGCGGCCTACCGCAAGCTCCATCGTGAGCACCGGCACGCCCATTATAAGCAGGCAGATGAGATAGATCAGGACGAAAAAGCCGCCGCCGTTCTGACCCGTCACATACGGGAAGCGCCAGACATTGCCGATTCCGATAGCGCAGCCCGCGCTGACAAGCAGAAAGCCTAGGCGGGAGCGAAACGATTCACGCTGCATTGAAATTACCTTACCTTTAAAAATAAAAATTTGCGCCGAAGCGCGCAGGTCATATTGTAACCGAGGCTGAATGAAATTTCAAGTGCATATTTAACCAAAATGGAGCGATAACGACAAAAAACTCCGGAGACGGATGTCCCCGGAGTTTTCAGGCGATGCGGCCGAAAATCGGCCAGTGCATAAAAACAAATTTCAGTATGCGATGATTAGACTGTCGATGCGGTTGAAATCGCTGTCGTCGATGACGTAGACATTGTCCTCACCCTTCACGACCTGCACGGAGATGGTTTGCGGGTCGAGGTAGCCGATAGAGTCGATGCGGGCGGAGACCATGTCGATGATCGCCTGCGCCCAGACGACTTCATATTCATCGTCGGTCATGTTGACAAACTCACCGGCGTCGGCGCGCTCCTGCAAATCCGCCAAGAAAGCTTCGGAGTCCTCATCGTTAACTTTCTGGAAGATGTCGATGGGGTAAACCGTCAGCTGCACAAGATAAGTGTCGCCATTGCGACTCTGCGAGCCTACTTCATACTTGCTGTGGGTGTATATCTGACGGTACAGGTCGATGATCTGCTGGCGTATCTCGTCGCCGCAGATATCCAGATCAATGTCGAACGTGTTGGCGAAATACTCCGCCTCAACCTCCAGACCGCCCTCATACTCCTGATCGGCCTGCTCCTTGTCAAGTCCTACCCTTGTCAGGTAGTCGTCGGTGTACTGGTTCAGGTAGATGAGGTCAAGATTGTTCTTGACCAGCTCCGTGGCGGAGAAGCTGCCGCATCCGGACAGCAGCCCCATGCACAGCACTGCCGCCAGCACTATTGCTATAACTTTCATCTTCTTCATGTTTTTTCCTCCTTTTTATATGTTCAGGCCGTCAAGCCCGATCCATTCCCATAATCTGCGTGCCCTTGCTCAGTTTGCAGTCGCCGATGAGGCCGGAACCGCCGAGGCCTCCTTCGCACGGTGCGCCATCAGGTCGGTGCACACCACGGCGATAAGGCACAGCGTCAGACCGGCTGCAAAGGCGAGCGTACCGTCCGCCGGGCAGTGGCTATGCCACAGAACTCCGCACACCAGCGCCGCGACTGCCGATACACCGGCGATGATCGCCGCCGCTCCGCTGCTGCGCACAAACTGCCAGAGCAGCAGCGAAATGAGCGCCAGCACGACCGTTACAGTCAGTGCGGCGGTCAGGACATTTGCCCACCACGCCTCGTCGTTCGCCGAGTCTATCTGCGAGGCGAAGTATTCCTCCGCGGCGTCGCAAAGCTCCGCGTACGTAGCCGTGCTGCCGGAGAGCTTCTTCACGTTCTCGTCGGACATCAGCAGCTTCATTCCGGCCTCAAGCCGCTCCTTCTCGTCTGAATATTTATCCAGCGCCGCCAGATCCTCCTGAAGCTGTTCGCGCGCCGCGGCAAGCTGGTTCCGCCCTGCCGCGAGCTGTGCACCAGCGGCGTCGAGACGGGAGTAGCCCGCGTCAAGCTCCGCCTTACCGGCTGCAAGCTGCTGTTCGCCGTCGGCTATCTGCTTTTCGCCGTCTTCCAGCGCGGCTTTGCCCGCCGCCAGCTGCTTTTCAGCCTCGGCGAGCCGCGCATAGCCCGCGTCAAGCTCCGCCTTGCCGGCCGCAAGCTCCGCTTCGGCGGCCTCTATCTGCGCCTTGCCCTCGGCGAGCTGCTGCTGTCCGGCCTGATATTCCGTGATTATTCCGGACAGTGAATAGCCCGTACCGGCGACCTGAGTGTCGAGCGCGATGCGCGCCGCATCAAGCCTCGGCTTGATGAGCAGCGCCTTGACCGTGTCGCCCTCGGCGACGGCCGCGTCATACTCGGCCTGGAGACGCTGATAATCGTTATACAGCGGAAGAATTGCGTTATATATCGGCGTGATGGCGTTCAGCTTCGCTTCGCCCTCGGCGTACTGCCGCTTGGCGACCTCAAGCTGTGCCGCGCCCGCGTCATAGCGCGCCTGACCGGCTTCGAGCTGGGCTTTGCCTGCGTTATACTCCGCAAGTCCAGCCTCGTATTCGGCTTTGCCGCTCTCGTATCTCGACTTCGCGTCGTCAAGCTGTGCCTTGCCCGCGTCGTATTGCGCCTGACCGGCCTCAAGCTGTGCCTTACCGGCGTTATACTGCGCCTCACCGCTTGCAAGCTGATCGCTGCCGACGGTGTCGGTCACAAGGCTTTCGGCGAAGCTGTACCGCAGATCGTCGTATCGGGCCTGATCCATGCTCAGCTTCTCGGCAAGCTGGCGCAGCTCACGCGTCTGCTTCAGAAGCTGCTTATTCTCGCTCACGGAGCTGCTCTGCCATGAGTCGACCGCCGCGCGGCACATCGGAGCCGCGACGAGCGCGAACACACAGGCCGCAGCGAGCAGCACGTTGAACGCCAGTCTCGCGGTGCGGCGCGGATCCTTGACGTGCAGCCCGCGCAGCTTCACGGTAGTCGCCTGCACGAAGCCGTCCCCCAGCAGGAGAAGCTGCGGCAGGACGAAGTTTACGAGCACGATGGTGATTATCGTGCCGATGCCGACATACTGCCCGATGCCCGCGATGACGACCTGCGACACGCGATCGCCGATGACGAGTCCGGCGATGACCATCATCGTGCCGGAGGTGATGACCGTCGGGAACGAGAAGTTCAGCGTGTCGATTATCGCATCGCGCTTGGGCATCTTCCCGCGCAGCTCGTTATAGCGCGAGGAGATGACGATGGCGTAGTCGATGTTCGCGCCCATCTGTATCGCGCTGACGATGAGGTAGCACATGAAGAACACGTAGTTGCCGCGCAGGACGGGGATAGAGAAGTTTATCCAGATGCTGCCCTGAATGACCAGGATCAGCAGCAGCGGCATTCCGAGCGAACGGAAGGTAAAGAGCAATATCAGCATGACGAGCCCCAGCGACATCAGGCTCACGACCATGTTGTCGCTGACAAAGGTGTCGTTGAAGTCGCTTGCCGCCACGGCATTGCCGGTGAAGTACACGCTGCCCTCGGGGTAATACTGCGAAGCGATGAGCCGTGCGCGCTGGAGGAAATCAAAGGTGTCGTCGCCCTGCATCGGCAGATCGACGTACAGCAGGAAACGGCTGTAATCCTCACTTTGCAGCTGCACGGTTGCTACCTGAAGCTGAGAGTAAAGATCCTCGATCAGCGCTATCTGCTCCTCGCCGAGCGGCATGGGACTGTCATAACGCATATCGTACAGGAAGAGGAACAGATCGACCAGCGGCACTTTGTAGCCGGTCAGATCGTCGCTCGCGTCTCGGTACTCGTCCTGACTTGCCGCGTAGTACGCGAAGAGCGCCTGACTTGTTATGGTGTCCACGCCCGCAATGCCGGAAAATTCGGCGTAATCCACCATGTCGCCGAGCTTATAGCCGTCTATCGCGTCGATATTCGCGATGCCGAGGGCGTAATTCACCTCCGGGCAGGCCTCAAGCTCCGAGATGAGCTCGGCCTCTTTTTCATAGCTGCCGGACGGAACGATAACGACCATAAGGTTATTTTCACCGAAGCGCTCATGTATGGCGTTCGCGGCGATGTCCTGCTCGTTCTGGCGCTTGGTGTGGACAAGATCCATGGAGTAAGCATAATTGCAGCTGCCGAATGTGAAATATGCTCCGACGACGAGCAGCACGAACAGCGGCGGGATTATAAATCTCGTGGCATATGCGAACTTGCCCGCAAAGTTGATCTTCGGCACGAAGTTCTTGTGCTTCGTTTTATCCATGAGCTTGCCGCAGCACATGAGCAGCGCCGGCATCAGCAGGAACACTGACAGCAGGCTGCACACGATGGACTTGATTAGTGTCACGCCCATGTCAAAGCCGAGACGGAATTTCATAAAGGTCATCGCCGTAAGTCCGGCGATGGTGGTCAGGCTGCTGGCGGAAATTTCGGGGATGGACATCGTGAGCGCGTCGATGGCCGCCTGACGTATCGGTTTTGTCTTGTGTTCTTCTTTATAACGGTTGCAGTATATTATCGCGTAGTCCACACTCAGGGCGAGCTGAAGGACGATGGCGACGGAGTTTGAAACGAAGGATATCTTCCCCATCAGGAAGTTAGTGCCCATGTTAATGATGGCCGCGGCGAGGAAGGTGCCGAGCAGGACAAGGACTTCGGCGTAGGTGCTCGACGTGAATATCAGCACCGCCACAACGACCAGCGCGACGATGACGACGACACCCTTCATCTCGTTGACGATTATCTCAGTGAGATTGCTGAAGGCGTCGGAGTACATATAATATTTATGACCGGCGAACAGCGGGCGGACGCTCTCCATCGCCGCGGTGCACTCCTCGCTTTCGGCGAGGCCGTTGAAGGTGACGGAATAGAGCGCTGCCGCATCCTTATAGTGAGCCTCAGTGAGGTCAAAGTTCACGAGAACGACCCCGTCGTGGGCGACGAGCGCGTCGTATATTTCCATGGCCTCCTCGCGGTTCACATCCTGCACCATGATATCCGCCGTGCCGTAGGTGACGAACTCTCGGTTCATTATCTGGAGACCCTGCTTGGCTTCAGAGCTGTCCGGCAGATAGGCCTTTATATCGTTCTCGATCTGTATCCACTGCACCGAGAACGCCGAAAAAACTATTGCCGCGACGAAGAGGATTATGAACACCCAGCGCAGCTTTACGATAAGCTCCGCGACGCGATGCATAAAGGAATTCCCTTTCATTGCCATGTCGTAGCTCCTTTATTGAGATTGCGGGAAACATGCCCGCATGAATTGCAAAAAAAGGCTTATAAATTATAGCATATAAACGGCTTTTTCAGCAATGGTTATTTGCGTAAAATTTGTCTATTTTCCCGCCTTGAAATTCCCGTCGGATTATACGATAATATAGGGCATAAAAGGTCATAAAAGCTATATCCGCCGCGCGGCAGGGAAGCGTACATCCGGTGCCGTCCGCCGCAGGCGATGCGTTTTCAGAAAGGCAGGAATTTCAATGAATAAACCGACAAGAGTCGCGCTGGTCACGAGCGGCGGCGACTGTCAGGGACTCAACGCCGCAATGCGCGGTGTTGCAAAATCCCTATTTGAGCATGTCGAAGACCTTGAGATATACGGTATGTACGACGGCTATCGCGGCCTTATAGAGCGGGATTACAAATTCATGGAGCCGAAGGATTTCTCCGGCATCCTTACCGAGGGCGGCACGATACTCGGCACCTCCCGCCAGCGCTATATCCCCGGAAAAGACATCGTTGACGAGGACGGCAACAGCCTCATCCCCGCTATGCTCGACACCTATAACCGCCTCAACCTCGACTGCCTGGTCATCATGGGCGGCAACGGGACGCAGAAGAGCGCAAAGCTCCTGATGGATGCCGGAATGAACGTCATCACTCTCCCGAAGACTATTGACAACGATATCTACGGCACGGACACCACCTTCGGCTTCCAAAGCGCCGTTGACATCGCAACGAATGTTATCGACTACATACACTCCACCGCAAGCTCCCACGGGCGCATTTTCGTCGTGGAGCTGATGGGGCGCGACGCTGGATGGCTGACATTGCAGGCCGGCATCGGCAGCGGCGCGGACGTCATTCTAATTCCGGAGATACCGTATGATATCAACAAGGTTGCGGAGCTTATCGAGAAGCGCAGGAAAAAAGGCCGCAGCTTCTCCATCGTTGCCTGCGCCGAGGGCGCGGTTGCTAAGACCGACGCGGTGCTGGACGAGGAGACGAAGCGTCATATGCGCGAGAATTCCAGCTATCCCACCGTGTCCTACGAGATCGCCGCGAAGCTCGAAGCCCTCACCGGACAGGAGACCCGCGTGACCGTGCCGGGGCACTATCAGCGAGGCGGCCCTCCCTGCCCGTACGACCGCGTCCTCGCAACGCAGTTCGGCGCCGCGGCGGCGGAGCTTATCATCAATAAGCAGTACGGCCGCATGGTCGCGATACAGGGCGGAAACATCTGTTCCATCCCGCTGGAGGAGGCGGCCAGCCGCACAAAGTTCCTCCCCGTGGATCATCCGCTGATAAAGGTCGCGCGCGACATCGGCATTTCCTTCGGCGACTGAAGCCGGAAGATATAGATATGACCCCCTTCGTATGATATGTCATACGGAGGGGGGCATATTTTTTCGCGTTATTCGCGCACCGTGTCTATCTGGCACAGAACGGCGCCGGCTGCCGCTGCGGCAAATCCGACGAGCAGCGTTATCTTGACGCTGGTCATATCATAAAGCATCCCGCCGACGAAGCTTGCGAATATCGAGCCGAGGCTGGTCATACCGGCGATGAGCGCCTGCCCCTTTGCGCAGTCCGCCGGGGCGATATACAGGTTGACGTATCTGACGCTTGCGGGGATCAGAAGCGCAAAGGACAGCGATTGCAATGCACACGCGCCGTACAGCCCGAGCATATTCGGCGCGAGCACGAAGGCCGCGGCCTTGACCGCGAACATTATTCCCGCGAAGCGCAGGGTCGCGGGGCATTTGACCCGCCGCGTCAGCCGGTCGTACAGGAACATTATCGGGATCTCCGTCGATGCCATGAAGGCGTTGAGCCAGCCCATGCTCGTCTCGTTCCCGCCGACGCTGCGCACGACGTTTATCATGAAATTCGACACCGAGTTGTGCCCGAAGAACAGCAGCGCGACGCCGAGCAGCAGCCCGCAGAACCGCGGGTTATACCGCAGAAAGGCGATGAGCGAGCGGCTGTCCTCACTCTTTGCACCGTTCTCCGGAAGCGCGTCGGAATTGCCGCCGCGGCGCAGGCGGAGCTGGATGGCGAGCAGCGCGGCGCAGCGGAACAGGCAGAGCACCAGCCCTGCGACCGGCAGCGATGCCGCGCCGAGGCTGCCTGCGAGTATGCCGAGCACGGCGGATATGGCGGCGAACGCCAGCGAGCCGACGCCGCGCGCGAGACCGTAGTTTATATGTATGCCGCGCAGCTCCATGAGGTTATACAGCTGCGTGTTGACCGGATTTATGCAGACCTCAATCGCTATATATAGTGTGTATATCACGGCGACAGCTGTGCCGTGCCCGGGTATCAGCGCGAAGGCAGCAAGCAGCACAAGCTCGAAAAGCTGCAATGCCCAGAGCGCGTGGTATACCGTGAGGCGTTTCGAGCTGTCAAGCCGCTCGGCGAGCATAGGCGAGAGGATGAAGCCGCAGATGTTGCCGGCGGCCATTATTCCGCCAAGCTCCGCGTTCGAACAGCCGCGCGCCTGAAGCATCACAGCGCCGAAGCTGAACGCTACGCAGAAGCCCATCCAGTATCCGGCCTGTACGAACGCGTATTTTATGTTTAGTTCTCTTGATGATGTTTCCATAGCAGCACTCCGTTCCAGAGATTATGATTATATCATCATCGATGGGGAATGTAAATGAGGTACTGCGATGCGCCAATGCCCAGTCTTTGCCGCATCGCGCTGCCCCTTCTATGGGAAAGGGGGCGCCGGAGGGGAGACGCTGGCAGAGGGGAAAAGAAAGTATGCACCGAACAAACAAAGAATGGGACGGAAGATGCCGTCCCATTCTTTACATACAATATGTAAATGATAATATGTAAATTACATTATGTTAATCTAACGTCGATCACGGCCTGCGGGATTTGTCGAATCCGCCGCCCATGCCGCCGAAACCTCCGGCGGGGACGTTCGACGCGGAGCCCATATGCGCTTCACTCTGGGTGAAGCTCTGGGACGCGCTGCCGTAGCTGAGGGCATATTCGCTGCACTCCGAAAGCTCCGGACAGCTCACGACGATGCAGGAATAGTCGTCCGCGGGGGTGTAGCTGAGCAGCACATTTCCGCTTGCGTCGGTGAGCCTGATCTCGCCGCTGCCGTTGAGGCTTATCATCGCGGAGCACTGGCTGCCGTCACTGAAATTCTGGCTCATGCCGCCCATGTCGCAGGCCACGACGATGCCGCCGCTGATCGTGCCGCTGCCGTTATAGTCCAGGGCGCCGTCGCCGCCATTGCGCGGGCCGGAGATATAGACCTCGCCGCCGCTGATGACCAGATCACCGTTGGAGTCTATGCCGTCGCCCTGCGCGTTGATGCGCACCGTGCCGCCGCTGATCGTGACGAGACAGCTGCTGTCCGCGGCGAACGGATCGTCTCCGCCGCCGAAGCCGCCTCCCATTCCGCCGGGCATGTTGGTCGGGGCTTCGGGCATGTCAGCCGGAGCTTCGGGCGCGCTTCCGGACGCGGTGCCTGTATCCCCGCTGCCGTCCGGCTTCTCGGGAGGAGTGCCGCCGTCGGGGCGCTGCATACCTGCGCAGCTCATGTCGGGCGCGCTGTCCCCGTCGGGCTTTTCGGGCGGATCGCCGCTCATATCGGTGACACCGCCGGCAGACTCTGCGGGAGTGCCGTCAGTGCCATCATGGGCGCTGTCGCTGCTGCCGTTCGCGGCGTTGATACCGTCGTCGGAGGAGGTGATGTCGATCGTGCCGCCGCTGATATCGACGGTGACGCCCTCAAGCCCATCATAACACAGTAAGATGGTGATACTGCCGCCGCTGACGCTCAGCGCGGCGTCGCTGTGGACTCCGTCGTCCGCGGCGCTGAGCTCCATGCTGCCCGCGAGAAAATCAAAGTCGCCCGAGCAGTGACATGCGTCGTTGCCGGAGGAGAGATCAAAGCTGCCGCCCGCAATATAAATGAAGCCCTTGTCACTGTCGTCATTGTCGGAGTCGAGACAGTTTTTGCCCGCAGTGACGACGAAGCTGCCGTCCGCAATGCGGATGCTGTCCTTGCCGGAGATGCCGTGGTTCGCGGCCTGTATCATGTAGCTGCCGCCGGTGAACACAAGGTCGTCCTTGCTGACGATGCCGCGCCCCTTCGCGCTGCTGACGCTGAGCGAGCCGCTGCCGTTGAAGCTTATGTCGCAGCGGGCGAATATCGCGGCGTCAACGTTCGCGTAGTCGTCCTCGGCGGAATCGCCCGCCGCGCTGATGCCGTTTTCGCTGCCGTCCGCGAGCGTGACGAACACCTTGTCGGCGCTTATCACGTACAGCGCCGCCGCGCTCTGGCTCGCGATGTGCGCACCGTTGAGAATAAGGTGCAGCTTCGCGTCCTCAGGCGCGTTTATTATGACGCTGCCGTCGGACAGCGTACCGCTGAGCACGTAGTCCCCGGCCTCGGTGAGAGTGATGTCACCGGTCTGCGCGTCGAGATCAATGTACTGCGCGGCGGCCTCGTCGTAGTCCGTGCTGCTGTCGCGTTTGGTAAACATGCTGGAGTCGACAGCGGCGGTTTCAACGGAAGCCTGAAGCTCCGTCGCCGTCGGGGATGGGGTTTCCGCAATGGTTTCATTGCTGCCGCAGGCGCTGAGGGAGAACAGCATTGCTGCGGATACTGCGATGGAAAGTGCTTTTTTCATGGTAAATCCCTCCTGATGCTCAGATGATATCATCCGGGCTTCGGGAGGGATAGCGGTTTTTATGAAAATTTATCGGATATTTTTTGAATGCCGCTCACTCGGTGAAGTGAATGTGGTTGTTTATGTGATCCTGGCAGAAGCAGTGATATCCGGCGCACTTCGAGCAGTAGCGGAACTCAAGATCGGGATAGTCGGTGTCTGTGCGGCCGCACACGGCGCACTTATGGGTGTAGAGCTTGTCGCGCTGCTCCTGACGTATGCGCCGCGATTCGCGCCGGAAGTTTACGGTGTTCGCGCTGGGCTTGTGTATCTTCGCCGCATGAAACAGATCGCCGCCGCAGAATATCATAAAGTTCAGCAGCGCCACGACGGGGAGCATGTTGAGAGGAAAGCTGGTGGTGAAGATATTTATAAGGAAGAACGCGGCGTTGACGTAGGCGAGCCACTTTATCTTGACCGGGATGATGAAGAACAGCAGTATGGTCATGTCCGGGTAGAGCGTCGCAAAGGAGAAGAACATCGAGAAATAGATGTATGTCGCCGTGATGTTCAGGCTAACGCCGGAGACAAAGTAGACGATGAAGGCGAATATCTCGGAGAGAATGACGCCGGAGAAGAAAAATATCGTGAACTGCGGCGTACCCCAGTAGCGCTCCAGCGTGTTGCCGATGAGATAATAAAAATAGAAAGCGAACAAGGCGAGAAAATCAAAGCTGACGGGGTAGAATATGAAGCTGATGAGCCGCCAGACCTGCCCGTGCAGAATGGCGGCAGGGGAGAACGACAGGTAGCTAATCAGAACGGGATTGACAAGACTCAGCAGCCAGAACACGACGTTTCCACCGACGATGTATTTCATCAGGTTCGGGATGCCGAAGTTCGGGTGCTTATTGCAGAAGCGATAGACATAGTCCATGGGCTTTTTCATATAGAGTTCCTCCTTGGGAATGCAGGTCGTTTCGCGCGCAGGGTGTGCGCCATGTGAAGAGTATATATAAATATACCCTTATTTTAAGCTCAAGTCTATGAAAATTTTGTTAAAGGCGAAAAATTATCTTTATGTTTCGGTAACATTGTGTTATTATGAGACTTGTCATATTATGTTTACCGGAGATTTTTCTGATGATAGATAACAACGAGATAAAAAATGAGCTTATTGAAGGCCGCAACGCCGTTATCGAGGCGCTGCGCGCAGGCCGCGCGATAGACAAAATATTCATCGCCCGCGGCGACGTGGACAAGACGCTGGGACACATCGCGTCCAAGGCGCGCGAGAAGGGCATAGTCGTCGTGGAGAGCGACCGGCGCAAGCTCGACTTTATGAGCCAGACCAAGGCGCATCAGGGCGTCATCGCCGTGTGCGCCGTGCGCGACTACTGCTCGATCGAGGATATTCTGGCGCTCGCGGCAGAGCGCGGAGAGCCGCCGTTCGTCATCGTGTGCGACGAGATAAGCGACCCGCACAACCTCGGCGCGATAATCCGTACCGCGGAATGCGTCGGCGCGCACGGCGTCGTGATACCGAAGCGCCGCTCCGCGGGGCTGACCGCGATAGTTGACAAGGCGAGCGCCGGTGCGGCGGAGCATATGCTCATCGCCCGCGTCGCGAACCTGCCCGCCGCGATAAAGACGCTCAAGGACAACGGACTCTGGATATACGGCACCGCCGCCGGAGGTCAGAACGGCCTCTGGACGACCGATTTCACCGGCGCGCTCGCGCTTGTGATCGGCTCCGAGGGCGACGGGATGGGGCGACTTGTGGCTGAGAGCTGCGATTTTATCGTGAGCCTGCCGATGAAGGGGCAGGTCAGCTCCCTCAACGCCAGCGCCGCCGCCGCGATAACCATGTACGAGATACTCAGACAGCGCATGGGCTGAACCGCGGCGAAACTTCACCGACATTTTTCTCCACAGTCGGGGGTTTACATATACAGTAAGGGATAGATTTGATGGATAACTGGAACGAAGAGATAGATCTCGAAGCCATACTCCGCGAATACGGCGGCGAGCAGGACGTGACGTTTCCCGAACCGGAAGCGGACGCCGCGGAAGCTGCCGAACCGAAATTCGAGTTCCCGCACGAGATAGGTGAGCGCGGGGAACCGGACTTTGACGCGTTCAATCTCTCATTCGACACGGAACCGGAGGACGACGTGCGCGTCTATTCTCCGAGCCACGCGGCAGACGCGGAGGACGAGGACGACGTAAGGATATACTGTCCCGGCAGCGGCGCGAAGAGCTTCGCGGCCAGCGCCGATACGGACGCGGAGGAGATAGAGTTTGACCCGCGCTTCAATCTCGGCGGCAAAAAGAAGGACACGGAGCTGTCGTTCAACGGGAAAAGCGTTGACCTGAGCGCCGACTACGACTATGCGCCGCCCCTGCCGCATGACGCGGACTTCGTCTCCGCCTATGCGGGAGCCGACTCCGCGGAGGAGCCGGAGGAGGAAGCGCCGCGCGGATTTTTCCGCAGACTCGTGGATAAGCTCGATCAGGCTTCGCTGGGCAAGCCGCGTATAAAGCGCCGCCGCCGCACGGACGACGCATTTGCCGCTGCCGCGACGGCATACGACCTTTCGGAGGATCAGTATGAGCGCCGCGCCAGCGCCTATGAGGCGGCGGAATCGGAACAGGAATACGAGGACGATGCGTACGAGCCGGAGGAGCCCGCGTACGAGGCGGTGTATCAGCCGCAGTACGGTGAGCCTGACGAGGCGGCGGACGAATACGAGGACGACGCCCCGGCGGAGACGGACTATGCCCCTCCTGAGGAGACACCGTGGCAGGAACCGGAGTTCGACTTCGCAAAGTATGACGAGCCGCAGTCTGAACCGGACACTGCACAGCCGCAGGAGGAGCGGTCGCCATATGAGTTTGACAGCTTCAATGCGTTTGACCCCGCCGGTGCGCACCGCACGGATGACGACGGGTACGCCGAGGGCTTCGTGGACTACGATCTGGGCGACGATTATGCCGAAAAGATCGACTATGAACGTCCGGAGTCGGAGTTCAGGGAGAAGGAGGACTTCTTCCCGTCAAGCTTCAAGGAATACATATTCTCCGTCATAACCACGCTGCTTTACCGCCTGCGCGGCGGCAGGGGCAGCTCGCTGACGATGGAGGACGAGCCGGAGGAGCTTGGGGCGGAGGTCAGCCCGCTCAACGCGTCAAAATATTATGCCAGCTTTACGAATTCATTGCGGCTGCGCCTGCGAGTGAGTCTTATAATGCTGGTCGTGATGATATGGATAACCGTGGGACTGCCCGTCCCCGGCATGCTGAAGGATTATAAGTGCGCGTCCGCGGCGCTGCTCGCAATGCAGCTTACCGTGTCGCTGCTCGCGCTGGACGTTGTGACGACGGGAATAATGAATCTCGTACGCGGCAAGCCCGGCGCGGAGACGCTGGCGGTGTTCTCCTGCTTCCTTACGGGGGCGGATGCGCTGGTAGTCTCGCTCGGCAATATCTCAAGCCCGCACGTCTCGCTCTGCTGCATCTCCACGCTCTCGCTCATCGGAGCGCTCGCAAGCTCGCTGATAAGCTGCCGCGGGATGCGCAAGGCGCTGCGCGTACCGGCGATAGGCCGCCGCGCGTACACCGTGACCGGTGAGATGGACGTCAAGGCGCATGAGATAACGCTGCTCAAGTCGCTGCGCCCGTTCTCCGGCTTCGTCCACAGGACGGAAGAGGCCGCGCCCGACGAGGAGATATTCCAGAAGGCGGCGCTGCCGCTGATGTTCGCGGCGCTGCTGCTGGCGATAATCGTCGCCGCGGTCAAGAAGAGCTTCGGCGACCTGATATTTATCTATTCGGCAATCTTCGCCCCCGGAGTGCCCATTGCGGCGCTGCTGTGCTTTGCGCTGCCGTTCCTGCTCGGCTCGCTGCGCATCTTCTCCAGCGGCGCGGCGATAGCGGGCTGGTCCGGGCTGAGCGACATCGGCCGCAGCAAGAACCTCATCGTTACCGACCGCGACCTCTTTCCTGAGGGCAGCGTTGAGCTTGAAAATGTGCGCATCTTTGCCGACGGTGATCCGGAGCGCATAATCTCCTTCGCGGGGAGCATGATATGCGCGGCGGGATGCAGTGTCAGCGAAGTGTTCGGCAAGCTCATGGAGGATAACGGCTATACCACATGCAGGATAGATAACTTTGAGTATCTCTCCGGCGGCGGTATGAAGGGCATCATCGACGGCAGCGTCGTCATCTGCGGCAGCACGGAGCTGATGCGGCTCATGAACGTGCGCGTGCCGTACAGGCTCGTCGGCAAGACATCGGTGCTGCTGGCCATAGACGGCGTGCTCTACGGCATCTTCAACGTCAAGTATACCCCGCTTCCGCAGGTGCGGCAGGCGCTGATAAATCTCATCCGCTCCGACCGACACCCGATATTTGCGATACGCGACTTCAATATCAACCCCGAAATGCTGGCGAAGACCTTTGACATCGCGACCGACGGCTACGATTTCCCGCCGTACGTGGAGCGGTTCAAGATATCCGCCGCGGCGCCGGGGGAGGACAGCAAGATCGCGGCGGTCGTATGCCGCGAGGGGCTCGGGCCGCTCACGCATGTGGCCGAGACGGGACGGAAAATGTACCTTGCTGTGCGCGCAAATCTGGCGGTGACGCTGGCGTCGTCGCTGCTTGGTCTGCTGCTGGTGTTCATAAAGCTTATCTCCACCGGAACGGTAAGCCCCGTGTTCCTGCTGGTGTATATGCTGCTCAGCGTCGTGCCGGTCGCCGTGATAAGCGTGGCGGAGGGCTGAGAGCACCACGTTTGTGCCATTTTTTCTTAATTTTAATATTGCCAAGGCTAAAGCCTTAGTGTATAATAAATTGATTGCTGATTAAATTTTGCAATTAAAATTTTTGCAATTAAAATTTGCATCTTAATATATTCTGACAGAGAGGAAGCAACACATGAGCTACGAAACCAAGAACATCCGCAATATTGCCCTGCTGGGTCATGGCAATAACGGCAAAACCAGTCTGGCCGAGAGTATGCTGTACGTCACCGGCGCTATCGACCGTCTCGGCAAGGTCTCCGACGGCAACACCGTATGCGACTACGACGCAGAGGAAATCGCCCGCCAGATAACCATCGCCACCTCCATTGCTCCCGTCAGCTACGACGGCTGCAAGATCAACGTATTGGACTGCCCCGGCTTCTTTGACTTTGTCGGCGACGCGCTGTGCGCGCTGCGCGCGGTCGAGGCTGGTATGATAGTCACCTCCGCGAAGGACACGGGCGAGAGCATTCCCGTCGGTGCACAGCGCTGCTGGAACTACCTCAAGGCAGCTTCCCTGCCCGTCATGTTCACCATCTCCAAGTGCAACGAAGAGCACGGCGACTACTTCAAGGCTCTTGAGACACTGAAGGGCAAGTACGGCTCCATCGTCTGCCCTGTCACCATCCCCACCTCCGACGGTACCGGCGTTATCGACCTCGTCCACAACGTTGCCTACATTACCAAGGGCAGCAAGACCGAGAAGGGCGCAGTCCCCGCGGCAGATGCCGACCATGTTGAGGAGCTTCGCGCAGAGCTTATGGAAGCCGCCGCAGGCGCTACCGAGGAGCTCATGGAGAAGTTTTTCGAGACCATGGAGCTTGAAGAGGCTGACATCGTCGAGGGGCTGAAGGCCGGTATGAAGGATCGTTCCGTCGTTCCCGTCTTCGCAAGCGATGCAATGACAAACGTCGGCACCGTTGCAATGCTCCAGGGCATCGCCGACTACTGCCACGCACCCGTCGAGAAGAACGACGGCGTGACTGGCTTCGTATTCAAGACCGTTTCTGATAAGTTCGGCAAGTTCAGCTTTGTGAAGGTCGTCTCCGGCAAGATCACCGCCGGCATGTCCCTCTACAATCTCCGCGCTTCCTCCAACGACAAGCTCGGCCGTATGTACACCATGTGCGGCAAGAAGAGCACCGAAGTCACCGAAGCCTGCTGCGGCGATATCGTCGCCGTCGGCAAGATGGATTGGAAGACCGGCGACACCGTGACCGACAACAAGAACGGCACCGAGCTGCCCGCGATCGAGATCCCCGAACCCTGCTACTCCATGGCTATCTCCCCCAAGACCAAGGGGCAGGACGACAAGGTCGCCGCGGGTCTTGCAAAGCTCAACGAGGAGGACATCTCCTTCACTCTCGTCAACAACGCCGAGACTCACCAGATGGTCGTTTCCGGCGCAGGCGATATCCAGATCGGCGTTCTCTGCTCCAAGCTCAAGAACCTCTACAATGTCGAGACCGAACTCAAGCCCGCCCGCGTCGCATACCGCGAGAAGATCAAGGGCAAGGTCGAGGCACACGGCCGTCACAAGAAGCAGTCCGGCGGTTCCGGCCAGTTCGGTGACGTTTGGATCCGCTTCGAGCCGCAGGATGAGCAGGACGACATGATCTTCGCCGAGGAAGTCTTCGGCGGCTCCGTCCCCAAAAACTTCTTCCCCTCCGTCGAAAAGGGCCTGCGCAACGCGGTCGTCAAGGGCGTTCTCGCCGGATACCCGCTGGTCGGCCTGAAGGCTACTCTGTACGATGGCTCCTACCATCCCGTTGACTCCAACGATATGGCCTTCCAGACTGCCGCCCGCCTTGCATATCAGGACGGTATCCCCAAGGCCAAGCCCACCATCCTTGAGCCTATCGGCCAGCTCTTCGTCACCATTCCTGACGAGTATCAGGGCGCCATCATCGGCGACATCAACTCCAAGCGCCGCGGCACCATGATGGGCTCCATGCCCGCTGAGGACGGCATGACTACCATCGAGGCCGAGGTTCCCCTCGCCGAGATGACCTCATACACCATCGACCTGCGTTCCATGACTCAGGGTGCCGGTTCCTTCACCTGCAAGTTCGTCCGCTACGAGGAAGCTCCCGGCAACGTGCAGCAGAAGGTCATCGAAGAGGCAAAGGCTCTGGCAGAGCAGGAGTAAGCTTTTAATTTCAAAAAATGATCCGGCGGACTGGCAACAGTCCGCCGAGTTTTTAGAGGCAGTTTTTTGACCGATGCGGCAGGGCCGCATGGAGGATTTTTATGATGGGCAAACTTACCGGACTGAAGGATACGCTTTGGGCGATCGGCATAGGAATATGCCTCGTCGCGGTGCTCTTTGGGCTGATCTTCGCCATGGCGCACGGCTACGGCGGCAGCAGCGAGAAGCCGGGAGTCGATCTCGGCGCGGCGACGAACATCAAGGACGAGGGCACTGCACAGCAGGCGCCGCTCGCGCCGGGCGAGCTGAACGAACTGAAGGAGACAAAGAATGCCGGACAGGAGTATCTCGCAAGCCTGACCTTCATCTGCGACAGCACCATGATCGGGATGCGCGACTACGGAATGCTCTCCGGCGGCAGCGCGAATACGCAGGTCTGGGGCAGCACCGCGGGCACCATACCCATCGAGAGCCTTTCGTCCTGCGTCATCAAATATCCGGCCGACGGCTCTGAGATATCCGCAGCAACTGCGGCGATGATAGCCCAGCCGAAGCTGCTCGTGCTGTGCGTCGGCAATGACGGGCTGGCCTCCGCATCGGAGGAAGCGTTCCGCGCGGCGTACAAGGGACTGATCGATTCCATCCGCTCCGCAAGTCCGGACACGAAGATAATTGTCTGCTCGCTCCTGCCCGTGACCGAGAATTACACCGGCGCGGACGGACTTACGAACGTGGCCGTCGCGCAGGTGACAACGTGGCTCAAGCAGGTCTGCACCGAGGCAAGCGTCTATTACGCGGATATCTCCTCCGCCCTGACGCTGAACGGCTCGCTCGCATCGGAGTATTCGACCGGCGATGGACACGCGCTCAGCAGCGCCGGATGCAGCAAGGTTCTCGAATACCTCAGCACTCACGCCGTGGGCTGACAAAAGCTGATAATAAACAAATCATCCGTATGGTTATCATACGGATGATTTGTTTTGTGTCAGGACAAATATAGAGGCAAATATAGTGGAGACTTGATTATTTAACGCTGAACAGGATGTCACCATAGGAGGGGTACGGCCAGTACTCGGCGGAGGTGTGGGTCTCAAGCTCGTCTACGACGATGCGCAGCTCATTCATTGCGGAGAACACAACGTCCTTGTAATACTTTGCCTGTTCGAGCGTACCCTCGACATCCTTCACGCCCATGACCGCGTACTCAAGCTCGCGGGTCTTCTTGACAGCGGCGGCAATCAGTGCGCTGATGCGCGCGGCAAGATCGGTCTCGAAGCTGCAGTCGATGTCGGCGCTGAGCGCTTTCTTCGCAAGTGCGGTGTCGGTCAGCTCCTTGGAGTATGCGCTGACGGCGGGGAGAATATCCTTCCAGACCATGTCGAGCATCGTCTGCGCCTCGATGTGCAGCACCTTGCAGTAGCCATCAAGCTTTATCTCGTAGCGGGCGTGAAGCTCGGTGGGGGAGTAGACGCGGTGGCGGGTGAACAGCTCAACGTTCTTGTCGGCGAGGTAGTAGGGGACGCAGTCGGGCGTGGAGCGCAGGTTCAGCAGTCCGCGGCTCTCGGCCTCGTGGATCCAAGACTCGTCGTAGCCGTTGCCGTTGAAGATGATGCGCTTGTGCTTTGCGATGACGGACTTTATCAGATCGTGCAGGTCAGCCTCAAAGTCGGTGGACTTCTCCAGAATGTCCGCGTACTGACGCAGCGACTCGGCAACGGCGGTGTTGATGACGACGTTCGCACCGGAGATGGACGCGGAGGAGCCGAGCATACGGAACTCAAACTTGTTGCCGGTGAAGGCGAACGGGGAGGTGCGGTTGCGGTCGGTGGTATCCTTCGGGAACTTCGGCAGGACGTGAACGCCGACCTTGATGAGCTCCTTCTCCTTACTGCCGTAGGGAATGTCGTGCTCGATGGCGGTGAGAATGTCCTCAAGCTCGGTGCCGACGAACATGCTGACGATGGCCGGAGGCGCTTCGTTCGCGCCGAGACGGTGATCGTTTGCAGCGGAGGTGACGGAGATGCGGAGCATGTCCTGATAATCATCGACGGCCTGAATGACGGCGCAGAGGAACAGCAGGAACTGTGCATTCTCGTACGGCGTCTCGCCCGGCTCGAGCAGGTTCACGCCGGTATTGGTGACGAGCGACCAGTTGTTGTGCTTGCCGCTGCCGTTGACGCCCGCGAAGGGCTTCTCATGCAGGAGGCAGACCATGTCGTACTTCTTTGCTATCTTCTGCATCAGCTCCATGGTGAGCTGGTTGTGGTCGGCGGAAATGTTGGTGGTGGTGAAGAAGGGCGCCAGCTCGTGCTGTGCGGGGGCAACCTCGTTGTGCTCGGTCTTGGCCATGATGCCGAGCTTCCACAGCTCCTCGTTCAGCTCCTTCATAAATGCGGAGACGCGGGGCTTTATCGTACCGAAGTAGTGATCTTCAAGCTCCTGACCCTTGGGCGGCTTCGCGCCGAAGAGGGTGCGGCCGGTGTACATCAGGTCTTTGCGCTTCTCGTAAACGCTCTTGTCGATGAGGAAATATTCCTGTTCGGGGCCGACGGTGGTGCGGATGGAGGTGACGTCGTCGTTGCCGAAGAGCTTGATGACGCGCATGCCCTGACGGTTGATGGCCTCCATGGAACGCAGCAGCGGAGTTTTTTTATCCAGCGCCTCGCCGCCGTAGGAGCAGAACGCGGTCGGGATGCAGAGCACGTTGTCTTTTATAAATGCGTAAGAGGTGGGGTCCCATGCGGTGTAGCCGCGAGCCTCAAAGGTGGCGCGCAGGCCGCCGGAGGGGAAGCTGGAGGCGTCAGGCTCACCCTGTATAAGCTCCTTGCCCGAGAATTCCATGATGACCTTGCCGCCTTCCACGGGGGAGATGAAGCTGTCGTGCTTCTCGGCTGTGATGCCGGTCATGGGCTGGAACCAATGGGTGAAATGGGTGGCGCCCTTTTCGATAGCCCAGTCCTTCATGGCGTTTGCGACTACGGTCGCGGCGGAGCTGTCAAGACGCTTGCCGTCCTGAATGGAACGCTGCACCTGCTTGAATACGTCCTTGGGGAGCCGTGCGCGCATAACGGAGTCGTTGAAAACCATGGAGCCAAAAAGTTCGGTGACAGTGTTCATGTTCATACCTCTCATATCTTTGAAAAAATAGCGGCAAAGACACCATGCCAATGCACGACGTCTTTGCCGTTTCAATATGTGCGGATTATATTCCAAGCCGCCTCATTTGTCAATGGGGCGGCCTGTAAAAAATCCATAATTTCAACAGAAAATTTTTGTACACTATTTTTATTCTTCGTAGGTGCGGATGATGCCCTCGGCCACATCGCGGCGGGGCAGACAGGAGTCCATCGCGGCCTTTTCGATGTAGCGGTGCGCGTCGCCCTCGCTCATGCCGAGGTGCGAGATGAGCAGGAGCTTCGCGCGGGCGACTATCCTACTGTCGTCCAGCCGCTGCTGGAGCGAGCTGGTCTTATCGCGCAGCGTACGCAGCCGCTCCGCGGATGCGAGCAGCGCGGGCAGAACAGCTGCAAGCTCATCCGGATGCGCGGTCATAACTCCGGCGCGGATGCAGCGGCGGGGAAGTGCGGTGTCGTCCGTCAGCAGGAGTATCGCCGCGGAGGAGCGCTCCGCAGCGTCGATCGCGGCAGCGGCGGAAGCGCCGCCGGATATCACCACGGCGTCGGGTTTCTGCGCCGCGACTATCGCGGGTATGTCCTGCGCCGCGGATGCGCGCAGCACGGCGGAGATGCAGCCGCCTAGGGCGCGGGACTTTATCGCGTCCACCAGCCCGTCGCAGCAATCGACCGCCAGCAGGCGGTATTTTGCCGTTTCCTGTGCTTTCACTGCATCACCTCCGCAAGTCTTTGTATATTATATTCGGGCTTTATTCGCCGTAGCCCATGGGATTCTTCGTCTGCCATGCCCAAGTGTCGCGGCACATGTCATCGAGATTGTACTGCGCCTTCCAGCCGAGCAGCTCCGCGCTCTTGTCGGGGCTTGCGTAGACGGTTGCAAGATCGCCGGGGCGGCGCGCGGTTATCTCGTAGGGAATCTTCTTGCCGGTCACGCGCTCAAAGGCGTGCACCATGTCCAGCACACTGTAACCGATGCCGGTGCCGAGATTGAACACGTTCTCGCCCTTGTGGGTCTGCATGTAGTCTATCGCGGCGACATGGCCGCGCGCGAGGTCAACAACGTGAATATAATCGCGCACGCCGGTGCCGTCGGGCGTGTCATAGTCGTCACCGAAAACATTCAGATGGTCGCGGCGGCCGATGGCGACCTGCGAGATATAAGGCATGAGGTTGTTCGGGATGCCGCGCGGATCCTCGCCGATGAGGCCGCTGCTGTGCGCGCCGATGGGGTTGAAGTAGCGCAGAAGGGCGATGGACCAGTCGGGGATGGCCTTGCCGGTGTCGCGCAGGATCTGCTCGCACATGTATTTCGTCCAGCCGTAGGGATTGGTGCACAAGCCGGTGTGCGAATTCTCGCGCAGGGGCATGGTGTTGTCGCCGGAATACACCGTGGCGGAGGAGGAGAAAACGATGTTCTTCACGCCGTGATCGCGCATCGTCTCGCAGAGAACGACGGTTGAATACAAATTGTTATCATAGTATTCGAGCGGCATGGCAACGGATTCGCCGACGGCCTTGAGCCCCGCAAAGTGGATGACGCAGTCAATGTCGTGTTTTGAGAATATGCGCTCCATCGCGTCGCGGTCGCGGACGTCGTTCTGATAGAAGTCGAGTGATTTGCCGGTTATCTGCTCCACGCGCTCAAGCGATTTCGCGCTGGAGTTGACCAGATTGTCGATAACGACAACGCCATAGCCCTTTTCAAGCAGCTCCACGCAGGTGTGGCTTCCGATGTACCCGGCGCCGCCGGTGACAAGAACGTTCATAATGATACCTCCGTTTAATTTGAATTCCGCGGCACAGCGCCGCGTGTCAGAAGCTCATTCCCAGAGCTTTTCGGGATAGATGCCGGCCTTGCGCATCGCGGCGATGGAGCCGACGACGCTGGGCATATCCTCTTTGTAGGTGATGCCGTGCCAAGTCTCGTGGCAGGGGAGAACGCGTATGGTGCCGCGCCCTTCCTTGATGAGCGCGTTTGCGACGAAGGGCAGGAAATACTCGCACTTGAGCGGGTTCACGGGCAGATTCTCGTCCAGCCATGCGGGGAAGTGCTCTTTAAGCTCCTGCATCATCGTCTGCTTGAAGCCCCAGAAGTTCATCGACACGGGGAGACTGCCGGAGAGCGGGATGAAGTGCTCGCCATCCTCGGTGTAGGCCGCGTCGTCGCCGCGCTTTTCGATGTGCAGCCGCTCGACAACGTCGGTCAGCAGGCCGTTTTCAACCTGACATATGCCGCGCGCGACGTGGCCGTGCTCGGTGACGGTGTTGCGCAGCTGATAGGCGACCATGCACTGTTCGCGGTCGTTCGTGTCGTTCTTCAGAAAATCGTAGAGCGCGGAGAACGCGCCGGGGCCGTAGAAATCGTCCGCATTTATGACGGCGAACGGCCCTTCGACAGTACCCGCGCAGCAGAGCACGGCATGCGCGGTGCCCCACGGCTTGACGCGCCCTTCGGGGACGCTGTATCCCTCGGGCAGGCAGTCGAGCTGCTGGTAGACATACTGCACGTCGAAAACCTTCTCCATGCGCTTGCCGACGCTGACCTTGAAATCGTCCTCGATCTCATGCTTGATGATGAAGCACACCTTGCGGAAACCGGCACGGTATGCGTCGAACATCGAGTAGTCGATGATGGCGTGACCCATCTCGTCCACGGCGGTTATCTGCTTGAGTCCGCCGAAGCGGCTGCCCATTCCGGCGGCGAGGATCACAAGTGTAGGTTCCATTAAAAACACCTCTGAGTATAATATTCGCGGCGGGGGCGTTATTTTGACGCCTCGCGGCAGTAATAGTTGAAGTTGCGCTCGCGCTCAAGCGTGGTGGGATCCATATGGCCGGGGTAGACCTCATAGTCGCCGGGGAGGGCGCAGAGCCTGCGCAGCGACTGCATCTCGTCCTTTGCGCTGCCGCCGGGGAGATCGACGCGGCCGCAGGAGCCTTTGAACAGCGTGTCGCCGGTGAAAAGCGCTTCGCCGCAGACAAGGCTCACGCCGCCGGGCGTGTGTCCCGGGGTGGCGATGACCTGAAAATGCAGCGCGTCCACGTCCACGCAGTCGCCGTCGTCATAGAAATTGCAGCCCTCGGGCGGCGCGTAGCGGTACGGGTCGTTCTCGGTGGGCTTGCGGGTGTCGCGCCTGTTCATCCAGACTGGCGCGCCGGTCTCTTCCGCGACGGCGACTACCGCGCCCGTGTGGTCATAGTGGCCGTGGGTCAGCAAAATGGCCTTGCAGCTGAGGTGGTTGTCCTCAAGGTAGTCCATGATGGTATTGCTCTCGTCGCCGGGGTCGATGACGGCACAGCCGAGCGTATTTTCGTCGGTGACGATATAGCAGTTCGTCTCAAGATGGCCGACGGGGATGGTCTTGATAAGCATGGTTCAAAGCTCCTTAGTGTCAAGAATTATGGTTACGGGGCCGTCGTTGACGGATTCGACGAGCATATCCGCCCCGAATTCGCCGGTGCCGACGGTAAAGCCGCGCTCGCGGCAGAGGGAGATGACTTTCTCGTAGAGTGGGATCGCCTTCTCCGGGCGGGCGGACTTCGAGAAGCCCGGACGGCGCGATTTGCAGTCGGCAAACAGCGTGAACTGGCTGATTATCAGCAGATTCGGGCAGCCCGCGGCTTCGGGATTGAGGTTCATTTTCCCGTTTTCATCCTCGAATACGCGCAGCCCGCATATCTTGTCGGCAATTTTCACGGCCTCGGCCTCGCCGTCGTCCTCGTGGACGCCGAGAAGGACGAGGAAGCCCTGACCGATGCTGCTTTTTATTTCTCCGCCGATCTCGACCGAGGCCGAGCGCACGCGGGTAACAACTGCTCTCATGTGATTCTCCTTATAATGTGGTAAATGCGGCGACTCCGTTACTTCCCGTTTCTCGTTACGGACGAGACGCCGGGGATGGAGGCAAGCCTGCTCATTATATATTTCAGATCCGCGAGACAGCGCACCTCAAGCGATACGTTTACGAGCGCCTGCCCCGCGCCGATGTCGCGCGCGGAGAGTGTGCGCACCTTCGCGTTTATCGAATTGAGCACGGTGGCGATATCCATGACGAGCCCCGAACGATCCTTCGACGCGATGGCGAGCGAGGTGACGTAGCTGTCGGTAATATTATGCGCCCACGAGACGTTTATCCACCGTTCGGATTCCTCAGGATGCGCGAGACTGCGCTGGTAATTCTCGCAGTCGCGGCGGTGTATCGACACGCCCTGACCGCGGGTGATGAAGCCGACAATATCGTCCCCCGGCACGGGGGTGCAGCAGCGGGAGAACTTGACAAGACAGTTGTCGATGCCCTGCACGAGGATGCCGTGGATGGCCTTGCCTTCCTTGGCTGCCTTCTGTTCGCGGCGCTCCGCCGCTTCGGCGACCTTATCGAGCGCGGTCTTCTTGTCGGTCTTGCTGCTGCGGGCGAGCTCGTCGCGCAGGCGGTTCGCCACGCGCGTCGCGGTCACGCCGCCGTAGCCTATCGCGGCGTAGAGATCCTCGATGTTGTTGAACGACAGGCGCTTCATGATGGGAGATATTATCTCCGCATCCAGCGCGTCGTCCACGCTGACGCCCGCGTGCTTCAGCTCGTCCTCAAGCGCCTCGCGGCCGCGGATAACGTTCTCCTCGCGGCGCTCCTTCTTGAACCACTGCTTTATCTTCGTGCGCGCGGAGCCGCTTTTTGCGACGTTCAGCCAGTCGCGGCTGGGGCCGGACGCGGACTTCGATGTGCGTATCTCGACGATGTCGCCGTTCTGGAGCACATAGTCGTAGGTCACGATGCGGCCGTTGACGCTCGCGCCGACCATGTGATTGCCGACGTCGGAGTGTATGCTGTAGGCAAAATCTATCGGGGTAGCGCCGGCGGGGAGGTTTATAACGTCGCCCTTCGGGGAAAAGACGAACACCTCGTCGGCGAACATGTCTATCTTGAGGTTATGGAAAAAGTCCTGCGCGTCGGACTCCTGCTGACTCTCCAGCAGTCTGCGCACCCACGCGAACTTGTCCTCATCACCGGCGCGGACAGCCGTGCTGCTGTCGCCCATCTTGTATTTCCAGTGCGCCGCGATGCCGTATTCGGCGGTGTGGTGCATGTCCCAGGTGCGTATCTGCACCTCGAATGGGATACCCTCGGAGCCGATGACAGTCGTGTGCACGCTCTGGTACATGTTCGGCTTCGGGGTGGATATATAGTCCTTGAAGCGGCCGGGCACGGGCTTGAACATATCGTGGATGACGCCGAGAACATTGTAGCAGTCGGGTATCGTGTCCACAATGACGCGGAAAGCGCAGAGGTCGAAGATGCCGGTGATGTCGAGATTCTGCGCGTACATCTTGCGGTAGATGCTGTATACGTGCTTGATGCGGCAGAATATCGTGGCGTTGATGCCCTCGGAGTCGAGCCGCTTCTGCATCTTTTCCTCGACGCTGGACATGAACGCTTCCAGCTCCGGCATGCGCTCCTCAAGGGTCTTGGTTATCTCGTTGTAGCCGGTCGGGTCGAGGTACTGGAGCGAGAGGTCTTCAAGCTCCCATTTCGCGCGCTGCATACCAAGGCGGTGCGCGATGGGAGCGTATATCTCCATCGTTTCAAGCGATTTTATGCGCTGCTTTTCGGGGGACTGATAGGCCATCGTGCGCATATTGTGCAGGCGGTCGGCGATCTTGATGAGAATAACGCGGATGTCCTTGGCCATGGCCATGAGCATCTTGCGCAGGTTCTCCATCTGCTCGTCCTCTTTGCTGGTGTACTGCACGCGGGTCAGCTTGGTGACGCCCTCTACGATGTCCGCCACTGCCGTGCCGAACTGGCGGGCGATGTCGGCGTGGGTGAGGTTAGTGTCCTCGATAACGTCATGCAGCAGCGCCGCGATGATCGAGTCCTCGTCCAGCCCCATATCGACCGAGATATCCGCCGCCGCGACGCAGTGCGTTACGTACGGCGAGCCGTCCTTGCGCAGCTGACCGGAGTGCGCGACGCGCGCCATCTCGTAGGCCGCCCTTATGCGCCCGAGATCCATCGGATGTCCGCAGTTTTTGATCTTCTCCTCAAGCTCGGCGTACATCTTGTCCGGATCCAGAGGGGAGTGCTCCTCGCGTTTTATATAGGGTCTGTCAGAGTCCTGTATGGGCATTTTTGTCCTCCATGCGGTCATCCCGCACAAATAGTTATCATAAATCTCCTCACGCGGAGGGAGCGCCGCTCAGGCGCGGGGCCTGACGGCGTTTGGTTCTTATATGCTTCTCAGCAGGCGGATCAGCCGAGAGCCTTCAAGGTCGGCCTTGCCTGTGATCGTCTGCGGCACGGCGCCGAATATGCCGCCGCTGCTTCCGGGGGACAGCAGTCCTACCTCGAGAAGAACCATCAGGCAGATGCAGAAGCGCTCCGGCTCCATGCCGTGCGGCGTCTGGGCGATTATGCCCGCCGCATCGTCCGCAGCGGTGAAGCCGCGGTGCTGTATGCCGCGCCATATGCGGACAAAGTCCGCCCTGTCGGGGCAGAATGGCGCGGCGGCGTAGAGCGGCTGCTCGTCTCCTGCGAGTATCGCGGCGCAAAGCTCCGCACCGTCGTGCGGCCGCGCTTCGCTCACGACGAACTGCACCGAAACATGGCCGCGGAATTCGTTTATCTGCGGCGTGAACGCCAGATCCACAAGCTCACCCTCACGCAGACCAAGCTCGGCCGCGGTGTGGGAGAAGAATATCGCCTCGAAGCGCTCCTTACGGAGCCGCACGCGCATACGCAGATGGCGGCCTCCGCCGACGGCGTCCGCAGATTCAAGCTCCGCGCCGAAAACGCAGAGCGTCGGGCGCGGGTTCGCGTTGCCGTACGGTTCGAGCTGGTCGAGCGAGCGCACGCTGTCAATGCTCAGCATGGCGGGGTCGCTGATGAGCAGGTCGCAGTGAACCTCCGGCTCGGCGGCGGGGCGGTTCTCACGGTAATACTCGGCGAGCGCGGCGCGGAAAGCGCCCACCTCACCGCGGCTGATGTTCAGCCCTGCGGCCAGCGCGTGACCGCCGAAACCGGTGAGATGCTTTGCACAGGCGGACAGCGCTTCAAAGAGATTGAAGCCGCCGTAGCTGCGGCAGGAGCCTTTGCCGTTTTCGCCGTTGAGGCAGATCATTATGGCGGGCAGCGAATACTGCTCGGCAAGCCGCGAAGCGGCGATGCCGATGACGCCCTGATGCCAGTGGTCGCTGGCGAGGACGATGGGCGCGTCGGGAGTTTTACCGGCGAGGATGGCGTTGGCTTCCTCCCAGATGCCGGTCTCTATGCTCTGACGCCTGCGGTTAAGCTCGCACAGCTCCGCGGCGAGCGCGTTTGCGGCGTCGGTATCCTGCGTCATGAGCAGCTTTGCCGCCGTCATTGCCTGACCGAGGCGGCCTGCGGCGTTGAGCCGCGGGGCTATCGAGAAGCCGATAGTTGTTGCGGTCAGCTTCTTCGCGTCCACCGACGCTTCGCGCAGCATGGCAGCGATGCCCGGACGGGGCGAAGACGCAAGTCTGGCAAGGCCGCGGCGGACGAGATAACGGTTTTCGTCAACGAGCGGCATCACGTCCGCCACCGTGCCGATGGCGACGAGATCGACGTAGCGCTCAAGCATGGCGGCGCTGTCGCCCTCGCAGGCGCAGACAAGCTTCAGCGCAACGCCGACTCCGGCAAGCTCCTTGTTCGGGTATTCGTCCCCGTCCTGCTTGCAGTCTACCACGGCGGATGCGGCGGGCAGCGCGCCGGAGGGGCACTCGTGATGGTCGGTTATGAGCATGTCCATGCCGAGCGAGGCGGCATACTCGGTCTCCGCGGCGGCGGTGATGCCGCAGTCCACGGTGATGACGAGCGTCACGCCCTGCGCGTGCAGCGTGTCGAGCGCGCCGTTATTGACGCCGTAGCCCTCGCCGTTGCGGTCGGGGATGTAGGGGATGCATTTCAAGCCCTTACCGCGCAGATAATCGGTGACGACGCAGGTGGAGGTGATGCCGTCCACGTCATAGTCGCCGTAGACCGCGACGGTCTCCCCGCTGCTTATCGCCCTGTGCACACGCTCGACCGCGGCGGGCATGCCCTTCATCAGCATAGGGTCGTGCAGGTAGCTCTCGCTGCCGCGGATGAGCTGCGCGGCCTCGTCCGCAGTCGTTATGCCGCGCAGGTTGAGCACCGCCGCGAGCAGGGGAGTATAGCCCGCTGCAAGCAGCTCCGGCGGGATCACGGGCTTGGAGTATGGGATTTTCCAAATCTTCGATTTCATAATCTGTTCTTCGTATTTCTATCTTACATATATTTTTACTTATTCTAACATGATATCAAAAACGGAGCTGCAATTCAATAGGAAGCGGCGAAAAAAGTGAAGATATGGGGCGGCTGCGGGCGAATCGCGGCGTGACGGCACAGAGACCGCCCACTGCGGGCACGGCAGCGGCGCGATTATCCTTTCGTCGAAATTATAACAGGGGCAAAGCCATGCTCTGCCCCTGACTGATTGATATTTCACCCGTTATTTTCTGTGCTCATACAGGCTCGTGATCGTGCCGCCGCTGCTGGCGGAGGTCACAACATAGTTCAGCGCCTCGTCCGGCTGATCGCACAGGACGAACATATCAAGGCAATTCAGCCCCATAAAGCCCTTTTTCGCGCAGTTTTCTATCACAAGCTCCAGCGCGCAGTAATAATCCAACGTGTTCAGCAGCGCGATCGGCTTGCACAGCTTGTCGAGCTGGCGCTGGGCGAGCGTGTCGAAAAACTCGTCGAGCGTACCAAGGCCGCCGGGGAGGATGATGAATCCGTCGCTCTGTTCCTGCATTATGCGCTTGCGTTCGGCAACGGTGTCGGTATATATAAGCTCCGTGCAGCCCTGAAAGGTGACGTCCGGCAGGTCGTATTCGCGCGGCATCACGCCGATGACCTTGCCGCCGCATACAGCCGCGCCGTGCGCCGCCGCGCCCATCAGCCCGTTCCGGCTCCCGCCGAACACCAGAGTGTGGCCGTGCTCCGCGATCAGAGCGCCAAGCTCCTCCGCGGCCTCGTAATAATCCCGGTCAAGCTCCCTGCCCGACGCGCCGAATACGCATATTTTCATGCCTTTCCTCGCTTCCCGGTTCTTGCACCGCTTCCTTCATAATATAATTATTATAAGGGGAGATTGTGAATATGTCAACGTTGTCAGGTTGTTTATGGACTTTCCGGGTATCTTAATACATATTTATCGGGTTTGGGAATGGAGTCTTAACGGGCTGTGACACTATAATCAATGCATGAGCCAGCGGGGAACCGCTGAAATGTTACTGGGAAAAATTTGTAAGGGAGGAATAATTTTGGTAACATTCATAATTGGCCTTGCGGTGCTTGTTGTCGGCGCATATCTGTATGGCAAGCTGTGTGAAAAGGTGTTCGGTCCGGACGACCGCAAGACACCGGCGTACACAAAGCAGGACGGCATTGACTACGTGCCGATGAAGGGCTGGAAGAACAGCCTCATAAATCTGCTCAACATCGCGGGCACAGGCCCGATCCTCGGACCCATTCAGGGCATACTCTTCGGACCCATCGCATTCATCACCATCCCCATCGGCAACATCATCGGCGGCGCGATGCATGACTACTTCTCCGGCATGATCTGTCTGCGCGACGGCGGCAGCCAGATGCCGGACATGATCAAAAAGTACACCAACAAGGGTGTTTACTGGATATACAACGTGTTCGTGTGCGTACTGCTGCTGCTCGTCGGCGCGGTGTTCATCTACACCCCGGGCGACATCGCCGCAAAGCAGGTGTTCGGCTTCTCCGGCGAGGCCACCGCAGTCTCCACTTGGGTCATCTACGGCGTCATCTTCGTCTACTACCTCGTTGCAACCGTGTTCCCCATCGACGCGATAATCGGCCGCATTTACCCGGTGTTCGGCGGCATACTGCTCTTCTCGGCAGTCGGCGTGTTCATTGGCATCTTCGCCAAGGGCTACCCGCTCGTTGAGTTGTGGAACAGCACCTGGGCATACGGCGGAGTCAACTACTCCGAGTATTTCGCGGGTGGGCATTTCCTGCCGGTGTTCTTCGTCACCGTCGCCTGCGGCATCCTCTCCGGCTTCCACTCCACTCAGACCGCCATCATCTCCCGCACCATGAAGAGCGAGCGTCAGGGCCGCAACACCTTCTATAACATGATGGTGCTTGAGGGCTTCATAGCAATGGTCTGGGCGGCGGGCGCAATGGGCGTCTACAACCTCGGCCTTCAGGAGGCAAACGCACAGCTCGCTACCAGTACCGTCGGCGTCGTCTGCAAAGATATCCTCGGCAACGTCGGCGGCATAATCGCCCTGCTCGGCGTCATCGTCCTGCCTATCACCTCCGGCGACACCGCTCTGCGCGCGCTGCGCCTGACCGTGTCCGACACGCTGCATATCGACCAGAGCACGAACGGCAAGCGCCTCGGCCTGTCGGCCATCATCTTCCTGCTCGTCGCGGGTATCCTCGTCTGGGCAAAGTTCGACGTCAACGGCTTCAACACCCTCTGGCGCTACTTCGCGTGGTCGAACCAGACTCTCGCGCTGTTCGCGCTGGCATCCGTGACCGTGTGGATGTTCGAAAACGGCAAGGGCAAGTGGTCGTGGATGCCGATGATCCCGGGCGTATTCTACGCGTTTATCACCTGCACCTTCATCGCAAACGCGAAGATCGGCTTCAACATCCCGTGGACAGCCGCATATATAATCGGCGTGGGCTTTGCCGTTGCCTACGGCGTGATCGTCGTCTGGTACGGCAAAAAGCGCAGCACCGCAACGCTGAAAGCGTAAGCCGTGCTGAAAAGATAATAATTAATTCTAAGACCTCCGGCTTTGCCGGAGGTCTTGTGATATGCGGAGAATTTTTTTGGCTCCCTCATCAGAGGGAGCCAAGGGTTATTAGCCTGTCATATCCCGAAAAGCCGGCGGCCGTTTTCGAGGGAGATTTTCGCGGCGTCCTCGGCGCTTATGCCCTTGACCTCGGCGATTTTCGCGGCGATATATTGCAGATTGCGCGAATCGTTGCGCTTGCCGCGCATCGGCACGGGGCTGAGATACGGGCTGTCCGTCTCGATGAGTATGCGGTCGAGCGGGCAGATCTCAAGCGTTTCTATGTTTTTGCGCGCATTCTTGTAAGTTATCGGCCCGTCGAAGCCGAGATACCAGCCGCGCTTCAGAAGCTCCTTTGCCATCTCCGCACTGCCGGAATAGCAGTGGAACACGCCGCGCAGCTCGGGATACCGGCCGACGATCTCGAACGTATCCGCGTGAGCCTCGCGGTCGTGGATGATGACGGGCTTGTCAAGCTCCAACGCCAGCTCAAGCTGCTTTGCAAACAGCTCCTTCTGCTCCTCGCGGCGGCTCGCGTCCCAATAATAATCAAGCCCAATCTCGCCTATCGCGGCGCATTTTTCGTGCGCGGCAAGCTCGCGGATGACCGCGAAATCGCCCTCGGCGGCGCCTGCAAGCTCCTCCGGATGGATGCCGACGGCGGCATAGACAAAGGAGTATTCCTCCGCAAGCGCTATTGCGGCGCGGCTGCTTTTCGCGTCGCAGCCCGGGTCGATGATAAGCCCGACGCCGGAAGCATAAAGCTCCGGCAGGAGCGCGCCGAGGTCGGCGTCAAAAGCGGAGTCGTCATAGTGGGCATGAGTGTCAAAATACATGGCTTTCTCCTGAAGTTATATAATGAGGTCATTATATAAAAAAATCGCTTGGATTGCAAATGCAATCCAAGCGATATGTGAGCCTTTTATTTTATCTCCAGTCTGCGGCTGGCGGGGATCAGGGCGGCCTTCTTCGGCATGGTCAGCTTCAGCACACCGTCGCTGTACTCGGCATCGATCTTGTCTACCTCGACGGCGGACACATCAAAGCTTCTGGTGTAAGAACCGTAGTAACGCTCACGCTTTACGTAGTTCTTCTTGCCCTTCTCGGCCTTTTCTTCAGCCTTTTCATCATCCTTGCTGTCGTAGCTGTGCTCAGCGGAGATAGTCAGAACGTCGTTTTCAACGTCCAGCTTGATGTCCTCTTTCTTGAAGCCGGGCAGCTCGGCCTCCAGCTCGTAGCTGTCGCCGGTGTCGATAACGTCGGTACGGAAGCTTCCCATTACGGAACTGCCGCCGAATACGCTGCGCTCAAACTCTTCAAGGTCACGGAACGGATCATAAGTGGCAACACGATTAGCTCTGCGTTCAAAAGGAATCAGTTCAAACATAATATATATACCTCCATATTTCATTAACACTTTTAACTTCGGGTGAAACTTTTATCTCTCTCGCTTCATCCTGTATATAAGATACTGCACAAATGTTAACAAATATAGCAATAAATATGAATAAACCGTTAACGTTAGCACTCAAATAAAAAGAGTGCTAATTATTTTTTGCCGAGCAGAGAGAACAGGCCGAAGCATATCAGATCGGCGATAACGATGCTTGCGCCGGTCGGCGTCTCCCAGAAATACGAGGCCAGCACGCCGAGAATGAAGCACACAACGGATATCGCTGCCGAGCACAGCACGACTGCGCGGAAGCTTTTGCACACGCGCATCGCGGACAGGGCAGGGAAGATTATCAGGCTGGAGATGAGCAGCGCGCCCATCATACGCATTCCGAGCACGACCGTGACCGCGGTCAGCACAGCGATGAGCGTGTTGTAAGCGTCGGTGCGCACGCCGGTGGCGCGGCTGAAAGTCTCGTCAAAGGTGACGGCGAAGATGCGCGGGTACAGCAGTGTAAAGGCCAGCAGCACAGCGATGGAAAGTATCACGCTCAGTACCGCGTCGCCACGGCTGAGGGACAGCACGCTGCCGAACATGTAGCTCGACACCTCGGTGTTCATGCCGGTAGTGACGGAGATGACGACGACGCCGATGGCCAACGCACTGCTGGATATCATGGCTATGGCCGCGTCGCCCTTTATCTTCGAGTTTTGACTCAGCCGCAGGAGCAGCACTGCCGCGAGAACGACGACCGGCACCGCAACGGCGAGCGGAGCAAGCCCCAGCGCCGACGCGATTGCGAGCGCGCCGAAGCCGACGTGGCTAAGTCCGTCGCCAATCATCGAATAGCGCTTGAGCACCAGCGACACGCCGAGCAGCGCCGCGCAGAGACTCACGAGCACGCCGACGATGAGCGCGCGCTGCATGAAGTGGTAAGACAGCATATTTATTATCTCGCTCATACTCGGTTACCTCCCAGGAAGCGCCGCGCGAGGTCGCTCTCCCTGTATTCGGCTGCGGTGCCGAAGAAGAGCTGGCGGTGGCCGAGATGGAGAATGTGCGTGGCGTAGCGCACGGCTTCGTGGATGTCGTGCGAGACCATGATGACGGAAATGCCGTCGCAGAGGTTCACAAGCTTGATGAGATTATACATCTCACCTGCGGCGATGGGGTCAAGCCCCGTCACCGGCTCGTCGAGCAGCAGGAGCTTTTTCGTCGCGCACAGCGCGCGGGCGAGAAGGACTCGCTGCTGCTGGCCGCCGGACAGCGCGTGATAGCTCGTGTCGGCAAGCTCTTCGATGCCCATACGCTCCATGTTCATCTGCACGTGCTCGCGGTCGGCCTTGCTGTAAAACAGCCGCCCGCCGAGGGAATTTAGGCAGCCGGACAGCACGACCTCGCGCACGCTCGCGGGGAAATCGCGCTGGACCTGCGTCTGCTGCGGCAGATAGCCGATCTCCGTTTCGCGCAGCCCGTCGCCGAGGATAAGCTCGCCCGACGCGGGGGCTTTAAGGCCGAGAAGCCCTTTTATAAGCGTCGATTTGCCGGAGCCGTTCTCGCCGACGACGCACAGATAATCCCCAGCGCTCAGGGAAAAATTCACGCCCTCAAGGACTGTCTTGCCATCATAGGCAAAGCTCATGTCCCTGCATGTAAGTATGGCCATCAGCCAAGCGCCTCCTTTACCGTTTCAAGATTTCCGCGCATAAGTTCAAGATAGGTCACGCCGCCGCGCAGCTGATCGGCAGTGACGTTATGGCAGGAGTTGAACAGCAGCTTCTCGCAGCCGGTGTCCTCGCAGACGATGTCCGCCATCTTCTGGTTTGAAAATTCGATGTACAGCACCGCGGGCGCCTGCTCCTCGCGGACGCGGTCGATGAGAAACGCGACCGTGCGCGCCGAAGGCTCGGCGTCGTCCGCGCAGCCGGGGAAGGCGGCGAAGTAGTCAAGCCCGTATTCCTCGACAAAGTAGCGCACAGGGAAGCGGTCGGCGAATATCAGCGTGTGCCGCTTCGCGTTCGCAATTACGCCGCGGAAATCCGCGTCCAGCTCCTGAAGCTCCGCGCAGTAATCAACGCAGCGCGCCGTATAATCGGATGCGTGAGCGGGATCGGCCTGGCAGAGCGCCGCGGATATTGCGCGGCATATCAGCTGCGCGTTGACGGGAGAGGTCCAGACATGCTCGTCGTACTCCTCGTCCTCGTGCTCGTCGTGGTCGTGATCGTGGTCGTGGTGCTCGTGCACCTGCATCCCTTCCTTGACCTCCTCGGTCAGCGCGTCTACACAGTCGAGCATTACGACCGCCGGTATCTCCCTGTCCATGCCGCCGAGAATCTCGTCGAGCCACGCCTCGGATTCGCCGCCGTTGCAGACAAGCAGGTCGCAGCCCTGTATGCGGATGATGTCCTGCGGCGTCGGCTCATAGCTGTGCGCCTCGGAGCCGGGCGGGATGAGCAGGGTCACGTTCCCGTCGTCCCCCGCGATCTGGCGGGCAAAGTCGTAGGCCGGGAACACCGTGGCCACGATATTGACCCCGCCGTCCGTCTCCGGCGCCTGCGCCTGCTGCCCGCAGGCGCACAGCGCGAGGCACAGGGTACATATTAAAATAAGAGCGAAAAATTTTTTCATGCATTCCTCCGGACAGGTGCTCTTGCCCGCCGCGCGGTCAAGACCGGCGCGGGCTCACGCAAACGATCCCGCACAGGTTTTAGTGCGGGATCGTTTTGGTATCAGCAATGATATACCACGGGCGGCTCTGTAAAGGAGTAGAGCGTCGCGGTGACGTTGCGGAGGTACCAGACCTCGGTGTTGCCGTCGTCCGGAGAGTAGAGCGCTTTCAGGTTCGGGTACGCCTCCAGCATGCTCACGCGCGCCTCGCGGTCGTCATCCTCGGCGGCGGTCGCCTCCACGCGCATCCACTTGCCGTCCTTCATCGCGCATATCTCAAGCTTCGGGTTCTTGTGCAGCTGGCGCGAAACGGACTTCGATTTGCCGGTCTGGATGTAGAGCCGGCCGTTATATATGTTCACGGTCCCGAACGGGCGCACACGCGGCTGCCCGTCGTCACAGGTGGCGAGGAAGTAATCCCCGCAGGCCTTCAGAAACTCATATATTTCTTCCATGTCATTAAACCTTTCATGCAATAATATAAATCTGCCCAAGTTTATATAATATATTAACCTTTGTCCGGCAGAATTACAAGCCGTTTTTATTGACTTTTTTGTAAACACGCGATATGATGATAAAACTTATCACAATAATCGAGGTCATGCCATAATGAGTTTTATTGGACTGTTCCTCATCGCCGTCGGCCTTAGCATGGACGCCTTTGCCGTGTCCATATGCAAGGGCCTGAGCGTCAAAAAGCTCAGCCCGAAGCATGCGCTGCTGGTCGGCGTTTATTTCGGCGGATTTCAGTTTCTCATGCCGGTCATCGGCTATCTGCTCGGCTTCCGGTTTGAGCATCTCATCACGAACATTGACCATTGGATAGCTTTCGTGCTGTTGGCCTTCATCGGCGGCAACATGATAAAGGAGTCCTTCGGCAAGTCCGAGGAGCTCAACGACGATTTTGGCTTCAAGACCATGTTCCTCATGGCGGTCGCGACGAGCATAGACGCGCTGGCCGTCGGCATAACCTTCGCTTTCCTGAACGTCAGCATCATCCCCGCCGCGAGCCTGATCGGCGTGACCACTTTCATAATCGCCGCGGTGGGCATATACATCGGCAACGTCTTCGGAGCAAAATATAAGTCAAAGGCGGAGCTTGCGGGCGGCATAATCCTCGTCCTCATCGGCGTGAAGATCCTGCTTGAGCACCTCGGCATAGTGAATTTCTGAATATGTATAAAGCCCTGCCGGTTTCCTCCGGCAGGATTTTTTGCGCTAATTCTTAAGAATTCACCGCGCAGTTACAAATTTTGCCTAAAAATATACAAATTTGATACAAGTTCGTGTATAATTAAATAAGCTCTGAACACAGCGAACACGACAGGGAGTGAGAGCATGATACGAATCCTCATCGTGGAGGACGAAAAGCCGATATCCGAGCTTATGCGCCTGAGCCTTACGAAGGCCGGCTACAGCTGCCACTGCGCCTATGACGGCGCGCAGGCGGCGGACATACTTGAAAAGGAAATCTTCGATCTTGTGCTGCTCGACGTGATGCTGCCGAAATACAGCGGCTTCGAGCTGATGGAGTACATCCGCCCGAGCGGCACGCCCGTTATATTCATCACCGCGCGCAACTCCGTGGATGACCGCGTGAAGGGGCTGCGCATGGGCGCGGAGGACTATATAGTCAAGCCCTTCGAGGTCATAGAGCTGCTGGCGCGGGTCGAGGTCGTACTGCGCCGCTGCCAGAAGACCGGCGAGCATATCACCTGCGGCGACCTCGAGATAGACCTGCGCTCCATGCAGGTGCACCGCAACGGCGAGGCCATCGACCTGACCAAGACCGAGTGGGATCTGATGCTGCTGTTCGTGCGCAACCGCGGCGCGGCGCTCTACCGCGACACGATATATGAGCGCGTCTGGGGCGGGGAATACCCCGTCGGCAGCCGCGTGGTCGATCTGCACATCCAGCGCCTGCGCCGGAAGATCGGCTGGGAGGACAAGCTCCGCACCGTCAACCGCGTCGGCTACCGGCTGGAGCCGTAGAAAATTTTGCTTCATGGAGAGCGCCTGTGAAATTTCGTCTGAAAATCACGATATGCATGATCTGGCTCCTGACGCTGGCCTTCGGCATCGGCGGGAGTATGCTCATTGCGCTCAATTTTTCAAACGCGTTTGAGCGGGAGAAGGCCACGGCGCTCTCCTCGCACCAGATGCTTCTGAGCGCGCTGCAGATCGTCGACGAGGCGGGCGCAGACCCCGAGCACAAGGAGCTTGCCTCCACGCTTGAACAGCTCAACGGGCAGGAGTGGACAGGCTTTGCGATGCTGAGCCTGTGCGGGCCGGACGGCGAGATAATATATTTCTCCGGCGAGCGCAACATCAACACCATCGTCCAGCTCGCGCCGGACGACGGGATGAGCCGCATGACCGTTATCCGCGGCGACGACGGCGGGAGATATATCCGCTTGACCTCGGCTTTCAAATCCGGTCAGGACACGCTGGTTCTCGACCAGTGCAGCAGCGTCAGCGACGTGTACACTGCGCGCGGCGAGCAGCTGAGGATATACCGGCGCGTGTTCGCGGCGGTCGTAGTGCTGGGCGGAGGGCTGAGCTGGCTGCTGGCGTATTGGCTGACCCGACCGCTGACCGCGCTGTCGCGCGCGTCACGCCGCTTCGCCGCGGGCGATCTCGAATACCGCGAGGCCGTCCGTTCGACGGATGAGCTCGGCACGCTGACTGCGGACTTCAACGTCATGGCCGATAAGCTCGCCGCGAACATCCATGAGCTGCAGGACGCCGCCGCGCGGCAGGAGAGCTTCATGGGCAGCTTCGCGCACGAGATGAAAAACCCGATGACATCGATCATCGGCTACGCGGAGCTTATCCGCTCCCAGCTGCTCACTCCGGAGGAGGAGCAGGACGCGGCGAACTATATATTTTCCGAGGGCAAGCGGCTGGAGAGCCTGTCGTTCAAGCTGCTGGATATTCTGGTGCTCAAGAAAAAGACCGCCGAGCTTCAGCCGTGCAGTCCGGCGCAGCTTGTCGGCGGCACGGTGGAGCACCTGCGGCGCGTGTACGCGGAGAAGAACATCGTGCTGCAGTGCCGCTGCGAGGAAGGAATGTGTATGCTGGAGCCTGATCTGGTGAAGTCCCTGCTAGTGAATCTGCTTGATAACGCGCGCAAGGCCATGGACGGCGGCGGAAATATCTATGTCGTGTCCGAGATGCTGCCCGACGGCTGCCGCATCCGCGTGCTCGATACCGGCCGCGGCATCCCGCAGGAGGAGATCGCGCACATCACGGAGGCGTTCTACCGCGTGGACAAATCGCGCTCCCGCGCGCAGGGCGGCGTCGGGCTCGGCCTGTCGCTGTGCAGCGAGATAGTGCAGCTGCATAACGGGACGATGTCCTTTGCAAGCCGCGTCGGCAACGGCACCTGCGTCACGGTAGAGCTGAAAGGGGGAGCGGTGTGAAAAGAGTCAGAAGACCTTTCGCCGCGCTTCTGGACCGGCGATACTTCCCGGCGCTGCTGATAGTCCTCGCGCTCGCAGTGGGAATGCTCCTGCCGCAGGCGGTACTCGCGGTGCAGGGCGTGCATCTTGAAAAAACGGACACCCTGCTGCCGACCGGCATCTCCGTTGGCAGGCAGAGCAGCGAGACGGCGAAGCTCGACATCCTAACGCGGTTTTACAATGCCATGGAGAACGGCAGTGGCGATGAGATCGAACTGAGCAGAGGGCGGTACATGACCGCGGAGCAGGTTCTGGAGCGGGTCACGGAGCTGAAAACCATTGCGGACGCCGCGGGGCTGCCGTTTGAGATGCCGCCCGACAATATCCAGAGCACTTCGGGGCTGCAATTCGAGATACAGCCGGACGATGTCCAGCGCATCGCCATACCGGTGCTGGTCGTTTTCAACGACGAATCCAGCATGACCTCGTCGATAGTATGGGTCGCACAGCTGTATTGGGAAAAGAATGAGCTTAACTTCGTCGTCGACGACGAGACGGGCATGATCCTATCGGCCTACTTCTACTTATACAATAACGACGCATTAGTCAACGGGCGGTCGGACGAGACGGCTCCCGCCGGTGCAGATGAGACGGCGCGGCGTCTCGGAGAGGCGCTCTGCAGAAGCTACGGCTTCGAGAATGTCACCGTCGAGGCTGAGACTGGCAGCCTCGGAGACGAAACCGGACTGCTCATTGCCGAGACCGATTACAACGCGGAATATTTTGCCGAGTGCAATATACGCTTTGCACTCAACGGCGAAACCAAATGCAGAATGAGCCTGTCCTTCGAGGGGCAGAACTGGCACTTCGGGGTGTAAACTATAGTATCGGTTAACAAGGGCAGACACGGTTTTGACGGGCAGAAATGCGCCCATACTTCTTCAAAGCCCTTGACAATACAGCAAGTATTCTCCGCGGTCTTTTCATCGTCTGGCCACATTTCTGCTCCGTCAAAACTGCTGCGCACCTGACAGAGATGGATTTTCGAGTGATTTTTGCTTTTTGAGGCGCAGACGGGCTGCCGCAGCTCTATAATTCAAATCAAAGCCCAACAAAGTGGGTTTGATTTGAGAAGAAAGAAGGAGATTGCAGAGTGCAGCTTTTGCCGCAAGGCGGAAGCGGAGCGGTGCAAGCTTCTTCTGAAGCGGCGAAAAGAGCAGAAAGCGCCGGAAAGACACACTGTCAGGCGTGTCCGTCCCTGTTAACCGATACTATACAAAAAAGATACATTAAATTGACCGGAACTATGCACACGCGGGATATCATGGGCACATCACAGTGAAAGGAAGCCATGATATGGAAGCATGTGACGCTATTTATTATCCTATGAAAAACAATAAATCAAATACTGCGCTGAAAATGAGAAAACGCCGCAGGCTCGGCGCGTTTATATTCGTCGTAGTACTGCTGGCGCTGGCCGTCGTCGCAGTGCGGATATACAATATGAATAAGCCCAGCCGCGATGCGGAGCTGCTGACGCTCGTGAACCCGTGGAACACCATCCCCGACGGCTACGAGCCGCAGCTGTGCACGCTGTCGGACGGGCAGCAGATAGACCGCCGCTGCTACGATGATCTGATGCGGATGCTCGACGACTGCCGCGCGGCGGGAAACTCGCCATACATATGCTCCGCCTACCGCACATGGGACAAGCAGCAGGCACTGTTCGACAACAAGATACAGCGGCTTGAAAATGAGGGCATGGACGCCGATACCGCTCGGGTCGAAGCGGCGAAGGTCGTCGCCGTGCCGGGGACGAGCGAGCACCAGCTTGGCCTTGCGCTCGATATAATCGACACCGGCTATACGAACCTTGACGAGGGGCAGGAGGACACCGCCACGCAGCAGTGGCTCATGGCGCACTGTTGGGACTACGGCTTCATCCTGCGCTACCCCAACGGCACGACGGACATCACCGGCATCATCTATGAGCCGTGGCACTACCGATATGTGGGCCGCACCGCCGCCGCGCAGATACACGAGCTTGGCGTGACCTTTGAGGAATATATTGAAATGTTTTATAATTGAGAACGACAGGGCGCGGAAACGGCAGAGCAAGGCGCGCTATCAAGGCGTCGACAGAGTTCGACGCCTTGATAGCTTATTCAGGAGTATTTGAAAATACTCCTGAATAAGTATGGATTAAATGCGGAAAGGGGACTCCCGTCCCCTCTCCGCGCTCTCCACATGCAATTCTATACATCGCCGACAGCTTTGTCTACAGGATGCAGGGCGCGGCTAAATGAGCCGCGCCCTTTTTTCATGCATCCATTACCGGATTTTCATGTATCATTATGTGTTTTATTTCCTGATCCCGCTTCTCGACGGCGTTGTGTACTCTTTCGGCGATGGCGTGCGCTTCGAAAAGGCTTATCGAGCCGTCAACGCCGATCTCGGCGTCGATATATATCTTGCTGCCGAATCTGCGGGTCTGCAGCTTATCCACGCGCCGTACGCCGTCCTGCTCCGCGATGAAGCTCCGCAGCGAAGCCTCGTATTCCGGACTGCATGCCGTGTCGAGCATCTTGTCGATGGAGTCCTTGAGAATGTCGTACGCCACCTTGAGGATGCACAGGCATATCGCCACGCAGGCGATAGGCTCCATGACCGGAACGCCGAGCATCGCGCCGCCGATGCCGATGAGCGAGCCGACGGATGAGAGCGCGTCGGAGCGGTGATGCCATGCGTCGGCCATGAACGCGGAGGAGTTCAGCTTCTTCGCGTAGTACCGAGTGTACCAGAACATGACCTCCTTCGAGACTATCGACACGACCGCCGCCGCAAGCGCTATCGCCGACGGCACGGCGAGCTGCTCGTAGTGACCGGCGGCTATCTGCTTCACGCCGTTGAGACCGATGCCGAAGCCAGTCGCCAGCAGTATCATGCCGAGTATCATCGACGCGACGCATTCGAGCCTGTCGTGCCCGTAGGGGTGATCCTGATCCGGCGCTTTTTTCGAGATGCGCACGCCTATGTAGGCCACGAGCGTTGCGAACACGTCCGACAGGGAATGCACGGCGTCGGACACCATGGCTCCGGAGTGCCCCGCGATACCGGCGTACAGCTTGAATACGACAAGTGCGATATTGCCCGCAATGCCGACGGTGGACAGGCGGTTGATGATTTTGGTTTCGTTCATTGAAATTGCTCCCTTCAGTGTTTTTGGTGCTGACCGGGGGAGTACGCGCAAAAAAAGCAGTCTCCCAGGGCATATTGTTGTCCCGCAAAGACTGCTGATGCAGATCCTGCTGCCGCTCTTCGACGACCCGGCTTCCGCGGACTGGCTGTCCGCCGCCTGCTCAGTGTATTAAGTTTGCCACACGCAACTTTTTTGCTTGTGCCATTAGCTCGGTATAATACCACGCTCCGCGCGCGAAGTCAAGAAGGGTTCACGGTAAATTCAAAATTTTACTGTTGCCCGCGCCTGCGCGGTGTAGTATTATAAACGCATGAATAAGACTGCCGATAAAAAACGTCCGCCGCTGAGCACGCTGTACAGGCTCAGCCCTGCCGGACATATAATTGCTGCCGTCAGCGCGGCGCTGATTCTGCTGCACCTGCTGACGCGGGATGACCACGCGCTGATGGTTTGGGCGTCGGAGCGCCTTGTGCGGCCTGTACACCGCGCGCTCGCGGTGCTGAACGATCATCTGCCCCTTTCCGTCGCGGAGATGCTTATCGGGCTGGCTGTGATCGCGGTTTTGATTTACATAATATATACGATCATCAAGCTGATACGCTGCGGCGGGCGGCTGAAGAGGCTGTACGCGGCGGTGATAAATCTGCTTGCGGCGGGGCTTGCGGTGTATGCGGGCTTCTGCATGCTCTGGGGAGTATATTATTACGGCGACGATTTTATGACACGCAGCGGCCTGAAAAACGATAATATCAGCGTGGAACAGCTCGAGACCGTGACGGAATATTTTGCCGCGCTCGTGAACGAATACTCCTCGCAGGTGCCGCGCGACGCGGACGGGAACTATGTTGCCGACCGCGATGCAATACTCCGCCGCTCGAACGAGGTGTATGCCAACGTTGAGGAGACTCTGCCCTGCCTCAGCGGCCCCGCCGTTCGGGCAAAGGGCGTGCATTTCTCGCGCGTTATGAGTTATACTGATTTTACGGGCTTTTTCTTCCCGTTTACGGCGGAGGCGAATGTCAATACCGACTTCCCGCCCGCGCTGTTCGCCTCGACCGTGGCGCACGAGCTGGCGCATCAGCGCGGCGTTGCGAAGGAGCAGGAGGCAAACTTCGCCGCGGTGCTCGCAAGCCTTGAGTATGGCGACGCGGAGTACTGCTACTCGGCCTGCGTGCTGGCCTATACGCATCTTGGAAACGCCCTGTATTCGGCGGACTATGACGCGTGGAAGAGTATTTATCTCACACTCAATGAGGACGTTCGGCGCGATTTTGACGCGAATCGGGAATATTGGGCGCAGTTTGAGACGCCGGTGCAGAAGGTGTCGAACACCGTGTATGAGGGTTTCCTGCACAGCTACGACCAGACCATGGGGTTGAAAAGCTATGGCGCCTGCGTTGACCTTCTGGTGAACTACTATTACGAGCAGGCGGCTCTTGGGAATTGAATTTTTGTAAGGAGTCGAGAATTATGTCTGTTTTCGGTGTGGCTGCCGGTATCGCAGCCCTTATAAGTCTGCTTGCGCTGTTGGTAAAGTATCCGCTTCGCAAGCTCGGCATGCATAAACTGAACGCATTCTTCATGAAGCTGCACGAAGCCGCAAGCAGTTTGTTCTTCGTGGCCGCCGTTGCGCATATGATAAGCGGTCTGCGTGAGGCGCGTAAAAACCCGATTGCCGCTTTGACCGGCCTTGCCGCGTTTGTGATAAGCACGGTTCTGATCGCAGCCTGCCACATGACCAAGGATGCACAGAAGAAAATGCGATGGCACCGGATATATTCCCTGTTCCTGACTCTGACCGTAGCAGGTCATGTGACTGCCGCGGCGGCTTTGAAGAAAAATTGAAGAAAAGCGCAATTTATGCTTGACAAATCGGATATTTCGGTTATAATAGCTCTTGCGTTTAGCGGGATTGTGTAAAGGTAGCACAGCGGACTCTGACTCCGTATGTGAGGGTTCGAATCCTTCTCCCGCTGCCAAGAAAAAAGTCTCTTTTGTCACAGGACAAAAGAGACTTTTTTCGATAATATCCGTTCCTTGGCCGTTCCTTATGGAACGGGTGATTATTATAAAAAACTTCAGGAGAAATAAGCATGTGCACAGCTGCAAGCTATAAAACAAAGGATTTTTATTTCGGCCGTACGCTGGATTATGAATTCTCGTACGGGGACGAGATCGTTGTCCTGCCGCGCGAATATCCGCTGCGCTTCCGCCACTGCGACGCGCTCGACCGGCACTACGCGATCATCGGTATGGCCTACGTCGCCGGCAGCGACCCGCTGTTCTATGATGGAATAAACGAGAAGGGACTCGGCATGGCGGGGCTGAACTTCGTCGGCAACGCGCACTATTTCAAGCCTGTGCAGGGCTTCGACAACGTCGCGCAGTTCGAGTTCATCCCGTGGATACTCAGCCGCTGCGCCACAGTGCGCGAGGCGCGCGGGCTGCTCTCGCGCATCAACCTGACGGACGAGGCGTACAGCCCCCAGCTTCCGCCCGCGCAGCTGCACTGGATAATTGCCGACCGCGACGAGGCCATAACGGTGGAGTCCATGAGCGGCGGGCTGAAAATTTATGATAACCCCGTCGGCGTACTGACGAACAACCCGCCGTTTGACCGGCAGATGCTCGCGCTGAGCAATTATATGAGCCTCAGTCCGAAGCAGCCGGAGAACCGCTGGGGCATCCCGCTTGAGACCTACAGCCGCGGCATGGGTGCGCTGGGGCTGCCCGGCGATCTGTCCTCGCAGTCGCGCTTTGTTCGAGTTGCGTATACGAAGATGAATTCAAAGTCCGGCGACTCCGAGGAGGAGAGCGTCAGCCAGTTTTTCCACATTCTCGGCTCCGTCGATCAGCAGCGCGGCTGCTGCGAGGTCGCGGACGGCAAGTATGAGATAACCATATATACCTCGTGCTGCAACGCCAGCCGCGGGATATACTATTACACCACCTATGACAATCACCAGATATGCGCGGTCGATATGCACTGTGAGAATCTGGACGGAAGCGAGCTTTCGCGCTATGCGCTGCTGAAAAAGGAAAGGATATTTTATCAGAACTGATATGGACACTGAGAACATTGCCATCCGCACCGCCCGCCCCGAGGACGCGGCGCGCCTGCTGGGGATATACGCGTACTATGTTGAGAGTACGGCGATAACATTTGAGTATACCGTCCCGACCGTTGATGAGTTCAGGAGCCGCATCGATCACACGCTCGAACGCTATCCCTACCTCGTGATAGAACGGAACGGGGTAATACAGGGCTATGCCTACGCGGGCGTGTTCAAGGAGCGCGCCGCCTACGACTGGGCGTGCGAGATGTCGGTGTATATCGACCACGCGGCGGAGCACTGCGGCCTTGGCGGGCGGATATACGCGGCGCTGGAAGAGGAGCTGCGCCGGATGGGCATAACGAATCTGTACGCCTGCATAGCCTATCCTGTGCAGGAGGACGAGTATCTCACCCGAAACAGCGCAGAATTTCACGCGCACCTCGGCTATGTCACGGTGGGCGAGTTCCACGCATGCGCATATAAATTCGGCCGCTGGTACGATATGATCTGGATGGAGAAGCTCATTGCCGAGCATAATGCCGATCAGCCCGCGGTAAAGCGCTTCGGCGAATGACCGCGATAATAAGAAAAAATCAACCACCCGCAGCATGGCGGGTGGTTGAACTGTTTATTTGCGATTCAGAACTTGCCGTGCGAGCTTGAGAAACCGCCGGAGTTGACGGTGGTTCCACCGCCGCCGCTGTTATTGTGATCATCGTCGGGCACGTTCTGCGTGCGGGTCACGGTGGTGTGCGTGTAGATATCGTTCTGCCGCGTGAGCCGGACGCCGTCAGGGCGGATGTACATGTTCGCGTTGCCGCTGCTCACGGCGGTTTTCATGCTGCGCTTCATGCACAGGCACACGATCAGCGCGATGAGCGCCGGAATGCCGAGGATGATCAGCCAGCCGAACGGGGGAACCGTGTGCGTCAGCCGCCAGAAGAAGCCGGGGCGGTAGTCATAGTCGTAGCCGTAATCATAATCGCTGTCGTCGCCGCTGTCGTCCGGACTTTCGTCCCAGATGTCCACGGGCTGACCGTCGGCGGCGCGGCGCATGAATTCTGCGCAGCCGTCTATGTAGTCGGCAAAGCCCTGATACCAGTCGTCATTGCGGAAATCATCCAGAAAATATTCCGCGAGCGCGTCCTTGCCGTAGTCGGTGAAGGCGGTGTTCGCAAAATCGCCGTGTGCTACCAGACCGTAATCGCGCTCTGCCATGCTGAGTATGAGAAGAATGCCGCAGTTGCCGTCTCCGAGGCCTAGGTCGTAGCTGCTAAACAGCTCCTCTCCGAAATCGTCCACATAGTAGGCGTCGGAATAATCCGTGAAGTCCTCGACCGTGACGATGTACACGCCGCAGCCGTACTGCTCGGAAACCGCGGCGGCGCGCTCCTCAAGCGCGGAAATGTCGGAATCGTATAAAATACCGGCATCATCGGTGACATAGCTGAGCTGCGCGTCCGCAAACGCGGGAATTGACAGGCAGACTATGAGCAGCAGAACGGCGAGGACGGAAGATAAGAATTTTTTCATGTTCTCTCCTCCTTACACAAACAGCAGCATCATCACGCCCGCGAGCGGCACGAAGATGCCCGCGAACCACGCCCAGAACCTGCCCATTGACACCGGCAGATCGCCGGTCAGCTTGCCGGTCTGGCCGTTCATCGAGAAAAGATAGTCCTTGCCGTTCCACTTCGTGTGCAGCATCCAGACCGGCATCATCGCGTATTTGACGTGGCGGCTGTGCAGCCGGACATCGGCAGAGGTTGGAACGCAGCTGTCGTAGCCGAGTACGGTGCTTGAGATCGCCTGTATGCAGCTCTCGCGGCATCGCGCGTCCGCGCGGCCTGCGCTCTCCTCGGCGCTGACATCGTACCTGTCGGCCAGATAGCCGGGGAGGTAGGCGGTCGAGAAGGGGCGCAGCTCGCCGTAGTCGTACGGCTCGATGGAGTCCATGTATTCGTCTGGCATCTTCGTCGAGGCGTCCACCGGAACACGCTCGAAGCTGACGCTTCCGCTGCGCTCAACGTGGAAATGCCGAGTCTCTGTGACGAGGAATTTTCCCTCCTGGTAGCTCGATGAGCTGGTCGCCTCAAATTCCGCGTCCACGTCGCCCTCACCGTCGTACAGCCAGAAGGGGACGTAAACGCCCTGAACCTCTTCAAGGTGATTCTGCTCAGAAAAGGCGCGCGGGAGGAGCGGCTTTTTCTTATAGTGCCGCTTGAGCGCGTCGATAGCCGCGTCCTTGCCGAGCTTGAAGGGGATGATGTAGTCCGGCTTGAGCGTGCCGCTGAACTGCGCGGGCACGACAGTCGGGTTCCCGCAGTAGGGGCAGCTCGTCGCGGCGGTCGTCGCATCGCAGATAAGTTCTGCACCGCAGGAGGGGCAGGAGTAGGCGCGCATGTTTTCGACCTCGTCGCCCCAGCCGGAGTCCGAGGGCTTTGCCTCGACTGCGGCTTTCTCTTTCTCCGCGTACAGCGCCTCAATCTCGGCGGCGGTGTACTTGCTGCCGCAGTAGTCGCACTCGAGCATGCCGCTCTCGCCGACATAGTGCAGCGGCCCCGTACAGGCCGGGCACTGATAATTTGTTACCTGTGTGGCCATGGCATAGCTCCTTTTGGCGTATTACTCAGCCGACGATAGTATCGGTTGACAAGGGGAAACACGGTTTTGGCGGGCAGAAATGCGCCCATACTTCTTCAAAGTCCTTGACAATACAGCAAGTATTCTCAGCGGCCTTTTCATCGTCTGGCCACATTTCTGCTCCGTCAAAACTGCTGCGCACCT
>ERZ839767.265-NODE-265-length-91513-cov-15.376708_pt1 | contig 91513 bp, 78 predicted proteins | sample MGYA00519879_ERZ839767 | MGnify/ENA primary metagenome ERZ839767 (study PRJEB31850, sample SAMEA3708852) | human gut metagenome | biome: human gut; feature: human-associated habitat; material: faeces | place: China | collected 2014 ...
TAACAAGGTAGCCGTTCGAGAACGAGCGGCTGGATCACCTCCTTTCTAAGGAGAAATGGCCGAAAGGTCATTACTCTGGTCAGTGCAGGGACTTAAGAGTGGATGCTGTTCAATTTTGAGGGCGCAGCCTTCAAATGGGGGTGTAGCTCAGCTGGGAGAGCACCTGCCTTGCACGCAGGGGGTCAGGAGTTCGATCCTCCTCATCTCCACCACTGGAAATGGGCGCATAGCTCAGGTGGTTAGAGCGCACGCCTGATAAGCGTGAGGTCGGTGGTTCGAATCCACTTGTGCCCACCAGTCTTCTATAACACAGAAGACACCCATTCAAAACGCACCTTGAAAATTGAACAACGAAAACTGCGAATGAGATAAAGTAATGTAAACCCATGAATAGTAGAATATTAGGGTAAACTACAATATTTGTCGAATGTAACAACAAAGATTCGCGCATGACTAATTCTGAAAAGGATAAGTTATGTAACGCATGGTCAAGCTAAGAAGAGCGCAGGGCGAATGCCTTGGCACTGGGAGCCGATGAAGGACGCGATAAGCTGCGATAAGCTGCGGGGAGGAGCAAATATCCATTGATCCGCAGATTTCCGAATGGAGAAATCCGTATGGAGAAGTCCATACATCATATACTGAATGCATAGGTATATGAGGGAAACCGCCTGAACTGAAACATCTAAGTAGGGCGAGGAAAAGAAATCAACCGAGATACCGCAAGTAGTGGCGAGCGAACGCGGCAGAGGCCAAACCCGTAGTAGAAATACTATGGGGGTTGCGGACTGCATTTAGCATTGTTGATCTTTAACCGAAGGGCATGGGAAGGCCCACCGAAGAACGTGAGAGTCGTGTAGGTGAAAAGGAGAGACAGCGAGCAGGATCCAGAGTACCGCGGGACACGAGGAATCCCGTGGGAAGCCGGGGGGACCACCCTCCAAGCCTAAATACTACCCAGTGACCGATAGCGTATAGTACTGTGAAGGAAAGGTGAAAAGGACCCCGGGAGGGGAGTGAAATAGAACCTGAAACCCTGTGCTTACAAGCACCGAGAGCCCGTCAATGGGTGATCGGGTACTTTTTGTAGAACGGTCCGGCGAGTATATGGAACAAGCAAGGTTAAGGTCTTCAGGACCGAAGCCGAAGGGAAACCAAGTCTTAATAGGGCGCACAGTTTGTTTCATATGACCCGAAACCGGGTGACCTATCCATGTCCAGGTTGAAGTGGCGGTAAAACGCCATGGAGGACCGAACCAACCCCCGTTGAAAAGGTGGTGGATGAGGTGTGGATAGCGGAGAAATTCCAATCGAACTCGGATATAGCTGGTTCTCCCCGAAATAGCTTTAGGGCTAGCGTTGTGTTAGATTACCGGAGGTAAAGCACTGAATAGGCTAGGGGGCGAGAGTCTACCGACCCTTATCAAACTCTGAATGCCGGATAATTGATGCACAGCAGTCAGACAGTGTGAGATAAGTTTCATTGTCAAAAGGGAAACAGCCCAGACCCACAGCTAAGGTCCCAAATGTATGTTAAGTGGAAAAGGATGTCCAGTTGCACAAACAACCAGGATGTTGGCTTAGAAGCAGCCACACATTCAAAGAGTGCGTAACAGCTCACTGGTCGAGTGACCGGGCGCCGAAAATGTAACGGGGCTAAACATACAACCGAAGCTTGGGCTGCACAGCAATGTGCGGGGTAGGGGAGCGTTGTGTGCGGGGAGAAGCATGAGCGGAAGCGCATGTGGACTGCACAGAAGTGAGAATGCCGGAATGAGTAGCGCGAATTATGTGAGAATCATAATGGCCGAAAGCCTAAGGTTTCTGGAGGAAGGTTCGTCCGCTCCAGGTTAGCCGGGAGCTAAGGTGAGGCCGAAAGGCGTAGCCGATGCACATACGGTGGAGATTCCGTAGCCATCAAAAGATTTAAGCAGAGGGACACAGTAGAAGGGTACATGCCGGGCGTTGGTAGCCCCGGTTGCAAGGGACCGAAATTAGAGTAGGGAAGATGGACTTGGATACTGGCGAGAAAAGCTCTGTGGATATCTGCGATGCCCGTACCGCAAACCGACACAGGTAGGTAGGAAGAGGATTCTAAGGCCAACGGGAGAAGGGTTGTTAAGGAACTCGGCAAGTTGACCCCGTAACTTCGGGAGAAGGGGTGCTCTGGAAACAGAGCCGCAGAGAATAGGTCCAGGCAACTGTTTAGCAAAAACACAGCTCTCTGCTAAATCGAAAGATGATGTATAGGGGGTGACGCCTGCCCGGTGCTGGAAGGTTAAGAGGAGGAGTGAGAGCCCCGAATCGAAGCCCCAGTAAACGGCGGCCGTAACTATAACGGTCCTAAGGTAGCGAAATTCCTTGTCAGGTAAGTTCTGACCCGCACGAAAGGCGTAATGATCTGGACACTGTCTCAACAGCCCACCCGGCGAAATTGTAGTACCGGTGAAGATGCCGGTTACCCGCGACAAGACGGAAAGACCCCATGGAGCTTTACTGCAGCCTAATATTGGATTTCGGTATTTCATGTACAGGATAGGTGGGAGACTAGGAAACACAGGCGTCAGCTTGTGCGGAGTCGCCCTTGGGATACCACCCTTGAAGTGCTGGAATTCTAACCTGTGGCCATGAATCTGGTCAGGGGACATTGTTAGGCGGGCAGTTTGACTGGGGCGGTCGCCTCCAAAAGAGTAACGGAGGCGCTCAAAGGTTCGTTCAGCACGGACGGAAATCGTGCATTGAGTGTAAACGCATAAACGAGCCTAACTGCGAGACCGACGGGTCGAGCAGTAACGAAAGTTGGAGTTAGTGATCCGGTGGTATGTGAGTGGAAATGCCATCGCTCAACGGATAAAAGCTACCCTGGGGATAACAGGCTGATCTCCCCCAAGAGTCCACATCGACGGGGAGGTTTGGCACCTCGATGTCGGCTCATCGCATCCTGGGGCTGTATTCGGTCCCAAGGGTTTGGCTGTTCGCCAATTAAAGCGGTACGCGAGCTGGGTTCAGAACGTCGTGAGACAGTTCGGTCCCTATCTGTCGTGGGCGCAGGATATTTGAAAGGAGCTGTCCCTAGTACGAGAGGACCGGGATGGACGCACCTCTGGTGCACCAGTTGTCACGCCAGTGGCACAGCTGGGCAGCTATGTGCGGATCGGATAAACGCTGAAGGCATCTAAGCGTGAAACCGGCCTTAAGATAAGATATCCCACTGAGTCAATCAGGTAAGACCCCTTGAAGACTACAAGGTAGATAGGCACAATGTGTAAGCATGGTGACATGTTAAGCTAGCGTGTACTAATCGGTCGAGGGCTTGACCAAGCAAGCAGATCTTTGTTCCGCACTTTCGTTGTTCAATTTTTAGGGTGTGTTTATAACTTCATATGCACCATTAGCTCAGTTGGTAGAGCAGCTGACTCTTAATCAGCGGGCCCCGGGTTCGAGTCCCTGATGGTGCACCACGAAGAAGCACTCCATTAGGGGTGTTTCTTTTTGTTTCAAAAAATACCATAAAGAGGAAATCTAATTCCTTAACCTCATTATTTATTCTTGACCACACAATGAAAATTTGTTATGATAATACGGTAATTTCCAATATAGGGAGGGCAGAGCAAATGGAACTTCGCAATATTACCACCTTCCTGCGGGTGGCGGAGCTGCAAAACTTTACCCACGCTGCGCAGGAACTAGGCTATTCCCAATCTGCCGTCACCGTGCAGATCCGTCAGCTGGAAACTGAGCTCGGCGTCCCGCTGTTTGAGCGCATCGGCCGTTCGGTCAGCCTCACCGCCCCCGGACAGGCCTTCCTGCAGCAGGCCGGGGAGATCATCAAGGCTGCGGAACGCGCCCGGGATGCCGTCCGCACCGCCCCGGAGCCGGAGGGCACCCTGCGGCTCGGCACCATGGAATCCCTGGGCGCCTCGGTGGTCTGGCGGCTCATTGCCGGATTCCACCGGCAGTTCCCCCGGGTCAATGTCGTCGTCCGCACCTCCACTGCCGATGGCCTGCTGGAAATGATGCGTCGCAACGATGTCGATTTCATCTACTTTGTGGATGAAAAGCAGTACAGCCCCGATTGGGAGATCCCGCTGTGCCGTCCGGAGGAAACCGTCTTTGTCACCGCTCCCCATTCCCAGTTGGCCGCCCGCGGCGAGCCCATCCCCCTGCGGGAGCTGGTCACCTACCCCTGTGTCCTCACCGAAGCTGGCGAAAGCTACCGCATTCCCTTTGAACGCCTGCTGGCGGAGCACGACCTGGTTGTCGCCCCAATTCTGGAGATCGGCAGCACCGAGATCGTTGCCCGCATGGTGCGGGAAAATGTCGGCTATTCGGTCCTGCCCATGTATGTCGCCTCGGAGTACCTCAAATCCGGCGAGCTGGTCCCCTTCCGGGTGCCGGAGTTCAAGTCCAATATGTATCAGCACATCATCTACCACAAGAATAAATGGCTCACCCCGCAGATGAAGGGCTTCATGCAGCTCATCATCGACCATGTGGAGCACGAACAGTAAAGGAGGTCCCTTTCATGGATCGTCTGGAGCTTGCCCAAAAGGAAGCCGAGCTGCTGGAAGCCGGCATCCCCTATGCCGCTGTCACCCTGGTGGAATCGGCCGGGACGGCCCGCACCGCGGGCAAAATGCTGGTCCTTTCGGCGGATACCATCTTTGGCACCATCGGCGGCGGAGTGGGGGAACAGCTGGCCCGCCGGGATGCCCTCTCCCTGCTGGCAGAGGGCAATAACGCCGTCCGCCATTATGAATTGGATTCCCCGCTTTCCGCCGAAGGTAAGGCCTGCGGCGGTTCGCTCACCGTCTTTATTGAGAGCTGCCGCAGCACCCGTCCCCAGCTCATTATGGTCGGGGGCGGCCATGTGGGCTTGGCCCTTCTGCGGGCGGCCCGGCTGGCGGGCTTTGCCACCACCCTGCTGGATACCAGAGGTGAGGATCAAATCGGCTCCGCCATTGCCGCTGCCGATCGCTTCATCCCCCTGGAAAATTTCGGCCCCGCCTTGGCCGAAGTGCCCCTGCCTGCCGACGCCTACTATGTGGTGGCCACCTTCAGTCACGCCACCGATGGTGAAGCCTTGGGCGGGGTGCTCCATCACCGGGATGCCGCCTATACCGGCATGATCGGCAGCAGCCGTAAAATTGCCGCTATCCGGGAAAAGCTGCTCGCACAGGGCATCACCCCGGCGCAATTGGCGGCCGTCCATGCCCCCATCGGGCTTTCCCTGGGCGGAGAGACCCCGGAGGAGATCGCCGTTTCCATCCTGGCGGAGCTTTTGATGACCCGCTACGGAAAAACCAAGGCCGACCTGTAATAAACCAAAATCAGCCGTTTAGCGGCCCACCCCGCCTTGGGATGGGCCGTTTTCTCATGTCACCAACCGGTACAGCCCATTCACCAGCAGGCAGGCCAGGGTCCCGCACAGGGTGGGCAGCGCCGCCGCCAGCAGCGTCCATTTCAGGCTGCCGGTTTCCTTCCGTATGGTCATCAGCGTGGTGGCGCAGGGCCAGTGCATCAGCATAAAGAGCATCACGCACAGGGCTGTCACCGGCGTCCACCCGTTTGCCAAAAAGACCCCCTGCATCTGCGCCAGCCCCTCCGGCTGCTGCAAAACCCCTTGGGAAAGGTACCCCATCAGCATGATGGGCGCTACGATCTCATTGGCCGGCAGTCCCAGGAGAAACGCCAGCAGAATGACCCCATCCATCCCCAGGGCACGCCCCGCCGGCTCCAAAAAACCGGCGCAGTGCGCCAGAATGGTGCTCCCCCCTATGGTCAGGTTCGCCATGAGCCACAGCAGCAGTCCGGCCGGGGCCGCCGCCTTCACCGCCCGCGCCAGCACAAACAGCGTCCGGTCAAAGACCGAGCGGACGATGACCTGCCCCCATTGGGGCCGCCGGTAGGGCGGCAGCTCCAGCGTAAAGGAGGAAGGCACGCCCCGCAGCACCGTCCGGGAAAGGAGCCCGGTCACCGCAAAGGTGGCCGCCGCCCCCAGCAGGATAAATCCGGTCAGCAGCAGTGCGGAAAGAACCGATTGCCCCGGCCCCGCCGCCGTTCCCACAAAAAAGAGCAGGATAAGATTGACCAGCGTGGGGAACCGCCCGTTGCAGGGGACAAAGCTGTTGGTCAGGATGGCCAGCAGCCGTTCCCGCGGCGAATCAATGATGCGGCAGCCCACCACCCCGGCGGCATTGCAGCCAAACCCCATGCAGATGGTAAGGGCCTGCTTGCCGCAGGCGCCGCAGCGTTTCAGCGGCCGGTCCAGGTTGTAGGCCACCCGGGGCAGGTAACCCATATCCTCCAGCAGGGTGAAAAGCGGAAAGAAAATCGCCATCGGCGGCAGCATCACCGAAACCACCCAGGCCGCCACCCGGTAAACGCCCAGGATCAGGGCATCGTGCAGCCAAAGCGGCACCCCCAGCCCCAGCAGCGCCCCACTAAGCAGATCCTGCAAACGGAACAGCCCCTTGGCCAAAAGGGCCGAGGGCAGATTGGCCCCGCTGATGGTCAGCCAAAAGATGACTGCCAGCAGCCCCAGCATAATGGGGATGCCCCAGCGGCGGCCGGTCAGCACCTTATCCAGCCTTCGGTCCGCAGCGGAGTAGCTTTTTTCCTCTCCGGTCACCACGGCCTCGGCCAGCCGGCTGGCCTCCCCGGCCAGTGTGGCCACTATGCGGTCTGGCAGCTCCCCCTGGGGAATGCCCCCTTCGGCCAGCAGTCTTTCCGCCTCTGTCATCGCTATAAAAAGCCCCGCGTCCCGCCGGAAATCCGGCCCCAGGTGCCGGTCCAGCTCCTCCATCAGCGTGGGGTCGCCCTCCAGCAGCCGCAGCGCCACCCACCGGGGGGCAAGCCCCCGGCAGTCCTTTTTTTGCAGCACCCGGCACACCGGGACCAGCGCCCTTTCTATTTCCTCCGGGTACCGCGGCATATAGGACCGTCTGTTTTCTTTGCCTTCGGTTGCCCGCTCCAGCAGGGAGAAAAGCCGCGCCGGGGTGTTTTTCTGCCGGGCGGTACAGCCCATCACCGGCACCCCCAGCAGCGCCTCCAGCCGGGCGGGCTCCACGCGCAGCTTCCGCTTTTTGGCTTCGTCCATCAGGTTCAGGCAGATGGCCGCCCGCGGGGTGATCTCCAAGGTCTGCAAAACCAGGTTGAGGTTCCGTTCCAGGCAGGTGGCGTCGCAGACGATGCACACCGCCTCCGGCCGGGAAAAGCACAGGAAATTCCGGGCCACCTCCTCCTCCGCGGAATGGGCCAGCAGCGAATAAGTACCGGGCAGATCCACCAGACGGTAGGCTTTGCCGCCGTGCCGGCAGAGCCCTTCGGCGCTGGCCACCGTTTTGCCGGGCCAGTTGCCAGTGTGCTGGTTCAGGCCGGTCACCGCGTTGAACAGCGTGCTTTTGCCCACATTGGGGTTGCCGGCCATGGCTATGGTGATGACCTCCCCCGGCGAGATTTCCGTTCGGCGGGCCATCACACCACCACCCGCCGCATTGTTACGGTCCTGGCGTCCTCGCTGCGGATGGCCACCGCTGCCCCCCGGATGAGATACGCCTTGGGGTCGCCGCCGGGGCTTTGTCCCACGCATTCCACCCGGGTGCCCGGCACCAGCCCCAGGTCCAAAAGCCGCCGCCGCATCCGGCTTTCGGTGCGCAGCTCCAGCACCTCGGCCCGCTGGCCGGGGGTCATATCATCAAGATGAAAAATCTCCATAATTCTCATAACCTTTCCGGGAGCGCGCTAAGGGGAGGCTCCCATCCCATGCTATTCACCATGGGGGAAAGGGGGAACCGCCCCAGGGAAAAGTTGCCGCCGGGCCTTGACAAAAAAGAGGTACGGCTATACAATAACATATGATATATAACATAAGCTATCAGAAAGGAGACCGCTATGCCGCCCAAAGTAAAGGTGACCAAAGAGGAGATCATCGCCGCCGCGCTGGAAATTTTGCGCCAAAAGGGGATGGAGGCGGTGAATGCCCGGGCCGTGGCCGCGGCGCTGGGGTGTTCCACCCAGCCCATTTTCAGCAATTACAGCAGTATGGGCGCCCTGCAGCACGATGTCCTTGCCGCCGGTTACGCCGAATATAACCGCTGGATCGAGCAGCAGATGAAGGAGGGCCAGTACCCGCCCTACAAGGCCTCCGGTATGGCCTATATCAGCTTTGCCCGCCGGCAGCCCCAGCTCTTCAAGGTGCTTTTTATGCGGGACAGGACCGGCGAGCCGCAGCCCGCGGAGGATGAGCTGACCCGCCGGATCATCGGCCTTATTATGAAAAACACCGGGCTGGAGGAACAGGCCGCCTATACGCTGCATATCGAGCTGTGGATCTTCATCCATGGCATTGCCAGTATGCTGGTCACCGGCTATCTCAATCTGGAGGAAACGGTCATCAGCACCATGATCACCGATGTTTACCAGGGTCTGCTGGCCCGCAAAAAGGAGGAAACCGCATGAACGATACCGTATTGCAGGTGCAGGGCCTGCGCAAAAATTACCCCGCCTTTACTCTGAGTGAGGTCAGCTTCTCACTGGAGGCAGGCCGCATTATGGGCTTTATCGGCCGCAATGGCGCCGGTAAAACCACCACTCTCAAATCCATCCTGGGGCTGGTCCACCCCGATGCCGGGGAGATCCGCTACTTTGGGCTGCCCTTTGCCCAAAATGAACAGCGGATCAAGGAGCAGATCGGCTACGCGGCGGGGGGCACCAGCTACTATCAGCGCCGCCGGGTCGGAGAGATCGCCCGCATGACGGCCTCCTTCTATCCCGGCTGGGATGATGCCGCCTACCGGAATTATTTGCGGCGCTTTTCGCTGGATGAGAGCAAGTGCCTGCGGGAGCTCAGCGAGGGCATGAAGGTCAAATTCCTGCTGACGCTGGCTCTTTCTCACCATGCTAAGCTGCTGCTTTTGGATGAGCCCACCAGCGGGCTGGACCCCGTTTCCCGCGAGGAGCTGCTGGAAATTTTCCTGCGGCTGGCGGAGGAGGGCGTGGCTATCCTGTTTTCCACCCACATCACCTCCGACCTGGAAAAATGCGCCGATGATATCACCTACATCCAAAAGGGCGAAATTCTGGCCACTGGGCCCATCGGGGAATTTCAGCAGAGCTACCGGCTGATCCGCCGGCAGGGCGGGCTGACCGCCGAACAGCAGGCGGCGGTGCTGGGCCGCTGCCGCGAAAAGGCCGGCGACACCCTGCTCATCCGCCGGGAGAGGACCCCGCTGTTTGAGGGGCTGCCGGTGGAGGAACCCACGCTGGAGGAGATCATGGTGCACATGGAAAAGGAGGGAGAAGCATGAATAAGCTGCTCAAAAAGGAGCTGCGGCTCACTGCCGCGCCCATCACCTATTTCTTTTTGGCCTTTGCCCTTATGACCCTGATCCCCGGCTATCCCATTTTGGTGGGGGGGTTCTTCATCACGCTGGGCATCTTCTACACCTTCCAGATGGCGAGGGAGAGCAACGATATCCTGTATACGGCGCTGCTGCCCTGCAAAAAGCAGGATGTCGTCCGGGCCAAGTACACCTTCTGCGTCCTCATCGAGCTCCTGGGCTGGCTGCTGTGCGCGGTGCTCACCGCGGTGCGGCTGACGGCCCTGCGGGAGGCCGCTGTCTACACCCAAAATGCCATGATGAACGCGAACTTTGCCTACCTGGGCTGGCTGCTCATCCTCTTCGCCCTGTTTAACAGTGTTTTTCTCGGCGGTTTTTTCCGCACGGCCTATGGGCTGGGCAAGCCCTTTATCCTGTATAGCATCGCCGGGTTTGCGGTCATCTGCCTGGCGGAAGCGCTGCACCATTTCCCCGGCATGGCGGCGATGAACTCCCAAACCGAGGGCTTTGGGATGCAGCTTATCGTGCTGGCGGCAGGGGTGCTGCTCTTTGTGGGGATGACCGCCCTCAGCTGCCGAAAGGCACAGAAAAACTTTGAGCGGATCGACCTGTAAATAACATTCCCCCGGTAGCCAAGTACCGCTGCCGGGGGAGATTTTTTGCTAAAAATAAAAGGCCCCCACAGGGGGGATCGACTCTATCATATCGCATCTCCCACCGTATTGCAAGAAAAATTTTCTCAACTTTCGCGTTTTCTATTTTCCAACCAATAAACCGCCGAAATAGAGTAAAAATCTCTGCCAATATGCAGCATTGACTGCCGATACTTGCAGCAGTATAATCTAAACTGTTTTTTAGGGCGGGCCGGCCATCCGGCCGCGGCACCCACGCACCCCCCAAGGAGCGGCAGCGTTCCGTCCTGTCAAGCGGCAGGCTTCGCTGACCCCATTTTTGGCGGGTGCGTTTTATTTGGCCGCCTTTGTTCGGCAAGGATACACACTTTTTCGGCGGGAGCGGCCGGCGCGTCCGCCGGGCTGATCCCAATGGGCGGCCCTCTCCGCCGCGGGGCTTTTGCGCGGTGATCCGGCCAAATGAAGGCAAAAGAAAAGGTAAATTTGTGTGAGGAGTGAAAATAGTATGAAGTACATTTTTGTCACCGGCGGTGTGGTTTCGGGTTTGGGCAAGGGCATCTGTGCGGCTTCCCTGGGCAGATTGCTGAAGCAGTGCGGCTTGCGGGTCAAAAATCAGAAGTTCGACCCGTATTTCAATGTTGATCCCGGCACCATGAGCCCCTTTCAGCACGGTGAGGTCTTTGTGACCGAGGATGGCGCCGAAACCGACCTGGATCTGGGCCACTATGAGCGGTTTGTGGATGAATCCTTGGACGGCAATGCCAGCGTTTCCTCCGGCAAGGTCTTTTGGACGGTGCTGAACCGGGAACGGCAGGGGGGCTATCTCGGCGGCACGGTACAGATCATCCCTCATATCACCGATGAGATCAAGCGGCGGATCTATGCCATGGAGGATGGCAACACCGATGTGGTCATCAGCGAGATCGGCGGCACGGTGGGGGATATCGAAAGCCAGCCCTATCTGGAGGCCATCCGGCAGGTAGCGGTGGAAAAGGGTCGGGAAAATGTGCTGTATATCCATGTTCCGCTCATCGTTTCCATCCCCGGCACCGGAGAGCTGAAAAGCAAGCCCACCCAGCACTCGGTCAAGGAGCTTCTTTCAGTGGGCATCCAGCCGGATATTCTGGTTTGCCGGACGGAGGCGCCCATCACCGAGGAGGTGCGGCATAAAATCGCTCTGTTCTGCAATGTGGAGGAGCGGTGTGTCATCCCCAATGTGACGGCCCATACTCTGTATGAAGTACCGCTGCTGCTGGAAAAAGAGGGCCTGTGCGATGCCGTTTGCCGCCGGCTAGGCCTGGGAAAACGGACCCCCGATATGACCGAATGGACAGCCATGGTGGAGAAGATAAAAGGGGTGCACCGCCGGGTGGAAATTGCCCTGGTAGGGAAATACACCGGCCTGCGGGATGCTTACCTCAGTGTGGCAGAGGCGCTGTTCCATGCTGGGACGGCCTGCGATGCCGAGGTGGAGATCCGCTGGGTGGATTCCGAGAATTTGACCCCGGAAAATATAGCGGAAACCCTGGCCGGCTGCGGCGGCATTCTGGTGCCGGGCGGCTTTGGCGACCGGGGAATAGAGGGCATGATCCTGGCGGCCCAATTTGCCCGGGAAAAGGGGATCCCCTACTTTGGCATCTGCCTTGGCATGCAGATCGCCGTGATCGAATTTGCCCGGCATGTGGTCGGCTGGCAGGATGCCAACAGCGCTGAATTTTCCGGTTCTACCGCGCACCCGGTCATTGCCCTGATGCCGGAGCAGGTGGGCGTGACCCAAAAGGGCGGCACCATGCGGCTGGGGCGGTATCCCTGTGTTTTGGCGGAGGGGACAAGGGCCCTTTCCCTGTACGGGGAAAAGGAGATAAGCGAGCGGCACCGCCACCGGTATGAGTTCAACAATGACTTCCGGTGTGAGCTGCAGCAGGACGGCCTGACACTGGCCGGTACCTCGCCGGATGGGGCGCTGGTGGAGATCGTGGAGATCAAGGACCACCCATGGTATGTGGGGTGTCAGTTCCATCCGGAATTCAAGAGCCGGCCCAACCGCCCGCATCCGCTGTTTTACGGCTTTGTAAAAGCGGCGTTGGATACCGAAAAGGGGTAATCCGCAAGGGCGCGGCAAGCATAAAAAAAGGTCGATAGCTTTGATGCATAAGCATCAGGACTATCGACCTTTTTGGCAACAGCTGATAATATTGATACGGTTTCAAGCGGTTTCATTTAGTTTCACTTAAAAATGAAACCATAGCGACGGAAGTGAAACCATGTTTATCCGTTTGATAAACTGGAAATAGTTATTTGATTCATAACAGAGGAAACAACATCATGACTGTCAATCCAAAAATCCGGCTCGAATCCGACAGTCTCTTGAATTCCTGCATCAAACACCTTTTGCGGACACCATAATACAATTTGAGAATTTGGCAAGTAGTAGATACACAAGTCGCCAAAGCGGCCAATACCAAGCGAATTGCATCCATAGAATGTTACTCGTGGATACGAAGCCGCCCAGCGGATGGCTAACTCTGTGGATGAAGCGACCATATCATTGATGATAATATGGAGTTCTCCTGTAAACAAATCCCCATTCTTAGTCGGCGTGTGCGAGGATTCTTCAAAATGATATGGGATATCTTTTATTTCTCCCGTTTCCTTTGCGTGAACAAGTGACGATTGTAATTCAAGCACTTTTACTGTATCAGCGACATCGCCATACAAACCTTTCAAAAAGTGTTTTGGAAATTCCGAATTTCCGCCGAGATTATTGGAGAGGTCCCAAACCACATGGCGATATTTTCTGCAATTTTTTCCGATCTCATATAGCTTTTTCATGGCTTCTTCGGAATCGCCGACGAAACTGGAACAAGTGATAATTGCTGTGTTTCCTTCGTAGCGTTCTTCCACCAACGATTCTTCAGTTTGCTCTTTGCTCATGATTCTGTGTAGTGGGAGAACCTTATCCTTGCCGTCTGATTTTACAGATATTTTTTCTGTCGGATTCTTAGAACGAATGCCAATCAGATAGCTATCTGCAACGCTGTTATTAAGCGTTGGAAAAGCACGCACTGGGTCATCAAAAAGCACCTGCTTTTTTGTTTTCGCATCATAATAAGCATCTCCGACTTTATAAACCAGCATATCGGAAACATAGGTCTGCAGCTTCTTATAGAAGCCATTCCCATGATCTGCAGTTGTTAATGCCAGGTGACCATCCGAAATAAAAGACAGATTCGAGCAAATCACATCTATCAGCTGATTTGGAGTTATTTGCACAGAGTCCTTCAATGATTTGACAATTGACACAAAAGCAGTATCAAAAAGGGACTTATCGTAATAGGAAAATCCGCTATAGGCATTTTCAAAAACATATTTGAGGTACATAACATCCGCCGAAGCATCTTGTGCCGTTAGCGTTGTTGGGGCAGTTTTATATATATCCTCCCCGTTATTGAACTTTTTTCTGAGCAACGCCATTGGTTCTTTTGCTGAATACTCTAAATATTCTAAATTGCTCATTTTTACCTCCCCAAATCCCGATTTATCAAATTAACTATAATGATTATGTTTATTTCAAAAAAAGCCCGATGACTTTGTATCAAAACCATCGGGCTTCTTTGGTTGGGCCGGCAGGATTCGGACCTGCGGGATGCGGGAGTCAAAGTCCCGTGCCTTACCGCTTGGCTACGGCCCAGAGTATAAGCCAGGGGATACCCGAATAGGTATCCCCTGTGCATGGGGTGGATAGTGGAATTCGAATCCACGACCTCCAGAGCCACAATCTGGCGCGCTAACCAGCTGCGCTATACCCACCATATTAACTTGAATTGGCGCGCCAGAAGGGACTCGAACCCCTGGCCTACTGCTTAGAAGGCAGTTGCTCTATCCTGCTGAGCTACTGGCGCAAGCAAAGCGTGGAGCGGGTGATGGGAATCGAACCCACGTAACCAGCTTGGAAGGCTGGAATTCTACCATTGAACTACACCCGCAGGTCCAAAGGCGGTCTTTGGCGACATCAGTTATCATACCAAAAGAGGGGGGCTTTGTCAACCGTTTTTCAGAATTTAGCGGGAGAATTTTGCAAAAAAGGTTGTCAGCGTCCGCGGGATGTGTTAAAATTCTTATGTAGTATGCACTATCACACGAAAGGACGATTTTTCCTATGTCTGGACATTCCAAATGGAATAATATCAAACGCAAAAAGGGCGCTTCCGATGCGGCCAAGGCCAAGGTATTCACCAAGGTGGCCCGTGAGATGTCGGTAGCGGTAAAAGAGGGCGGCGCCGATCCCGATACCAACGGCAAGTTGCGCGACTGCATCGCCAAGGCCAAGGCTGCCAATATGCCCAACGAGAATATCGAGCGCTGCATAAAAAAGGCCGCCGGCAGCGAGGATAAGAACAGCTACGAAGAGATGGTATATGAGGGCTACGGCCCCAACGGCGTTGCCGTTATCATCGAATCGCTGACCGATAACCGCAACCGTACCGCCGGTGACCTGCGCCATTACTTTGATAAGTGCGGCGGCAACCTGGGCCAGAACGGCTGCGTTTCCTACCTGTTTACCAAGAAGGGCCAGATCGTCATTGATAACAGCGAGGGCGAGCTGGACGAGGAGAAGGTGATGGAGGACTGCTTTGATGCCGGGGCCGAGGATGTGGATTTCGATGAGGATACCATTGAGGTGTATACCGGGGTGAATGAGCTGCGCGAGGTGCGCGAGGCGCTGGAGAAGAAGGGCTATACCTTCCTTTCCGCCGAGCCGGCCTATATCCCCAGCACCTACACCGCCCTGCCGGAGGACGCCGCCGATAAGATGACCCGTCTGATGGACCTGCTGGATGACTGCGATGATGTGCAGGGCTTCTGGCACAACTGGGAAATGTAATATCCCCGCAAATATTCCAAGAGCGGCGCCCCCAAAGCGCCGCTTTTTTGGCAAAAGGGAGGGTAGACTATGAAGAGACTGCGTTTGGCCGCCGCGCTGCTGTGCGCGCTGCTGATGCTCTCGCTCCCGGTCATGGCCGATGGCTTTGGTATGGGCGATTTTGACTCGGATACTGTTAATAAAAACCCTCAAGTGGATAACCCCAATGAGGTAACGCCGACTCCATCCACGGAGCCGCCGCAGGAACCCACCGGGGACGGTGCCGGGAATAATACCGGGAATACTGGGAAGCCCTCTCACGAGCTGGATGACGGCCTGTGGGGCGATTGGAGTAACCCGAGCAATATCCCCGGTATGGAGGAGCCCTCCGAAGCGCAGCAGGAGCTGGAGGAGGCCCGCCGGGAGCTGGAGGAAAAACAGCAGCAGCGGGAGGAAGCCTTCCGGGAGGCGGAGCGGGAAAATGCCGCCCTGCCGGAGGAAGAAGAGAAGCAGAAGAAGCCCGCCGGCAGCAAGGCGGCCGATGCCGCCCCCACCGAGCTGGTGCTGCCCCAGCGGGAAGCGAGAACCAGCAGCCCGGTGCGGTACATCCTCATCGGGGCGCTGCTGTCCGGGGCCCTTTGCATTGCCATTTACCTGTTTACCCACCCGGCGCGGGAGGACGACCCCGCCGATGAAACCAAATCATGAGAAGCCACGATCCGAAAGGAGGAGCGCCCATGCCGGAGCCGAACCTGTGCCGCCACTGTTTTTCCGTACTGGAGGAGGGGGAGACGGTCTGTTCCGCCTGCGGGCAGAAGCCGGAGGCCCCCAACCCCGATGCCGCCCTACCGCTGGGAACGGTGCTCTCCGGGCAGTACCGCGTGGGGATGGTGCTGCACCACAATGACCTGCTGACCACCTATCTGGCCTGGGATGCCGAAAAGGACCGCAAGGTGCGGGTGGAGGAATTCTTCCCCGGCATTCTCAAGCGGGCAGAGGACCATAAGGGCATCCTGCTTATCTCTGCCGAGAGCAAGACCCTGTTCCGCACCATGGCCAGCGACCTGCACGACCGCTGGAAGCGCCTGATGGAAGTAAACCACAAGGCCATGCTGAAAACATTGGTGCTCTTTTCCGAAAATGACACCCTGTACCGGGTGACCGAATATCTGCGCATGGAGCCGTTGGAGGAGTATCTTTCCCGCCAAAAGGGAGAGATGAGCCTGACCGATGCCCGGCAGCTCATCAGCCCGCTCATTTCGCTGCTTAGCCAGCTGCACAATATGGGCCTGACTCACTGCGGCATCTCCCCGCAGAACATCTATGTGGACAGCCGCAAGCGGGTCATCCTGGATGGCTTTGCCCTGCCGGAGCTGCGCACCGTGGGCAACGGCCTGCACGCCGAGCTTTACGCCGGGTACAGCGCCCCGGAGCAGTATTCCAAGGCACTGTGGCAGGGAGAATGGACCGATATCTACTCGCTGGGAGCGGTGCTGTACCGCATGCTGGCGGGACAGGCCCCGGTAAGCGCCGAGCTGCGCGGGGAAAGGGATGATTACCTGGCGCCGCTGGGTAAGCTGCGCCCCGACCTGCCGGAGCATGTCTGCGAGGGCATCATGAAGGCACTTTCGGTGGATCACAAGCAGCGCTACCGCTCCATGGAGGCGTTTTCCGCCGCCCTGCTGGAGGAAGCCGGTGCCAATACCGCCGTGTTCCGGCCGGAGGCCCCGCCCCGCCCGGCGGAAAAACCGGCGGCCGCGGGCCCAAAGCAGTTTTCTCCGCCCATGGTGCTGCTGGCGGTGCTGCTGGCGGTCAGCGTCATCGGGAATGTCCTTTTGGCGCTGTGGAACAGCGGCGCCTTTGACGGCAAGGAGCAGCCCGCCACCCCGGTGATGGAGCGTAGCCTGGAGGGGTACTATCTGCCGGCGATAGAGGACGAGCTGGAGCAGATGAGTGGGTATAATTTCATCTACCGCTATGAGTACAGCGATACCTACCCCAGCGGGGTGATCTATAAGCAATCGCTGGCGGTGGGGCAGGTGCTGCCGGAGGATGGCAGTGTGACGCTTTATATCAGCAAGGGACCGCAGTATACCGTCATGCCGGACCTGTACGGCGCCAATGAAGCCTATGCCATCCGCATCCTTACCGATTGCCAGATCAGCTATACCATCGTCTACGATACCAACCCGGAAACGGGTGGGGAGCCGGGCACGGTGGTGGGCACCAGCATCGCGCCGGGCAGCGCTGTCCGGCCCAGGACCGCCGCCGAGGTGGATACCGTCACGGTGACCATCAAGGGCGCTTCGGAGGAGCCATTCTACGGCTGAACAGAAGAATAAACCAAAGCCCGCGGGAGAGGCGCTCTCCTGCGGGCTGATTTTTATTTTGCGGCGGCGAATGGAAAAAAGGGTGGGAGGACAGGAGGACGGGCCGCAGATAGGCTGATGCCTGACAAGGTCCGGCCACGCAGTCATCGCCGCCTTTTGCCGGTGCCGCCGGTCACAGCGCCCGGGGAACGCTACAACAGCGTGCGGCAGCTGGGGGTGATGGATTCCTTGAGATGCTCCATCATGCGCAGGGCGGCATCCAGGGTGCTCAGCAGCTCGGCCCGGTCGTCCTCCAGGCAGTAGGCCGGCAGCTCCGAAAGGTGCTCCATGATATTATCCAGATGGTCGTGCCGCACATACAGCAAAAACCGGCGCTCCATGCCGTTCCATTCCGCCATCAGCTCCTCGCATTGGCGCTGGGCGGTGGCGGCGCCTTCTTTTTCCACCTGCTGCCGTACCGCCGCCGTGTGCTCCGTAAGCCGATCGATGCTTTGCTGCATATCCACCAGCGTGTAAATGCTGATGCCGATGATAATGAGCAAAATGCCTACCGCCGCTAAAAATCGTTTCATCGGCCACGCTCCTTCGCCACAATATCACAGCTGCCATCGGGGCAGGCGACCATCAGGTACACATCATCAATTTTGAGCTTTTGGGCGGCGGCTTTCTTTTCCACCCAGCGCAGGTCCTTGCCGCTGCGGCGCAGGGCCTCGTGCATCACGGTGCCCTCGCAAACCACGGCCAGCGGCGGGGCGTTATCCTCCGGCTGATCCGGCATGGCCAGCACCTGCGGCGTCACCGGGCGGTTTTGGTACTTCTGGTAGACGGAGAGCTTGCCGTTGGTCTCCACCACCGCAAACTCCACCTCCTCTGCCCGAAAGATGCCGTTCTGCCGCAGCTGGATCATCAGGTCATCGGCGGAAAAGCGCAGCTCCCGCATTTCCCGCTGGTCTATTTTCCCATCGTGGATGATGATAATGGGCCGCCCGGAGACAATGCGCCGCAGCCGGGCGCTTTTCAAGCAGAGGAAGGAGGTCAGCACCTCGAAGCACATGAGCGCCAAAATGGGCAGAAGCCCCGCGAACATGGGGCTGTCCGTTTCCTCAATGGTGAGGGTGGCGATATTGGAAATGAGGATGGTGATGACCAACTCCGAGGGCTGAAGCTCCCCGATCTGGCGTTTGCCCATCAGCCGGATGCCGAACACAACCACAAGATACAGGATCATCGTCCGCAAAAATGTGACCAGCACAAAAAATCACCTCGCATGGAGGGTATTATTTACGGATTTGGGCGGCATATTCCCGCACATATTCCGGCGGCCGCGGCGAATAATGAAAAGGAATTTCCCCGGCAGGGAAAATGATATTTTCGGCGAAGAAAACCGCATCGCGCGTCAGCCTGCCCACGGCGCTTCCTGGCCCGCCTGCGGCTTTCTCCTGCCGGGAAAGACCCGATATCTGCCGGGGAGCGGCGCCGAGTGGAGGGAGAAATGATGCCGGAAAAACTGGACAGCAGCATTGTGCTGCTGCGGGAGCGCATTGAGCAGGGGATGCGCGGCTCCGCCGATCTCATTTTGGATGAATTTGAGCTGGCCGGGGTAAAGGGCCTGGCGTTTATGTTCGATGGCCTGGTGAGCAATACCCAGGTCAGCGATTTTTTGCTGCGCCCCATAAACCGCATGGCCCCGCCGGAGGCCGACCCGGAAAAGCTGTGGGAGTACCTGCGCTCACAGTTTTTGTTCAGCAGCGAGCAGGGCATCGTGGAGACCTACGAGGATCTCTTTACCAAGGCGATGAGCGGCTTTGCCATGGTGATGCTGGATGGCGTGCCCCGGGCGCTCTCGCTGGGCTATCAGGGCTTTGAGACACGGGGCGTGGGGGAGCCCGCCATGGAGAAGAACCTCCGCGGCTCCCGGGAGGGCTTTACCGAAAGCAACAATACCAATACCGCCATGGTGCGCCGCCGGCTCAAATCCCCCAATCTGACGGTGGAAACGCTGTACCTGGGCCGGCAGAGCCGCACCAATGTGCGCCTTTGCTACCTCAGCGATGTGGCGGCGCCGGAAACGGTGGAGGCCGTGCGGCAAAAATTGCGGGAGGCTTCTCTGCCGCTGGTGCTGGACAGCGGCTTTTTGCAGGCGTTCATCGGCAAGGGGGCGGCGTCGCTTTTCAGCGGGACGGGCACCACCCAGCGCCCCGATACCCTGTGCGCCAAGCTGGCGGAGGGCAGAGTGGGCGTTATGGTGGACGGCAGCCCCAATGTGATGATCGCGCCCTACCTCTTCACCGAGCATTTCCATACGCTGGATGACTACACCCAGCGACCCTATTTTACGGCGTTTGTGCGGCTTTTGCGGCTGGCAGCGTTCTTCCTTACGGTGCTGCTGCCGGGCTATTATGTGGCGGTGGTCACCTTCCACCCGGAGCGTATTCCCCGGATGCTGCTGCCCGCCTTCCTCGGCTCTGTTTCGGCCACGCCGCTTTCCGCCATGGGGGAAGCCTTGGCCCTTTTTTTGCTGTATGAGCTGCTGCGGGAGGCAGGGCTGCGCCTGCCGGATGCCATTGGGCATACCCTCAGTGTGGTGGGCGGCATCGTCATCGGGGATGCCATTGTGACCGCCGGACTGGTGGGCCTGCCCATGATCATCATTATCGCGCTGACCGCCGTAAGCGCCTTCGCGGTGCCCAGCCTGTACGAGCCGGTGACAATCCTGCGGTTTTTATTCATCTTCATCGGCGGGATATTGGGGCTTTACGGCATGGTGCTGGGCTTTTTGGTGCTGGTGGTCAACCTGTGCAGCCTGCATACTTTGGGCACACCGCTCACGGCGCCCATCGCGCCGTGGCAGCCCCGCACCCTGCGGGATCTATTCTGGCGCAGCGGCTGGCAGCGGCTGGGGCAGGAGGATTACAATGTGTCCTCCGCCCGCCAGCGGGAAAGGGGGCAGACCGATGACCAGGACGCGTGAGATCAGCGGCAGCGGGCAAATATTCGCTTTGTTGGTATTATCCCAGTGCTTTTGGCTGCTGTGCTGCCGCCCGTCCCTTGTCAACGGCCTGTTGAGCATGGCGGCCTCGGCGGTGGCCTATGGGGTGGTGTTCCTGCTGGCGGTATTCTGCCGCCGCTGCGCCGCCCGGGGGGAGACCCCTCTGTCGCCGGTATTTGCCGCATGGGGTGCGCTCCTTGCGGTGGGATATTTCGCGGTCACGGCCGAACAGCTGCTTTCCGCCGCCCGTGTTCTGTTCGAGGGTGTGTTTTCCCCGCTTCTCCTGCTGCTGGTGCTGCTGGGCGCGGTGTGGGCGGCCGCTGCCGCCGGGCAGGAGGCCCTGGGCCGGGCCGCCTTTGTCAGTCTGTTTTTATTTTTGATTGCGGTGCTGCTGCTTACCCTTGGGGTGCTGCCGCAGGCTACGGCGCTCAATCTCCGCCTGCCCGAAGAGGATCTTTCCCGCCTGGGGGAGGAGATATTATTCATCCTGCCTCGCCAGATAGAACCTCTGCTGCTGTTGCTGTTTGCCCAACGGTGCAGCCGGCCGCGGTCTGCCGCCCTGCTGCTGTGGGTGCCCGCCGGTTGGCTGCTGGGCGGCCTTTTGCTGCTGCTGGCGGCGCTGGTGCTGGGGCACTACGGCAGCCTGCAGCCCTACCCCATGATGCAGCTGGCCCGGTCGGCCGGGCTTTCCGGCATGGTGCCGGTATATTGTTTTTTGCTTATCACTGCGGCGTTTTTCCGGCTTACCGGACTGGCGGTTGCCGCCGCGCGGTTGGGCGGTATGGCTGGCTGCCCTCCAAAATACTCCCTTTGGGCGGGTGTGGCGCTTTCCATTGGCGGGGTAGCGCTGCTGCACTATACCGGCTGGCCGGATGCTGCCGTTTATCCCATCTTGGCTGTGACGGGCCTGCTTTGGCTGATTTTTGCTCTGCTGCCGCCGCGGGGCACCGGGAATAAGCGGGACCGGCGGCGTTAGCGGCTCAACAGGCGCCTGCCCTCGCCGCTGCCTGGCCGCTCGCCGCTTCTGCCCGCCGCCCCGCCCTTTGCTTATCTTCTCATTCAGGAGGTTTTCATATGCCGTTTCACCGTTTTTCCGCCCTGCTTTTGGCGCTTTTGCTCTGCCTGCTGCCCGGCTGCGGAGAGCGCCCCATCTCCTCCCGTCTGGTCCTTTCCTCCATGGGGGTGGAGTGCTCCGCCCGCCCGCTTACCGCCGTGCTGGAGGTGATCCGCGAGGAGGAAAATGAGACCATCACCGTGCAGGGGGAAAGCTTCACCGCCCTCTTTTCCGCCGCCGAGCGCCAAACCGGGGAGCAGGTCTACCTTGGTGCGCTGCAGAGCATCGTCTTTTCCGGCGTGCCCGATGGCAGCACGCTGCGGGAGTATCTCCGTGCGCTGCTGGCCGATGGAAGGCTTTCCCCCAATACCCAGATCGCCCTGTGCGGGGACGCCCTTTCACTGTATGATGGGGAAGCGCTCACTGGGGATAGCATCACCGCCCTGCTGACCCGCCAATATACCGATAGCCGCCGCAATGGACTCAAGGAGTTGCTGAACCTGCTGGAGGGGACCGGCCGGGATGGTCTGATCCCCTGGCTGACGACGGCGGAGGGCGAGCTGCGGGAAACGGGTGCCATCGCCACCGGGCAAAGCGACTACACCGCCCCCGAGGAGCCGGAGGAGATCTGCCTTCTGCTGCTGGGCGAGCGCCCGGAAATGCGCCATGCGCTTTCGACTGGAGCGGGGGAGGCGAGCATCCTGCTGCGGCGGCTGACCCTTTCTGGGGTCAAATGGGAGGACGAAACACCCACCCTCACCCTGACGGCGGAAGCCTCTGTACAGTCCGCCGATGGAAACATGACCCGGGAAACGCTGGAAGCGGCCCTGCTGGATGAACTGCAGCGGCGCCTGGCCGCGCTGAATACCCAAATGTCCCGCACCCGCAGCGATCTGCTGGGGCTTTCGGCCCGGGCGGCGCTTTGCGGTCACGATTTACAAAATATCCCCTTGGGGGAGCTCCGCTACACCGTTCACTTGGTCCTGCGGGATCCCCGCGGACTTTTGTCATAGGACGCATTTTTTGGCATCCCTGTCCTTTTGCTGCATCCGCCGCAAGTATTTACATCACATCATCCGCCGCTTCCGGCGCACAGTAGATTATGGGGCGGCGCATCAGTGCGGGCGCGGCCCCGCTTTTGGGGGAAAGGGGGTGAAATCCTTTGAGAAAAGTAATACGCACAGGCTTTTGGATCTTTGGCGCCGCGGTGCTGCTGGTGCTGGCCGCGGCGGTGTACTGGCAGGCCCGCCTGCCGGATGAATACGCCCTGACCCGCGGCGGCAGCCTTCGCCTGCCCGGCAATATTACTGCAGTCTATGGCGAGGAGACCGCCGTGGCCCGCAGCGGGGAAGCAACGGCCGAAGCCCAGCTGCGCCTGCCGCTGGGCGTTTCGGTCAAGACTGTTTCGGTGCGCTATGTGCAGCGGGATACCGTGCTGGTCTCCGGCCGTCCCTTCGGCATCAAGATGTTTACCGAGGGATTGATGGTGGTGGGCTTCACCGATTTTTCCGCCGATGGCAGGCGCATCAATCCGGCCCGCAGCGCGGGCCTTGCCACCGGGGATATCCTGCTGAGTCTGGACGGCATCACATTGACCTCCAATGAGCAGATGGGCGCTCTGGTGCAGGGCAGCGGCGGCCGCCCGGTGCAGCTTGTATATCAGCGGCAGGGGCGGCAGTACACCGCCCGCCTCACCCCGCAAAAAAGCCTTTCCGACAGCCGCTGGCACCTGGGGCTTTGGGTGCGGGATAGCTCCGCCGGCATCGGCACCGTCACCTACTTTGATGAAAACGCGCGTACCTTCTCCGGCCTGGGGCATCCCATCTGCGATGTGGATACCGGCGAGATCATGACCCTTTCCACCGGGGAGGGAGTGGAAGCGGTCATTACCGGCTATACCACCGGCAAAAGCGGCTCCCCCGGCGAATTGAAGGGCCAGTTTGTGGCGGGGCGCACCTTTGCGGGCCTCACCGCCAATGGCGAATGCGGGGTCTGCGGGACTCTCCGCCCGGATTATATCCCGCAGGGGGAGCGGCTGCCAGTGGCTTTTTCGCACGAAGTGCAGCCCGGCCCCGCTAAAATGCTGACAACTATTGCAGGCGGCGCTCCGCGGGAGTATGATGTAGTTATCGAGAAGGTGCTGCGGGGCAGCGGCCACGCGGGGCAGAATATGGTCATCCGGGTGACCGATGAGGCACTGCTGCAAAAAACCGGCGGTATCCTACAGGGCATGAGCGGCTCGCCGCTCATCCAGAATGGGATGCTGGTGGGCGCCGTGACCCATGTCTTTGTGGATGAACCGGACCGCGGCTACGCGATTTTTGCCGAAACAGTGCGAAACGCCGAGAAAAACCTCGACCAAACCACCCGCAATGCGGCATAGCATCTAATATTGGAAAATATTGGCGAAAACTTTATCAAAAAATATTGAAATATATGTTGAAATCTTTTACAATTTATGGTAACATCAACTCAACGGCCGGATTTCATAACATTTTAGGAGGAGTATTCACATGGAGAACCACAACTATATGCTGATCGCCGATGATGCGGGCGAATTCCGCGATACCTGCAAAGCTGCTTTGGAGGCAAAGGGCTTTGAAGTAGAGGTTTGCCGCAAGGATGGACGCGCTCTTTTGGATATGATCCGGGAGAAGAAGCCCACCGCTGTGCTGATGGAGGCCCTAATGAGCGGCCTGGATGGCCTGGGCGTGCTCATGGCCGTTTCCCGCGGGGAGTGCGGCGTCCAGCCCACCATCTTTACCATGACCGGTATGGATGCGCCCGGCATCACCAATCAGCTGATCCGGGCAGGCTCCGCCTATCACTTTGTCAAGCCGTTCGATCCCGATATCATTGCCGAGCGGGTAGAAATGATGTGCGCCCCGGCCGCCGGGGAAGAAGCGGTTGCCGCGGCCCGTCCCGCCGTGGAAGTGGTGGACCTGGAAACCATCGTCACCGAGATCATCATGGAGATCGGCATCCCGGCGCATATCAAGGGTTACCAGTATATCCGGGATGGCATCATTATGACCGTCCGGGAACCGGAGATCATCAACGGCGTTACCAAGGTGCTTTATCCGGCCATCGCCAAAAAGAACGGTACCACCGCCTCCCGTGTGGAGCGTGCCATCCGCCATGCCATCGAGGTGGCCTGGGACCGCGGGGATGTGGATGTCCTCAATTCCTATTTCGGCTATACCATCCACAATCTGCGCGGCAAGCCCACCAATAGCGAGTTCATCGCCATGATCGCGGATAAGATCCGCCTGCGTTATAAAGGCTCCAATTTTACCCTTGCCTGATCCACAAAGGCCAATGCCGGCCGCCCGTTCCCTGTTTATTGGAGAGCGGGCGGTTTTCCCATTTATACCCAAAATTATTACAAATACGAAAATTTGTTCGTTTTTTCATCCCAAAGTCTTGCCCATCCCGCCAAACCTGTGCTACAATTAACTTGGAATGTTGTTTCTATCCGCTACCTCGCGGCTGCCGCGGGCTGCCTTAGCTTTCCCACTTACCCCTTGCCCGATCTATCCCCACCACCCTGTGCAGCCCGCCCATTGCGGCGGAGCGCCCCCTGCGGGGGCTGCCGCGCCACCCCTGCGGGGCGGCGCGTACCGGGCTGCGCCCGGCGGCTCCGCCGCCGCCCTCCCGGCCATCCCCGCACTTTCCACTAACCACCCACCCGAAAGGAGCCCTGTCCCATGCTGCGAATGATCCTGGGCGAAGCCGGTACCGGCAAAACCACCGAGGTACTCCGCCAGATAAAAGAAGCCGCCGGCCGGCAGCAGCCTGTCCTGCTGCTGGTGCCGGAGCACGCCTCCTTTGAGATGGAGCGCCGGGTCAGTGCCCTCTTTACCGGGGAGGAGCAGCAGTACATCACCCTGCTCAGCTTCCCCCGCCTGGCGGAAAAGATCTTCCGGGAATGCGGCGGCCTGACGCAGCGCCCGCTGGATGAGGTCAGCCGGGCTTTGCTGATGCGGGAAGCCATCAGCGAGGTGCAGGAGCGGCTTACCCTCTACCGGCGGCAGGCAGGCTACACCGGCTTCATTTCCTCCATGCTGCAAACCGTCGCCGATTTTAAGCGCGCTGGCATTACCCCCGCCCGGCTGGAGGAAATCGCTGCCGAAACCGCCGGCACCGCCCTGGGGCAGAAGCTCACCGATCTCCAGCTCATCTACGAGGCCTTCCAGGCCCTGGTGGAGCTGCGCTTCCACGACCCCCTGGATGAGCTTTCTCTTGCGCTGGGCCGCGCGGTGGAAAAGAACTGGTTTGCCGGCCGCCGCGTCTGGGTGGATAGCTTCGATTACTTTTCGGTCAGCGAGCGCGCCCTGCTGGAGCAGATGCTCCTCTCGGCGGAAAGTCTTACCCTCTCCATGACCTGCCCCGCCCTGGATGCCAAGGAGGATATCTTCCTTTACCAGAAAAAATTTCTCCTGCGCATGCGCGCGTACGCGGGCGCGCACGCGTTAATGTGCGAGGAACCCCTCATTCTCGCCGAAGATAAACGCCACCAAAGCCCCGCCCTGGCCGGGCTGCAAAGGGCCTTTACCCGGCCGGAAACGGTGCCCCCCGCCGCCGGAGAGAGCCTTCGGCTCATCGAGGCGCCGACGGTGTACGAGGAAATGCGGTTTGCCGCCGCCGAGATTGCCCGGCTGGTGCGGGAGGAGGGCCTCCGCTACCGGGATTGCGTCATCCTCTGCCGGGACCTGGACCGCTACCGCAATGCCAAAACCGTGCTGGAGGAATACGATCTGCCCTACTTCTGCGGCGAAAAGCAGAACATCCTCTTCGCGCCGCTGCCGTTTTTCCTGCTCACCGCGCTGGAGGCTGCCTCCGGCAGCCTGAAAACCGCCGCCATCCTGCGGCTGGCCCGCTCTGCTGCCTCGGGGCTTTCTCCCCAGCAGGCCGGCGCCCTGGAAAATTACAGCTTCATCTGGAACATCTCCGGGGAGGACTGGCTGCGCCCCTTCACCGGCAATCCGGAGGGCATGTCCGATGCCGCCCCGGAGGACTACGCCGCCGCCCTGGCCCAGGTGGAAGCCGCCCGCCGCCGGGTCATCGAGCCGCTGGCGGCCCTGCGGCAAAGTCTGAAAAATGCCGCAGGCCCCGACTTTGCGGCGGCGGTGTACCGCTATGCGGAAGCCGCCGGCGCCCTGAAAAACCTGACCCAAAACAGCCCTCTGCCGCAGCGGGAAGCGGTGGACCGCCAGTGGAACAGCCTGGTGGATGTGCTGGACCTCATGACCGACTTTTACCCGGAAAGGGCACTGAACGCCCGGGAGTGGAGCGAGCTGTTCCGGCTGGCCCTTTCCCGCATCGATCTGGGCGAGGTGCCCAATACCGTGGATCATGTCATCCTGGCGGAAAGCGACCGGGTGCGGCTGCAAAGCCCCCGGGCCGTCTTTGTCCTTGGCGTCAATGAGGGCATTTTCCCGGCCAATGGGGCCACGGCAGGGCTTTTTTCCACCCGGGAGCGGGAGGAGCTGAATGCCCGCGGCGCGGAGCTGCCGGTGCTGGGCACCGAAAGCACTCTGCGGGAGCAGTTTGTGCTGTATTCCGCTCTTTCGGCCGCGGCGGAGCGGCTGACCATCACCTATGCCCGGCAGAATATCGCCGGGGATGCCCAGCTGGCCCCGGCGGGCTATCTGCTGCGGGTGCTGCGGCCCCTGCGGGTCAGCCCCATCAGGACCGAAGCCTTCCCGGCGGAATTCTGGGTGGTGAATGAGGCCACCGCCAAAAGCCGCTACGCGGCGGCTCTGGGCCGGGACGCCGCGGAGGAGGCCCTGCTGGCCGCCCTGCTGGAGCGGCTGGGAGAGGGGGACTATCCGGCTGCGATGAGACGGGTGGCCATGGACGCCCCGGCCGGGGATATCACCCCGGAAAACGCCCGGCAGCTGCTGGGCCGGGAGCTGAAGCTGGCCCCCACCGCCATCGACCGGTACTACCAGTGCCCTTACCAGTTTTTCTGTGATAAAATGCTGCGGCTGCGCCCCCGGCAAAGGGTGGAGTTTTCCCCCTTCGAGTCGGGCTCGGCCATCCACTATGTTTTCCAGCAGATGGTAAACCAGTACGGCAGCCGGGGCCTGTGCGAGCTGACCGACGAGGAGATGGATGGGGAGATCCGCCGCTTCCTCCGGGAGTACATCGACCGGATGGTGCCCGACCCCACCACCGTCACCGCCCGGTTCCGTTACCAGTTTGACCGCCTGCGGCTGATGCTGGGGGTCATTGTGCGGCACCTGGCCGATGAATTTTCCCAAAGCGAATTTACCGCCGCCGCTACCGAGGTTTCGGTGGGCGAGGGGGGAAAGGTGGCCTCCCCGCGGCTGAGCGCCGAGGACGGCACCCCCATTTCCCTGCGCGGCTCCATCGACCGGGTGGACCTTTACCACGGCCCGGAGGGAGACTACCTGCGGGTCATCGATTACAAATCCGGTACCAAGGAATTCAAGTTTGAGGAAGTGCCCTACGGCCTCAATATGCAGATGCTCATCTACCTGTACGCCGCCTGCGGCGATGAGAACCACCGCTTTGGCAGCCCGCAGCCGGCGGGGGTGCTGTACCTGCCCAGCCGCCTGGAGGCGCTGGAGGTCACCATGGATACCACCAGCGAAAGCCTGGCGGCCGAGGTGAATGAATCCCTGCGGATGAAGGGAATGCTGCTGGAGGATGAGGACATCCTGCGGGCCATGGAGCAGCAGCTGGCCGGGGTGTATATCCCCGCCAAGATAAAGCAGAACGGCGAGTTTTACCGGGGCTCCCGGGTTTACAGCCGGGAGGTCTTTGCCAAGCTGCGGGAGACCGTTTACGGCAACATAGAGCAAATGGGCACCGACCTGCTGGCCGGTAAGGTGGCCCCCTGCCCGGCACGGGGCGGCAGCAGCGAGCCCTGCAACTACTGCCCCTATGCGGGGCTGTGCAATAATACCGAGCCGGAGGCTCCCCACCGGGAGCTGGGCGGAAAGGAGGAGACCGAATGAGCGCGCGCGAATGGACCCCGGCCCAAAAACAGGCCATCACCACCCGGGGCGGAGATCTTCTGATCTCGGCGGCGGCGGGCAGCGGCAAGACCGCTGTGCTGACCGAACGGGTGCTGACCCTCATCACCGACCCGGAGCGCCCGGTGGATATCGACCGGCTGCTTATTGTGACCTTCTCCAATGCCGCGGCGGAGGAAATGCGGCAGAGAATCGCGGCCCGGCTGTACGAGCGAATGGAGCAGGAGCCGGAAAACGCCGTGCTGCGGCGGCAGAGCCTCCTGCTGGGCAACGCCGAGATCTGCACCATCCATGCCTTTTGCTACCGGCTCATCCGGGAGAATTTCCAGGCACTGGGGCTGCCCGGCGATATGGCCCTGGGCCGGGATGGGGAGGACGAGCTTTTGCAGGCGGCGGTGCTGGAGCAGCTGCTGGATGAGGAGTACGAAAAGGCCGAGCCGGCCTTCATGCGGCTCATCGAGCTGTTTTCCGGCAGCCGGAATGACCGCAGGGTCATGGCCTCGCTGCTGCTTCTATATCGCTTTCTGCGCAATCATCCCTTCTACCGGGACTGGGCCGGGGAGTACATCACCGCCGATACCGAAACGCCGCTGGATGAGACCATCTGGAGCGGGCTGCTGCGGCAGCGGGCCGCGGAGACCCTGCAATATGCCGACGACCTGCTGCGGGACTGCATGGATCTGCTGGGGCAGAGCAACGACGAGATGCTGTGGGAAGTGGTGACGCCGGTGATCATGCAGGACCGGGAGATGCTGGCCCGGCTGATGACCGCGGTGACGCAGGAGGAATGGGACATTGCCATGACCCGGATGCTGGAGGCGAGCTTTCCGCAGTTCCCGCGGAAAAAGTGGACCGACGCCGAGACCAAGGATACGGTGCTGCGGCTGCGCCGCCGGGCCGCCGAGGCCGTGACGGAGCTCAAGACGAAGGTCTTCCTGATGGGGGAGACGCAGTACCGGGAGGACCAGCAGAAACTGGCCCCGCTGATGGAGCGGCTGTGCGCGCTGATTCTGGAATTCGACAGCCGGTACGCCGCCGCCAAGCTGGAACGGCGAAAGCTGGACTTTGGCGACCTGGAGCACGACGCCCTGGCCCTGCTGGCGCGGCCGGACGGCACCCCGACCGCCCTTGCCGCGGAGCTGGGCAGCCGGTATGCCGAGATTATGCTGGATGAGTACCAGGATACCAACGCCCTGCAGGAGAGGATCTTTGCCGCGCTGACGGCGGGGGGCTGCCACCGCTTCATGGTGGGGGATGTCAAACAGAGCATTTACGGCTTCCGGGAGGCCTGCCCGGAGAACTTCCTGGAGAAGCGGGAAAGCTATGCCCCGGCGGAGACGGGGACCTTCCCGGCAAAGATCGCCCTAAATGCCAACTTCCGCACCCGGCGGGAGATCACCGGCTTTACCAACCGGCTGTTCAGCCGCATTATGACCCAAAGAACGGCGGGAATGGACTACCTGCCGGAGGATGAGCTGGTTTCCTCCCTGCCGTATGACTATACCATCGGGCGGCCGGTGACGGCGCTGGTCATCAACCCGCCTGTGGGGACCCCGGTGGCCGACTGCCGCAAAATGGAGGCCGAGCAGGCGGCGGAGGAGATCGGGATACTGCTGAAGGCGGGCTTTACCGTGGAGGAAAACAGGGGCCGACGGCCGGTTCGGCCGGGGGATATCTGCATCTTGATGCGGAGCGCCAAAAACCGGGAGCAGTACTACATAGACGCCCTGCGGGAAAGGGGCATCGGCGCCCGGAGCGCCAAAAACGAAAACCTGCTGGAGGTAAGAGAGGTAAAAACGGTGGTGAGCTACCTGGCCGTGCTGGCCAACCCCATGCTGGACCTGGAGCTGGCCGAGGTGCTGGCAAGCCCGATGTATGGCTTTACCGGGGACGACCTGGCGGCCCTGAGAGCGGCCGGCCGGCGGGAGCGACTGTACCAGAACCTGCTGAGCAAAACAGCGGAGAGCGGCAAATTCGCGGCATTCCTGCGGGACTACGACCTGCTGCGGGCCAAAATGCAGGAGCTGCCCGCCGCTGAGCTGATCCGGGAGATATGCGAGGTGACCGGCTACCGGGAAAAGTGCCGGGTGCTGCCGGAGGGCGAGACCGCGGTGGCCAACCTGCGGCTGCTGCAGGCCCATGCGGCCGAGCACGAAAAGGACGGCCGTGGCGAGAGTGACTTTGCGGAATACCTGCGGCGGCTGGCCCAGCGGGGCTGTGTGCTGCCCAGCGCGGCGGCGGCCGGCGGCGACGCTGTGACCGTGACGACCATTCACCGCAGCAAGGGACTGGAATACCCGGTGGTGTTCCTGGCCGGGTGCAATGAGCGATTCCGCAGGGCGGAGGAGAGCAGCGACATCGCTATGGACCGGGAGCTGGGCTTTGCCTGCAAGCTACGGGATAACTACACCATGCTGCAGCATAAGACCCTGCCGCTGGCGGCCATGCAGCTGCAGAACCGCAAGACCCGGCTGCAGGAGGAGATGCGCATCCTGTATGTGGGGCTGACGAGAGCAAGGGAAAAGCTGTACCTGATGGCTACGGGGACCAAGATCACCGAAGGGCTGGAGGAGCTGGGGATGATAGCCGCGGAAAGCGGGGAATACCGGGCCGCCGCTGCGGGGAGCAGCTGGGACTGGCTGCGGGGCACCGTGATGCAGGAGCAGGGCCTGGAGCTGAGGATCATACGGCCGGAGGAGCTGCCGCCGCCGGAGAGTGAAGAACTGGAACAGGCGCAGGAGGCCATCCCCGTGGAGGGGGAGGCCCTGCAGCGGCTGGAGGAGAAGCTGAGGTTCAGCTACCCCTACCCGGCCGATACCGTGACCCCCAGAAGGATGGCGGTGAGTGAGCTGGCCGAACGGGCCGCAAGGGAGCATTATCTGCTGAAGCGCAGGCCCAAGTGCCTGACCCGGCAGGAGGCGACCGCGGCCGAGCGGGGCAATGCCGCCCACCGGGCGATGCAATTTGCCGACCTGGCGGCACTGAAAAAGGACCCGAAGGCCGAGATAGAACGGCTGGTGGCCGAGGGCTACCTGTACCGGGAGGACGGCGGGCTGATCGACACCAGGGTGCTGGAAAAGCTGATGAGCTCCCCCCTGGGCGAGCGGATGAGAAAAGCCGACCGGGTGGAGCGGGAAATGCGGTTTTTGCAGGAATTCACCCCGGAGGAGCTGGCGGCCATAGACCCGGCGCTGCGGGTGCCGGGGACGACGCTCATCATGGGGGCGGTGGATGCCGTGCTGGTAGAAGGGGACCATGCCGTGCTGCTGGACTATAAGACCGACCGGGTGGCGGCTCCGCAGGAGCTGACCGGGCGGTATGCCCTGCAGCTGAAGCTGTACGCGGCCATGGTGCGGCGGCAGTTTGGTCTGCCGGTGACCGAGGCGGTGCTGTATTCGTTCTGCCTGGGGCAGGCGGTGAAAGTGGAGCTGTGAGGCCCTTTCTGTGGAGAAAAGGCGGAGAAAGAATTTTGGCCAAGTTGGCGGTCGCCTGGCGGCGAAAGCCTCCCTTGTGCAAAGGGAGGTGGCACGGCGCAGCCGTGACGGAGGGATTGTCGGTAGATACTATAACTTAGTTTTATCTCTCTTTTCCTACGGAGCCAGTTTGTAGTCGCCTGGCGGCGGGGCGGGGCCTTTTGCAAGGCTTAGTGAGCATGCCTACCCGGCGGGGGGCTACTTTTCTGTGAGGAAAAGTAGGCAAAAGAACTTTATTTAGGGCGAGATTGCAGTCGCCTAACGGCGGGGCGGAGTCACCCTCCGGTGACTTAGCGACGCCGACAGGCGAGATGATACTTTGGCATGATTTGTGCCATCAATCCCTCCGGTTCGCTCCGCTCACCACCTCCCTTTACACAAGGGAGGCTATGGTGCGGTGCCCTCCCCTTACACAGGGAAGCCTGCGGGGCGGGGCGGTGCCGGCAGGCAGAAAAAACGAGGGAAATAGTGAAAATTCCCCCTTGACAGGGAGAGGGGGATTTGGTATGATAGTCAAGTAAAGAAAGCAGAACGAGATCGTTCTCACCTGCCGCACAGTGGTTGTAGGCACGGTCAATAGAGGCAAGGCCTGCAAATGCGGGAGACTTGCGTTCTTTTGGCATGGACGATCAAAGTGATGAGTCCGTGCTTTTTATTTACAGGAAAACCCGAGAGCTACAACCCATTTCAGTCAGGAGGTGCTTTGCAATCGCAAACAAGGAACTGCAGATCAATGAAGAGATCCGCGACAAGGAAGTAAGAGTAATCGGTGCTGAAGGCGAGCAGCTGGGGATCATGTCCTCCCGCGATGCCTACAACATGGCGCAGGAAAAGAACCTGGATCTCGTAAAGATAGCGCCGCAGGCCCAGCCGCCGGTATGCCGCATTATGGATTACGGCAAATACCGCTTTGAGCAGGCCAAGCGCGAAAAGGAATCCCGGAAGAACCAGAAGACCATAGAGGTGAAGGAGACCCGGCTTTCCCTGAACATTGATACCCACGATTTTGATACCAAGGTGAACCAGACCAAGAAGTTCCTTTCTTCCGGCAACCGCGTCAAGGTGTCCATCCGCTTCCGCGGCCGTGAGATGGCGCATTCCCAGCTGGGGTACGGTATCATGCAGCGCTTTGCAGAGGCCTGTGCCGATGTAGGCAATGTGGAAAAGCCCGCCAAGCTGGAGGGCCGCAGTATGATCATGTTTATGAACGCGAAGCCTGCCCCCACCAATAAGCAGCAATAACAAATTTAGGAGGAAAATAAAATGCCCAAGCTGAAAACTCACACCGGTGCAAAAAAGCGCTTTAAGCTGACCAAAAACGGTAAGGTCAAGAGAGCCAAAGCCTACAAGTCTCATATCCTGAACAAGAAATCCACCAAGCGCAAGAGAAACCTGCGCAAGGGCACCTATGCCGATAAGACCAATGTCGGCGCACTGAAGCTGCTGATGCCCAACACCTGATCCCTTAACAACAACATTTACAGATGATATGATACGGAGGTAAAAAGATATGGCTCGTATTAAAAGAGCGATGATGACCCGCAAGAGAAGAAAAAAGACCCTGAAGATGGCGAAGGGCTATTTTGGCGCGAAGAGCAAGCGCTTTAAGATGGCAAAACAGGCCGTAATGAAATCCGGCAACTATGCCTACATTGGCCGTAAGCAGAAGAAGCGCGATTTCCGCCGCCTGTGGATCACCCGTATTTCTGCCGCCTGCAAGCTGAACGGCATGAACTATTCCCAGTTTATGAACGGCCTGAAGAAGGCTGGCATCAACCTGAACCGCAAGATGCTCTCCGAGCTGGCAATCAACGATGCTGCCGCCTTTACCGCCCTGACCGAGAAGGCCAAGGCTGCCCTGTAAAAAGCATAACGCTCCGCCCGATTTTGGTAAGACAGGATCGGGCGGGCCTTTTTTGTCATAAAATGAAGTCATCAAAAATTTGCTTGCATTTGGGGCTGACTTAGGGTATAAAGAAAAAAGAGCATCTCCAAAAGGAGGAAAAGGATGGAACGGCTGACCTCGCGCGAGAACGCGCTGATAAAGGAATACCGAAAACTGTGCGGCAGCCGGAAGCGGCGGGAGGAGACCGGGTGCTTTGTGCTGGAGGGCGCCCGGCTGGTGCTGGATGCGGCTGAGAGCGGCATCCCGCTGCGGACGCTGCTGGTAAGCGATGACGGCGCCCGCTACCCGGAGGCCGAAAAGCTGGCGGGAATGGCGCGGCGGTGCTTTTCCATCCCCAATGAGCTGGCGGCGTATATCTCCGAGACCGAGCACCCGCAGGGCATTTTTGCGGTGGGGGAGATGCCGAAGGCCGAGCCGCTGACGATGCGGGCGGGCAGCTATCTGCTGCTGGACGAGCTGCAGGATCCCGGCAACCTGGGGACCATTCTGCGGACAGCGGAAGCGATGGGCATCACCGCGGTGGTGCTTTCCGCCCACTGTCCCGATCTTTTTTCGCCGAAGGTGATCCGCAGTACGATGGGCAGCGGATGGCGGCAGAAAACCGTGCGGGTGGATGACCTGGCCGGGAGCATTGCCGCATGGCAAAAGCAGGGCCTGCGCTGCTATGCGGCTACCCTAAGCCCCGAAGCACTGCCGCTGCAAAGGCTGCCGGCGGGGGAATGCCGGGGGATCGTCATCGGCAATGAGGGCAACGGTGTGAGCCGGGAAGTGATAGATGCCTGTAATGGCGAGGTATATATCCCGATGAGGGGGGCGGCGGAATCGCTGAACGCGGCGGCCGCGGCAGCCCTGTGTATGTGGGAGCTGAGCGGCCGGGGGTACCTGCCCGGATAAGCAGGAGGCAGGCGGCGCGGCGGAATGGGCGAGGAGTGCCCGCAGCGAAGCGGAGGGTCGCTCCGAGACAAAATGGAGCCGTGCCGCCGGAATAGGCGACTTGGAACGAAGGATAAAAAGAAAGGAGGGGGAGCGAGATGGCGATTTCGGACTGGATGCGGTTCCAGTTGGCGTATGGCTTTGGAACGGTGCGGGCCGCCAAGGCCCTGGAAAAGTGGCACTCGCCTACCCTTTTATTCCACACCGAGGACTGGCGGCTGCGGCAGCATGGCATGGGCGAGGAGGAACTGCGCCGGGTGCGGGAGGCCAAGGACGCCGACCTGGGGAAGGTCCTGGGCTTTTGTGAGAGGAACGGGGTAAAGATACTGACCCCGGATGACGACCTGTACCCGCAGCGGCTGCGGAACATATACAGCCCGCCGGCGGTGCTGTATGTGGCCGGCAGCTGGATGGATCTGAATGATATCTTAACAATAGCGGTGGTGGGCACCCGCCGCTGCACCGAATACGGCAGCCGGGTGGCGAGGGAGATCTCCGCGGACTTGGCGGCCAGGGGTGTGGTGACGGTAAGCGGCCTGGCGATGGGGATCGATTCCTGCTGCCATGACGCCACAGTGGAGGCCGGCGGCCGTACCATAGCGGTGCAGGGCTGCGGCATTGATGTGACCTACCCGGCGGCCAACCGGGAGCTGAAAAAGAAGATACTGCGAAGCGGCGGCGCGGTGATAACGGAATTCCCGCCCGGCGCTGAGCCGAATTCCTATCATTTTCCCATCCGCAACCGCATTATAGCGGGGCTGTGCCACGGTACGCTGGTGGTGGAGGGAGAACGCCGCAGTGGGTCGCTGATCACGGCGGGGTTTGCCCTAACCGAGGGCCGGGATGTTTTTGCGGTGCCCGGCAATGTGGATAGCCCCATGAGCGCCGCGCCCAACTGGCTGATCCGGGAGGGGGCCATCATGGTGCGGGAAGCAGGGGATATTCTGGAGGAATACGATCTGCGGGACTATGATGCTGCGGGGCCGGGAGAGGAAGCGGAGGCTGAGCAGCTTACCTTGTGCGAAAAGCAGCCCAGCAAGGCTAAGAAGAAGGAAAAGCCCGCCCCGGCCAAGGCCTATCCCCTGCGGAGCGACGACGGGATGCTGGAGACGCTGAACGGCAGCCAGCGCACGGTGCTGGAGGTCCTGAGCAGCGAGCCGATGACCGCCGACGAGGTGGTGGCGGCAACCGGACTTTCGGTACCGGAGACACTTTCGGTCTTGACGCAGCTTGAGATCTTTGGTATCATCAGAATCCATGCGGGACATCGCTTCAGCCGGTGAACCGCCGAGAGAAAACGAAATTTTAAGAATATACGGGTGATAAGATTTGTCCAAATTAGTGATCGTGGAATCCCCGGCCAAGGCGCATACTATCCAGAAGTACCTTGGCCCCGACTATGAAGTGATGGCTTCGATGGGCCATGTGCGCGACCTGCCGGCTTCCCGGCTGAGCGTGGATGTGAAGAATGACTTTGCCCCAAACTATGAGAATATCAAGGGCAAGGGCGAGCTGATAAAAAAGCTGCGCGCCGAAGCCAAAAAGAGCGACTATGTGTACCTGGCGACCGACCCCGATCGTGAGGGAGAGGCCATCAGCTGGCACCTGGCGCAGCTCCTGAAGCTGGATGAAACGGAGCCGAACCGGGTGACCTTCAATGAGATCACCAAGTCCGGCATTAAATACGGCATGGAGCACCCCCGGTGCATCGACCAGCAGCTGGTGGATGCCCAGCAGGCCCGCCGGGTGCTGGACCGCATCGTGGGCTACGAGATCAGCCCTTTCCTGTGGAAGAAGATCCGCAAGGGACTTTCCGCCGGACGGGTGCAATCGGTGGCGGTGCGGCTGGTGGTGGACCGGGAGGATGAGATCCGGGCCTTTAAGCCGGAGGAGTACTGGACCCTGGAGGCCCTGCTGCAGAAGCAGGGCGTAAAAGCCAAGCCCTTTTTGGCCAAATACTACGGCACCGGCGGCAAAAAGTGTGAGATCACCACTGAGGAGCAGGCCAATGCCCTAAAGGCCGCCGCCGAAAAAGAGCCGTTTATCATAAAGAGTATAAAGATGGGCACGCGGCAGAAGAACCCCGCGCCGCCCTTTATCACCTCCACTTTGCAGCAGGATGCCTCCCGGCGGTTTGGCTTCCAGGCCAAGCGTACCATGAAGGTGGCGCAGGAGCTGTACGAGGGCATCAACCTGCCGGACCTGGGTGCGGTGGGCTTGATCACCTATATGAGAACCGATTCGCTGCGCATCTCCGATGAGGCGCTTTCTGCGGCGCATGATTACATTCAGCGGACCTATGGGGAGAACTATGCCCTGGCAAAGCCCCGTACCTTCCGTTCCAAATCCAACGCGCAGGATGGCCACGAGGCCATCCGCCCGACCATGATAGACCTGGCGCCCGCCAAGATCAAGGAGAGCCTTTCCAGCGACCAGTATAAGCTGTATAAGCTGGTGTGGGAGCGCTTTATTGCCAGCCAGATGGCGGCCTGTGTGCAGGATACCGTTTCCACCGATATTACCGCCGGGGAGCATCTCTTTAAGGCCTCCGGGTTTTCGGTACGGTTTGACGGCTATACCCGCCTGTATACCGAGGCGGTGGATAACGAGGAGGAGCAGGAGACCAATCTGCCCCGGCTGGAGGAGGGCGAGCACCTAACCCTGAAGGAGCTGAAGCCCAATCAGCACTTTACCCAGCCGCCCCCCCGGTATACCGAAGCGACGCTGATCCGGGAGCTGGAGGAAAACGGCATAGGCCGCCCCAGCACCTACGCGCCCACCCTTTCCACCATACTGCAGCGCGGCTATGTGGAGCGAGAGGGCAAGGCCCTAAAGCCCACCATAGTGGGAGAGACGGTGACCCGGCTGATGAAGGAGCAGTTCGGCAAGATAGTGGATGTGAAATTCACCGCCGAGATGGAGCAGGAGCTGGATGAGGTAGAGGCCGGCAAGACCGAATGGGTGGGTATGATGCACCACTTCTATGATGACTTTACCGATATGCTGCAGAGTGCCGAAAAGAATATGGAAGGCACCAAGATGAAGATCCCCGATGAGGAGACCGACATAGTGTGCGAGCTGTGCGGCCGCAAGATGGTGGTGCGCCACGGCAAATACGGCAAGTTCCTGGCCTGCCCGGGCTTCCCGGAGTGCAAGAATACCAAGACCCTGCAGCAGGAGACCCCCGGCAGCTGCCCCCGCTGCGGCAAAAAGGTGCTGGCCAAAAAATCCAAGACGGGACGCACCTACTACGGCTGCGAGGATAATCCCAAGTGCGGCTTTATGACCTGGGATATCCCGCTGGTGGAAAAGTGTCCCCAGTGCGGCAGCAGCCTGTTTAAGACCACCGGCCGGGTGAAGATGATCCACTGCCTGAAAGAGGGCTGTGGCTACGAGAAGAGTGCGAAATAATGAGTAAAGTTTCTGTAATAGGGGCCGGACTGGCCGGGTGCGAAGCCGCCTGGGCACTGGCCAGACGCGGCATAGATGTGATGCTGTACGAAATGAAGCCGGTGAAGTATTCCCCGGCACACCACTACGAGGGGTTTGCGGAGCTGGTGTGCTCCAATTCGCTGAAGGCGATGCGGCTGAATTCCGCAGCGGGACTGCTGAAGGCCGAAATGAAGGCGATGGATTCGCTGGTGGTGCGCTGCGCCGAGCAGACCGCAGTGAGCGCCGGCGGGGCCCTGGCGGTGGACCGGGAGGCCTTTAGCGACGCGATGACCAAAGCCATACGGGAGCTGCCTAATGTAACGGTGGTGACTGGCGAGGTGACTGAGCTCCCGGCGGGGAATGTCATCGTGGCCAGCGGGCCGCTGACCAGCGAGGCGCTTTCCGAAACGATCGGGCGGCTGTGCGGGGAAAAGTACCTGAGTTTTTATGATGCCTCCGCACCCATTGTCACAAAGGAGTCCATCAATATGGACCGGGTGTATTTTGCCACCCGGTACGACCGGGGCGAGGCGGATTATATCAACTGCTCCTTCAACAAAGAGGAGTATGAGGCGTTCCATGAAGCGCTGGTGAATGCCAAAAGCGTGGAGCTGCATGAATTTGAGAAAGAGTACTTTAAGGTGTACGAGGGCTGTATGCCCATAGAGGTGCTGGCGAAGCGCGGCCTGGACACCATGCGGTATGGGCCGCTGCGCCCGGTGGGGCTGCGCGACCCCCGCACCGGACACCGTCCGTGGGCCAATATCCAGCTGCGGCGGGAAAACGCCGCCGGCACCATGTATAATATCGTGGGGTTCCAGACCAACCTGCTGTTCCCGGAGCAAAAGCGGGTCTTTTCGATGATCCCGGGGCTGGAAAATGCGGAATTTGTGCGGTACGGCGTGATGCACCGCAATACCTTCCTGGATTCGCCCCGGCTGCTGGATGGCTTTTTCCGGCTGAAGAAAGAGCCGAGGATCAGCTTTGCCGGGCAGATGACCGGTGTGGAGGGGTATATCGAATCCGCGGCGAGCGGGATACTGGCGGCGCATGCCGTGGCGGACCGGCTGCGGGGCAGGGAGCCGCTGCTGCCCCCGCCCGAAACGATGATGGGCGCTCTGTGCCGGTATATCAGTGATGAGAGCGTGGAGGATTTCCAGCCGATGGGCAGCAATATGGGCATTCTGCCGCCGCTGCCGGAGCTGATAAAGGGCAAGCAGGAGCGCTACCAGGCCACGGCCGACCGGGCGATGGCTGCGATGGAATCTTACCGGAAAGCGAGGGAAGAACGATGAGAATTATAGTGGATGCCTATGGCGGGGATAACGCCCCGGAGGCGGTACTGCGGGGCTGCCGCATGGCGGCAGATCAATGGAAGTGTGAGATCATACTGACCGGCGACGGCGAAAAGCTGCGTGCAAGGGCGGCGGAGCTGGGTGTTTCCCTGGAGGGGATGACGATAGCGGAGGCCCCGGATGTCTTCCCGATGGAAGCGGAGCCGACCGCTATTATGAAGCAATACAAGGACAGCAGCATGGCGCGCGGACTCCAGATGCTGGCGGAGGGCGGGGGCGAAGCCTTTGTCTCGGCCGGCAGCACCGGCGCGCTGGTGGTGGGGGGGACCCTCATCGTTAAGCGCATCAAGGGCGTGAAGCGCCCGGCCATCGGCACCGTGGTGCCCTGCAAGGACGGCTGCTTTATGCTGCTGGATTCCGGCGCGAACCACGACTGCCGCCCCGAAATGCTGCGGCAGTTTGGGCTGATGGGCTCGGTATATATGAAGCGTATTCTGGGGGTGCCGAATCCCCGTGTGGGACTGGTGAATATCGGCGTGGAGGAGACCAAGGGCACCGAGCTGCAGGTGGAGGCCTACGGTCTGATGAAAGAGGCCGGGTACAACTTCATCGGCAATGTGGAAGCGCGCGAGGTGCCGCTGGGCGGCTGCGATGTGGCAGTGTGTGACGGCTTTACCGGGAATATCATCCTGAAGACCACCGAGGGCCTGGCCAAGCTCTTTATGAGCGAGATCAAGGGGATCTTTATGAAATCGCTGCCCAATAAGCTGGCGGCCGCCGTGGTGAAGAAGGATTTGGGCGCCTTTAAGCGGAAGTTTGATTCCGCCGAATACGGCGGGGCCCTGCTGCTGGGCACCAAGAAGCCGGTCATTAAGGCGCATGGCAGCAGCGATGCCAAGGCCTTCTACAATGCCATACGACAGGCCATCAGCTGCTGTGAGAATAATATCATCGGCGAGATGGAAAGCCAGCTGGCGGTCGAGACCGCTGAGGCGGAATAAATTATATCCAAGTAAAAGAGGGTGCAGTTATGTCCATGGAGGCTTTGCAGGAGAGGATCGGTTATCGTTTTCACGATAAAGCGCTTTTGGAGCGCGCGCTGATTCATTCCTCCTACGCCAATGAAAGCCGGCAGAAAATAGAGTGCAACGAGCGGATGGAGTTCCTGGGAGACGCGGTGCTTTCCATCATTGTGGCGGATCATATCTTCCATAAGTTCCACCTGGCGGAGGGCGACCTGACCAGAATTCGCGCGAGCCTGGTGTGCGAAAAGAGCCTGTTTGAATTTGCCCAGAAGATACAGCTGGGCCAGGAGCTGCTGCTGGGTCATGGCGAGGAGCAGACCGGCGGCCGGGAGCGGCCCTCGGTGGTGAGCGATGCCTTTGAGGCGCTGATCGCCGGCATTTACCTGGACGGCGGGCTGGAGGCGGCCCAGCGGTTTGTGCTGCCCTTTGTGGAGGAGGACCTGACCCATGAGGCGGCGCCTTTTGTGGATTACAAGACCCGCCTGCAGGAGATCATCCAGAAGAACCCGGAGGAACGGGTAGAGTATGTGCTGGTTTCCGCCGAAGGCCCCGATCACGATAAAAAGTTTGTGGTGGAAGTACACCTGAACAGCAATGTGATAGGCCGTGGTGCGAGCCGCAGCAAAAAGGGTGCCGAGCAGGCGGCAGCCCATGAGGCACTGACCCTGATGGGTGAGGAATGAAAACCAAAAATGAGCCGGTATTCCGTAAAAGGAGTACCGGCTTGTGATTTTTATTGGGGAGTTACAGCAGGGTGCCATTGGTGCGGATGGTGACGACCCGCAGGGGGATCGCCTTGCCGCTAGCAGCCAGAGCAGTGTGGGCGGCGTGCTCCAGCCCGCCGCAGCAGGGGACCTCCATGCGCAGCAGGGTGACGCTTTGGATGGAATTGGCCGCGAGAATGGCGGTGAGCTTTTCGGCGTAGTCGTAGGCATCCAGCTTGGGACAGCCGATGAGGGTGACGCGCCCCTGCATGAAGTCCCGGTGGAAATCAGCATAGGCGTAGGCGGTGCAATCGGCGGCGATGAGCAGATGCGCGCCGGCAAAGCAGGGCGCCCCGGGGGAGATCAGGCGGATCTGGCAGGGCCACTGGGCCAGCTGAGAGGGGATAGTGCCATCCCCAGCGGGAGCGGCCTGCTGCTGGAACAGCTTGGTGGCGGAACCGGGACAGCCATGGAAGGCGGCCTTCTTTTGGGCCATGTGCTGCTGCACGGCGGCTTCATCGTAGGCGGCGGCTTCCCGCTCCACAAAGGTGATGGCCCCGGTGGGACAGGCGGGCAGGCAGTCGCCCAGACCATCGCAGTAGTCATCGCGCAGCAGGCGGGCCTTGCCCTCCACCATGCCGATGGCGCCTTCGTGACAGGCGGCGGCGCAGATGCCGCAGCCGGTGCATTTTTCCTTATCTATCTGGATAATTCTACGGATCATAGAACGACCTCCTTGCGGTGATGGGACCATTATACCGCAAATAAGGCGAAGAGAAAAGATTTTCTTGTGAAAAGGGCAAAAAAGGAGTATAATATTACCCTATAATGAGTTAGTATGCAATTTACCCCAAAACGAGAGAAACCTGACAGGACAGGAGGAGATGCCATGAAGCTGAAAGCGGTGGAAATGCAGGGGTTCAAGTCCTTCCCCGACCGCACAAAGCTGACCTTCGATGACGGGATCACGGTCATTGTGGGGCCAAACGGCAGCGGCAAAAGCAATATCAGCGACGCCATCAAGTGGGTGTTTGGCGAGCAATCGGTGAAGAGCCTGCGCGGCGCCAAGATGGAGGATGTGATTTTCGGCGGGTCCATCAGCCGCAAGCCGACCGGTTTTGCATGGGTGAGCCTGTTTATTGATAATACCGACCGCAGCATTGATATCGACAGCGATGAGGTGGTCATCACCCGGCGGCTGTACCGCAGCGGAGAAAGCGAATACCGCATCAATAATAACCCGGTGCGCCTGCGGGATATCAACGAGATGTTTATGGATACAGGCCTTGGACGGGATGGCTATTCGGTCATCGAGCAGGGGAAAATCGCGGAGATCGTGAGCGCGAAAAGCACCCAGCGGCGGGAAATTTTCGAGGAAGCCGCTGGAATCTCCCGGTTCCGCTACCGCAAGACCGAAGCGGAGCGCAAGCTGCAGCAGGCCGAGGATAACCTGGTGCGCCTGCGGGATATCATGCAGGAGCTGGAGGACCGGGTAGGCCCCCTGAAGGCCCAGAGCGAAAAGGCCAAGCAGTATGTGGTGCTGGCCGGGGAAAAGAAGTCGCTGGAGATCAGCCTGTGGCTGGAGCAGCTGACCAAACTGGGCCGGCAGTTGGCGGAGCTGGAGGACAAGACTCTGCTGGCTGCTAATGACCGCACCACCGCCCAAAGGCGGCTGGATGAGATCGAGCGGGAGCTGGAGGAGATCCAGCACAAAACACAGGACGCGAACCTGTATATTGAGCATAAGCGCGAGCGCATCAAGGAGTTTGAGGACGCGATCTCCAACGCTAAGGTGGAGGCGGCGGTCAAGCAGAATACCATTGATCATAATAACGATACCATCGCCGAGCTGGAAAAGGAGCTGGAGCGCAGCGAGCTTTCCGCCGGGGAGCTGGAGGAAAAGCTGACTGCCCTGCGGGGGGATTACCAAAACCGCCTGGACGAGGCCCAAAAGACCCGCGAAGCCCTGGAGGGGGGCCAAAAGGCGCTGGAGGCTCAGCGGCAGGAGGAGCACCGCCTGGCGGCGGAGCAGAGCGCGCTGGCGCTGCAAAAGGAGGAGCTGCAGGGGCAGATCCACCGGGCGGAGCTTTCGGCCGAGACGGCCGGAACGCTGGCCGAGGAAACGGTGACCCGCCTGGAAGCGCTGCGCGGACAGGCCAAGGACAAGGATGAAAATCTGAGCCGCCTGCGGGAAGAACTGGCCGGACATAAGGCCTTTGCCGAAGAGCTGCAGGAGCGGCTGCAAAGCCTGCAGAACAGCAAGAACGGCTACCTGTATAAGCTGAAAAGCCGCAGTGATAAGCAGGCCGAGGCGGAGAGCCGCCAGCGCAACAGCGAAAAGCTGGCCGGTGAGAAGCTGCAGCGCGCGCAGGTGCTTTCCGACCTGGAAAAGAACTACGAGAGCTTTAATAACAGCGTTAAGTTTGTGATGAAGCAGGCCGGCGCGGGTGCCCTGCGGGGCATCGTGGGTCCGGTATCCAGCCTGATCAAGACCGAAAACCGCTATTCCACCGCGGTGGAGATCGCGCTGGGCGCGGCGATCCAGAATATCGTGGCGCAGGATGAGGGCGCGGCCAAGCGAGCCATTGCCCTGCTGAAGGAGCGGGGCGCCGGACGGGCGACTTTCCTGCCGCTGACCAATCTCAAAGCGAACCCTGTAAGGGAAAACGACCTAACTGCCCGGGGCGGCTATGTGGGCCTGGCCAGCGAGCTGGTGCAGTGCGATGACCGCTACCGTGTGGTGATGGATTCCCTGCTGGGGCGCACCATCGTGGCGGAGGACATTGATGCCGCGACTGCCATTGCCAAGGCGTACAGCTACCGCTACCGGGTGGTGACGCTGGATGGCCAGGTGGTGAATGCCGGTGGTTCGCTGACCGGTGGTTCCGTCAATAAGAATGCGTCCATTCTTTCCCGCCGGGGAGAGATAGACGCCCTGACCGCAGAGGCGAAGAAATACGCAAAGCAGGCGGAGGAGCTGGAGGCCCAGCTGACCGAGCTGCGCCGGGAGACCGATACCATTCAGGCGACGGTGGACGGCATAGAGGCCGAGGAAAAGACCGCGCGGGAGGATCTCATTTCCGCCCAGACGCTGGTGGACCGCCTGGCCGCCAATGTGGAGGAGGCCGAGCGCCTAAACGAGCAGGCGCTGCGGGAATACGATGACCTGACCGCCCGTATGGAGCAGCTGCGCCAGCAGAAGATCTCCGGCGGCGAGCTGGTGAAGAAACTGACCGAAGAGGTGGAGCGGCTGACCAGGCTTTCGGCCGAGGGTATGGCTGCCCACGAAATGTTGACTGCGGCCATCACCGAAGCTGCCGAAAAGGTGACTGCCCTGCAGATGGAGGACATCGCCCGGCAGAAGGACTGCGAAGCCGTTCAGATGGCCATTGAGCAGATGGAGGGCCAGCAAAGCGGCAGTGAGGCCGCCCTGGCCGCCTTGCGGGAACGACAGGAGCAGCTGAAAAAGGATAATGAGGCCATCCGGGAGGAGATTGAGCAGATCACCGCTGGGGCGCAAAGCGGCAGCAGCGAGATCGAGGAGCTGCGCCGGGATATCAAGGACGCCGATGCACAGCGTGACCAGCTGGAAATGCGCCGCAATATCCTCTCCAAGGAAAACAGCGATGCCATCTCCCGCCGGGAGGCGGCCGCCAGCGAGCTGCTGCGCCTGCAGGAAAAGAGCGAAGGTATGCAGGAGCAGCAGAACAGCATCAGCGCCAAGATGTGGGAGGAATATGAGCTGACCCGCAGCGAAGCGGCCGAACAGGCCATCCCGCTGGAGGATGTGGGGGCGGCGCAGAAGCGCCTTTCCGAGCTGCGCGGCAAGATTCGGGCGTTGGGTGCCGTGAATGTGGCAGCCATTGAGGAATACGAGGAAGTGAGCGGCCGGTACCGCTTTATGAAGGAGCAGATAGACGACGCCGAAAATGCCAAGAAGGAGCTGACACGGCTCATCACCGAGCTTTCGGCCCAGATGAGCGCGATCTTTACCGAGCGTTTTGCGGGCATCAACCGCTACTTTGGCGAGATCTTCCGGGAGCTCTTTGGCGGCGGACATGCCGAGCTGCGCCTGACCGATGCCACCGATCCCCTAGAAACGGGCATCGAGATTATCGTGCAGCCGCCCGGCAAGATCATTAAGAATCTTTCCGCCCTTTCCGGCGGCGAGCAGGCCTTTGTGGCCATCTGCATCTACTTTGCCATCCTGCGGGTCAATCCCGCGCCGTTCGTTCTCATCGATGAGATAGAGGCGGCACTGGACGATGTGAATGTCGGCAAGTTTGCCGCCTACCTGCACCGCATGACCGATCATACCCAGTTTATTTCCATCACCCACCGCCGCGGCACCATGGAACAGGGCGATGTGCTGTACGGCGTCACCATGGAGGAGGAGGGCATCAGTAAGCTGCTGCGGCTGGATGTGGCCGAGATGGAAAAGAAATTTGGCAAGAGCCTGAACTAAGGAGAACCAATGGGATTTTTTGATATTTTCCGCAAAAGCGTAAAAAAGACCAAGCAGAGCCTGAGCCTGGAGCTGGATAGTTTCTCCGGGAAGATCACCTTTGATACCCTGGAGGAGCTGGAGGAGATCCTCATCCTGGCCGATGTGGGTGTGACCACAGCGGGCAAGATCTGCTCCCGGCTGGGCGAGCGCATCAAGCGCCGGAACATTGATTCCACCGAGCTGCGGGAGAATCTCTGCGAGATCGTGACCGAGCTGATGGAGCCGGATGAGCCGCTGGTGACGGAGACCAAGCCCAGCGTGGTGCTGGTGGTCGGCGTCAACGGGGTGGGCAAGACCACCTCCATCGGCAAGCTGGCCTATTGGCTGCAGGGCCAGGGCAAAAAGGTGCTGCTGGGCGCGGCGGATACCTTCCGGGCGGCGGCCGGTGAGCAGCTGGGCGTCTGGGCGGAGCGGGTAGGCTGCCAGATGATAAAGCACGCCGAGGGCGCCGACCCCGCCGCGGTGGTGTATGATAGCATCACCGCCGCCAAGGCCAGAAATGTGGATGTGCTCATCTGTGATACGGCGGGCCGCCTGCACACCAAGAAAAACCTGATGGAGGAGCTGGCCAAAATAGACCGTGTGCTGGAGCGGGAAGCCCCCGGCTGCAGTCGTGAAACACTGCTGGTGCTGGATGCCACCACCGGGCAGAATGGGCTGAACCAGGCGCGGGAATTTGCCGCGGCCTGCGGCGTCACCGGCATTATTCTGACTAAACTGGACGGCACCGCCAAGGGCGGTGTGGCCATCGCTATCCGGGATCAGCTGGGGCTGCCCATCAAGTTTGTGGGCACCGGCGAGAGCATCGGGGATCTGACCCCCTTCTGCGCCGCCGAGTTCGCCCGTGCGCTGCTACTGGATGAGGAAGAAGCATGAAGCTGATACTGGCCACCAAAAATAAACACAAGGTGGAGGAATTCCAGCGCATCCTGGCCCCGTTGGGCTGGCAGGTCATCCCGCAGGACGCAATTTGTCCGGACCTTGAAATTGAGGAAACCGGCACGACCTTTGCTGAGAATGCTTATCTTAAGGCGATGGGCATTTACCGGGCCACCGGCCTGCCCACCGTGGCGGATGATTCCGGCCTGTGTGTGGATGCCCTGAACGGTGCGCCGGGGGTGTATTCCGCCCGCTACGCCGGGGAAGGGCACGATTCCGCCGCCAATAACGCCAAGCTGCTGCGGGAGATGGAAAATATCCCAGATGAAAGGCGCACGGCACGGTTTGTCTGTTCCATTTGCGCAGTGTTTGGGGATGATGACATTGTGCAGTGCGAGGGCGCCTGCGAAGGGACCATTGCCCGCCGGCTGCACGGACAGAACGGCTTTGGGTATGACCCGCTGTTCATGGTGGGGGAGCGCAGCTTTGCAGAGCTGGACGGCCCCGCCAAGGATGCCATCAGCCACCGGGGACGGGCGCTGGCGGCACTGTATGAGAAACTGAAAGACAGAAAAGAAGGAGAATGATATGATGGATTCCAAAACGAGAGCCAAGCTGCGCTCCTATGCCAATACGGTAGAGGCAATTCTGCAGGTGGGCAAAAACGGCATGGGCGAGGCGCTGCAAAAGCAGGTGGATGACGCCCTGACTGCCCGGGAGCTTATCAAGCTGACGGTGCTGGAGACCGCCCCGGAGACCCCCAGGGAGATGGCGGCGACCCTGGCGGAGGCCACCGGCGCCGAGGTGGTGCAGGTGGTGGGCCGCAAGGTGACCCTGTACCGCAAAAATCCAGAAAAGACCATCATTGACCTGCGGTAACGGAGGGGAGAAAAGTGGCAAGAATCGGTTTTTACGGCGGTACCTTCAATCCCATCCACCTGGGCCATGTAGGGGTATGCCGTCAGGCGGTAAAGCAGCTGCGGCTGGATTGCCTGCATGTTATTCCCGCCTTTATTCCGCCGCATAAGGCTTCGCCTGATCTGGCCGCAGGGGAGGACCGGCTGGCAATGTGCCGGCTGGCCCTGCAGGGGCTGCCGAATATCCTGGCGGATGACTATGAGCTGACCCGCGGCGGCGTCAGCTATACCATCGAGACCATGCGGCATATGCGGGAATGCTACTCCGAGGACGATTTTTACCTCATCATGGGTACAGATAACTACCTGACCTTTACCGCATGGCGGGAATGGCAGGCGCTGGGCAGAATGTGCACGCTGGCGGTGGCCAGCCGGGAAGAGGACGATAAGGAAGCCCTCTATCAGCAGGCCCGCCTGCTGGCGCGGGAAGGGGTGCTCAGCATCTTCTTGGATAATCCCGTGCGGGTGGTGTCCTCCACCGAAATAAGGCAGATGCTGCGCGCCGGGGAGCCCTGCGGGGATCTTTCGCCTGCGGTGGCGGAATACATTGCCGCCCACGGCCTGTATAAGGGGGAGGACCAATGACCCGGCAAGAAATGAGGGAAGCCATCCGCCCGCTGATGAGCGAGGAACGCTACCGCCATTCCCTTGGGGTGGAAAAGGAAGCAGAACGCCTGGCCCGCCGCTGGGGAGAAGACCCCGAAAAGGCGGCGATAGCGGGGATACTGCATGACTGCTGTAAGGAAATGCCCCTCCCAGAAGCATTGCAAATCATGAGGCGAAGTGCTATAATGACCGAAATCGATTTCCGGGAGCAGCCGCAGCTCATTCACGGCTTCGCGGCAGCGGAAATTCTGGGGCGCTACGGTGTTCGTGATAAAGATATCGAAAACGCGGTGCGCTACCACACCACTGGCCGGGCCGGTATGAGCCGCCTGGAAAAGATCGTGTACCTGGCGGACCTGACCGAGGAGGGGCGGCACTACCCTGATGTAGCCGAGATGCGCCGCTGGGCCGATCGCTCCCTGGATGGGGCGATGCTGTACGCGCTGTGCTATACCATCGGCAAGCTGTGCCGCCGGAAAAGCCCCCTCTGCCGGGAAAGCTGGCAGGCCTACAATGAATATGTAAAACTCTGCAAGGAGGAAAAAGAATGAATTCCAAAGAACTTGCTCTTTCTATCGCCAAATTTCTGGATAGCAAAAAGGCGACCGACCTGGAGGTCATCCAGATCGGCGAGCTGACCACCATCGGGGATTACTTTGTGGTGGCCACTGCCAGCAATACCACACTGGTCAAATCGCTGTGCGAGGACCTGGATGAATACCTGGGTCGCCAGGGCATCGAGCCCAAGCGTATCGAGGGCCGCAGCTCCGCCCAGTGGATCCTGATGGATTACCGCGATGTCATCGTGCACATTTTCTATGCCGAGACCCGCAATTTTTACAGCATCGACCGTGTATGGGCCGATGCCCCCCGCCTGCCGCTGGAGCTGGAAGGCGAGAAAAAATAAATTTGATCAAGCGCCCTAAGCGCCGAATGAGGTTGGGAGGACAGACCGTTGAAACACGAATTTAAGGAAATTGAACCGAAGTGGCAAAAAAAGTGGGAAGAAGCCCATGTATTCCATGCCGAAAATGACTACACCAAGCCCAAATACTATGCGCTGGTGGAGTTCCCGTATCCTTCCGGTCAGGGACTGCATGTCGGCCATCCGCGTTCCTACACCGCGCTGGATATCGTAGCCAGAAAGCGCCGGATGCAGGGCTATAATGTGCTGTACCCCATGGGCTGGGATGCCTTTGGCCTGCCCACCGAAAATTTCGCCATCAAAAACCACATCCACCCGGAGATCGTCACCGCGCAGAATTTGGCACACTTTAAGGCCCAGCTCAAGAGCCTCGGCCTCTCCTTCGATTGGGACCGGGAGATCAATACCACCGATCCCGGCTACTACAAGTGGACCCAGTGGATCTTCCTCCAGCTTTTCAAAAAAGGCCTGGCCTACAAAAAGGAGATGTCCGTCAACTGGTGCACCAGCTGCAAGTGCGTGCTGGCCAATGAGGAGGTGGTCAACGGCGTGTGCGAGCGCTGCGGCAGCGAGGTCATCCACAAGGTAAAGAGCCAGTGGATGCTGAAGATTACCGCCTACGCCCAGCGCCTCATTGATGACCTCTCCGATGTCAACTATCTGGAGCGTGTTAAGACCTCCCAGATCAACTGGATCGGCCGCTCCACCGGCGCCGAGGTTGAATTTGATACCACCGGCGGCGATAAGCTGCTCATCTATACCACCCGTCCCGATACCCTCTTTGGCGCTACCTACATGGTTATGTCGCCGGAACACCCTTACATCGAAAAGTGGGCGGACCGCATCACCAATATGGATGCTGTCCGGGAGTATCAGGAGGTCTCCGCCCGCAAGTCCGATTTTGAGCGCACCGAAATGGCCAAAGATAAGACCGGCGTGCGGCTGGAGGGCGTGGCGGCTATCAATCCCGTCAATGGCAAAGAGATCCCCATCTTTATTTCCGATTATGTTCTGATGAGCTACGGCACCGGCGCCATCATGGCGGTACCCGGCCACGATACCCGTGACTGGGAGTTCGCCAAAAAGTTCGGTCTGCCTATCATCGAGGTGGTAAAGGGCGGCGATGTGGAAAAGGAAGCCTTTACCGATTGCGCTACCGGCATTATGGTCAATTCCGGTTTCCTGGATGGCCTGACCGTGGAGGAAGCCAAAAAGACCATTATCAAGTGGCTGGAGGAGCAGAAGAAGGGCGAGACCAAAGTCAACTACAAGCTGCGCGACTGGGTATTCTCCCGTCAGCGCTATTGGGGTGAGCCTATCCCGCTGGTGAACTGTCCCAAGTGCGGCTGGGTGGCCATCCCTGAAAGTGAGCTGCCCCTGCGCCTGCCGGAGGTGGAAAGCTATGAGCCCACCGATAACGGTGAATCCCCGCTGGCCAAGCTGACCGACTGGGTAAAGACAACCTGCCCCTGCTGCGGCGGTCCCGCCGAGCGGGAGACCGATACCATGCCCCAGTGGGCCGGTTCCTCGTGGTACTTCCTGCGCTACTGTGACCCGCACAATGTGAATGCGCTGGCCGCCAAGGAAGCGCTGGACTACTGGATGCCGGTAGACTGGTACAACGGTGGCATGGAGCACACCACGCTGCACCTCTTGTACTCCCGCTTCTGGCACAAGTTCCTGTATGATATCGGTGTTGTTTCCTGTAAGGAGCCCTATGCCAAACGCACCAGCCACGGCATGATCCTGGGCGAAAACGGCGAAAAGATGAGCAAATCCCGCGGCAATGTGGTAAATCCAGACGATGTGGTGGCCCAGTACGGCGCTGATACCTTGAGAATGTACGAGATGTTCATCGGCGACTTTGAAAAGACCGCCCCTTGGAACACCTCCTCCATCAAGGGCAGCAAGCGCTTCCTGGAGCGTGTGGCCGCCCTCACCGATATGATGACCCCCGAGGAAGGCTATTCCCCCGAGCTGGAGGGCAGCTTCCACAAGATGATCAAAAAGGTCAGCGAGGATATCGAGGGCCTCAAGTGCAATACCGCCATCGCCGCCATGATGAGCGTGCTGAATGAAATTTACGATAAGGGCAGCGTCACCCGCGGCGAGCTGATGACCTTCATCACCCTGCTCAATCCCTTCGCCCCCCACCTCACCGAGGAGATCAACGAAGTGCTGGGCAACAGGGAAATGCTGGCGCGGGCCAAGTGGCCGGAGTACGACCCCGCCAAATGCGTGGATGCCGCCGTGGAGATCGCGGTGCAGGTCAGCGGCAAGATCAAGGCCCGCCTCATGATCCCCACCGACAGCATCGAGGAAGCGGTAAAGGCGCTGGTAATGGCCGATGCCAATGTACAGGCTGCTTTGGCTGGCAAGACCGTCATCAAGGAAATATATGTGAAGGGTAAGCTCTACAATATCGTGGCAAAATAATAAATTGAAGGGCCTTGTTCAATAAAAATCTCTTGACATAGTAAAATGCCTTATTGTATAATCTATGTGTTATCCTGTTATTAGGATATAACTCCAGCCGTAGGGCGTAGGGAGGGAATAGTAAATGGCAGAGATCAGAGTAAAAGATAACGAGTCGCTGGATAGTGCTCTCAGACGGTTTAAGCGTTCCTGCGCTAGATCTGGCGTTCTGGCGGAAGTCCGCAAGCGTGAGCATTATGAGAAACCTTCCGTTAAGCGCAAGAAAAAGTCCGAGGCTGCTCGTAAGCGCAAGTACAAGTAATCTTGATCTTTATTGCAACCGGAATAAAGGCAGATGGGTTTATCCTCGTCTGCCTTTTCCATTTGCACAAATCGGGGAAAGAGCGGGAAATGGGGCTTTCTTTTCCCCACTCAAGTTGCTATAATAGAGCCGAACCAACCGAAAGGAGCGTGAGCCCTTGCCGCTTTTGACCCCGCAATACGATTTCCACCGCATCGAGGAGATCCCAACGGATTTTTTTATCCGGCATGGCATCCGTGCCCTGCTCTTGGATGTGGATAACACCCTGACCGGTGATAACAGCCAGGAAATAAAGCCGGAGGTGATGGACTGGCTGGAGCGCCAGCGGGCGGCCGGGCTGCGCCTTTTTGTCATTTCTAATAATCACGAGCTGCGGGTCGCGCCCTTTGCCAATCGCCTGGGGCTGGGCTACATTGCCGATGCCGCCAAGCCCAAAAAGAAGGTGGCCCTGGCCAAGATGAAGGAGTTTGGTGTCAGCCCGCGGCAGACCGCCCTCATCGGGGATCAGCTCTTTACCGATATCTTGTGCGGCAACCTGTGCGGCTGCGTCACCATTCTGGTGGAGCCCTACGCCGAAGAGGGCTACGGCCTGTACCGCATCAAGCGTCCGCTGGAAAAACCGCTGCTGCGCCTTTACCACCGCCGCAAAAGGAGGAATGCCGAATGATAAGAATAGGGCCTGCCGGGAACAGCGAAAGCTTTACCGCCATGGGCTATAAATCCACCCCGCAGATCCCGGAATACCTGGAAAAGATGGGCCTGAATGCCTACGAATACCAGTGCGGCCGCGGGGTGCGTATCAATCGTGAAGGCGTACTGAAGCTGAAGGCCGGCTGCGAGGCGCGGGATATCCAGCTTTCGCTGCACGCGCCGTATTATATCTCCCTTTCCAGCGTGGAGGAAGAAAAGCGTCAGAACAGCATCAAGTACATTCTGGAATCCGCCGAAGCCGCCGACCTGATGGGCGCCCGCCGCATCGTGGTCCACTCCGGCTCCTGTGCCAAGATCAGTCGGGAGGAAGCACTTTCCCTTGCAAAGGACACCATGAAGCGCGCGCTGGCGGCCCTGGATGAAGCCCATCTGGGGCACATCATCGTCTGCCCGGAGGTTATGGGTAAGTTTAACCAGCTGGGCACGCTGGAGGAGGTCATGGAGCTGTGCAAGCTGGATGACCGCCTGCTGCCCTGCATCGATTTCGGCCACCTCAATGCCCGCACGCTGGGCAGCATCCGCGGGGCGGAGGACTACGAGCACATTTTGCTGACCATGAAAAATGAGATAGGGGAGCAGCGCATGAAGTGCTTCCATTCCCATTTTTCTCAGATAGAGTACACCGAAAACGGCGGGGAAAAACGCCACCTCACCTTTGCCGATACCACCTACGGCCCCTACTTTGCGCCGTTGGCAGAGGTGCTGGTCAAGTACGACAGCCAGCCCACCATCATCTGTGAATCGGCTGGAACCCAGGCGGAGGACGCCGCCACCATGAGAGATCTTTATAACCAAGCCGCAGAAAGGAAGAATCAAGCATGAACCGCATTGAAAAACTGATGAAAGCCCTGCCGGAGGGGGCCGATGCCGCCCTCATCACCTCCGATGTGAACCGCCGCTACTTTACCGGACTGGGCTCCACCGCCGGCACACTGTTGGCGTTCCGGGATGCTGCCTACTTCATCATTGATTTCCGCTATATCGAGGTTGCCAAGGCCACCGTCACCGGGGCCGAGGTTATCCTGCAGGATAAGCTGTACGACCAGCTGGGCGAGCTGTTGAAGAAGCACGGCGCCAGAACCGTCGCCATCGAAACCGACTACATCACCGTTGGCAGCCTGGAACAGTACCGTTCCCGTCTGCCGCAGGTGGAGTTCCTCACCGCCGCCGCCCTCAATGATAAGATCCTGGAGATGCGCTCCCTCAAGGACGAGGAGGAGATCGCCGCCATCCGCAAGGCGCAAAGCATCACCGATGCCGCCTTCCTGGAGATCCTCGATTTCATCAAGCCCGGCAAGACCGAAAAAGAGGTTGCCGCCTACCTGGAATACTGCATGCGCCGTCTGGGCGCGGATGGCCTTGCCTTTGAGACCATTGCCGCCGGCGGTCCCAATTCCGCCAAGCCCCACGCCGTCCCCGGCGACCGTCCCCTGCGGCAGGGCGACTTCTTCACTATGGATTACGGCGCCTACTGGGGCGGCTACTGCTCCGATATGACCCGTACCGTTGCCGTCGGCGAGCCGACCGAGGAGATGCGCCGCGTGTATGATACCGTCCTGGCCGCCCAGCTCCTCGGCATCGAAAAGGCCGTCGTGGGCGCTTCCTGCCGCGCCGTGGATGCCGCCGCCCGTGAGCTCATCTACAATGCCGGCTATGAGGGCTGCTTCGGCCACAGCCTGGGCCATTCCGTCGGCATCGAGATCCACGAAATGCCCGGCTTTTCTCCCTCCATCGCCCCGGAGACCACCGCCAAGGAGGGCATGGTCATCACCGTGGAACCCGGCATCTACCTGGAGGGCCGCTTCGGCGTCCGCATCGAGGATATGGTTTGGCTTGCCCCGGATGGCACAAAAGATTTGACAAACAGCCCCAAAGAGCTCATTATCCTGTGAAAAACCCTTGCATTTATGCACCGGTATATGTTAAAATCAGATAGTTAAATCCGTACATTATATCCTGGAGGTTTTTGTATTATGGTAAGTGCAGGCGATTTTCGCAATGGTGTGACCTTTGATATGGATGGCAATGTCTATCAGATCATCGAGTTCCAGCATGTTAAACCCGGCAAGGGCGCCGCTTTTGTCCGCACCAAGATCCGCAATGTGATCACCGGTGCTGTCACCGAGCGTACCTTCAACCCCTCTGATAAGTACCCGACCGCCTATATCGAGAGAAAGGATATGGAATATCTGTATTCCGATGGTGACCTGTACTATTTCATGGATCAGGAGACCTACGAGAATATCCCGATCAACAAGAGCATTCTCAGCGATAACTTCAAGTTCGTCAAGGAGAACACCGTTTGCAAGATCCTTTCCTACAAGGGCAGCGTGTTCGGCGTAGAGCCTCCCTTCTTCATGGAGCTGGAGGTCACCAAGACCGATCCCGGCTTTGCCGGCAATACCGCCACCAATACCCTCAAGCCCGCCACCCTGGAAACCGGCGCCGAGATCAAGGTACCCCTGTTCATCAATGAGGGCGATATGATCCGTGTGGATACCAGAACCGGCGAGTACATGGAAAGAGCGTAAATCTCATTTTACGCCGGTTGTCATTATCTACACCCATACCATAAGGGAGGTTACAAAAATGACTGTTATTGAAAAAGTTGCTTATCTGCGCGGCCTGGCCGATGGCCTCAAGCTGACCGATACCACTGCCGAAGGCAAAGTTCTGCTCAATGTCATCGAGGTGCTGGATGACCTGGCGCTCTCCGTTACCGATCTGGAGGATGCGGTAGAGGAGCTGGGCGAAGTCGTCGATGCCATCGATGATGATCTGCAGGATGTGGAAGACGCCCTGTATGAGGAAGACGATGAGGATGAGGACTACGACTTTGATGAGGACGATGATTATGGTCTGGATGACTATGATGAGTTCGATGATGAGGACGAGCCCCTGTACGAAGTAAAATGTCCCACCTGCGGCGATACCATCTGCGTGGATGAAAGCATGCTGTGCGAAGGGGAGATCGACTGCCCCAACTGCGGCGAAAAGCTGGAGTTCGATCTGGATGACCTGGACTGCGAAGGCGACTGCGAAGGCTGCACCGGCTGCGATCTGGATTGATCTTCCAAGATAAGCCATACATCAACTGGTGAAGTATGAGGCATTTGTACTTCACCAGTTTTTTGTCAGACGCCGTTACCGCTTTCAGCATTAGTTATAACTAAAATGATATTTTTTTATTAAAATTCGGCGGTAAAATAGCGGCTTTTTGGTTGAAATTACACCCAAAAGCAACTAAAATAAATGATGTACCACTATGGGAGAAGCAAATGGCAGCACAGAACCGTAACCGCAAAGTAAAAAGATTGGCTTTGATGGGCCTTTTGTTCGCGCTGGCCATGGCACTCAGCTTCCTGGAGTCGCTGCTGCCCGCTTTGCCCATGCTGCCGCCGGGTATCCGGCTGGGCCTTTCCAATATCGTCACCATGTACGCCCTGTTTGTGCTGGGGCCGGTCAGCGGCTACACCATCGCGGTGCTCAAGTCCCTGTTTGTGCTGCTTACCCGCGGGGCGGTGGCCGCCGCCATGAGCGCGTCCGGCGGTATTGCCTCGGTCACGGTCATGCTGCTGCTCAGCCTGCTGCCGGGCATTCGCCGGCAGTATCTGCTGCTCAGCGTTTTCGGCGGCGCGGCGCACAATGTGGGCCAGCTCATCGCGGCCCGGTTCATCATCAGCAATCAATATGTTTGGTACTACTTGCCGGTTCTTTTAGCGGCGGGACTGCTCATGGGCGCCATCACCGGGATGGCCCTGCGGGTTGTCATGCCCTATCTGGACCGCTTAAGCCTAAAATAAACAATTAGGAGGGATACCTGTGGCTATGTTCCATTCGCTTCCCAGCATCCATGTGAAGCACCAGAAGAACACAGCCGAGTTGGAAAGCGTGATCATGCCGGTCCCGGCCGAGGTCACCATTTCCATGTCTCAGCACATCGGCGCCCCCTGCAAGCCTGTCGTAAAGGTTGGCGATACCGTCAAGGTCGGCCAGCTCATCGGCGATAGTGAAGCGGCGGTTTCGGCACCGATCCATTCCAGCGTATCGGGTAAGGTCAAGGCCATCGAGCAGATCTTCAATGCCCGCGGCGCCAAATCGGAAGCCATTGTCATCACCACCGATGGCGAGCAGACCATCGATGAGACCCTCACTCCGCCCGCCATCGGCGCGGAGCTGGAGGATGTTCTGGTGGCGGCGCGCGCCTGCGGTCTGATGGGACTGGGCGGCGCGGGCTTCCCCACCAGCGTCAAGCTGGCCGGCCTAAAGAGCGCAGCCATCGATACCCTTGTCATCAATGGCGCCGAGTGCGAACCCTACCTCACCTGCGATTACCGCATCATGCTGGAAAAGACCGACCTGCTGCTGGAGGGCGCGGAGCTCATTCTGCGCCATATGCCGGGCGGCCGCGCGGTCATCGGCATCGAAAATAACAAGCCCAAGGCCATTGAGAAGATCAAGGCCGACGCCGCGGCGAAGGGCAGCAAGCTGGAGGTGCTGGAGCTCAAATCCCGCTACCCCCAGGGCGCCGAAAAGGTCATCGTTTACGAGGCCACCGGCCGTGTCATCCCGGAGGGCAAGCTCCCCAGTGATGTCGGCGTGCTTGTCATGAATGTCGGTACTGTCATCAAGCTGGCGGAGTATGTCAAGACCGGCCTGCCGCTTACCAGCCGTATGGTCACGGTGGATGGCGGCGCGGTAGCCGAGCCGAAGAATGTCTGGGTCCCCATCGGCACCAAGCTGGAGGACATCATCAATTTCTGCGGCGGCTACAAGGGCGAACCGGCCGAGATCATCCTGGGCGGCCCCATGATGGGCACCTCCTGCCGGGATGACCAGACCCCCATCAGCAAGACCAATAACGGCCTGCTGGTCTTTAATGAAAAAGAAGCCAAAATGGCAGCCGAGACCGCCTGCATCCGCTGCGGCCGCTGCCTGCGGGCCTGTCCGCTCAGTCTCAGCCCCGCGGCGCTGGATCGCGCCTATCATGCCGAGGATGTGGAGGCCCTGAAGGCGCTCCATGTCAATCTGTGCATGGAATGCGGCTGCTGTGCCTATGTATGTCCTGCCAAGCGCCATCTGGTGGCCTATAACCAGCTGGGCAAGCAGCTCATCAGAAAGTAAGGAGGAGGGGAGTAGAATATGACTGATCGTAAACTGTTGGTTTCCGCCGGGCCTCATGTCCGCAGCAGCGCCTCCACCACCTCCGTCATGGGTGATGTCCTCATTGCCCTGCTGCCTGCCGTGGTGGCGTCGGTACTGGTTTTTGGCACCCGCGCCCTGCTGCTGGAGGTCGTTTGCGTGGCGGCTTCTATCCTGTTCGAGTATCTGTTCCGTAAGATCACTAAGCGCAGCAATACCATCTCCGATCTCAGCGCCGCTGTGACCGGTTTGCTGCTGGCCATGAACCTGCCCGCCAGCTTTCCCATCTGGATGGCAGTGGTCGGCTGCTTTGTGGCTATCGTGGTCGTCAAGCAGCTCTTTGGCGGCATCGGCTGCAATTTCGCCAATCCCGCCATCACCGGCCGTATCTTCCTGCTCATCGCCTTTGCCGGGCAGATGACCACCTGGCCGACCGCCAATTCCTACATTCCCGGCATCGATGCCGTTTCCGGCGCCACCCCCCTGGCCCTCATCAAGGAAGGCTCTCTGGATAGCCTCCCCGCCGTCAAGAACCTGCTCTTCGGTATCCGCGGCGGCTGCCTGGGCGAAACCTGCGCCATTGCCCTCATCATCGGCTTTGTTTATCTGGTGGTTCGCCGGGTCATCACCCCCACCATCCCGCTGGTGTATGTGGCTACCATCGCGCTCATGAGCGTCGTTCTGGGTTATGATCCCATCTATATGATCCTCACCGGCGGCGTGCTGCTGGGCGGCATCTTCATGCTCACCGATTACTCCACCTCTCCCGCCACCGAGTGGGGCAAGGTCGTATTCGCGCTGGGCGCGGGCATCATCACCATGCTCATCCGCAATTCCTCCGGCGGCTATCCGGAGGGCGTATCCTTCGCCATTCTGCTTATGAATATCATCTGCCCCCACCTCAATAAGATCGGGGCCAAAAAACCGTTTGGAGTGGGAGGTGCCGAAAAATGAAATGGGAAAAGCTGAAACCCATCGTCGTCCTCACCGCCATCTGCATCATCGTTTCCGCGGCGCTGGTGGGTACCTACGGCCTCACCAAGCCCGTCATTGACGCGGCTAAGGCCGCCGAGGCCAATGCGGCCCTTTCCGCCGTTCTGCCCGATGGCACCGACTTCGAGGAAGTCACCGTCTCCGCCGAAAATGTTCTCAATGCCTACAAGGCTGGCAACGGCGCAGGCTATGTATTCCAGGCCCAGGGCAAGGGCTTCGCGGGCATGATCACCGTCATGGTCGGTATCTCCTCCGATGGCACCATCACCGGTACCCAGGTCATGGAGCACGGCGAGACCCCCGGTATTGGCGACCGCATCGAAAAGGAAGCCCACTTCCAAGAGCAGTACCTCGGCAAGGATTATAACCTGGAGGGCGTCGAGTTCCTCTCCGGCGCCACCTTCTCCTCCAAGGGCTTCAATGCCGCCGTCGGCAATGCCTTTGTCGCTTACGGCGAGCTGGCGGGCATCGAGATCGAAGCTCCCACCGAAGAAAAGGTCTATCCCGATGCCGAGCTGATCACCGAAATGCTGGGCGAGGGCTACACCGAGCTGGAGACCGCACCCGAAGGCACCGACAGCGCCTATCAGTCCGAGCTGGGCTATGCGTTCAATGTTCATGCCTCCGGCTTCAGCGGAGAGCTGCATATCCTCGTTGCCATTGATAATAACGGCGCTATCATCGCCTCCAAGCTGTATCAGCACACCGAGACCCCCAATGAGTACGAGGGAATTGACGGTTCCAAGCTCGCCAAGAGCTCCTACAGCAAGAAGTGGATCGGCGTCACCGCCGAAACCCCCGATAGCGAGCTGCCCATGGTATCTAAGGCAACTTATACCTCCAATGGCTACAAGGAAGCTGTTAAGCTGGCCTTTGCTGCCTTTGAGACTGTGAAAGGAGCGTGAGGAACCAAATGAGTAATAAGCTGAAAACCTTCACCAATGGTATCATCAAGGAGAACCCCGTTCTGGTTCTGGTGCTGGGCACCTGCCCCACCATCGCTACCTCCACCTCGGTCCTCAATGCGCTGGGCATGGGTCTGGCGGCCACCTTTGTACTGCTGGGCTCCAATATCGTTATCTCCCTGCTGCGCAATATCATCCCCAATAAGGTCCGCATTCCCTGCTTCATCGTCGTCATCGCCGGCTTCGTTTCGGTGGTGCAGCTGCTGCTTCAGGCCTATGTGCAGAGCCTCTATCAGAGCCTCGGCATCTTCCTGCCGCTTATCGTGGTAAACTGCATCATCCTCGGCCGGGCCGAGATGTTTGCCAGCAAGAATAATGTCATTGATTCCGTCCTCGATGGTCTAGGCATGGGCCTGGGCTTCACCCTCGCTCTGTTCTGCATGGCCACCGTGCGTGAGATCCTCGGCAGCGGTACCTGGTGCGGCATCACCCTCACCGCCAATCTGTTCGATCCCATCGCGATCATGAAGCTCACCCCCGGCGGCTTCCTCGTCTATGGCGTGCTCATCGCCATCATGAATAAGTTCGCCAAGCATAAGCCCAAGAAGAAACTCGATTGCGCTGCCTGCGGCGCCTGCGCCGGTTGCGCCGGTGGCTGCCCCTCGGCAGAGAATAAGGAAGGAGGCTGTGAAGCATGAAAGAAATGATCGTCATTCTGCTTTCTGCTATTTTGACGCAGAACTTCGTCCTCTCCAAGACTCTGGGTATCTGCCCGTTCCTCGGCGTTTCCAAAAAGCTGGATTCCGCCGTCGGCATGAGCGTCGCCGTTACCTTTGTTATGGTACTGGCCACCGCCGCCACCTGGCCCATCCAGACCTATCTGCTGGATCAATACGAGCTGGGCTATATGCAGACCATCGTATTCATCCTGGTCATCGCCGCGCTGGTACAGCTGGTGGAAATGGCACTCAAGAAGTTCCTGCCTCCGCTGTATGAAGCCCTCGGCATCTATCTGCCCCTCATCACCACCAACTGCGCCGTGCTCGGTGTAGCGGTGCTCAATATCGATGAGAAGTACAATTTCGGCCAGTCCATGGTCAATGCGCTGGGCGCCGGTCTCGGTTTCCTGCTGGCAATGGTCCTCTTCGCAGGCGTTCGCGGCCGCATGGAGAACATGGATATCCCCGAATCGTTCCAGGGCCTGCCCATCACTCTGATCGCTGCCTCCATCGTATCTATGTCCTTCATGGGCTTCTCCGGTGTGGTAGATGGTCTGCTGAAGTAAGGAGGGGAGATAACTATGACTGGTATTATTATTGTCGGCGCTATCGGCTTGATCTGCGCCATCCTGCTGGTAGTGGCCTCCCATTTCCTCTCGGTCCCCATCGATACCCGTGTGGAGGACATCCGCGGCTTCCTGCCCGGCGCCAATTGCGGCGCCTGCGGCTATGCCGGCTGCGATGACTACGCCAAAGCCGTTGCCAATGGCAGCGCCAAGCCCAATCTCTGCATCCCCGGCGGCGCTTCCGTCTCCGCTCAGATCAGCGAATACCTGGGCGTCGCGGCGGAAAACACCGAGCCCGTCAAAGCCACCGTCCGCTGCAGCGGCACCTGCCAGAAGTGCGGCGAAGCCGAGGATTACCACGGCCCTGCCACCTGTGCGGCCTGCGCTGCCCTGCACCGCGGCAAAAAAGCCTGCGTCTACGGCTGCCTGGGCTATGGAGATTGCGTCAAGGTCTGCAAATTCGGCGCGCTCTCCATCGTGGATGGCGTTGCCCATGTGGATGAAAGCCTGTGTACCGGCTGCGGCGCCTGCGCCAAGGCCTGCCCGCACCTGCTCATCGGCATGGTCCCGGTCAAAAATCATGTCACCGTGCGCTGCTCCAGCCACGATAAGGGCGCTGTCGTCCGCAAGGTCTGCTCCGCCGGCTGCATCGGCTGCATGATGTGCACCAAGGTTTGCCCCACCGGCGCCATCACCGTCACCGATTTCCTCGCCTCCATCGATCCCGAAAAGTGCACCAATTGCGGCGCCTGCGCCGAAAAGTGCCCCGTCAAGGTCATCACGCTGGAATAAATTCCGCACTGTTCTAACCTGAAACCCTTCAAGCCGCTCCCGGAAACGGGGGCGGCTTTTGCATCTTTTTCTGCAGATTACTTCTCCGGCGATCTCCTTATTCCATAAAGGAATAAGTGCAATTCAAATTTGAATTGCATTATAATAACCAATTGTTTTATAGTTTAGATACAGATATCTGACAAAATGATCAGTGTGAGGTGTGATTAGTTTGGAAAAAAAGAAAAAAGCGTTATACACTAAAAAATCTATTTCGTATGGTCTTGTAAACGGTATTTCCTCTTTGAAGACAAACATGACCGGAACTTATCTGTCCTTCTTCCTTACCACATTTGTTGGGCTTACCAATGTTCAGTTGGGAACGATGAACACAGTTAAGGGCCTTATTGGCCTTTGGGGTTCCTTCGTTATCGGCGTCATCATGCAGAAAGTTCGTCTGCCCTGGGGACGCTATCGCTCATGGATTTACATCATGATGCCGTTAGCGGGAATTTTCCAGATTCTCACCTTTGTCAACTGGGGTAATCTTCCGGAAGGCATCAAGTTCCCGCTGGTATTTGTCATTTGTGTTTTGGATACCTTCCTTTATAACTTTGCGTTTGCGGCTTATACCGGTTTGATGATCCCCCTTGCCCCCGACCCGACGGAGCGTACCGGCCTTGCCGGCGCACGCAGCCAGATCAATTCCATCGGAAAAGTATTCTTCGGCTTTGTCGCCGTTGCAGCCATTGCCTTTATCGGCAAGCTCTTCAATAACGAAGCAGCTGGCTATACCGGCTTCATGGTGCTTATTGTAATTGCTCTTACGGCGTCCTTCTTCAATCTTGCCAAGATTGCAAAATCCGTGGATCCTTCCACCGGGAAATCCGATCCGGCAGCCAAGGACGGAACTGCTGTTGAAGCTGTAAAGGAAAGCAAAAAAGACGGCGTCTCCTTTTGGACGATGATCAAATCCGTCTGCAACAAGCAAACCATTGCATGGCTGATCGTTTCCTTCTCCCACGGCATTCCCTATGCTCTGGTAATGAGCCTTGTGGCATATTATTACGGGTTTGTTATCGGTGATAAGACCATGATGGCTACATACATGGCACTGTCCACCCTGATGCAGTTCGTCGGCTCCTTCATCGGTCCCATCATTGCCAAGCGTCTCGGCATCAAGGGCGGCATGTATTCCGGCCTTATTATCTATGCGGCTGCCCTCGGTTCGGCATATTTTATCGGCAAGAATCCTCTTATATTCACCATCCTTCTCTGCGTGGCAATGATCGGCCGTAATGTTTGCTACACCATCGAGCTGCCACTCTACACCAATGTTATTGACTATACCGCCATCGTTAACGGTAAGGATGTCCGTCCCTTTATGAGCTCCCTGTACACGGTGACCATCGGCATCGCAAAGACCATCGCCGGTGCGCTGCTCGGCTTCGGCCTTGCAACAGTCGGGTTTGATAAGGCTGCCGTGACAACGGAAGCAGTGCAGGGCATTCGTGTGCTTCTGTCTGCAGTTCCCTGTGCGTCTCTCGCAATCGGCATGATCGCCCTTTCCATGTTTAATGTCACCGAGGAAAAGCTGATCGCGCTGCGCAAGGAAAAGGGCCTTACTGTTGATTGATGACCGTTTACCTATCATAGGAATACAGCCCGGTTAAAAACGCGGAGCTCTCTGCCGGCGCATTTCCAAACGGAACGCTTCCATCCGGGAGAGAGCCCGCAACGAAAACAACTCTATAAGATAAGGAATTTGATACAATGAAAGAATATATCCACGAGCAGGCAAAAGAAATCGAGGTATTTGACCGCTGTGATGTATTGGTTGTCGGTGCCGGCCCCGCCGGTACGGCTGCGGCGGTTTCCGCGGCGCGCAATGGTGCTGGCAAGGTGGTTCTGCTGGAACGCTATGGCCACTTGGGCGGCATGGCTACCGGTGGGCAGGTGCTTTTTATCCCGCATCTCAGTGAGGGCAAACAGCAGATGATCGCGGGCATTCAGCAGGAGTGGCTGGACCGCCTGGAGAAGATGCCCAATGGTTTGATCGGCCCTGACCGCAAAGATATTGGCAGCACCGATCCGGCCCTGATCGACAAATGGAGAAAGTATTATGGCTTCGTATGCGATGGGTGGATCTGGTACGGCGCGTATGCCGATCCGGAAATGCTGAAGATCGCTATGGTCAATATGGTAGAGGATGCCGGCGTTACGGTATATTGCCATGCGTGGGGCAGCGAGGCGATCATGGAAGGCAACCGCGTGATCGGTGTGACCTTCCAGTCCAAGGAGGGCCGCAAGGCGATTCTGGCCAGCAAGGTGATCGACTGTACCGGTGATGGTGATATTTTTGCTTCTGCCGGCTGTGCTTACGAAAAAGAATACAGCGGCGACGATCGCAGCTACAATGTTTCTGTCGTATTTAGGCTGGGGAATGTTGATTCCGAGGAATTCCGCAACTGGAAGTACGATCCAAACAGCCACTACCGTGATAAGCTTGCCGAATACAAAAAGTTGTTTGGCTATCGGATCTCTCCCTTTGTTACCCCCATGAAGGATATTATGTGGATCAATAACTTTGTAGAGGGGAAGGACTGCTGCAGTGTTCAGGATCTTACCGATACCGAAATGCTCATTAGGCGCAGCCTGAACGAGGGGATTGAATGGATCCGTGCGAATGTTCCGGGTTTCAAAAATGCGTTCCTGCATGATACCGCCCCGCAGCTGGGCACCCGCGGCAGCCGCCGCCTGAACGGCACCTATCGCCTTACGATGGATGACATTGCCCAGACCATCGAGCATGAGGACACCATTGCCATTATCCCCGCGCACAGACGAATGAAGTACAAGTCGCCCATCGAGCTTCCTTATGGGGTCATGCTTCCTGCCGATGATGTGGAGAACCTGCTGACTGCCGGTCGCTGCTTCTCCTCGGCACACGATGCAAATGATCATGCCAATCTGATCCCCCACTGTGTTGCACTGGGCGAAGCGGCCGGCGCTGCCGCAGCTGTTGCTTTGCAGTCCAATACCACTTTCCGCAATGTTGATGTGAAGAAAGTCCAGCAGACGCTGAAGAAGCAGGGAGTATACCTGCCCCGGTAAACGGTGCTTGCAGCTATCATAAGCAGTGTGGCTGCGCTGTACGGTTGGAACCGGCTCCATATTATAAACCCCGTAGGCAATAGCCGACCACAAAAAAGCAGCAGAGTCGCACGGCGGGCATGAAAGGGATACCGTTAGCGATTCCTTGATTTCCGCCGCGCTTCTTTGCTGCCTTTACATTCGTAGGAAAGGCTTATATAATACTTTTTAAGCTCTGCGGTCTTACCATTCAGCCAGGTCGTTCCAATTTGTGGGAGATGGCTGCGACCATTATGGCTAAGGGCAGAGCGGTCTCTGCAGGGGAGAGGTTTCCGGACGGGTGCAGCACCAGCCTGGAAAGTTCGACCGCAGTTGACCGGGAAGGTTCGGACTGGAGAAGTCTTTGTCCGATGGGAATGGCGTAAGGTATGGCCGGAAAGGAATGGTTTATATGAAGTTGGAATACATCAAGGCGGTTTTGGCGCTCTCCAGGTACAAAAGCTTTGGCGAAGCGGCAGAGAATGAGTTTTCCACACAGTCCTCATTGTCAAAACAAATCATTTCTGTAGAAAAGGAGCTTGGAATAAAGCTTATCCATAGGGCGACTAAAAGAGACTCCGTCCGGTTGACGCACGAAGGGGAGATTTTTGTTAAACATGCGGCCAAAATGATAGATGAGTATAATGCTCTCTTAGATGAATTAAAGAAGGAAAAGGATTTTGGGCGCCAGGAGATTCATTTGGGCTTTTCGGTAAAAAGTCATATCTGCCCTGATTTTTTGGTCAAATTTCAGTGTAAGTACCCGCAATGCGCTATTAAGGTGTGGAACGCAGGATATTCCGAGGCGGTTGTAGCCATGCAGAACAAATCCCTTGATGTGGCGATTTTTCCGTATATGATGCTTGAAACCGACCCCATAGAGAGTATACCGTTTTATCATGATCCGGCGTTCAGCATCATTGAGCTCTCCAATCTGTGTAAAGTTGTAGTGGAAATGAGCGAAGAAAACCCGCTTTCCAAGCTGAAAGAGGTATCTATCGATCAGCTCAGGGATGAAATGTTCATTATGAACTCCAAGCTGACCAGCGATATCTCCGAGGCCTATACGGATAATTCCGACCCGTTGGTGCGGGCCTGTATTTCCAGGGGATTTTATCCCAAAGCAAGCGACAAGATCATGGTCATTGGCAATGATGTTAAAACGGCGCACATGCTTATCGCCAACAATTACGGTATGGCCCTCAGGATTGTACCGATAGACGAGGGATCGGTCCCAGGCTTGGCACGTGTCCCTTTGGAAAAGAATACGATCATTGTAAAAACGTTCCTAGTATTTCGCCGGGAGATCAACCCAAAGGTGTTGAACACCTTTTCCGACTATATGGTGCAGCAGTTTGATGGAAAGGTTCTGAAATGACCAGCAATTAGGCCGTCCCGGCGGGCACCGCTGAATTCAAAAGCTTCGCAAAAGGAGAAGTGAGAATGATATGAGTACTGTGACAAAAGGCAACGGCGCAGTATACGGTAAAACCTTGATCGGCATTGCGTTTATGTATTTTTTTGGATTGGTTTGCCCCACCTTTGGCGGGATGTCGGAGATGGGGATAAAGATTCTTGGCGTATTTATCGGCACCATTTTTATGACCTGCGTGGGTTGTGATTTGTTCTCCAGCTCGTTGTTTGCGCTTCTGGCTTTTGTTTTGCATGGTTATTACAAAGCAAGCGAGCTCCTCAGCGGATGGATCGGCTCCGGAGTGACCTTCCAGCTTATTTTTGCTGGTGCGCTTTGCGTGTATTTAAGACAGACTGGGGCAATGGATGTCTTTGCCAAAAAGCTCCTTTCGCTTAAAATCACCAGGGGAAGACCCGGCATGTTTATGTTTATGCTTATGCTGGCTGGCTTTTTGGTTTCTACGGTGGTCAATGGCGCAGCATTTTTTCTGTTGATATTTGGCCTTTTTGAGAGCATTGCAAAGGTGTGCGGCTATCAGAAGGACGACCAGTTTATGAAGTTCGGCCTGCTGTATATGTACACCTCCTCCTACGGCAAGTATCTGCTTCCGTTCCAGGGACTTATTTTGGTCGTCGTCGGTTTTTTCGATTCCATGCTGGAGCCATATGGCTGTCAATTCAACAGATGGACATACATGGCTATCCAGATCGTTACATGGATAAGCTTCTTCGCGGTGCTTGTCCTCTGTATGAAGTATGTTTTCAAGGTCGATATCAGCAGATTAAAGGATATAAAATCGGACCAAATAGAGCAGTTCAATAAAACTCCAGATAGCTTCAGCTTTGAGATGAAGGTGGGGATAGGCTCGTTTTTGTTCTGCATGGTCTATCTGTTCATTCTTTACCTGCTGCCAAAGAACTTCCCGGGGTATGCGTTCATCAAATCTCTGGATACCAGCTTGATTTGGGCTGTTCCTCTGGTCATATTTAATGTGATAAGGAGAAATGGCAAGCCGATTATGAATGCACCGGCTCTCCTGCGGGATGCTTCCATTTGGCCTATGGTGGCACTCATCGGCGCCATGACCATGCTGGGCAGGGCATGTACCGATGCTTCTCTTGGCATCAATAGCTGGCTTGTCTCGGTATTCGCTCCCATCTTCGGGGGACAAAGCGCCATTGCGCTGCTGCTTATCTGTGTGGTGTTTATCACAGTTGTTACACAGGTGGTAAACGGGAATGTCCTTACCATGGGAATGACACCGATTATTGTCCCCATTGTTTGTGGAATGATGGAACAGGGGATAAAGATTGACCCAACGGTAACCCTTACGGTCATCAGCACCTGCGCCTCGGTCGCGTTCCTTTTTCCGTCCGGTTCTGTGGCGGCGGCCTATATTCTCGGCAGGGAGGAGATCGACAAGAAATTCCTTTTTACAAAGGGCGTTGCAGTCCTTGCGGTCTATATGCTGGTGCAGTTTATGGTTGCTGTCCTGTTTAATGCCATTGTATAAGCTCTTCTGCGATGGCAAAAATCTGAGCATTTTTTGCTAAATTAAACTCTTCCATTTTGTGTGTTCCTCCAAAATTCTCCCAAATAGTTGACACACCCTGCCCAAAAGTAGTAACCTGTTTATACCAATCATATCCCCATGGGGATATTTTGTGTTTGCCCCGCAAACACAAACCCACCTGCGGGATAAATAAAAAGAAGAGAGGTTTATTTTAATGAAAAAGTTTTTAAGCCTGGCACTGGCGCTGCTCATGGCAGCCGTCCTGCTGCCCACCACCGCCCTGGCGGATGAAACCCTTGAGAGTATGGTATATTCTGCTTCTGAGAATGCCACGATCAATTTGGGTGATGGTTCTTTTACCATTCCTAGCAGTGTTGCTGACGGTCAAAGCGTTCCGAACAATCTCACTTTTGTTGGCAATGGCGCAGATAAGACCACCTGCGTTGTTTCCGGTATTACTTCTGGAGAGTCCACTGCAACCTATTTCTTTGATGGCGGCAAAAAGGTGACCTTTAAAAATGTCAAAATCGATTTTGGCCCGGTTTCAGATTTTGATGGTTTTATCCGTGCCGGCGATATGACATTTGAGAACTGCATCATTAAAGGCATGGGTGCAAACTGGGGTTCCGGAGATGTTGTATTCAATAACTGCACATTCCAGTATCCGGATACCTACAATGAGTGGACATACAATCTTTGGACATATAGTGGTAAATCCTTCTCATTCAATGGTTGTACTTTCGAGACTAAACTTGGCGGTGGAGATACGACTAATCCCGGTAAAGCTAAGTTTGTAAATGTATATAATCAGGCAGAGTCTACCACACAGGTCGAAATTACTGCAACCAATTGTACTTTTACAACAGAGGTTGTTAATGATTCTGTTCAGCCGAATAAGACCATTTTTAATATCGGAAACGGCTCTGCTTGGGATATCAGTATTAGCGGCGCTAATACAATGAATGCTAAAGCAGCGGTTTGCGAAAAAACTGGCACCAACCTTTATGGCACCATGGGTGACGGCGGTATTAACGATAACACAGGTATTAAGGTTAAAATAGAGAATACCAGTGTTTGGAAGAATGGCGATAAGGTCAACGACCCTCCCGCTCCTCCTACTCCTCCCACCGATAACAAGGTTATCATCATCACCCCCGCCGAGGACACCCCCAAGACCGATGACCAGAAGAACCCCGCCACCGGCGCCAATGATATGGTCGCCGCCGCGGCCGCTCTCATGGCTGTCGCTGCCCTTGGCATGTCCATCCTTTCCCGCAAAAAATAACGCGTGTCCCCCTCTTTCGGGAGCCCCTTCGGGGGCTCCTTTTTCCTGTTATTTTGCTGTAAATATAGCCCAGTATTTAGTTAAATTACACCCACATTTTTCCGCAATCGTAAATTTTTCGTGAAAAAAAGTGAAATATTAACCCTTCACATGCAAAGAAAGGCCGTTTTTGCCGTATTAGTGGGGGGAGCTTTTCGCCGCAAAAAATCTCTCCCGGCACTTTCTTCCGCCGCCCTTTTGTGGTACAATCTATTTTGGACTATTTTGGAGATTTGCGAAAAATTTTCGAGACGATAAAAGGAGACCACCATGCCCCAGCACGATAACCAAACCTACCAGCAGTTAAAGCGCGCCATCCTGCAGCGGCGCTTTTCCCACCTCAATCCCATGCAGCGGCAGGCCGTCTTGGCCGTGGAAGGCCCGGTTCTCATTTTGGCCGGGGCCGGCAGCGGAAAAACCACCGTCCTCATCCACCGCATCGCCTGCCTGCTCCAGTTCGGCCTCGCCTCTGTCCGGCAGGATGATATGCCCCCCCTCAGCGAGGAGGATTGGCGCATCCTGGAGCTGGCCGCCGCCGATGGCAGCTACATGGAGCGGGCCGGGCAGCTCATCGCCCACGATGTCCCCGCCCCCTGGAATATTCTGGCCATCACCTTCACCAATAAAGCCGCGGGCGAGCTACGCGCGCGCCTGGCGGGCATGCTGGGCACCCGTGGCGAGGATGTGCACGCCGCTACCTTTCACGCGGCCTGCTCCCGCATCCTCCGCAGCGAGATAGAAGTGCTGGGCTATGGCCGCAATTTCACCATCTACGATACCGATGATTCCGTCCGGGTCATCAAAGACGCCATGGCCGAGCTCCACATCAGCGATAAAAACTTCGCGCCCAAGGCCCTGCTGGGCAATATCAGCCGCGCCAAGGATAAAATGCTCACCCCGGAAGGGCTGCGCCAGTCGGCGGGGGATAACTTTGGCCTGCAGGTGACAGCCCGGGTTTACGGCCGCTACCAGCAGATGCTGAAAGACGCCAACGCCCTGGATTTTGATGACATCATCCTGCTGACGGTCAAGCTGTTCCAGCAGTTCCCGGAGGTGCTGCAAAAGTACCAGCGCCGCTACCGGTACATCATGGTGGATGAGTACCAGGATACCAACCACGCCCAGTATTTGCTGGTCAGCCTGCTGGCCGCCGCCCATGGCAATCTTTGTGTGGTGGGCGATGACGACCAGAGCATCTACAAGTTCCGGGGCGCCACCATCGAAAACATCCTCTCGTTTGAGCAGCAGTTCGGCCAAACCAAGGTCATCCGCCTGGAACAGAACTACCGCAGCACCGGCACTATCCTGGATGCCGCCAATGCCGTCATCAGCCGCAACAGCCAGCGCAAGGGCAAGACCCTGTGGACCCAAAACAGCAGGGGAGAGAAGGTGCTGTACCACAAGGCGGCCGATGAGCAGCGGGAGGCCCACTTCATCGCCTCCACCATCCGCAAAAACCACGAAAAAGGCGCCAAATACAGTGACCATGCCATCCTGTACCGGATGAACGCCCTTTCCAGCACCTTGGAGCAGATGTTCATCCGGCAGGGGATCCCTTACCGCATCATCGGCGGCCTCAAGTTCTTCGACCGCAAGGAGGTCAAGGATATTCTGGCCTATCTGGCGGTGCTGAATAACCCCGATGACAGCCTGCGGCTCCGCCGCATCATCAATGAGCCCAAACGGGGCATTGGCGAGGCCACCGTGAATACCGCCCAGCAGGTGGCGGAAAGCCTGGGACAATCGCTGTACCGCACCCTGCAAACGGCCGAGGAATATGCCCCTCTTTCCGGTAAATCCCGTGCCTTGATGGAGTTTACCGCCATGATGGACGGCATTGCCGAATCGGTGGATGAGGTCCCCCTCATCGAAACGCTGGAGCAGGTGCTGGACCAAAGCGGCTATGTAAGAGCCCTGGAGGCCAAAAACGATATGGAAAGCCGCGGCCGGCTGGAGAACATCGGCGAGCTCAAGACCACCATCCTGAAGTACATGGAGGAGACCGAGGAGCCCAGCCTTTCCGGCTTTTTGGAGGAGATCGCCCTTTACACCGATCTCGACAATCTTTCGGAGGACGACGACAAGGTCGTGCTGATGACCCTCCATTCCGCCAAGGGCCTGGAATTCCCCTATGTTTTCATCACCGGCATGGAGGAGGGCATCTTCCCCGGCCAGCAGGCCATCTACGAGCCGTCCGAGCTGGAGGAGGAACGCCGCCTGGCCTATGTCGGCATCACCAGAGCCAAACGGGAGCTTTACCTCACCGGGGCCGCTCAGCGGATGCTCTTCGGCCGAACCACCCGAAATCGTCCCTCCCGCTTTGTGGGGGAGATCCCCGGAGAGCTGATGAATACCGAGGATGAGACCGAGCGCTTTGGCAGCTATCACAGCGGCTATGGCGAACGGACCGGTTATGGCTCCAGTTACGGTGCCCGGCAGGCCACCGTCTACCGGCCCAATAAGCTGGGCAGCAGCCCCGCCCCGGCCCCGGCGGCTCCTAGGCCCCGGCCCGCCGTCCCTGCCGCCGAGCCCTTTACCCTGAAAACCGGCGACCGAGTCTATCACAAGACCTTCGGGGAGGGGTCCATCCTCAAGATAGAGCCGATGGGAGGCGATCATCTTCTCACCATCCATTTCGATAAAGTCGGCGCCAAGCGGCTGATGGCCACCTTTGCCCGGCTGGAAAAACGATAATTCCCTGCAAGGAGGAAATACTATGCCAAAGGTCACCCTTATCACCCATACTCCGGATCCGGAAATGACCATCGCTTCGGCCGCGCGGCTGTGCTACAGCCCGGCCACCATAGCCCAGGTGCAGGAAAAGCTGACCCCCGAAAAGGCCGGGGAATTTGTGGAGATGCTGGCGGGCCTGGGCCACCAGAGCCCCATAGAGCACGCGGTTTTTACCTTCGGCATTGAGGGCGTGAGCCGTGCCCTGCTGGCACAGATCACCCGGCACCGCATTGCGTCTTTCAGCGTGCAGAGCCAGCGGTATGTGCGGGAGAATGACTTTGAGGTGGTGGTGCCGCCGCAGATCGCCGAAGTACCGGAGGCGAGGGAGGAATTTGAGCTGGCGATGCAGGAGAGCATTGCCCACTACCAGAAAATAGCCGAGCTGCTGAAGGCCCGCCGGGAAAAGGAGCTGCTGGCCGAGGGCCTGAGCCCCAAGGCGGCCGCCAGCCGGGCGGAGAAAACCGCCATAGAGGACGCGCGGTTTGTGCTGCCCAATGCCTGTGATACCAAGATGATAGTGACCATGAATGCCCGCAGCCTGATGAATTTCTTTGAGCTGCGGTGCTGCCAGCGCGCCCAGTGGGAGATAAGAGAAGTGGCCGACCAGATGCTGCGGCTGTGCCTTTCCGTGGCGCCGCATCTTTTCAAAAACGCGGGGCCGGGCTGTGTGCGGGGCGGCTGCCCGGAGGGCAAAATGACCTGCGGAAAAGCCGCTGAAATGCGGGAAAAATACGCCAAAATGAGGGAAGAAGCCCATGGATAAACGGATGCCGGCTTTTGTGCTGTGCCTGGCGGCACTGGTGCTGGCGGCGGCCAGCTTTTTGCGGCTGATGCAGGACCGTGCGGCCGAGAGCATGGGGCTTTTTGCGGCGACGGGTGTGGTGCTCATCGCGGCGGTGGTGGTTTATCTCATTTACCGTACCCGCAATAAAAGGGAATGAGGAGGACAGAATATGGAACACAAGCTGTATGTGATAGAGGGGCTGGATGGCAGCGGCAAGGCCACCCAGGCCACCCTGCTGACCGATTATCTCACCGGGAAGGGCATTCCTTGCCGGAAGCTTTCTTTCCCGGACTATAACGACCCCTCCAGCACGCTGGTCAAGATGTATCTCCATGGGGAGATAGGGACGCTGGAGGAAGTGAACCCCTACGGGGCTTCGCTCTTTTTCACAGTGGACCGTTACGCCAGCTACTGCCGCCACTGGCGCCTGGACTATGAAGCAGGCAAAATACTGGTGGCGGACCGCTACTCCACTTCCAATATCCCGCACCAGATGTCCCGGCTGCCGAAGGAGGAGTGGGACAGCTTCCTCGACTGGCTGTGCGATGTGGAATATAACAAGGCCGGGCTGCCCCGCCCCACGGCGGTGGTGTACCTGGATGTGGACCCGGAGGTTTCCCGCCGGCTGCTCTCCGAGCGTTACCACGGCGATGAAAGCAAGCGGGATATCCACGAGGCGGACTTTGCCTATTTGCAGCATTGTCGTTCGGCGGCCCTGTATGGGGCCGAAAAGCAGGGCTGGCATATCCTGAGCTGCACCGAGCGGGGTGAGATGCTCCCGCGGGAGGTCATTGCTGAAAAGATCCGCCTTGCGCTGGGACTGGAATAAAAAAACAGCGCCTTTGCCTGGCAGGGGGGACGCTGCATCCCCAGGGCCCGGAGCTTGGGGCAGGCAGAAGAACCGCAGGGCCGGGGGACACGGCCGGTGCCGAATGCCGCCAGAGAGTGTGCGGAGGACTTTGCTGAAAAACTGTCTTGCGCTGGGACTGGAATAAAAAAACAGTACCTTTTCCCGGCAGGGAGGACGCTGAACCGTATCGCTGAAATGCGTGCGATGGACTTTGCCGAAAAGATAAGAAAAATTACAAAATCCAAGGAGTTTTATGCTGAATTTCAAACCGATCACACTGGAAGCCCGGCGGGACCTGCTGCCCTTTTTGGGCAAAAAGCACCACAGCGCCTGTTACCAGAGCTTTGCCACCATGTACCTGTGGAGCGGCATCTACCAGACCCGCTACTGCCTGACCGGCGAGTGGCTGTTTACCAAAAGCGGCCGGGAGGACGGCTACGGCTTCCCCTACGGGGATGGCGACCTGAAGGAGGGCATCACCCTGCTGCGGCAGGATGCCAAGGAGAACGGCAAGGAGCTGTGGTTCTTTGGACTGCTGCCCACCGAAAAGGCGTGGCTGGAGGCGAACTACCCCGGCGAATTTACCTATGAATCCAGCCGGGATGACGCTGAGTACATCTACGAGGCGGAAAAGCTGGCCACCTATGCCGGCAAAAAGCTGCACGCCAAGCGCAACTTCTGCAACCGGTTCGAGGCCGCCCACCCCGACTGGAGGTTCGAGCCCATCACTACCGAAAATATGGAAGCGGTGCTGGAATTCCACCGCCGGTGGCAGGTGGAAAACGAGGGCGGCGACGAGGGACTGCACAAGGAGGGCTGCGTGGTACGATGCGCCCTGCGGGAGCTTGATGAGCTGGAAATGACCGGCGGCGTGCTGACTGCGGGCGGCAAAATTTACGGCTTTGCCGTGGCAAGCATGATCAACGAAACGATGATGGATGAGAACATCGAAAAGGCGGATGGCGAGGAGCCCGGCGCCTATCCCATGGTGTGCCGGGAAATGGCCAAGATGATGAAGCAGAAGTATCCCGGACTTGTGTTTATCAACCGGGAGGAGGACACCGGGGACGAGGGGCTGCGGCGCAGCAAGGAATCCTACTGCCCGGTGATGCTGCTGGAGAAATATGTAACCCGAGAGGCAAAATGAGCCGGAAAGGAGCCGCCATGCCGCATGTGACCTATGCCCCGGCCGGGGAAAAGGACCTGCCCCGCCTGCGGGAGATCTTCCTGCGGTGCTTTGGGGAGGAGGCCGCACCGGAGATGGAGTATGTTTTTTCCCGGTGCGGGGACGCGCTGTGGAAAGCTGAGCGGGACGGAATACCGGCGGCTATGCTGGTGGCCATGCCGGTGACCATTGCGCTGCCGGAGGGAGAGTGGAAAGCGCGGTATTTCTACGGGGTAGCCACCCACCCCGACTACCGAAAACAGGGTCTGTGCGGCGGGCTGCTGGCAGCCTGCTGCCGGTGGATGGCCGAGCAGGGGGAAGCCGCCGCACTGCTGCGGCCGGATAGTGAAAAGAACCGGCAATTCTACCGGAAAAATGGCTTTGCCGATTGCAGCACCGTGGGGGTGGGGCAATTTACCGCGGGGGGCGGAGAGCCCCTAACCTGTGCCCCGGCGGAACCGGAACAGTATGACTCCATCCGGCGAAAAATGGCCCCCTGGGGGCTGCACTGGGGAAAAGAGGGGCTTGCCACCCAAAAGGGATGGATGAAGCTGTACGGCGGTGATCTGTGGCTTTTGGGCACGCCGGAGCAGCCAAGGGGCTGCGCTGCGGTGAGCAGCGAGGGAGAGACTCCACTGGTGCGGGAGCTGCTGTGCCCCGAAGCCCTGCGAGCGCAGGCGCTGGAAAGCCTGTGCAAAGCGCTGGAAAGCCGAGAGCTGCGATTGGCGCTGCCGGGCGCGGAGCCGGCGGACGGCCTGCGGACCGAGCCGATGATGATGGCGCGCGAAACGGCGGAAATCGGCCTGCCGGGGGAGATGTATACCCCGCTGGCGATGGACTGAAAAGGGCGCGGCGGAACCCCCGGCGGTACCCGGAATAGAACGAAAATAAATTTGCTGAAGGTCTGAGCTCGATGTAGACGAACGGAAAGGCACAATGAGGTAATTCGGAAGCACTGGGAGCAGGACGAGAATGAATTTGCCGAAGGGCGATGTTACGACAGCAAAGGATGAAATGGCGTGGCAGGATGATCCTGCGGCGCTTGGAAATAGAATAAAAATTCATCTGCCGAAGGGGGCGGGAATGTCCCAGGACGGCAGAAACGATGCAAGGAGGAAACGACGATGACAGCTTATGTATTTTTGGCAGAGGGCTTTGAGGAAGTGGAGGCGCTGACCCCGGTGGATATTCTGCGGCGGGGCGGCGTGACCGTTAAGACGGTGGGCATCGGCGGCAAGACCATCACCGGCGCTCACGGCATCCCGGTGGGGTGCGATATCGCCGAGGAGGATGTCATCCCGGATGAGATCGATATGATGGTGCTGCCCGGCGGAATGCCCGGTACCATCCATCTGGGAGAGTCGCTGACCATCCAGGAGGGGCTGGCCTATGCCGCCCAGGAGGATCTGTGGGTCGCGGCCATCTGCGCCGCCCCCAGCGTGCTGGGAGAAAACGGCCTGCTGCACGGCCGGAAATATACCTGCTATCCGGGCTTTGAGAACGACGAAAAGTACCACGGTACCTATACGGCGGCCCCTTTGCAGCAGGATGGAAAGATCATCACCGCGAACGGCGCCGGCAATGCCATGACCTTTGCGCTGTACCTGCTGGCGGCCCTGCAGGGCGAGGAAAAGGCGCTGGAAGTGGGCCGTTCTATCCAGATGAAGCTGTAAACAGGAGAAAATAACACGATGATAGACAAGAAACCGGAGGTCCTGGCGCCGGCGGGCGACCGGGAACGACTGGAGGCGGCGCTGCGCTTTGGGGCGGACGCGGTATATCTGGGCGGCAAGCTCTTTAACATGCGCGCGGGGACCAGGAGCTTTACCCAGGAGGAGCTGGCCGCGGCGGTGAAGCTGACCCACCAAATGGGCAAGCGCCTTTACCTGACCTGCAACACCCTGCTGAACAATGAGGAGGCCGACCTGCTGCCCCGGTACCTGGCCGAGGTGCACGAGATGGGCGTGGACGCCGCCATTGTGAGCGATATAGGGGTGCTGATGGCCGCCCACCGAGCTGTGCCGGAGCTGGAGCTGCATATCTCCACCCAGGCCGGGGTGACCAACTGGCTGACCGCCACCGAGCTGCACCGCCTGGGAGCCAAACGGGTGGTGCTGGCCCGGGAGCTGCTGCTGACCGAAATAGAGGAACTGTGCCGCCGCATCCCGCGGGAGCTGGAGGTGGAGGTCTTTGTGCACGGGGCCATGTGCATGAGTGTTTCCGGACGGTGTTTGCTTTCGCAGTACCTGACCGGGCGGGACGCCAACCGGGGCGCCTGCACCCAGCCCTGCCGCTGGAAGTACGCCTTGATGGAGGAAAAGCGCCCCGGGCAGTACTACCCAGTGGAGGAGGACGGCCATTACAGCTATATCCTAAACGCCAAGGACCTGTGCCTCATCGAGTACCTGGATAAGCTGGCGAAAGCGGGGGTTCATTCCTTCAAGATCGAGGGACGGGCGAAATCGGCCTACTATACGGCGGTGACCGCCGGGGCCTACCGGGCCGCCACCGACCTGATGTGGCGGGATCCGGAGCATTACCGCTGCCCGGACTGGCTGCGGGAGGAAGTGACCAAGGTGAGCCACCGGGACTATACCACCGGGTTCCTGTTTGGGCCGCCGGAGGCCGGACAATGCTATGAAACGGGCGGGTATATCCGCCGGTGGGAGGTAGCCGGGGTAGTGACCGGCTACGACGCCGAAAACCGGCGCCTGCTGTGCGTGCAGAGGAATAAATTTGCGGTGGGGCGGCCGCTGGAGCTGGTGCTGCCACTGCAGGGAGTAAGGACCTTTACCCCGGAAAAGCTGTATGACGCAGAGGGCCAGCCGGTGGACTGTGTGCCCCATGCCGCGGCGCCCTTTATGATGGACTACCCGGAGCCGCTGCCGGAGGGCACCCTGCTGCGGATGACGGTGGAATAATTGCCCGAAGGAGGGAGCAAAATGCCGATGTGGAAGCTGACGCCTGCCTGCAAGGACTACCTGTGGGGCGGCGAGAAGCTGCGGGAAAAATATCATATCGAAAGCGACTGTGAGCCGCTGGCGGAGGCCTGGGTGCTTTCCTGCCACCCGGACGGCATGAGCCGCCTGGCTGAGGGCGAAATGAAGGGCCTGACGCTGCCGGAGGCCGCCCTGAAATATCCGGGGAACTTCTTTGGGACGCGGTGCGCGGAATTTGAGGAGTTCCCGATGCTGGTGAAGCTCATCGACGCGAAGAGGGATCTTTCGGTGCAGGTGCACCCGGATGACGACTATGCCGAGCGGATGGAGCGCCAAAGCGGCAAGGCGGAGATGTGGATGGTGCTGGAGGCGGAACCGGGCGCGGCGCTGTATTATGGCTTTGCCCGGGCGGTGAGCCGGGACGAAATAGAGAAAAGCTTGGCCGAAAATACCCTGATCGACCTGCTGCGGCGGGTGCCGGTGCAGCCGGGGGATGTTTTTTACATTCCGCCAGGGACGGTGCACGCCATTGGGGCGGGGATGGTGATCGCGGAGATCCAGCAGAGCTCCAATGTGACCTACCGGCTGTATGACTATGGCCGCTTGGGGGCGGACGGTAAGCCGAGGCCCCTGCATGTGGAGCGATCGCTGGCGGTGCTGAAGCCCGGTCCGGTGGAACAGGACTGGGACTTTGGCGGGCACCTGGGACAGCATAAAAACTTTACGGTGGATCTTTTGCAGAAGGAAGCCGCGGGCTGCTGCGATAGGGAGAGCTTTGCCGGGCTGCTGGTGACGGCCGGGGAGGGAGAGCTGCTGTGCGGTGGTGAAACCAAGCCGGTACGGGCTGGGGAGTGTGTGTTCCTGCCGGCGGACGCCGGAGAATGGCAGCTGCGGGGCCTGGTGACGGCGCTGCTTTGTTATTTGGGCGAAAGCATTGCATGAGGAAAAAGACGGTGCTATAATAATGCGCATAAAAAGCGGGTCTGCCGCACCCAAAAGCAGCGGACGCAAAAAGAGAGGAAGGGGAGCAGATGGTAGTTAATCCCGGAAAAAATGAGATGATAGAGGTGGAGGGGAAGCGGTACCGCCGCCTGTGCATCAAGACTCATGTCATCACCGATGCGGACAACATTACCGATGTGGTGATGAAATACGCCGCCCCTGAAATGCAGGAGGGCGATACCCTGTTTATCACCGAAAAGGCGGTGGCCTGCACCCAAAAGCGGGCAATCCCCATGAAGGAGATCAAGCCCCGACCACTGGCGAAGTTCCTGTGTAAATTTGTGCTGAAAACGCCCTACGGCATCGGGCTGGGCATCCCGGAGACGATGGAGATGGCCATAAGAGAATGCGGGACTTTCCGCATCCTGGTGGCGGCTGCCGTTTCCGCGGTGGGTAAGCTGTTTGGCATCCGCGGGTGGTTCTACAAGGTGGCAGGGGAAAAGGCGCGTTCCATTGACGGGCCGTGTGACTGCACGCTGCCACCCTACAACGAGTATGTGGTGCTGGGCCCGGCGGACCCCGATAAGGTGGCGGCGGAAATTTACGCCGTGCTGGGCAAGCCTGTTTTGATCACCGATATCAACGACATTGGCGGGGTGATCATGGGGGCGGCGCCGCTTTCGACTGACCGAGAGCGGATGGCGGCTATCCTGCGGGACAACCCCCTGGGGCAGAGCCACGAGCAGACCCCGATGGGGATCATCCGGCCGGTGGCGGAATAAACCCGAATAGCAGGCGGCGGGGCGGTATGCCTTGCCGCCTTTTGGCAGGGAAGTGCGGGGGGAGAGGCGGCCCGCAGGGCGCTCCGGCGCAGCCGGAGCCAGCGGCCGAAGGCCGCTGAAACCGCCCAAAGGGCGGTTTGCCCTGCGGGCCGTAAGCCTGCGGTCTGTGAAAACCCGCAAAGGAGCAAAATGCGGGCCTGCGGTTGATAAAGGGCCCGGGCCTATGGTATAATTAAAAATCAAGCAAAAGCAAAAGGGAGGAAACCTAATGAAAGAGCTTGCCATTTTTGGCAGTACCGGTTCCATAGGGTGCAGCACCCTGAATGTGGTGCGGCGGGAGCGGGATCGATTTGCGGTTTCCATCCTTACGGCAGGACATAATTTGCAGCGGCTTACCGAGCAGATACGGGAATTTACCCCCCGGCATGTGTATATCCTGGAAAAACATGACGCCGAAGCGCTGCGGGAGCAGTTCCCCGGACTGGATGTATACTGGGGTGCGGAGGGGATGGATGCGATCAGCCGGCTGACGGACTTTGATATTGGGGTTTCGGCCCTGGTAGGAGTGGCGGGACTTCGCCCCACCTGGAATATGATCCAAAACGGGAAAACGGTGGCGCTGGCCAATAAGGAAGTGCTGGTGGCGGGCGGCCGCCTGGTAATGGAAGCGGCCAAAGAATGCCGCGCCACTCTGCTGACGGTGGACAGTGAGCACAGTGCCATCATGCAGTGCCTGCGGGGAGAAAAACACGCAGAGATCGAGCGAATATTGCTGACAGCTTCCGGTGGGCCGTTTTTTGAGAAGGAAATTACCGATGATATCACCCCGGAGGCGGCACTGCGGCACCCCACCTGGAAGATGGGACCCAAGATCACGATAGACAGCGCCACCATGATGAACAAGGGCTTTGAGGTCATCGAGGCCCGGTGGCTCTTTAATGTGCCGGTAGAAAAGGTGCAGGTGGTCATTCACCGGCAGAGCATCGTTCACTCGATGGTGGAATTCCGGGACGGTAGTATTATGGCGAATATTGCCCCGCCGGACATGGAGATTCCCATTGCGTACGCACTCTCCTACCCGGAGCGGATGCCGGCTCCACACCGGCTGGATATTTTTGCGATGAAGGCGCTGGAATTTAAGGCGCCGGATGAAGAGAAGTTCCCCTGCCTGCGGCTGGCCATAGAGGCGGCCAAGAGTGGACACAGCGCCCAGGTGGTCCTGAATGCGGCGAACGAGGTGCTGGTAGCCCGCTTTTTGGCGGGAGGGCTGCGGTTTACCGATATCCCCCGCGGGGTGGGGGCAATGCTGGAGCAGCACACGGCCCACGCGCTGGGAAGCGTGGATGAGGTGCTGGCGCTGGATGAGGAAATACGGCGAAGAACCGAAGAATGGATCGAGACGAGACAGTGAGGTGACGGCATGAAGGCAGCGATCGGGCAGGACAGCCACCGCTTTGAGGAAACGCCTGGCAAACCGCTGATTTTGGGCGGTGTGGTGTTCCCCGGAGAGGTGGGACTGCTGGCCAACAGCGACGGTGATGTGGTGCTGCATGCCATCACCAATGCCGTTTCCGGTATTACCGGGCGGAATATACTGGGCAGGGTGGCCGATGAGATGTGCCAAAGCGGTATCACCGATTCAGCGGAATACCTGCGGGAAGCCCTGAAATCACTGGAGGGGAGAATCGTCCACCTCAGCATTTCGATGGAGTGCCTGCGGCCGAAAATCAGCCCGATGATCCCCGCGATGCAGGAAAAGATTGCTGAATTGTTGGGGGTGGAGTCCGCGGCCATCGGTATTACCGCCACCACCGGCGAGGGACTGACCGACTGTGGAAAAGGGCTGGGCATTTCGGTGCTGTGCATCCTGACAGTGGAGGATGGACCATGCGAAGGGTGATGGAAGCGGCCTATGCCAAGGTGAACCTAACCCTGACGGTGACTGGCCGGCGGGCGGATGGCTACCACACCATCGAATCGCTGTTCCAAAGCGTGAGCCTGTGCGATAAGCTGACGCTGGAACAGCGGGAGCGCGGCTTTTGGCTGAATGAAACGGCCGGGATCCCGGCGGAGGAGAATATCATCACCCGGGCGGACCGGCTGCTGCGGCGGGAGTTCCCGAACCTTGGCGGGGTTGCCGTGACGCTGGAAAAGAATATCCCCACCCAGGCGGGACTGGGCGGCGGCAGCACCGACGCGGCGGCCTACCTGCGCGGGATGGACCGGCTGTACGGGCTGGGCCTGGGCCGTGAAGGGCTGCGGGCGCTGGCGGCGGAGTTGGGTGCCGATGTGCCGTTCTGCATTGATGGCGGGGCGGCGGCAGCGGCCGGGATCGGGGAGAAGCTGACCCCGGTGGAAAGCCATTTGCCGCTGTGGCTGGTGATCACCAAGCCGAAGGCGGGGTGCTCCACCCCGGCCATGTACCGGCGGATCGACGAGATGGGAGAGAGCCTTCGGCAGCGCTTTACCACCCAAGAGGCGGCAAAGGCGCTGGAAAAGGGCGACCTGGCAGGGCTGTGCGGCAGCCTTTACAATGTATTTGAGGAAGTGACGGCCCTGCCGGAGCTGAATGAGATCCGGCAGGAGCTGCGGCAAAGCGGAGCGCTGGCGGCGATGATGACCGGCAGCGGCAGCGCGGTATTTGGAATATTCCCGGAGGAAGATGCAGCCAAAGTGGCGGCGGAGAAAATGGCCGAAAGCCGCTGGGCGATCTGCTGCCGGGGGATAAACGGACCCGGATAAGCGGAAAGCGGCGGCGGGTGCCCGCAGCGAGCGAGGGCCGGACGGCCTGTGGAACACAGGCGGCCGGCCCGAGACAAAGCGGAGGGCGACCGCCGCAAGAAGGGAGAGAAAAGCGATGGTAAGCGGCATCATACTGGCGGGGGGAAGCAGCACCCGCTACGGCACTGGGGAAAACAAAACGCTGGTGGAACTGCTGGGCCGGCCGGTGCTGGAATACAGCCTGCGAGTATTCCTGGCTGCGGATGTGGTGGATGAAGTGGTGCTGGCGGCCAAAGCCGGTGAGGAAGCGGCCCTGCGAAAGCTGGCGGAGGGTCTTTGCCTGCAAAAGCCGGTGACGGTAGTGACCGGTGGGGCAGACCGGGCAGCTTCGGTGGAGAAGGCGCTGGCGGCGGCCCGGGGAGAGCGGGTGCTCATCCACGATGGGGCGCGGCCGCTGGTGACCGACCAGATGCTGGAGGACTGCCTGGCGGCGCTGGAGGAGGCGGATGGAGCGACCATTGCTACCCCGAGCCGGGATACCGTAAAGCTGGCGGATGAAGAAGGCTGTGCGGAGGCGACAACCGACCGCAGCCGGACATGGCTTATCCAGACGCCGCAGGCCTTTTACCGGGAGGAACTGCTGGCGCTGCACCGGGCGTTGGGCGATGGGCCAGAAAGAGGACAGATCACGGATGACTGCATGCTGTTGGAGCGCGCCGGCCGACGGGTAAAGCTGGTGCCGGGCAGCTGCAGGAATTTGAAGATCACGACGCCGGGGGATAGGGAACTGGCGGAATTTTACCTAAAAAAGGAACCGACTGAATGAATGTAAAAGAGATCAAGGACCCGGCTTTTCTGCGGCGGATGGATGAGAAAGAGCTCCAAAAGCTGTGCGGAGAGCTGCGGGAATTTATCATAGAGGGTGTATCTCATACCGGCGGGCACCTTTCCTCCAATTTGGGATTGGTGGAGCTGACGGTGGCGCTGCACCGCGTCTTTGAGGTGCCGCGGGATAAGCTCATCTTTGATGTGGGGCACCAGTGCTATACCCATAAGCTGCTGACCGGACGGGCGGCGGCTTTTGATACGCTGCGCTGCACCGATGGCCTTTCCGGCTTCCAGTGCCGGGAGGAAAGCCCCTGCGACTGCTACGAGGGCGGCCATGCCGGGACATCCCTTTCGGCGGCGCTGGGCTTTGCCATGGCGCGGGAAGCAAAGGGAGAGCACCATGCTGTGGTGGCGGTGATAGGGGACGGCGCGCTGGGCAACGGCCTGGCCTACGAGGCGCTGAACCACATCGGGGACTACCAAAAGCCGCTGATCATCATACTGAACGACAACCGCATGAGCATCAGCGCCAATGTGGGGGCGCTGCACAATTCGCTGGAGCGGATAAGGCTGCACCGTGGCTACCGCAGCGCCAAAAGCCGCACCAAGGCGGCCCTGCGGCGGATCCCCGTGGTGGGGGACGCCATGGTGCACGGCGTGGAGCAGGTAAAAGAGGACCTGAAGCGGCTGTACCTGCGGGACGGCGCCCTTTTTGAGGAGATGGGCATTACCTACTACGGGCCGGTGAATGGGCATGACCTAGGAGAGCTGGACGCCTTTTTGCGGGTGGCTAAGGAGGCCGAAAAGCCGGTGCTGCTGCATGTCGTTACTGAAAAGGGGCGTGGGTGCGATTTTTGCCGGGATGACCCCGATGGTATCTGGCACGGGGTGGGGGCCTTTGATGCCCAAAGCGGGCGGCGGCCGGTGGCCGGCGGTACCACCCAGGGAAAGGCCATCAGTGAAACGCTGATGAAGCTGGCCGCGGAGGATGAGCGCATTTATGCCATTACCCCGGCGATGACTACCGGCGCCCATCTGACGGAATTCGCGAAAAAATACCCGAAACGGTTTATCGATGCGGGCATTGCCGAGGAGCACGCGCTGGTGCTGGCCAATGCCCTGGCACTGAGCGGCATGAAGCCCTATGTGACCATCTACTCCACCTTTTTACAGCGGGGATATGACCAGGTGAACCACGATATTGCCCGGATGGGCGGCGATGTGGTGGTGGGCATTGACCGGTGCGGCGTGATAGGGGAGGACGGTGTTTCTCACCAGGGGATCTTTGATGTTTCTCTGTTGCTGCCGATCCCCGGCATTACGCTGGCACAGGGCAAGGATGCCGCGGAGAGTGCCCGGCTGTTGGCCACGGGATTTGCCACGGAGGGTCCCTACCTGCTGCGGTACAGCAAAAATACCATGCAGGAGCAGGCGCTTTGCACCGAACCGCTGCCGGTGGGGCGCTGGGAGCGGCTGCATACGGGCGAGATGACGGTGATCTCCTACGGGGACTTTGTGGGGGAGGCCGAGGAAGCCCGGCGGCTGCTGGAGCTGGACGGCATCGCAATGGGGCTGGTGAACGCAAGGTTCCTGAAGCCCTTTGATACCGAAATGATGGATGCCCTGCTGTCCGAGGGTAAGCCGCTGTTGATCTACGAGGAGGTGGCGGCCATTGGCGGGCTGGGGAGCCTGCTGCAGCAATATGCCGCCGAGCGGGACAGCAAAACGCCGGTGCATGTGCTGGCGCTGCCAGACCGGTGGATTTACCACGGAAAGCGGCGGGAGCTGCTGCGCCGCATGGACCTAGACGCCGCCGGACTGCGCAAAGCGGTGCGGGAGCTGCTGGGCAGATAAAATAAAAAAATCACCCGACGGGGAGCGGAAAACGCCCGGCCGGGTGAATTTTTTGCACTTTTTCTGTGTTTATATTACCACATTTTCGGCAAAAAATCAAGTCTTGTCCCGGGGTGGCGATAGGTGTATTAAATACATACCGTGATGAGGCGGGCGCACCGGAGCGGCGAGGGCTGTCCGGAAGGATCAGCACGAGTGAAGCACAGGGGCGCCCGCCGGAGGGGCGCGGCAGAAGCACAAAACAAACAGGAGGGCAAGAATATGAATGAGAACATGAGCATGACAGCGGAGGTTTCGGCCTTCGTGCGGGCGTACCATACAGCAGAAGGTGGGGAAATTTGCAATGACCCGCTGGCGGTAAAGCTGCTGGGGGTGGGGCGGTTTGGGCAGATCGCGGCGCAGATGACGGCAGGGAGGGAGTGGTTCCTGCCGGGGGATACCGGGACACAGGAGGAAGCGCTGCGGCGTATTGTGAACCAAAAACTGGGCCCTGCGGTGTTGGCGCGGGCGGCGATGGAAGCGCTGCTGAAACGGCTGGCGGCCATCACCTCGCGGGGGAGCAGTCTGCTTTTTGACTGCCCGATGAGGGACTTTGGAACCGGCGAGGATGCGGCCGGGCAGCAGCGGGCGCTGGCGAAAAGCGCGGGGGAAACGATGGAGCAGGGTTATACCCTGCCGGAGCTGGCGCTGATGCTGGAGCGGCATGGGTTTCTCATCTACGAGGATATGGGGCCGAGGGAAATCACGGAGCGGTTCTATGCGGGGTATAATGAGGGCCACCCGGAGAGCCCGGTGCTGCCGCTGCCGGGGACGGCACTGGTGCTGGCGGCGCAGCACTGAGGGCATTTTGACGGAAAGGACTTGGCAAGGGGAGCGGCGCTGTGGTAAAATAAGCCCATAATGAAAGGGGGCGGCAGTATGCCCAAAAAGAATACCCGCAATACCAAGGGCCGCATCGTGGCGGCGGCGTGGAAGCTCTTTTATGAACAGGGCTATGAGGAGACCACGGTGGAGGATATCATTTTTGAATCCGAGACCTCCAAGGGGTCGTTCTATCATTACTTTGATGGTAAGGATGCCCTGCTTTCCTCCCTTTCGGTTCTCTTTGATGAGCGGTACGAGGAACTGATGCAGCAGGAGCACGGCGATATGGACTGCATAGGACTGCTGTGCTGGCTGAACTATGAGCTGTTTGTGACCATTGATAATACAGTTTCCATTGAGCTGCTGAGCAGGCTTTTTAGCAGCCAGCTGGTGACCAAGGGAGAGCGGCACCTTCTGAGCCGCAACCGTACCTACTATAAGCTGCTGCGGCAGATCATCACCCAGGGGCAGGAAAACGGCGAGCTGACCACCGACTATACAGTGGGGGAGATTGTGAAGGCTTACGCCATGTTTGAGCGGGGGCTGATGTACGACTGGTGCCTTTCCAGCGGGGAGTATTCGCTTTCCCAATACACTAAAACCATGATGCCGATGTTTTTGGAAGGGTTCCGGAAAAAATAATTTTTTTCTGGTTATAAACAGAACGGGAAATCGTCTATATATAAATGCTTTAATTAAGAGAAAAATATGATATTTAACGATTCGTCGTACAGAATAAAGTCTGTACTTCGTTCTGTATTTTCGTCTACTAATTTGTGTGGTATACTTCGTGCATATTAACAGTAACCCCAAAGGAGAGACGGAAAATGTTAGGTTCTCAAGTAGTTATTCTGATAACCATAGCGGTATACCTGATTGCCATGGTGCTCATCGGTGTATACTTTGGCAAAAAGGGCAGCGGCAACAGCAGCGATGACTTTTACCTGGGCGGCCGCAAGATGGGCCCGCTGGTGACGGCCATGAGCGCTGAGGCCAGCGATATGAGCAGCTACCTGCTGATGGGTCTGCCGGGACTGGCATACCTGTGCGGCCTGCCGGAGGTTTCCTGGACCTGCATCGGGCTGGCGATAGGCACCTACCTCAACTGGCTTATCGTGGCGCGGCGGCTGCGGCGCTATTCGGCCCGCATTGGGGCCATCACCGTGCCGGACTTTTTCTCCCGCCGGTATGGCGATAAGAAAAACCTGCTTTCCGCCATTGCGGCGGTGGTAATCCTGGTTTTCTTTATCCCCTATACCGCTTCCGGCTTTAAGGCCATCGGTACGCTGTTCAACAGCCTGTTTGGGGTGGATTACCATACCGCGATGATCATAGGCGCTATTGTAGTCATTGGCTATACAGTGCTGGGCGGTTTTATGGCGGTTTCCTTCACTGACCTGATCCAGTCCATCTTTATGACCATTGCGCTGATCGTTGTAGTGGTGTTTGGCATCCAACAGGCGGGCGGTGTGGATACCGTCATTGCCAATGCCGAGGCGCTGCCCGGCTACCTGAGCATGACCAAGGGCTATGATGTGACCACCGGCGGCGCGGCTTCCTTCGGGGGGCTCAGCATTATCTCCACGCTGGCGTGGGGTCTGGGCTACTTTGGTATGCCGCACATCCTGCTGCGCTTTATGGCCATCAAGGAGGAAAAGAAGCTTAACGATTCCCGTCGGATCGCGACCGTCTGGGTGGTGATCTCGATGTTCATTGCGGTGGCTATTGGTGTGATCGGTTATAGTGTTTCGGTGGCGGGCAAGGTGCCCTTCCTGACCAACAGCAGCGATGCAGAGACGATCATCATTAAGCTGGCGGACCTGATGAGTCAGCACGGTACCCTGCTGGCCATTGTGGCGGGCGTAATCCTTTCCGGTATTCTGGCGGCGACGATGTCTACCGCGGACAGCCAGCTGCTGACAGCGGCTTCCAGCGTTTCGCAGGATCTTTCTCAGAATGTGTTTGGCATCAAGCTGAGCAGCAAGACCGAGATGATCGTGGCACGGGCGACAGTACTGGTTATTGCGGCCATCGGTATTACTCTGGCGTGGGACCCCAATAGCTCGGTATTCCGGGTGGTTTCCTTTGCCTGGGCAGGCTTTGGCGCGGCTTTTGGCCCGGTGGTGCTGTTCTCGCTGTTCTGGAAGCGCAGCAACAAGTGGGGTGCCCTGGCCGGTATGGTTGCCGGCGGCGTGATGGTATTTGTATGGAAGTACCTGATTGCCCCGATGGGCGGCGCGTGGGCCATCTACGAGCTGCTGCCGGCCTTTGTGGTAGCGTGCATTGCCCTGGTGGTGGTTTCTCTGCTGACCGAGGCCCCGGAAAAGGAGATCGTGGAGACATACGAAAGCGTGTGTGCCAAGAAGGTAAAGGCGTAAGCAAAAGTGATAAAAAGGCACCGGTATCCCAGTGGGGTACCGGTGTCTTGGTGTTACAGGGGGTTAGTGGCCTTCCGCAGCGATCATGTGCATGGCGTGCTCCAGTGCGCCGATGACAGCGGAAAGGTTTTCCCGGGCGGCTTTTTCGGAGCCGGGGAGATTGAGAATGAGGCTGCGGCCACGGGTGCCGGCTACGGCTCGGGAAAGCATGGCGCGGGGGGTAATTTTAAGGCCCTCCACCCACATGGCCACCGGAATGGCCCGAATTTCGCGGTCCAGGACGGCCAAGGTGGCTTCGGGGGTGACATCCCGCGGGGAAAGCCCAGTGCCGCCGGTGGTGATGATGAGATTGATGTGACGCCCATCGGCCGCAGTGGTGAGCTCGGTTTGGATTTGGGGGATCTCATCCGGGACAATGGCGGTGTAGGTAACGGTAAAACCGGCTTTCTCCAGCATGGCGCAGATGGCGGGGCCACTGGTATCCACCCGCTGGCCGCGGCTGCCCAGATCGCTGACGGTGATAACTGCTGCTGTATATGCCATAATTATGTTCTCCTGTTTTTTTGAATTGGTTTTTATCATACTCCACCGGGGCGGGAGCTGTCAAGAATAAGTGGGGATGAGGAACGAGACGGATGATGAGAAGAAAATTGACGATGTTTTTTCGATATTGACGAACGCATTTACCATTATGCCGAACGGCACCATTGAAAGAGGGCGCTTTTTGCTATAATCGGTTATACTCATATAAGATTAACGAATGGGAGGCTTTTGCGTGAAGCTCATCAAAACAGAGGATGCCGTAGGGCAGATGCTGTATCACGATATGACACAGATCATAAAGGGAGAATACAAGGATGCGCGTTTCCGCAAGGGACATATCGTCACCGAGGAGGATACCTTGGGACGATTTGTCCCAAAGAAAAATCGAAAAAACCTGCGACCAAACCAGAAAAACAGGTAGTATAGGGGTGAAAGGCCTTTATTTCAAACTGCAGGAGGTGGAGTAATGGAAGATAGCAAGATTATTGATTTATATTGGGAGCGGAACGAGAAGGCAATTAGCGCTACAGAGCAAAAGTATGGAAGCTACTGTTACTATATCGCTTATAACATCCTTCACGACCAAGAGGATGCGGAAGAAAGTGTCAATGATACATACCTCGGCGCATGGAACGCTATACCGCCGCACCGTCCGAATATGCTAAGAACATTTTTGGGCAAGATCACCAGGAGCATTTCACTGAAAAAATGGCGTGATGCCCACAGGGATAAGCGAGGCGGTGACGAAGTTTCTCTTGTACTGGATGAACTCTCGGAATGTGTCCCATCCAATCTTTCAGTAGAGGACAGTGTCATTGCGGGTGAACTCTCAGCGCAGATCAACCGTTTTCTCGGCACACTGGCCCCAACGGAACGACAGGTTCTCCTCTGCCGTTACTGGTATTTGGACCCAATAGATAAAATCAGCACAGGTTTTTGCTTTAGCAATAGTAAGGTGAAATCGATGCTCCATCGGACAAGAGCAAAATTGCGCGCTTATTTAGAAAAGGAGGGTGTTCTATGAACGCGGATTTGATCCTTGACGCATTCGAAAAGATTGATGATAAATACATTATTGAAGCAAAGGAGGGCAGATTTATGAATAATAGCTCGGGAAAGAAAATCAGAAGCCTAAAGCGCACCTTTATACTTGTTGCTGCCATTGTTGCATCGCTGGCACTCTGTGGCTTTGCTGCGTATGAATATGGCTTGTTTGACAATTGGCTGCAAAAACCGTCTGTTTATCCAATCGAAATCGTACAAAGTGCGATAGAAGGGCAAATCAAAAAAGAATACACCCTGACTGTCCGAATTGACAAGATCTCCGTCGATGAGACCGAAACAAAACGAATGATTGAGAACTATACCGGAAGTGAGCTTGCGCAGTCCCGCGGGTGGACAGATGATTACCTCGCTGAACACTTTTTAGCGGTAAGGGCAAAATACTATGTGGAATATGACCATACAAAAACATTTTTGGATGATGGCAATATTGATCAGTTTTTCTACCTAATTGAAGATACCGAAAGCGGAGTTTGGACTATTATCGATAATTCTACGAATGGGGAGCCAACCGCAGCGACAGTTCCATGATACTCCTTCTCCAGCATTATTAAAAAGATATTGAAGCCCAATAGAAGCCCCCGCTCCATTCCTATAAAATGAGAACAGAGCGGGGGCTGACACTGATATTGATTGCGCAAAGAAATAGTCCAAAAGCCGCTCCGACCAAGTAAAAAAGGACGCCAGTCGGCGTCCTTTTTTACTTGGTCGGAGTGTAATTATAGGATTTCAGAAAACACAGATATATCAACGGTTTGCTGGCAGTCGGCAAGAGGTATTTATTCTAAAAGTTCAAAATAACGAGAACAACGCCGCCCAACAGGACAACGGGCGGCATTGTTGTGTAAATCGCTAAAAGGAACTTTACCAATTCAATCACATTCTTGTTTAACGCAGTTGCATTTCCATTTAAATTCGGATGAAATTAGTTCTTCAATGCGCAGGGGGCATTTGTATACTGTTTCGGGCTCAACTTTTAGGAATATAATCTATAACTTGTATTAGTAATTGTAGAAGCGTTCTTCATTTGAAAATAATTATTCATCCGATATTTTCAACTTCTTTTCAATAGCAACGATTCGCTTTTCTAAGCTTTTAATTGACTCCGGTAAGATAAAACCATTAGTGAAGACTGAAAGACCGATTAAAGAAGCTCCTGTGATTAGTATGCCAGATTTAGAAGAATAAAAGTATGCTACAATGCCCACAGCAACGAACTGAAGTATCGCCAAAATAATAATAGAGTATCTATGAAGGTTGATTACTTTTTTTGCGGTAGCATAATATTCTGAAATATACTTTTTATTCTCTTCAAGTTCTTCAACTCGACCAACAATCTCATTAACTTGATTTTCCAGAATATGATATTGTTCGCCACAAGTAAAGCCACTACCACATGATGATGATGGGCGTACCTGTTGAGCGTCGTAATACGATGCCATGTTTCCTCGGCGTGTAAATTCGGAAGTGTATTTTTCAACAGAATGATCCATATTACACTACCTCCGCCATCTTTTTATTAGAAAAAAATTTCTGCGCAGATTTCCAGATTTCCTTTAATCGTTTTGTGGTTAGCGTTACATCAGAGACAGGAATATTGTTAATGTCCCTTTTGTAAATGATGCCAGTCTTATCTAACCCTAAGACATCATTTGTTAGACTGCCACTCGTAATTTCAATGATATTATTCATACCCATGTTTCCCAAAGAATATGGAATATTCATTCTGAGAAATAGCTCCGATGATTGGGGGGAAATTTCAGTAAGATATTTTTTCCCAATTTCTTCAATGGCGGAAGCAGATTCTTCAAAGGCGGTTAAAATAAGACCCAACCGATTACAAACAACCTTTTCATTCTGTAAAGCTTGAAAATACGAAAAAACTAAGGCTTCCTGCATCTCAATAAATCTATTTAAATTTACCTGCTCCAAAGGATCAGCGCTTGTAAATAAATCTATCCTTCCTCTTGATACATTCAACCTATTACCTGATGTGGTAGAACTCATTTGCATGAGGGGAATTTCATCAGGAACATCGGGGGGTAAATTTATTGTGTTTGGTATAGCGTCAAACAAATTACCCATTTGGGCATTCATCCGGTTGCCTAATTGATCTGGTCTGCTAACGATATTATTGAAAAATACCGCAACTTGCAAATTAACTGCAAACATTATATCGCCTCCCACTTTGATTATAACACTATTCAACAGATAATTCAATGAAAAATGCGGAAAAGTTAGTTAAAACGCCGCCCAACAGGACAACGGGCGGCGTTTTCATATATAAAACCATGAAGGGAGGTCACTTCCACCCGGCCAGTCTGC
>ERZ839767.269-NODE-269-length-90903-cov-10.365402_pt1 | contig 90903 bp, 106 predicted proteins | sample MGYA00519879_ERZ839767 | MGnify/ENA primary metagenome ERZ839767 (study PRJEB31850, sample SAMEA3708852) | human gut metagenome | biome: human gut; feature: human-associated habitat; material: faeces | place: China | collected 2014 ...
ACAAGGATTATACACAAACATAGGTGAATCTATAAATACGAAACCGGGTTCACCATATTTTTTAGTAAATTCGTATATCTTATCAAATATCTCTTTAGAGGTATCGGGTAAGATAGCTGCTGAATTGTTACTTCTACACAATTCAGGCATGGTTGTGATCCAAGCCCCGGTTTTACAAGAAGCCATTTCAATATCATCGGCGTCAAATATGCTAATCATTGCACTACGCCGTACACCTCCAGTCACCACACTGTTCGCAAACACACAAATGATGTAATGTAATTCAAAAGGACGTAATTTTCTTCCTTTAATCTTTTCAACGATCGAATGAATTTTTTCAATAGCTTCTTTTAAAGGTTCGGGTCCAGGAGCAGAAAATCCTCCTCGAATAAACGCTCCTCTAGGACGAATCATTGAATAATCAAAATCAATATCCGGACGTCCTTCATAATAAGCTGTCATCAGTAATCCAATAGCTTCTGCCCACCCTTCTATCGTATCGGGGACGGTAAACTGACTATTCGGAAGGGAATGGTTAAAGCCCATCGGAACGGGTAACTTATTTACATGACAGTGCTGAACACTGTACCCCACTCCACACCCACACAATAGAAGATACATCGCTTCTTCAAACACACTCACACGATCTACATACGTAGCGCAGCAGTTATAAAACCGAGCATGTTTTTCCGTCATCAATTCACCACCATACTGGAGAGCTCTCTGCGCTCCCAAAATACGCTGATCGTGATACAGTGTATATGCCTTACGAAACATATCAAGAAACTCGGGCATATCTTTAGGAGATACAACATTTCGATACTGTTTCATGTGCATGTCCATAACTCGGTTTACAGCTTGATCCCATGTTTCCTTTTGCCCTCCTGAAGTTTGAGAATATTTACTCAGGAAAACATAGTTGCCCACAATGGGGCGTGAGTCCATTTCAATCATGTTTTTCTTCTTTTGTATTATCTTGAACTATTTCTTTTGCTTGTGCAGAAATCACGCAACAGGGAATATTCCCACCTAATGTGAGAGCAAGAAAATTCCCTTGAACATTTTTATCTTTCTTTTGTGCTTCGGCTACAATAGCAGCAAATATACTACTTTGTACTTCAAGATACAAGGGTTGAGGAATGTACTTCGCTTCTCCACCCTTACTTCGGGCTATTTTCATTCGAACCCGTTCAGATTGAAAATGAGTAGCTAAAATTTCTTCAGTAGGAAGAACACCTTCGAACGATTTAATTTTATCGCAACTTAACAGTACAATTCTGACTTCACCCTGTGGCCTCCCACCTTGAACTCTATGGGGAACCATAAGGTACAATTTAGCAGGCGTCTGCTTTTCTTTAGTTTCCATTATGCTTTTCTTTTAGTTTAACAATATATCAATTCCTTACGCGCCCTCGTTATCCCAACAAATTTCAAACATTTTTCTGCATACACAGCTAATTCAGTCACAGCATATTTACTGGGAATCAGCCCCGGTTCTAAAAAGAACACTCTGTCCGCTTCTAAACCCTTTGATTTGTGGATAGTACTTAAAATTATACCCCGACTGGCGTTTTCAACAAAAATGTCGTAAATGACCGACCGCACTTTGTCTAGGCTACCAAAGTATTCGTAAAGACTTAACAAAACGTTTACTTTTTCATTAACTTTATCGTAAGCCTCAGTTTTTGTTGGGTTTTTCAGACCTTTCTTAGAAAGTTTTTCTTCTAAGTCGAGGAGTATCTTTTCAAGATCAAATATATCATCAACACTGTCAATTAACGACACTAGTTGATCTCCAAATTCCTTCCCAATGATTGAACATTTCTTTCCGTTTCGTATCAGACTGATAAAAGCATCAACCAGAGGGGCATTATTACGACACAGAATAAAATCACCTTCCCGAGCCTCGTATATCGTACCGTTGCCTACTAGCCCCTTAGGAGCTCCAGGGGCAGCTACTATTCCACCATGGAAAACTTTACAGGCTTCATCAACAATAGACTCCGCACAACGATAAGTCATCGACAAAGGAAGAGTTACGGTATTTGGTGAATTCTTTATCGCCTGTAATGAATCAAGATTACTTCCCATGAATGAATAAATACAATTATGCGTCAATATTTTATCAGCAACATAGTTATGATGATTTTCTATTTCAAGAGAATAAACCTTTTTTCTTTCTTCTAATATGGAAATTTCTTCTATTGTTTCATAACAGCTTCCAATGAGAGTATAATTAATATCACCATTCTTTCCATGGGTTCGAGGTCTTTTATTATTTTCATAAAAAACGTTCACTTGCATAATTTTAGGAAGCAAATTGCAAGCATTTATCGTGAACGAATGAAGTTTTGAATAATGGTTATTATCATTTAATGTTACAAACGGATATTCAATCAATCTGTGAAATTCATGAAGACATTGAACCGCTCTATTTCGAATATCTGGGATACAACTATAAATCAAATCAATTTCTTCTTCATTTCCGGAAAAACATATTTGTGGTATTCCAAATTTATAACTCACAATTTGTTCCATTAAATATGCTTCCCTGTCGGTTTCAAATGTATCAAGAATCCAGGCTTTGACGCACCCTTCATTTCTCATCCTCATTTTTAAACCAAAACCTGAATGCCTTCCTCTTTGTTTTATATTTGTCTTTCCAACTCTAAATCTCCCTTTTGAATCCTCCATTAAATAAGTACAAAAGACTTCATTAAACCCATCATAATCTAACTTTGCATAGCAAATATGCTCAAGGGAATATTCTGATTCCTTTCCTGAAGAAGTTCTAATTTTTACAGTTCTATCCACATATCGTTCTTCCTTGGCTAATACTTTATCCCCTTTATGAATAAGATTTCCACCCCTTGAATATGTTTTATAGTGGAGAAAAGTTCCTCTTGAACTTGAATATGTCACCACAGTATCCCCTATCTGAATATCTTCTATATTTTTTTCAGTTCCATCATCCATAAGAATTTTTGTCCCTGCTGGTTGACACTGTTTTTCATCCCCCACACCAATCAATCTTCCTCTTGGAGTTTTCACTGCCTTAACAATTTCATATTGAAGAGGAGTAACATCTTGTGCTTCATCTAAAAAAACGACATTGTACTGTTTGAAATCCTCTTTGTGAACGTATTGAGTCGCATAATATAACATATCGGTAAAGTCCATAGGGAGTTTCCCTCCCCCACCTTTTAGAAAGTAATTATCGGCAATCCTTTTGTTAAGCATACGGAGCTCTATTGCTCTCTTAGCAAGCTCTTCGTCAGCTTCCTCACCGTACCTCTCCGCCAATGCTATTACTGCCTCTATATTGTCTGGTACGAGGTTAAATCTCATGAGGTCGTAGAGTTTGCATACTTTCATTATTATTCCAGGGATACGTTTTGGATGTATTCCTTTAAAATCCATCTTTTCTTTAGCTAAACTAAAGTTTTTAGAATCATTCAAACGAAAATCTAAACTAAATGCTTTACATAACGCCGATAAAGAATAGGAATGAAGAGTTGACGCCTTCGTAATACGAGGAAGCCGATTGCTTAACTCTTCAGCAATAGACTTATTAAAAGCCAAAAAGATTGAACTCTTAATAGGAGGAGTCATCTCCGCCAACTTACACAGAGTAAACGTCTTTCCACTTCCTGCTGTCGCACTTACAAATATATTTCTATTTGTAGAACGATATTCGTTAACTATCGCCTGTTTATATTCGTCCAATTTCACCATACTAAATCGTTTCTATTTGTAGTTCAACATCTAACTTCCCGCTGTAATAAGCGTCAAATAGAGTCGTTCCGTTCAGTCTGTCGAACAGTTCTTCTTCGGTCGCATAGTAACAGTCTCCTAAGAGAAGGACGTCTCCCATCTTATTCAATTCTTCGTACCTTTCGGTCTTCTCAATAAACACAACATCAGAACCCTCATGGTGGAACCAACTGAACCCCTCAAGAGGCTTATCTTGAATGAACTTATCCTGGGTCTTGTAATTTGCCAACGCATCCGCACAGGCATTACCAAACACAACCTCATTATCCAATTCTGCTTTATGCCCCGGTGTCCAAACGAATTGAAACTTCATCTTCGGTCGTAAACTAATCGACTTTAAAATCCTGTTCCATAATTCGGGGTTTTTAACCCCTTGCCACCCGTTCAATCTCCACTGCTGAAGCCAGCCTAACTTAAAAGAATTAACTACGAATTGGCTGTCGCTGATGATTTTAACCGCCGTAGGAATATTCGGATCAATCATTTCAACAGCTGCTAAGACAGCCATCATTTCCATTCGGGTTGTTGTAGTATTCCAATACCCCCGGCGTAATGTTAGATAAGTATCACCCTGAATGACAAATACTCCAAATCCGCCCGCTTTAATTCCTTTTGTAGTACAGCTTCCATCAGTGTATATCGTAATAGGTACACGATCAATTGAATCCATGATGACAAAGAAATTTATTCCAATCCTTATGGTCGGAATCAGGATTAAACATTTCCTTAGATTTCACCAGAACGGACTCAACGGTTTGAGATCTCTCCTCAGGTCTGTCTTCTGTTGACAAACAATTGTACAAACCTCCATACACAAAATGTGCTTCACCATCAGATGATCGAACAACTAACCAATCTTTTCCGACACCTTCTATGACTCCAATTGAATTTACATAATCCGAACCTATACATGCAAGGTTCGTAATTGTTTGACCGACTACAAAATTTTTCATACTTCACGAATTTTTAAACCATGAATAATCACCCATCCTTTTAATCTGAGAACAGATTCAACCTCGGCACTTGACTTTGCCTCTACGGTTTCAGACTGTTTTGAAATTTGTTCCTTACGGTTCTTAGAACCAAAGAATTTCACTTTAAAAGTCTTCATCTAAATCACTTTTGTTTATTTCTTAAAAATTTTCTTGTTAAAAGTTCTTCTTCGCTCATTCCTCCATTAACTACACCCGTTATCAAACTTTTATCGAATATAATATCCTTCATTTCCATGTCTATTGTTTCTGTCGATAAAAGATATGTAATATTTATACTATTTCGCTGCCCCATTCGTTCCAATCGTGAATTAACCTGCTCTATATCAGTAGATTTATTAGGTAATTCGATATAAATCATATTGCTACAATTCTCCTGTAATCCGTCTGTACCTGTTCCAGCAGACTGTATATTAGCAAACAATACAGGGCATTCCCCACGTGAAAACTTTTCAACGATTTCTTGCTTCTTTACAGCCGATATACCTCCCTGAATAACGGGGGCTTTAAAAACCTCGGCTAACTTTTGTAATGGTTCTCTATGGACCCCAAAAACCAGTAATTGTTCGTTTTCATTAGCTTCTAACCATTCCTTGATATAAGTAATGATAAAAAGTAACTTCCCTTCTATACTTAGTCGTTTTAATGTTTGTAACATTACAAGATGGGGAGCATTTACAGCACTATTTGCTTTTTCAATATCTATCTTTTCAAGATATGCTAGCAGGTTAGATTCAGCCCTTTGATATTCCCTTAAATTGCTGATAGGAGCATCAATTGTCTGAGTAATAAGAGGGGGTAACTCATCAAGTACATCTCTCTTATTCCGTCGAATATAGCCACCCATTCGTAACAACTCATGCAATTCCTCGAGATTACTAAATCCACTACAATCAAATCCATAGGGTGAACGTTTCATATTACAATACCGAAACTTAAATTCTTGGCTTGAGCCAAATATGTCTTCAAATCGTCTGATTATTTTAAACGGTTGAATCAAATCAGCCGGGCGATTCTGGGTGAGCGTACCTGTTAAACCCCAAACATGTTGTATTCTAGCAGTTATCTTCTTAGTCATTTTCGTCCGTAGAGCTTTTTCAGACTTTAGGAAATGAATTTCATCTATCGCACAAGCTGCCCATCGCTTTTTTAAAAGCTCTTGAAACTTAGCAGTTGGCTTTTCCATATTTCTTTCTCCTAAGATATCGAAATTAATTATAACAACATCATTTTCCCATACGGCTGGATCAAATTTCTTCTTTCGCTCGATAACTCCTACTTTTCTGTCAGGGTTCCACTTTAGCCACTCCTTTTTCCAATTGTACTTTACCGAAGCTGGAGAAATTACAAGCGTAGGAAAAGCGTCAAGCAATTCAATCGTAACTATTTGCTGACCTGTTTTACCTAAACCACACCCATCACCATTAATACAGTTTCCATGATTAATCATGTAAGCTATCCCCTCACATTGATAAGGGCGAGGCATCCTCTTTAAACCAATTTCAAGGCACGCTTTATGTACTTCCTCAGCAGTTATCTCCTTGGGCGGTTCTACGTACTCTAAGACGCGCTTTGAAGGGGTATACTGTATCCCTTCAGTAAAGTTATTTTTTCGTAACCACTCCATTAACGGATTTAAAACCACTAAAGAGAATGGTATATACCATTCTCTGTTAGCGGGGTTATAACCCGCACCGTTAAACGCTTTCACCTGTTTAACGAGTGCTGGGTCATAACTAAAACCTACAAAAAACCATTTACTATCTCGATAATAATATCTCATTTGTAAATTCTTCTCGATTCACAATCCGAATCCCTCGTTTACGAGCTGTATCCATTTTCGACGATGTACTGTTCAAATCTTTAACAACTAAAAGCGTACATTCTTTCGTTACACTGTTCAACACCACGTGACCTTTAGCTATTAAAGTGCTTTCAAGTTCTTTATCCCTGAACCCGGTAAAACATACATACATACGCTCCCCGTCAACTGGAGATGTTTGTTTAGGGCTTTGAATATAGGAAAAATTCACCTTGAATTGTTTAATCCGTCGTTTCCTTTGCAAACCTTCCACGAAAACTTTTGCTATTGTTTGTCCTATACCCGGAATTTTGACAAGAGTATCTATCAAATAACGCATTTCAACAGAATTATCAAGATGAATATCCTCCCTGATAATATGATGAACATCTTCTTCGGATAAATTATCAAGAATCTTTTGGCAGGTAGTTTCAGCAATCTTGCCATCAAAAATGTTTAAAGCAGCCAAATAACGAGCATACGGCACGCCCTCAGTAATAACCCGCATAATTTGCTTACTCACGACTCTACCATTAATTTCCCCTAATAACTCTTGGAGTTGATCCGTCTGTAAAGATATAATTGAATCAACAGTTTTATACCCGGCGTTATATAATTTACGAAGTGTTGGCTCTTCAAACTCTTCACAACCCATTGTGCGGAAAAAATAAACCAATTCACTGATAACTTTTTCTTTACACTCTGAATTTAAACATACCAGATTTACCATTGTCGTATCCCATTTTAAAGGTTCTCCGCAAGAAGGGCACACGACACATTCATCCATAAATTGTTCAAAAACGTTATTATTAAACGAAAGAGTTTTTAAGTGCTTAGGAATCACATCTCCACCTCGTGTAATTTCAATAAGTGCTCCTTTACAAATTCGATTATCGATCATGTACGACATATTATACCCTGTTACGCGATTCACCGTGGCTCCATTAATTTCAACTGGATTGACAAGAATAACGGGGTTGACCACTCCAGTCTTCCCAACGCCTAATTCGATCCCTGTCACTCGAGTTTGATACGCATCACACCACTCTTCCCTTTTAAAGGCAATAGCATAAGCAGGATTTCCATTAGGCAAACGCCCCAACTTTTCACGAATTTCATATTCGTTAACTTCAATAACAACTCCGTCAATTTTATATTCATCATCAAACCTGTCATGAAGTTCTTTATCTAAAAATATGTTTAACTCATCATCCGAAAGTTCTAGAATTTCTTCAATAAAAACCTCAACTGAATCAGAAACATTTTTCCCATAGATTTCCTTCATTTCAGCAAGTTGTTCCCCTTTGTTAAGGGGTAGGTCAGAACCATAACGAATAAAATCTACATTCCTTATATAAGGGCTATGGTAACCGCCTGGAGCGTTAAATAATCCAGCCACCATGTTTCTAGCATTCTTGTATTCAAATTTTGGATTATCTTGGAGTTGAGCAAATGTTATTTTCTTGATAATTGCTTCTCCCCAAGTATAATCTGGATGAGCATATTTAGAATTATCGGAGTGCACTGAATTCATTCTTGAAAAATGTTTGTCACTTTTCTGCCCCTCGACCCCATCACCCCGTGTCCACGCCTTATGTGTTAATTCATCGACTATCAAACTAATCCCATCAAACTTAGGAGTTGAAACTACTTCCCTACACCCGGCTGCGCTCATCTTCTCAAGCCACTTCCTAAAGGCTTGAACAGTCTTTATCTTTTCCAAACTATACATAGGAAGAGGAAGTTTCTCCATGCGTTCTGTCGGTTGTTCAACTATGCCTCGTTTAAAAAATTCATCCTGAGGGCTATTCTCCCATAACACTTCGACTAAATGGTCATATTCAATATCTGAAATTTGGGGTTTTCCTTTACGATAAGCCTCATTAAAGGCGATAAGGTCATCCCGAAGGGAATTGATTTTCGATTTGCTTAACTGTTCCATACGAAATTATTTAGATTCTTGTTTTTGACAATTACTGATTATGGTGACAATTCTGTTGTCTACTTTAAAAGTGTGTACACTATACAGAAGATTTTCTTCTTCCTCGTCCCATATCCAATACATAGAAGATTGATTATTGTGTTTCATCAATTCTTTGCCTTGTTTTCTTGCGATACGAGCAGCCTCTCTTGCTGACGTTGTTTCCACTGTTATTGTATCGCCTCCGTTGAATTGAATATTGAACTTTTTCATGATGTACTATATTTTGTTTGACATTACAAATATAGTCATTTCATCGAAAACCACAATGAAAAATCAATAATTTTCAAATTCTTTTTCGGAAATTTCTTTCAATACTTCAACAGCCCGAAACTCACTTGGTGTACCTGTATATTCTCGTTTAACAATTTTCCCACCTTTTGATTTTACTCTTAAATGAGGATAATTAGTAAAATCATAGGCAACCTCATCTATTTCATCTACAAGATATACCTTTTCACCCTTGTTTAACCGTTCACGAATTTCTTTTCTTTTGTTCATAGCTTTATGTTTCTTACCTGATTATAATAACGTACACTTTCTTCTTGAAGTTGTAAAAATTCCTCAGAAAATGGATCAATCACTCTCATTTTCTCATACAACTCATGTCCTCTTCCGCCTGGAATGCCTTTAGAATGAGCCTGTATGTAATTGTATATTTCATCTCCCAGCAACTTTCTTGCCAATGATTCTTTTTCTTTAGCATAAATCATCAAGGGGGTGTTTATCTGAATCTCCCCAACAGTTCCATTAGAAAACCGAATGTTTAATAAGCGTCCAGAATAACCACTATACTTGTCAGAAGTTTGAATTTTATCCCGAATAACATCAAACTTTTTATAAACCTGCTTCAACACCTCATCAATCTTCTCATCGGTTGTAATAAATGTATTACGAACAATATCCATCACCGAAGTGACCTTAGACCCGTTTTCTTGAATTTTCCGATAAATACTATCGTAAGATTTGATATTTACCGGGGTTACCCGGCAACCAACCTCGCGTGCTATTTCGGTACCCTTCTTTCCAAATTCTGAAACATTCTCGGTTACTTTATATACGTATGATGAAATCTCTGTATTTACAAGCTCCTCTTTTCTTGCAGCGTGCCCATAACGCTGTCCCACGCGATGTTTCCGTCTGTTTTCAGCGTTATCTACATAAATGCCGTTTCTTGACTTTAATATGTTACTTTCCAATAATCCGTTTATATACTTCATATAGCTTGTTATATGCTAAGTTATATTTCTCCAACCGTATCTTTGCTTGAGCTTCATCTTCTGATAAAAACATTCGAGCCGGGTCAGTATTATCCTCAATATCTTTCAACTTGACAAATATCGCTAAAACATTTCCAGAATCCGCAATTCTTTGCATGTACTCCTGGTAGGGAATGCGTTTATCATGAACTAATAAACCCAAAGCCTCTAACACACACGCCGGAAATATATTCAACGTTTTTAGCTCTTCCAATGTAACAGACGAATCCTCGATTACATCGTGTAAAACTGCTACTACCTTTTGCTCTTGAGTTTCACACTTTAATGCAACAGTCAATGGATGACAAATATAATCAACCCCTGACTTATCTTTTTGCTCCTTATGAGCCTTAACTGCTATTTCTACTGCTTTTCTGAACATAGTAATGATTTATTTACGACACAAATATAATCATCTTTTCGGTAGAAACAAAGATTTCCCAAAAATTTACCGATTTAAATCAACCTTAGTGATCCACATATAATCCTCCGTTCCGAACATAAAATTTTCCTTCGGAATGGACTGAACACGTTCCATCAATCGCCGTTCTGTCATTCCATCAGCAAAATTCATTCCAATATTCTGAACTAATTTCGTGATGTCCTGCATATCGTGTGCTTCATTGTAACGTGTTTCACGTGTTTTCAACCGTACCTCTCTTCCCATATAGGCACGATACTCTCCCATTACATTCAGTACCAATATAGTGCAGTCGCAATTCATTACAAGCCCTTTACAGGCATCTAAAAAGATTTCTTTCTCATTCATTTTTACCTAACATTTTATTCATTGCTTTACGTTTCCTGAACTCTTTTTCATCCCCAGCCCCTCGTTTAATTTCTTTATCAAACCGTTGACGAAGTATTTCCTGTTTTTTATCGTCAGGTAGTCCTCCAAAGGCATTAACACTAAAGTCTGGTATTTTGCTCTCTTCCTCTTGAAAAACCATTGATTCGCCACACTTAGAACATTTAGGAACTGACCCTATAAATTCAGGTATCATCTTTTCTTGTTCCTTGTCATATTTCATACGATAAGGAACCAGCGTCTTATAATTCCCACACCCTTTTGGGCATACGACTACGAATTTCATAAGTAATGCCTCCTTCCATATTCAGCTATTAACAAACTATCTGTAAGGTTATCATCAGGTTTTTTACACTTAGGTGTCCGCCTTAAATCTTGCTTAGGAAACAATCTTTTAGCTGCCATAACGGACATCACCTTTTTATCTGGGTTTACCTTAACCCCTTCATACATTTCTTTCTGCCACTTTTTAGGTGTAACTAAAACAATCGGTAAACCACACATAGTAAATGCCATACGAATAACACCACACACAAAGCCAAAATTCCAAGTAGCACCAGCACTACTGTTATACAAGGCATGCACATCCTCAATAACCACAATCGTATTCTTTTCATTACAACCTTCCGATATTTTAATTATAAGTTCCGATAACCCATTTAAATCTACCTCCTTACCAATTTTTGGCATGGGGAAATGTTGAATCCCCATGCTCTTCATAACGGTAATATATCCTTCTTTTCCAGGGTCAACCCCTATAACTATTTGATTCTCTTTCATATTGCTTACAATATCTTTTTCTTGCTGTTATCCTTCTTTTATGTAATTTACAATACATATATGCTTTATCTTCAACAACTTTACTATAATAATGTTTACAATAGGAACAATGTTTATCACTCAATGTAACTGTATCCATTTTCTTTAACAACTGTTAACGTTCTTACTCCGGCTCGTATGTTCATCACATGACTAATTACATACACTGGATAGCCAACTCCCTCAAGAGATTCAAGTAGGAGAGCCAAGCCAAGAGGATCAGTCCCTTCAAGAACTTCATCAATCGTCAAGAAATGAAGCCCACCCCATTCATTCGTTCCGTTTATCATTTCTTGTATAGCCTGTATCAACGCAACCTCAATCCGAGCACGTTCACCTCCACTGAATGACCAAAACGATTTATATTCCCCCTCTCCATTTATAACGCTCACCGTTATTTCTGACTTAATACGCCCCTTTGAATCACGTTTAAACCCCTCAATCGACAGCAACAGTTCTGAACGTTGTTTTTGTAAAGCTAAATTCGCAAAGTTCTGAATAATCCTTAATTGTTCACAAGCTAAAGACATCTTAAACTCTTTAAACCGAACCCCCCACTGAACATTATCCGATATCTGTTTCTGAATTTTCTCAAATTCGGCTTCGGCTTTACGCAACTTTTTCGTTGTCAAAGTAACAAGCCCTTCCAATTCTTCTTCACGAGTCTTCAGCTCTTCAGCTTCTAATTTATCAAGACTGATAACTAACGCTTCGCTCTCTCGTTCACAACACTCCTTCTTCTTTTCGTTGTCAGAAATTTCTGCTTCAAAATTCTTGATTAATTGTTGTGTACGTTGAACTTCACCTTTTAGTTTACTAATAGTAGATTCAACTTCACGAATCGCCCGTATTGTCCCCTGCTCTTCTAAGCGAACCTGACAGGTTTCATCATCAAATTTCTTTATTTTGGCGGACAGTTTATTTAAACTTTCTATTGCATTTTCGGCTACTTTCTTTTCTTTATCTATGTGAATAGAACAGTCCTTAATTTCCTTCTTGATCTGAGCAACGCTTTTCTCAGGGTCTTGAATCAAAAACTCATGACTACATTTTGGACATGTTACTGTCCCTTTTAGAATAGCTGACAACCGATTAACTTCTAATTCAAGACGGGCAGCATTTTTCTGAGCGGTCTGCTTATACGCGCGTAATTCCTCAACTTTATTATCAGTAGATTGACGCTCTTCATTAATCTTTTGATAACGCTCTCGGTAATCAATAGATTCAAGATTTTCAAGTTCTTTCAAAGCATAATCAATCTTCTTTTGTATTCCCCTGATGGTTTCTTTAGAAGACTTAATACCTGTTTGAGCTAACTTAATATTTTCTTCGGCTCTATCATATTCATTAACAGTCTCGTCTATTCGATCGTTTATAGACTCTATTTGCAATAATTTTTCCTCTTCAAGGTTACGCTCTCGCTCTGCAGCTAATTGTTCGTTATAGACGCTTAATTCACCCTCTATTCGGTTTTTGTTAGCCTCAGCCGTTTTAACCTGAGCCTCCAATGGTTTGTTTCTTTCTTTAATTAAATCATCAGCGTCATCAAGCTGTTCAGCTTTAATAAACCTTGAAATCAACGATAACTTATCAGTATTAGAGGAAGAAACAAACGATTTAAAATTCTCCTTGTTAATAATGTAGTAGTTCTTTAAATCATCTGCTGATATTCCTATCCATTTAAGAATGAAAGCATTTCCATCGGATAACGTTCCAAATTTTACAGAATCAGGCTCTTCATTAATTGTCAATTCCAACGAAGCTGATCCCTTTATACGCAATGTACGATGAATATTCAAAGTCTCTTTACGAATGGGGCAATAAATATCGAGCCAAATATTTGCTTCTTCTTCGCCCCACGTAATCAAATCCCGGTCTAATGTTTGCTTCCGTAACGGTGTAGCCAAGATTGCATAAGCAATTCCAGCCATCATTGTACTTTTACCAGCACCGTTCGTTTCCTTTGACTCGATTTCAGTCAGATTCTTCCCTTTGATTAAAACAGGCTCGTTCACGAAAGTGTGTTCTAGATTCTTAAACGACAGAAAATTTTCTAACTGTAAATAACGGAGTTCCATACTAAATCACTTTTGAAATTTCTTCTTCAATTTGTTCTAATAATTCAGGATTATCTAATAGGGACTCTCGTGCCCGTTCAGCTCCCTGACCAATGTTTGTTCCCTGATACTTGTAAAAAGAACCAGCTTTTTCAATAATTTTATGATCAATAGCCACCTGTAACACTTCAGATGCCCGGTCTATTCCCTCTCCAAATCGAATATCAAATTCAGCTTTACGCAATGGAGGGGCAACCTTGTTCTTGCACACCTTTACTTTTACGTGATTCGCGGTCTCTTCCCCTTTATCTCCGATCACCCCGGCTTTTGTTACTTCTAATACTTGTGAAGTGTAAAAGCCCAAAGCCTTCCCACCGGGGGTTGTGGTAGGATTACCATACGCAATTCCTATCTTTTCCCTGAATTGATTAATAAAAATTAAAAGAAGATTGTTAGCTTTTACATCACCTACGAAGCCTGGAAGCCACGCCGACATCAACCGGGCTAATACCCCCATCTTAGCATCCCCAACGTCAGCTTCAAGATAACATTTAGGAAACATCGCAGCCACACTATCCATAACAACCGCACATACGTCTTTTGACTTTATTACTTCACGAATAATTTCAAGACATTCTTCGGCTGTTCCCGGCTGGGTCAATAAAAACTTATCAGGGGAAATATCAACCCCCAACGCCTCGACATAATCCATGTCAATAGCATTTTCCTTGTCAATATATACTACTGCTTTCCCTGTTTCCTTTTGAGCCTCCCTGCAAGCAGTTAAAGCTAATGTAGTTTTCCCACTAGACTCGTACCCTCTGATCTCAATCAAACGCCCTCGGGCATAGCCCCCTCCCAACGCCATGTCAAGAGACAAACTCCCTGAGGATATAAAATCAACCCCCTGCTGATTATTTCCGGCTATCACTTCCTTCCCAAATTTCTTTTGTAGGGAAGACACTAAATCTTCTACTCCCATTTCATTATCTGTTTTAATAGTTCGAAACCTTCTTTATAATTATACCCTTTGTCATCGCAGAAAGCCTTAAATTTCTCCGAAATATCAGACCCATTAAGTTCCTGCACAGTTTCGGCTTCTTCTGTTTCGGTCACTTCAATGTCGGTGTATTTGGCTTTCACAGAAATTCCATTCTCCGTAAACCATTTTTTATTCACCCCCTTTACAGCTTGCTGATCCCCTATTAATGTGACCCGAATTTTAGCGTCGTTTGTATCCGTTTTAGCCAACGCCATCATCTCCTCCTTAGTTACGGTCGTGAGGTCGACTTTTATCTCTTTATACGGAACAAAATCAGCTTTCACAAACTCCGTAGACAAATCATCGTATAGAATTGTAAATCCTTTATCTTCATTCTCCCCAAAATTATTCTGACGAGTACTCGGTAAATGAAATACATTGGAGGCAGGCTGCTGAGCATCGTGATAATGCCCTAAAAACACTTTTCCGTAATGTTTAAACAACGATGTCTGAATTTTATTATTCACCTTCTTCCCGTCATTGTTAATTGAACCCTGGACGGCGGTATGACTGAACAAAACAGAACGTTTTGATTTAGGTTTAGGAAGGTTGTTGAATCTTTCGAGCCACACGTCCTGACTATAAAAAGGTATGAAATGAAATTCGATATCACCAGTTCCAAAATCAAATTCCGAAGCTTCTTCTACCTCGGCTAAATAAAACGCAGGATGATGTTTAAACGGGGTTAAAAAGCTGCTATCTCTTTCGTAATTCGTTTTGTCATGATTACCCGGTATACATAAAATTTGTATTCCTTCTTCATGATATAAAGCTATCATTTCCGTTAAACACGTAAGCAATTCCTCACGTTGGCTCAAACGTGAGTCAAAAATATCCCCCAGCCATATTACATGTCCAATATCATACTTCTTAGCCAGTTCAATTTCCTGACAAGCCAAATCCATTAATTCGGAAGCATTTTCCTCTTTTAAATGCTTATCTGTGCTAATTATCGCAATTGGTTTTTTCATAAGAACAATGAAGCCCGATATGATTTACCGGGCTTCCTGAATTTTAAGGTTACTTCTTTTCTCTCTTCTGACGTAATGCCCGGATACGCTCAACAGCACTCATTCCTGATGAACTATTAGCATCTTCCGGGGGATTCACACCTTTAGGTTTTCCCACACGAGGCTTAGGAGCTTCAGCTTCCGGCTCTACTTCGGGTTCGGGGTCTTCCTCTGAAGTGGGATCTTCTTCCTCACCCCATCCGTCTACGTGAGGAATATCATAGCCCAAGTCTTCATGCTTAAGTGATAACTGATACGCTTCCTCAAGTTCATCACCCTCAAGTTCAAGTTCCTCATACCCCTCACCATACTGTTCAATAAACTCTTTGTTTACGATCGCCAACTTTTCTTCTGGTGTGGGTTCTGATTTCTTTTTAGAGGGTAATCCCTTTTTCCCCGGTGTAGCTTTCACAGACACCTTCTTAGCTGTTTCAACAGGTTTTTCTTTATCATCCCCAAACGGTAAATCATCATCTCCTTCTTCAATTCCTTTACTATCGATTTTTTCCACAAGGTTTGACATCTCCTCAACTTTGTCAAGGAAGTCTTCCTGGGCAAAAATATTGTAGGAAGGATTTGCTTCATCAAAGCGTTTCAGACCGTCAAGAGCTAAGTCAAAGTCACGTTTCGAATAACAATCAACATACAGCTTTTTCAAGCTCGGATAAGTTTCAAGCTCTTCAAGAACCTTGTCTGTTACGGCATGTTCAGCAAAATAATCATCCCACCCCTGGCTACGTTTCAACGGTAAAGATTTCAGAGTTTCAACTGTTTTACCCTTTTCATCTTTCCCACGGTCATACTGGATAGGGAATCCGTTTTCAGGATCGCTGAACACATCAATCGCAACTGTATCATTCTGTTCACAAAGATCAGCCGACTCTTTATTAAGAGCTTCCATCTGTTTCGGCTTCAGACTGTCACGGTAAATCTTACCTTCAATAAGCGCATAATATATGTACTCACGCTGAGGACGAATCCCCCATACCCATTTACCGCCCATTTTGTACCCGGTAATCGGGTTCAAAAATTTTTGCCTGTCATCCTTGTCCTGAATCTGCTCAGCGAGTTCATATACCCGTTTAATATATTCATCGATGATATCAAACGGCATCTTACCGTGAAGCGTTGCAATAAAGATTTTCTTTTGTTTAACTTCTTTTCCGATAACATCCCCGTTTTCGTCTTTCTTTTCTACTTCACAATCCAATTTAGCTGTCAGCATAGGAACGTAGGGGCTGTCGCCCGGTTCATGTGCAGGAAGAACACGTTTAATTGTAATACCATCTCTATTTTTCCAAAAGGGTGCATATTCCCCTTTTCCACCACCATAATAGGTGTCGTACTTTTTAGCTTCTTTCGTAGCTGACTGTACGGTTTGCAGCGTCGCTGCCCGATACTTACTTCTATCAATCGGCATAATTTTGAAATTTAATTAACTAAGATAATCAGTAACATTCTTTTTGATTTCCTCATCCACTTTTCGGAGCTCTTTTAAAAACTCTTTCATGTCCGAAGCAACTTTACCTGCTTCCATGTAACATACCTTTTCAACAGCAATATCTAATGACAACCCAAAAGCCACATCGTCCATCTTACCTTCGGGGTGACGTTTACTTTCTGATGGCTTTAATTCATACAAATCAAATCTATCGGGAGCTGCTTCGCAGGGTTTCACATAAAATCTTTCTGTGAGCTTAATGTAACCTTCAAATAAATTTTTTTTCTTACTCATGACGAAATTGTTTTATTGTTTGACTATTGATTTAACGTTATAAACGTACTTAAAAGTTTCGAATATCCAAAGAAATTATCTTAGAATCCTTGCTTTTTAATTAAGAAAGTATTAACCTTACCTTCTACTAACTCATTTAAAAACTCCGCTGGGGTAACAGGTTTAAGAAGATTGTTCAGCTTTTTTGACTTGTCCTGAATTGCCCACTGTAACGCATCAAGTATTCCAAAATTCTTCTGAGCATTAATGTACTCAACGCACAAATTCTGATAATCATCATCTAATAGGAGAGCTTCATCAAGAGCCTTCTCAGACAATTTAATCTCTTCACCTTCAATCTCAAATTTACCCTGATTTCGGTTGGCTTCACTTCTCCATTGTTTCTTTAACTCGGCTTCGCATACATCACGTTCTAATTTCTTTTCGTTCATTGTGTATTCAGCATCTGCACGTAACATACCTACCTTATTCAACAAAGCACTAATCGTAACGGCTTCTCCATACAAATTTTCATAATTTATTGATGTCAACTGGTCGATATCAACTCGATCTTCAAAACCATTAGTCACGAGTGTGACTGGGGTTGTTCCAAAATGTGTTGTAATTTCCATAACTTCTTTTTCACTAAATTTATAACGTGAGGCTCACGATATTCGTTTCATAATTCGCCCTCAATATATTTTGCTCTTTACGGTTATCCCAGGTTAGTGATCCACTAATAATCATCAAATTTGCCTTCCCAGTCAGCAACGACTCTAACTGCTTATATTCAGTCTGGAATATCATCACCTCTAAAAATTCGTAATTAGACTCAAGGATTAATTTACACATAACTTCTCCTTTACGTGTCTTTTTAATCTCCATTTCAGTAACGTAACCCGCAACTATTACATAGCCATTATTCGGTCTATTATCGGTGTCTAAGCACTCCTCAAACGATACATACTCGTAATTAGTGGCAAAGTTACCTTCTCCGTATCGTCTGTAAATAGCATCATAGTCGAAGAACGCTAAACCCGAAAGTTTCTTTTGTAAAAGTGCCCACCACCAATTATCATTCGAATGGTGATCTGCCCCAACTAACACTTCATCGTCTTCCTTTACATTGCTATTAGTAGCTCCAAGGAACTGTACTAACAAATCAACGCGCTGGTAGGGGTGAGTTATATTCTCAAGACTGTCAAACGCCCCAGCCAAAATCAAATTTCTAATAATACGACTATTCACCGCCGAACCTTTCCACTTATGTCGTGTAATAAAGTCGTTTAATGAGAAGTACTGGCCATTTTCTTCCCGCTCCTTTATAATTTGTGAGGCTGCTTTTTCGGCTATCTGTTTCACTCCTGAAATTGACCAATACAAGGCTTTAGCCTTAAAATCAATCACAACGTCAGTATGGGATATGTTAATATCTACTGTCTTTACAGTGCAAGCTCCAGTCTTATTAATCTCAGCAATATAACGAGGGTAGTCTAAATCTTCTGCATACTTAAATGCTACCGACCAATATTCAATAGGATAGTGAACTTTTATCCACTGTGAAATGTAACCTGTTATCGCATAGGCAGCAGCGTGGCTTCGATTAAATAGGTACGTCGAAGCCTTATCAATAGCGTCCCATACCTTTTCACTATATTCCTGGCTTACGCCATAATTATCCCGATAATAAGGAATAAACCGTTCTTTATACTGCTGGAGAGCTTCATACTTCTTCTTCACCATCGCCTTACGCACGTCATCGGCTTCCACCAATGACAACCCGCCTAACTCCCGGCACAACTGCATGATCTGTTCTTGGTAGGCAAATACTCCGTATGTGTTCTTCAGAATTTCATCCGTTCCCACATAATATTCAACCTTCTGATTACCTTCTTTACGAGAGACATACTCGTTGTGAAAATTATTTTCCATCGCTCCAGGGCGATACAATGAAATAGCTGCAATCAAATCCTCTATATTCTCTGGCTTCATTTGTTTACAATACCCCGTCAATCCGCTACTTCCAAAGTGAAAATTGTCCTCGTTCCACCCATTCTGAAAATACCTGTACACTTCAGCATCATCAAGAGGTACGCTGAAAATATCAAGGTCAACGTCTTCATTCTCCCTGATAAGTCTTACCATATCCTGAAACTTATCAAACTGTTTTACCCCTAATACGTCCTCTTTCAAAAATCCCGCTGCGTCCATTTCGCCACCTTCCCACTCTGTCACGTAGTCTTCTCCCTGCTTCCTGATAGGAACCCACCGGAACATATCATGTTCATCAGGAAATACCATCATTGCACAGGCATGAATTGATTGCGCTTTAGGAGCTGGCATAATCAACATCACTTCGTTTATCAAATCGGGGTGAGCTTTTACAAACTCTTTAACCCGGCTATGAGCACAAGCAATCTTAAACAAGTCTTCAGGCTTTCGATCCTTTACGTCGAACACCTTCATCATCTCGTTTGTTTCTTGAAAATTCAACCCATATACACGAGCCATATCTTTAATGGCTGCTCTCAACTGTAATGCACTGTACGTTCCTACTGAGCAAACCTGTTTCCATCCGTACCGTTCTTCCATGTACTTTTTCACACGAGGTCTGTCCTCACCGGGGTAATCGCAGTCAATATCAGGGAGGGATACCTTAACACGTCCTGCATTCAAAAAACGCTCAAACAATAAGTCGTATTTCATTGGGTCCAACTTTGTAATCCCCAATAAGTAGGAAACAAGGCAACCCCCTGCAGAACCACGGCTAATACCTGTCATTATCCCATTACAATGGCACCAGTTTATAATGTCCCATGTAATTAAGAAATAATCAATCGCCTCTCCTAGCTTAATAACACCTACTTCACGATCTATTCGCTCTGCTATGACATCATCACCCCAGTCCTCAAGTAAGTCTGGGTGTGCCTCTAGCCCTTTCTCAATAAGAGACCAAAAGAGATCTTCATTCGTTTCAAACTGTGAAGCCTCTTCCGGAGTCATTTTGTAGCGGGGTAAATGACGCTTCTTTACGTCAATTGTAAAATCAATTGCATCAGCAATATCTTTCAATAAATCAACTGCGTCGGTGAATCTTGAATAAGCGTCTTCAAATCCCTGTTCAGTGTCAGGAAACATAGAAGCTAACTCAAGAAAATATTGGTCGTTAGCTTTAAAGTATTGATTGTCACTATCGTACGCAGTTGTACCCCCTATACTCTGTAACCGAGGTCTTATACAACTATATTCTTCGTCTAAGTACCAAGCGTCTATTGACGCCACAGGAACTAAATTTCTGTCTTTAAAGAAGGCTTTCAGGTTCTTTAAATACTTTTCATCCCGGCTATTATCAGTATATTCAACGGGATCAAGTTGATATATTACAGCATCAAGACCTAACCCTTTCAGTCTTGAATAATCAAGCGTTTTAGGATCAAGAAATAATACTAAATCATCATTATTACGAGTAACAGCATTAAAGTCAGAAAGACTGATATATTTGGGATTGTCGCAATTGATAAACTTATTAATTGTCAATAAGTCCCTCCAACCCTTTTCATTTCGGGCATATACTTTAACCGTAAAACGATAATCGTTAGGCTCATCGGAGACAGTACATTCCATTCCAATCACACTCTTCAACCCATTCTTTTGACACTCCTCCTGAAATTTAAGTGCCCCGGCTAAACTGTTTTTCTCACAAATTCCCAACGTATGTACCCCTAGAAATTTTGCCTTACGACACCATTCGCTATATGGTCCAGAGCCAGAAGTTATTTCATATTGTCCGTGAACTCCTAAGAAAACCTCCGTAGGAATTTCCTGAGCAGCTTGCCCTACATACTTTAACCGAATTAACTTTACATCGTTTTCTTTCCCCCTAGGGAGCATATAATACACTCCTCCGAAACGATAAGCATAATAGTCACATTCAGTTCCTACTGATTCTCCACCTCTATCACTGGCTGGAATACCTACAAAATTAAAGTCGTCATCAAATAACGCTCCGTCGTAGGCAGGTTTATATAACTCAAATGTACTGCCACCAATTTCAACAATGCCTTCGTCAACAACCGTGTAGCACATTAAATTCTTTTCAAGGTAATCAAGAAATTCTTTCATCTACTAACATTTCATAAAGTTGTTCAGTAATATCGTCACCATCTTTAAAACCTAATTCAACAAAATGCCTAGCAAGTAATTCACTGGTATGATTGTTTAGTTCGTATTTACCTGACTTAAAATTACAGAAAATTATTTCAACTTCTTTTGAAGTCATTTTTGCAATATCAAAAATAACTTCAACTTCCTCTAAGAAACGTACAGAACCGAAAACAATATTAGCTCGATAAGCATCTTCATCAGGCAATGATGTCCAAATTTTTGTAATTTGTTTACCTGTCCATTTCGCCCAAACGTCATTTCCGGCAATATCTTTTAAAATTTCGCCTGTTCTTTGTAATAAATCACGCCCTCTAACACCAATCGCATACGGCACAGGATTTGGATAAATAGAAAAAGGTAAAAGAAAAGACTGAAAATTATTTTTCCAATATCTGTAAACATCAGAATTCACATCTATATGGCAATCTGTTCCTGTCAAAATTTTCATCAAAATCGAACGTATCCCATCACTAAAATCTCCAATTATTACCGATCTACCTTCTGCTTTAGAATTTTCCTGAAATTGTGTAGCTCGGTAAGATTTCCCACTACCTATTACGCCCACTAATCCGTAAATAGTTCCTTTATTATCCGACATAGTTTTCAGTAAATTTTTTAATTGATTTAAAATAATTCCAGTTATCAGAATATTTTTCTAAAAGTTCATTACAATGTTTCATAACACTATGAATTTTTTGTGTATTATTGCCTAAAGCAACTTCATTCTTACAAAAAATCCATAAATCAAGATAATCACAGCATTTGAAAAGTCTGTACTGCATTTCAGTCATAGACTCTTTAATCACCCTATCAGAATAGGGAAAAAGAACCGAATCACCGTCACAAATTTCATGCTCAATAATATCCCAAGCCTCAGCCGTTTTGACATTGAACTTCTTTACACAAGCGTTTAAATCACCTGTTACGCTTTCAACATAATCATGCATCAACACTTTATCCCACACATTTATGTCATAAGAAACGTCCTCTTCTGAAGCAAACCAACGGAATAGCATCCCTACGACCAGTCCGTGTTCCAAAAGGTTGTATCCCCGATGATGGGGGGTATTAGGTAGCCTCTGAATATCTTTCATTCCCAGAAGAATGTTAATCTTTTTGTAATTCATACGAAATCTTCTTTATTTAATTAACTTAGTTGAACAATTCGTTCAACAATGGATTCTTAAATTCAACTGTTTCCTTTGTCCAATAACGGAAGATAACTTTTGCCCAGTCGCTGAATAATTTATCCTGAAACATACTGTCAAGTGCTCCTCTTAATTCATTTTTGCTCACAACCCCTTCCCGGCACATTGACTCAAAGCTAGACAATTGTTTAATCAAATAATCGAACTCCTTTAAACTTTTATACGTTGGGGTATAAGTAAAGTTTGTCCCGGAGGGGAAAGTCCCGATTTCTTTTTTAGCAACCTGTTCGACAAGCGGTAAAAACTCTTGATAAACATGAAGATTATCCGCCTTATGAAAGTAACTTCCAACCGGAACGCCAACCATAGCAGCTATATATTCCTGCATCAATGTGAAATTAAAAACATTCACCGCGCTAAATCCCCACACGATATCGTTTGATCGAATGTCAACATAACAATTCATTTTCCCATTAACAACCATAAAATGAATTGAACGTGTGCAGGGAGTGTCTTTTGTTTTTAAAAGAGGCAGTCCCCCGGCGTCAACACTATAATCTGCACTTCCATCAAAATCATCAGAAATTGGATCGTGAATTGTAATAGCTGCTTCCCGAGTGTCTATATCCTCTTTAAACTTTTCAACAACGAAGCGCAATTGGTCGGTCACGTTCTGATACATTGATGGTTCTTTTCTGTTACCGGGCTTTCCGTTTTTGTACTGTCGACGCATTCTACGTCCGTCAGTCGTTATTAACATACCTTCATTATCTCCATACCGCCGTATCCGAGGACCATAGCCTGCTCTCATGAACTCCCCATCATCAGAAAAAGTTTTCAAATTCTTAACGTATGCAGCAGGCATATCTAAGTAATTATCACCACGAGCAATCCATAAAGACTCAATCCACCCCAAAGTTTTGTTCCACTTACGTTCCGGGATACGAACATATCTGTCAATAGGATTTGTTATTTCTATCAACACGGCTGAAGGAATCTCACGACATTGAAATCCACGCCGGGTTACATTCACACCGCTTTCAACGAGTGCTCTTGACAAAGCAATAAATGCTTCGTTTAAATTCTCTGCTTTTATAAACATAAATTTAATCTTTAGTTATCATACCTTTGTGTACGCTTTCGACATAATATCGGTTCTATCCAGGCATTATCACACCCCACTTCTCAGGAAACACATATTCGATCCTTTCCTTATTAGGAAGATAAGTATGTTTTATCCTTTGCCCTTTCACCTTTACACCGGGCGTTTCAATCCCCATTCCTCTAAGGAACTTATCTGTTTCACAAAAACAATTTTGAAGATCAATCAATGTCGGCAACCGATTAGGAAGGGGCTTAAATTCCATTCCTGTTTCTTTCTCGAAGTGGGACATCAGCTCCTCAAAATTTTTATGAACCCACTTAATCACGCCCACATAATCACACCCTCGCGCGTCCTCAAAAGTTCTTTCTATTCCACGAATGCTCCCCGGACCAGTTATCACAAAATCATTTTCATCAAAGTTGAACAAGGTAGAATAATTCAGGTCAATCGCATACTGCTGTGCGGTAAAATCCCCATATATTTTCATCTTTCTAAACACTCCAAACAGCTCCTCTAATGACTTCGCTTCAAGGAAATCGTATAAATGCCCGTTCTGAAATATTTCGTCCTCGTAGATTACGAAATGAGCACGATGTTTACTCATTCCAGCAATATGCGCATATTCGGGGCATTGGTAAAAGAAACAATTGATGATATATGCATTTCCATATATCGCTATCCCTTTGTCAATACAATCGTCTAAAAACCGAGCTATATTTTCAAGCCCTGTTTCGTAGGTTATGTCCCCAAATTCTTTTTCGAGCAATTCCCAAGTCTCTACTTTGTTAAAATGTTTAAACAGTAAAATTCGGAAAAAGATATCTTCCGGCTCATACTGTTTACCGTTATAAATAACATGACTGAGCAAGTATTGGCTCACTCGGTCAAGACAACGATACACATTTGTAAACTTGAAATTTTGAAGAATTTTATCTTCTGTCCAAGGCTTTCGATCCCCACTATACTTTCTCCAAAAGATATCCATTCGCTCGCATATCCAATACAAATACCAAGTAAATGAATCATTCGGAGCTGGGATAATTTTTTTACTTTTCTTTGCCATCGTTAAATGTTTTGTAGGAATTTTTCTGAATGTAGTCTGAACCCTCACAATGAAGCTTGAACTCTGAACCCAATTCAGGCATTTCAAAGAAATCGAAAATATGAACACCCAAATCCCATACCGGGGCATCATAAGGCATGTCATGCAACACTACATTGCCCCCGGCTTCTATCACCTCGTTTCCTTCTTGTACGGCCCTCTCAAAGTCGTGTTGGAATGTTCTGTGTTTATCCCACATGCAATCTTTCTTGGGAAGCTTACCAGACCTATATACTATCCGGTCACAATATTCCTGCCATTGGTCGTCACGATAATCGTAACGAACATGAAGTATGTTCGTAAACCCAGCTGTCCCACATAAATCTAAAGGACGTAATCTCCACGACGCCGTTGTTCCTGCACCATCTATCAGCACGCCATGTCCTTGCTCAGCAGTTTTTTCAAGAAAGTAGGAAAGACCCTCGGCTTTACACAACCGGGATGTCATGATATCATACCCCTGCCAGCGTCCTATACCACCAACCTCATAATACTTCCCCACGAACACCATATTAAAATCTTCTGAATAGACACCAACCTGCTTGCTCTTACCGTCAAGTGTTGTGAACATGTACGGTTTGAGCTCCATACCAAGTGATTTAAGAAAATCGAGGAACAGATAAACCCTTGTAGATTTCCCGCTCCCCGATATTCCTTTCACGAGCACTATACTCTCTCCGTTCATTTATTTCTTTTTAGAAGGAGTTTTCTTTTCCGGAGTAGTTTTCTCTTTTGCAAACTCCAATGCCGTTACACGTTTCTTAATAGGTTTGCTATCACCGAATTTCACCATACATTTCTCCTTACCATCAGAAGAACGATAAAGGCGAACAATTTCTCCAACTTCGGATTCCCCTTTCAGGGTTACTTTTGAACCGTTTTTCAATCCCGGAACTTCTTCAGATTCTTCGAGATTTTCACGTTTTGTTTCCCGGTGAACTTTTTCTTTCTTTTCGGCTTTACCCATTTTCTTGTCGGACTTCGAAGCAGTCTTCCGGTTCTTCTGTCTTTCGTCAAACTGTTTTTCAGCTTTTTCCAAACGGGTTCTTTCTTCGTCTGTCAGTTGTTCCTCACTGTTGTCAGTTTCCAACTTTTCCTCTTCAGATTCTTCAGCTTTTTTCGGAGCAACTTTCTTTCCATTTTCCACCACGGTTTCTTCTTCAGTTTTCTTCTTCATAGCAGGAACTTTTCCTACTTTACGTTTCAGCAATTCTGTTGCAGTTGCAACTTCGGCTTCGGTTGAGTCTTCATTGTCAATAACAGCCTGAAGTTTTTCTACAGAATAAGTCCGCATCTTTACTCTGAGTTTTAAATTCGCTTCCATAATCGTCTTTGTTTAATTAATGATTCATTGTTTTTACACTACAAATATACATGATATTTTCGATAAAGTTATGAAAATCCAGAAAATATTGGATTATTTCTTTCCAGTGTGTCCAAATCCACCTGCTCCTCTTTCTGTATCAGACAGTTCCTCGATCGCTCCAACTTCAGTGATTTCTGCCTTAGCATAAGCTGAAAACACAATTTGAGCAATACGGTCTCCATTTTCAATCGTCTGGGGTTCTGTCGACAGGTTAATCAACGGAACACCTACCTCCCCCCGGTAATCAGCGTCGATAGTTCCAGGAGAATTAATTACAGTTAACCCTTGCTTAACAGCACGACCACTGCGAGGACGAACCTGTCCTTCGTAACCCGGCTCAATTTCCATATACAAACCAGTAGGAATCACCCTACGTTGTCCAGGTTGAAGTGTTAGCGGTCCATCGGGTAAATAAGCCCGTAAATCAAGTCCTGAACTGTCTTTTGTTTTGTACTCCGGAAGAGCATTGTTACTTACATTCAAAATTTTTAAATCCATTTCCAATCATTTTTAATTTGTAATTCACTATATTTAACGAAAAATTCTCGTTCTGAGATTCGAATCATTACTTCTTCTTTCGAAGGATCGTTCAAAACAACCTCTGCCAATTGCCCTTTATAGAAAACCTTAGTTCCACGATACAGCAAGTACCACATGTCATAATTGCTTTGAACCCGACGTTGCTCGTTATCTTTATATTGAAAGAAAGGAACTCCGGTTGGTTTCAAAAAATACTTCTTGACAAATTTATTGACGCTCAATCCATTAAAAATGGACTTCAATCCAAATTTCACGCTTACCTCTTGAATTTTCAATTTCTTCTTATCGGATATGTCAGACGCAACTTTAGCATATCTTTCATCACGATAAATCTGAGAACGTAGCTTATGCGTCAGATATTCCAACTGCAATTTTATCAAAAACTCCTTACGAGCAATTAATTTATCGCCAGATTTTAACTTGTTTTCCATATCCTATAATTTTACTTCTACTCTATTATAAAAGAAGTTGATTGGGTCAATCGCCCCTTGTAATACTTCTTCAAGATATTCTATATCTATATTTCCTGGATCAACCCCCTCACGCCGAATGGCTGTCACATATACCCTATCAAAAATTTCCCTCATTTTCAGGGAAGCTTCTTTACTTTCATTAATGGTTCCATAGTCGTACAAAAGTATTATATTTTTTATTCCTTTTTTCTTGAGCATCTTAATTTGCCCATCTCCGATATTATTCCCAAACGTAAAACAACATTTAATATCATCGACATCATTCAGTCCCAAAAGATTCTGTATATTCACCGCATCAAAAATACCTTCTACGAGTATTACTGTCTCCGTTTTTCCAAGTACAATTTCATCACATCCTCCTAACAAATCCTGAAAGTTGTTTTCACTGTTTCGATAACGCAACACTAAATCAGCTTCATGTCGTTTGTAGGCTTCAAGATTTTCTTTGTGCCACTCTTTTGTATATCTACTACGCGCCCACCACGCTACACAAACCCCATCAACCTTCATTTTAAAGATGATAAAATTTTTGAGTTTAGGCTCAAGCGGAGTATCCGTGTAGGAAGGTTCAAACTGTTTGTAATGTTCTTCACGAAACCCCCGGTTATTCAAATAAGAATCATTCACCAATGGTTTGAGTCTCAACGGAAGCGATACAGGCTTTAAATCTTCTTCCTTAACAAGTTCTTCTTCCTGTACCCATAGTGGCTTATCTTCGTCATTAGACACTAATTTAGGGCACTTATCTATTTCATCGGGCTTAACAGTATACGTCTTTTTTGCTAAATCCGTACGACCTAACTTTTTAAGAAACTCATACAAAGAAACCTTCCGAGGGCATTTCCAACAATGGAACGTGGCTATACCTGTATCATTAAAGATAATTCCCCACTTCCCACTCTTTCCACAATAGGGGCACTCCATACCCTTATTGGTCATCCAACCCTGGGAACCAAACGGCTTCAACCCAAAATCAACAATTATCTGTTCTTTGTCGTACCTCATGACTTCTTTCTTGGGATAGGTTTCTTTTCATCCTTCTTGTGTCTCCACGCTTTTAAAGACTCCCGTTTAGCTCGCTCTTCTTTTATCTCTTCTGGCTCCGAAACGACCTCTTCATTTCCTTTCACTACCTGAGTCACCCACACACCTGGTTCTATCTCTACACGCTCTTTACGATCCCCAACAACCGATTCTCCATTTGACTTTTTACCTCGTTTAGATTCTAGCTTTTCTAAAGCCGACATATCAAGAATTTGTTCGACAGTAGTTGACCGGGGTAAATCATAGAAAAAACCATTTTCATAATTAGTAGGAATCCTAACTATGATCCCGTTATTCTTATAATTACGAAGCTTATCACAATAAATACGAGCGATTTGAGCTTTCCCTTCTTCCAGTGTAGCATTTCCAGTAAACACAAATGAAAACGGCTTAATAAGTGTTCGGTCACCTTCGGTGTGTTGTCGAGTAATCACCCACTGAGGATTATTCCAAAGTTCAAAGGGAATATCTCCGGTTTGGGCTACTGTCCACACTACACAATCATACGTTTTAGCAATGTCTTTAAACCGTTGAGCAATCTTTTGAAGCCTATATTTGATAAAGTTCGGATCAAAGTCGATCTTTTTGTTTTCACCTGTCAACATCAAATCAATTGAGTCAACTGCTATCAAATCGGGATAATACCCATACTCCTTTTTATAGTCTTCAATTGCACTTACCAAATCAGAAATAGTTGTATCCATCATTTCATCAGATGAATATACGTCTATATCACTATTTACAGTTATTGCCCGATTAACAATTGCTTTTAAACGCTTGTATGTGTCCTCAGACAAATCCCCCTTCATAATCTTTGAATAGGTGGTATTAGCAAGCATTTGATCGTACTTCGCCGTAACTTCCTTACGACCCCCTTCTAACTGTACATGTAAAACATGATTATGCGCAATAGAAGTGTTGTACCACCCCACATATCTCAGCCAAGTTGACTTTCCAACACCTGAACGCATAATAAACAAAGCCGTATCCTGCCTAGGGACTCCTCCATCGGTAATCTCATCTAAGGTTGTAATCCCTATCGGAATTTTTGTACGTCTTCGTTCGTCTTCGGCTTCCATCTGAAGACTATTTACGTCCTTCATCAAGTCGCGATAAATACGGGTAAACTTTCCTTTTCCTCGTTCAAGAGAAAAACTGTTTATCTCATACATTCGTTTTTCTAATAACGCCATTGCCTCGTCCGGTTTGCCTTCATTGTACATGTCGGATACCTGGCGTTGAACCGCAACAAAAGTCTGACGTTTGATAAACGTTTCCAATTGCTGAACCATCGGTTCATAATCCGGAGTCTTCAGATTTTTAATATCTTCAATTTTCTTTAAGACGTCTTTATTATTAGGGTACGTCATTTCAACCATCCCTAATGTAGCTAAATTCCCATTCCGATTCATTTCATCGGATAAGACTTTTAACATAGCTTTGCACCCACCTAACTCCCTAGGGAAATTGCTTAAATCGAGATTATCAATAACCATAGCAGCAAACGCCCGGTTTGCAAATGCTAGTTTTAACATCTCTTCGACAAAATTAGGCGAAAGAATAGCATCGACCTTTTTATTCATAATTAAACCGAATCAACCTTTATTAAAACAGTGTTTTCTCTTAATCTATTTATTGCCATAAACGACGACGAAACCGTATCATCATGTCCACTTATACTTTCCAAAGTTCCTTTATCGCTTCGGAAAGCCACACTATTAAACTCCCCAAACATTTGATCAACACGTTCCCGAGTATCAGGATGATAGGGACACTTTAAAACCCCTCTTTCATACAAAGCAGCTAAAGATGCCCATCCTGTACGCAAATCCTTCTTATTTCCAGATGTCGTCGTAAACGGGTGAATATTTTTAATACCCCTTTGTACACACATATCCGCTAGAATGTTCTGAAATCCGTTATTTTCTACAACAATTTCATGAGGGTGGAACGCATGATTAAGCTGCTCTATCCTAGATATTTGTTCGTTATGCGACAACCCCTTTTGACGATATATGTACAATAGATAGTAATTCCCTTGAATATCTCTTCCCCACACGGTATAACACGTAAAGTCAGCACCTACATTCCCCGATACAGCAAAGTCACACCCTATCACCACACGTGTTAACTTGATAGGAAAGCTGACAATGTTCTCGACCAACTTAATATTTTCCATCCCGATTGTACTCCTCATAAGTATCTCCCAGGGAAAGATTGTACTATCGTCTGAGATAGGTACGACTAAATACTCTCTACTAAACACCAGAGTCCCAAGAGACTTCTTTTCCTCCATCAGCTTTTTGAACGTAAAGCGGTCAGGAGCTAACAAACGCCCGTCCGGGAATATTGCCGGATATTCAAAAACCTTAAACTTTGGGTCCTTCTTTAAATCGGAATAAAGGTCATCAGCCTGATATGGCGTGTTATGAGATACAATTCCATTTGAAATAAATGAATGAGTTTCTTTCATTGAAAAATCAACCGTAATAGACTCAGATTCTTCAATTTTCTTAATAGGAAGGAAAACATACCCACTTTCAACATTTTTTATAAATGTTCTTGTATCTTCATTTTCAAAACCAGAACCCTTTACCCATTTAACAACTTTTTCTAATTCAGAACGTTTATGAATACTAATCGTGTTTCTACTTTTAAATCTTAATTTTTCTAACCCATATTTTTTCTTATCTTTAGCAGTCAAACTAATTTCTTTCCTAATTCTTTTCATTAGTTCTGACTGATAAGGTATCTGCATAACAGAACAATCAATTAATGTATTAGAAATGTTTCGATATTTGTCACCTTTTCCTGAATGAGGGAAACCAATTTTTTCCATAAAAATATGAACCATTTCTTGTGAGGTTATTCTAAGAAGATACCCCATACGATTTGATTTTACTTTTTTAGAAGATTGACATTTTTTAGGATTTACAGACGATACAATCCCCATATTCAAAAGAACGAACTGTATTTGTTTTATCAATTTTTCACTAACTGAAAAACAGCTAACATGACAATGACCAGAATCATCAATTGTCATACACCCATCACCATCAAAATATCCCGATAAAAACTTACATAATTCCCTTTCACCTGAATGTAATATTTTATTTGGAATTTCTTTTGTATGAGATAAAAGTCCTATTTTATAACCCAAGGATTGAAATAGCTTAGACTTTTCATTACGATAGTATCTCATACTCAACCTTCCTCTTACAGGTCTAAATTCCTGTTCATTTATCAAGTAATCTCGAATCCCTTTCACGCCTTTTATTATAGAAACACGGCTTTCTGACAAAACACCATCAGCAATACAAAGTCCAATTTGATAGAGGTCATCATCTGAAACTTTCAAAGGTTTACCCCATACCCCTGCTCCAACCTTTATTGCAACAAAATCTCCAACTTTTAAATCTTTTGCCTTTCGCCACTCAAATAACCCCTTTTCATTGCAAACCATTATTGGGTGAATGTAGCTTGTTTCAAGTTTCAAACCCTTTTTAAGAGTTATTACTTTTGTCTTCGTTAGCCCATTAATATAATATTCATTTGCAATTTCAAGTTTAGTTCCATTGTAAACCTCTTTTCCATAAGGATAATATCCTTTATCAGAAGTAATAGGAACTGGAGCTAATTCACCTATTTCAAAAATTCCATTATCGGTTAAAACAAGTGTATCAGGGGTAACACACCCGTCGACAATATTATATCCATAGGGTTCTACAATCGGAGTAATTGCTCCTTTAAACAAATCCCGTAACTTTTCTCGTTGTTCCAACGAATAGATACTACTTTCGTCAGGTAAGTCATCACTGACCGCTGCTCCAACATGTAGTCCTCGAATAAATCCGTCTTTTCCACGTAAGTGAAGTTTCGTTCCATTTTCGCACTCTATACTCGTCGCTGCTAAAGATGCCTTTCCGCCGGGGTTTAACTTAGCAGCTATTGCTTCATTAATCCGAATTTCTTCAACTACCTTATCAATATGCTCCTTACCTAACTTCTCGGTATTTGTAATAATACACGTTTCCTGGCGATTTTTATTATCTGGAGTATCAGGACGCATAAAATTTGGACGATGATAACTGTATAGTCTCCACAAAGGGAATGCCATACAAAATTCGTAGGAATTATGTACTACTGTCCCATCCTCCAACTGAAACCTATGGTCTCCATCACACATGAACCCATAATAAGACTCCTCTCCTATCCCTTCTACCTTTATATCTGTTCGAACAATTACAGGCTTATCATAGGAGAATATTTTATACCCCTGAAAACGACGTTGTTTCTTAGGCTCATACTTAAGAAACTTCCCCATTTCTATTTCCACGAACTGTTTGCTCCTTTTATCCCACAAACATAAAATATGCGCTCTATTCACAGCATAGGGCATCCCATCTTCCTGCTCAACCCTAAACATCTGAGCTCGTCCAATATGCCTTGTAAGAACCTTACGAGGAGTAAAATCCATCCCCATTACTTCCATACCGGGATAAATATCCTCAACATTCTTAACAGTAAAGTCCGCCATCAGGATACGAGTTCCTGCGGCAAAACATTTACCGTGTGACCGAGCAGCAAGATATGCACTGTTTGGGTATAACTGAACCATATTTCCCCACTCAAGATTTCTCCAACCTTGCCGAAAATTAGGAAGCATAGTCGTCTTGAAGTAATTATAAGACTGAACCTTGAGAGTTTCGTCCATAGATTCTTCAAGCTGGTCTATATAGTTCAGCCTCTCTGTATCGAGAGTTGAGTTTAATGTGAGCACGTTGTTCGTTTGTGTAAAAATCTCAGTTAACAGATTGTCAACGTCTCCGCCATACCCTTCCAAAAGCTGATTAATCGCAACCGGGGGGAGGGCTTCTAAAACGTTGAAAGCCGTTGTAAAAACCGTGTCCAATTGTTTATACGACAATTTCGAACCCTCACTAAACCTAATCATATCCTATACCAATTGAAAATTTTCTCTGAAACGGGATTCCTTTTTCACCGAAGCGGAAGGCTCAGCAACCACATTCCCTCGCATAAGCTCAATGTATTTAAGCATCAGATATGCATTTGCTCGTGTATCAGTAAGTGCTCGGTGAGCATCTACCAATTCAACCCCCTCCTTGCGACAACACGTTCCCAATTTATAATTTTCTTGTTCTGTGGCACGATAGTAGCTCATTTTCTGAGTGTCCTCGACCCAACGTACATAATTCCAAAGATTGTCTTTATGCCACTCAAACAGCCCCTCGATAAACGGTATATCAAATCCCTGAAAATTGTGCCCACACAATACCGCTCCAACTTTGTTGTTTTTATACTTTGAAAGTATTCCCCGATATGCCTGATAAGCTTCCTTCACGTCAACACCGTTCTCTTGAATATACTTTAAGGAAAGCCCATGTGCATTCTCCGCCCCCGGTTGCCAATCGAAATCATCCTTGTAAGGTTTAATGACGGCATCGTATTCTTCAACAATTTTCATATCAAAGATATCGATTACAACCGCTGCAACCTCGATCAACAGAATGTCCTGAAATGCTTTTAATTCGGGTTTTCCTTTACTCTCTTTTCGAGGCAACCCCGAAGTTTCTGTATCAGATACTGTAATGTACCTTAAATTTGCTTGTGCCATAACAAAATCTATTTTTAACTTATCATAAATTTTAAATCTTTCAAATCCTGATCCCGCACCTCTACATCATCATATACCAATTCTAACTTCAAGACAGGATTCTTTTCAGCCCGTAACCCCTCAGGGAAATCGTTGATGACAATTGTCGGTTCCCCAGCTATTGTTAAATCTGCCCGACAATCTATGATGTAATATCGAATCAAACTACGTCGAGTCCGATCTTTGAATGAAAATAACTTTGCTTTATATTTTCGTTCAAGTGTGTCAGCAAATTCATCCAACGCTGCCCACAATTTCTTTTCAGGAACATCAGCTCGAAAATCTATTAAATTCGCAACCATTGATGCCCCTAAAATTTGTAGAATTCTCATTAGGAACTCGGCTGTTCTGTTATCCATAATTATTAAACGTTAAATTATACTTTCGGTTATTTCCGACTGCCAAACTCATATTGATGATGGCAATCGCAGCATAATAATTCAATATTTGTTTTATCAAGACGAAGCTCTGGAAAAGCCCCCTTTGATTTTATGTGGCTAAAATATTGTGGTTTCAACACTACACCCAAATCTTTTCCACACTTCACACATTTGTGCTCCCTTTCAGCCCAAATTTCTTTGAACAGTTTTAATTCCCCAGTAGCTTTCTTAGTCTTATGGGGCTTTGATTTTTGTTTTTCAATAGCGACCTGAAATCGGGTCTTACCGTCGTGCAGGCGTTTATAATTACATTCGTCACATAGTTGCTTCGTTCGGTTAGCAATTCTTTTTATACGACCGCAATCGATACATACACCAAATTTATTCAAAGTCCTCATAATTTTCTTGATGTTCTGTTTGACGTACATTTACCTGGCTCGGAAGTTCTATCACAGTTTCTGAACGATTTATTTTCTGAAACAAATTCACCCCGTCAGAATCAGGCGAAAACAAAACTTCACATTCCTTTTTGAAGGGACACCTGATACACATTAAATCTTCCGCATCATAGGGATAATCTCCATATTTAGCCCCACAGAAATTAGGACCAGAGATTCTTGACATACGGTATCTTTCCCTCCGTAATGCTTCCTCCCTGACAGGAGTATAACTTTTCATTTTAACCGGATTTTCTAATTTACGTTGGACTGCCCATTGTTGGGCATGATAGTTTGCACCTCTGTTATAGCTTGCCCATCGCTCCCAAGCCTCAGCCCCTATAAACCACACTGGCAACGGACGCCTATCATGCTTTTGTTCCGAATATACATAAAATTGAAAAACCAAGAAATCCCAAACAAAATCCGCCCCTGCAGAGGGAGGAAGTTTCTCAAGAAAAGAAACTATCGCTTCCCGATGCTTAGGCTTCCATAATTTTACCGAACACGGCATATCTTTGACTTTCAGTGAAAGATACTCATAAATTCTCAAGAATATCTTTAATGTGTCATCATAAGAATATATCATACTAAATCATTTCTAACTTTAATTAATTCCAACTAATCACCAAATTAATTGCTTCTTCCTTGGGGTGCGTTACCGGGCGGTACATACGCCCGGTTGGATCGCTGGGATCGGGTTCACATATTTCTTCATATTGTTTCCTCGCTTCTTCCTTGTCAACATGCCTACACACCCAAAGACCTATTTCTTCACCCGGTTTCAAACTTCCTAAATTCAGTTCAACTCCTTCACTCATTTCAACGAACTGGGCATGAAACGGTTTATTGTTACCCGTTGATACATTTTCCATGTATCGCTGGTTGTATTTGTTTACCCCATTTAATACGCCTATCCCCACTTTATAGGTGCAAACCGAATCAGCAGGTCGAACAATGCTCACCTTAATGTTATCAGCAGGGATTTGAAATTCATTTTTCAAAACAATTGCCCGATATTCATCTCTTCCGCTTTTAAGCGTCATAATAGACAATTCATCGAACATATTTCCAAAGTCATCATTCACAACCATCGTGGAGGATTTATATCCTCCAAGCGAACGGTCAGGGTTTGGTTGGTCAACATTGTAACCAACTGTTGTAGTGTAGAATAGATTCATCCTATTTATTCTTTAATTTTTACCATTTCACCTTCGTACCCTCCGGAACCACTTGCCACTGGGACTGTAAACAACTCGTGAGTTTCATCAGAAACAGGTGTGTCGAGTTTACATTCAAAATCCCAATACTCAACTTCGGTATCCGGAACGAAATACGCAATTAAAGTGTAATTCGCATTAGCCGTTACAGTATACATTTCTTCTTGGGAAACGGTTTCTCCATTTTGCGTCCAATAGGAAAACTTATATCCCGAAGCTGCTTTTGCATACACTTTACGAACTGATCCAGCCTGTACTGTCAATTGTGTTAATGCGCTATTTATCGCATTAGGATCAAAACGAAACAGCTCCCTGAGAAATATCCAATGTTTCAGTCTTGGCAACAAGAGTAAAAGTATCACCCGTCTGAGGTTGTAAAACAACTTTTATGGTCTCGTTCTTTCCATTAATAGTAAAAGTCCCTGACTGAGGAATGTACCCTTCTTTGGTTACTTCCCAAGACAGTATCTGACCATTCACCCCAGCAGCACTATTCTTCTTTACTCCATTTATAAAAACTGTCGCATCAGCAGGAGTTGGAATAATAGTCAAAATATATTCAGAACCTCCCCCACTTCCTAATGACCAAAATTCAGTTCTCTCATCCAAAATAGTAATCACTCCATTGTTATTTCTAAGCCGAGCGATAAAATACTCATTTGCTTCTTTAGAGGGTTCTATTCCTATCGCTGGCTCGGGAACCAAAGACAGTTGATACGTTTCATAGGTGTATAACCCTTCGAGCTGCTCGTCGGTAAAACGACGACCCATAGGAACGCTTCCTAAAATGATTACTTTTAATTGGCTTTCGGCTTGAAAAGGATAGCCACTTGAAAGAACTAAATTGTTTGCGTTGATAATGTCAACTACTTGATACACGGCATTATTCTTGGGTTCTGATCCGTCTTCTTTAACGAACCGAAGTGCTGTCGCAACATTCGATTGCCCCCGAACTATGCCCGAAAAATCAACCGTTCCTGAAACTTTTCCTGAAGTATCAACTTGAACATAGCCTGGCTCCCAATTATGTGTAGCCGGACCAACTTTCAACCAATAATACACCCCATCATTCGGAATAGGGAAGTCAACTTGATTATCAACTTTATACCCCACTAAATTCAAATCTATTACATAACCTCCGGTTATATTAACCGTTCCAAAAGTCGTTGACTCAGACACTCGAAATGCAGCACCAGGACGTCCTCCAGGTGATACTAGCCCGTAGGAAACAGATGAAGATAAAATCCCTTTTATAAGGGGGTTATCGTTCAAAAATCCTATCATTCTGTTTAACTCTTCCTTTTCGAGGAATGTGTTTCTGTGAATGTTTATTTTGTTCATAATATTATAAATTATTCTTCTTGATCAATTTCAATTCTTAATTCTATATCACCCGGATCACCCTGCGCAGGAGTAACTGATGCCCAATCAGCAGGAAGTGTATCCAATACCCAATGCTTAGTCGAAGACGCAATCACCTTTCCAATCCCTCCTGTTGCAGGAATAGTAATTTCAGCAGGTTCAAATGACAATTCACCCGATACTTCGAAAATAGCCTGAACAACTATGTCGTGATCCCCTAAGAAATAATTTGTCGGGTTTCGAGTATCTTCTGTCTTATCAGTAACAATTACATACTTAATAAAAACATAGCCGGGAGCTGGTGTAGCGTCAAAAGTTACTTCCGTTCGAGGTAACCAACCATCATCCCCCCAACGAGTTCCTGTTATTTTTACCGTTCCAAAGCCCTTTTCTACAATTTGCATATCGACAAATAACGGAAGCAAAATTGAAACAGAAATATCCTGATCTTTATTCATTGTCACTGTTCCGGTTTTCTTCACACCTTTGTAGTCAACAGTCCAATTTACAACCGTATCAAATTTGACTTCAAAACGGACATACCCATCTTCATCTGTTACAGAACTGAATCCATTACTTAATGTTACGGTTACCCCAGACAATTTTTCACCAGTAGTTTCATCTGTCACATTAAACGTTAGGAACCAAGCAGTCCGAACAACCCAATCCAACCATGTGTAAGAAACCACATTCTTATAACTTACAAGATACCGCTGTATAAATTCCTCAATATCTTTCTTGGTACGAGCGGACTTTATCTGAGCGTACATTGCTATAACGTTTTTCTGACCTAGATATCCCTGAGAAAAGGGTAAATCTAAGGGTTTTAAAACTATCCCAGCAATAGAAATATCAGCAACGTTCCCCTCACGATTCTGGACAATGTACGGAGCCATATATTTTACATCTCCGATAAATCTTAATGGACGACCATTTTCAAAGTTTAGATACAATAATCTTAACTCATTCAATCGTTTTTGATAATCCTCTTCTGATTCCCCACTCAATCTATCATTCTCAGTGACATTATAAATAATTCCTTTTAATCTGTAATAAATCCCTGGAACCTTACAAGGATTTTGATAACGCTCCTCAGTAAAGAAACTGTTTGTTTCTTTAAAATCAGTGATACGAATTTGCTTGATGAATTTCATGTTACCATCATAACAATTCACCCCAAATTCTATATTTTGCACTCCTTCATTGTCAGCTTTCAACCAAACGGTTACTTCATAATCAAGTCCAACATACACTTCAATAACCTTGCTAAGATCGGCTTCAGAAGATACTCCACATCTACCTGAACCAACAGGGCTAAGAACATACATGTCATCCTGATATTTTCTTTTTACTTCCCCTAAAATAGGATAGTCAGAAAGTTTTCCAACCCCTATTAAAGTCGCTTGTAAAAAATCAGGTGGTATGTTGGGATCATCCCCTACAAAAATTTCCCACGGATAATTCGTGATAATATCGTTCTTAACGTTATCACCCTTCGTAGAAAGGGTAATCTCCTCTTCACCGAAATGAACTTTATCTCCAAAATTATCACCAGCATAATCAGGTCCAAAGTCATAACCCTTTGAAACGGCATTGATTGTTTCTGTTCCATACCACGTTGGGGAAGACCAACCCATACACCAACCCACATTTTGTGGAGCCAAAACACCAAAGATAAATTCATTTGGTTTATAATACCCTACCAATCTACGCAATTCACCTTCAACGTCACCCCCGGTTTCAACAATCTGATAAGTTCCACGTTTATAGAACTGATTTATCCAATTTTTAAATAGATTAGTTCTATCTGTTTGATCTTTAATCACTAAGTTTTCATAAACCAGTCCCCAACCCTCGATAAAAGTTTTTAATAACAAATCACTTTTATCAATTTCCCTGAACCTACGTGCATATACTACAATAAAAGCAAAGAAGTGAGTAATTGTCAGAAAATAGGTATTGAAGTCGTCTTCGTTATTTCGACTTACATATAGCGGAACGATACCCGGCTCAAATAGCTTCTCTAAGACGTTAATTGCCCATCCAAGAACCTCTGGGTCGTTATTGTCAAAAAATATCTTAAAAACGCTCTTATCGTATATAATATTCGATAGGGGTTGATCGTAGAGGTTGATCGTTTGCGACCTGAAAAGGGTTCTTTTCCTAAAAGGATCAGTCACATAATCAACTACCAAATCAGCTCTGTCAGTAAAACTCCCCAAATCAAACATAACTTGTGGAGTTAATGATTCCCAATCCGTAAATGTTTTTCCTCCGTCCACTGAATACCGAAATAAATTCTGATTCCCTTGTCGAGCTGCACGCAACACGGGAATTAATCCAGCCGGGGGGATAGATTGTGTAATAATACGAAATCCATTCCCTATTTGAGGATATTCTTTATATTCAACCCTTGCCATAGTTAATTTCTATTTCGTTTTGTTTTATCCTTACTTACATTTATCCACTCGTTATATAATATGGTTGATTCGGGATTGTGATTGATACATTTTATTTCGTAACGCTTAGTCCCGAATCTAATCCCCAAAATCTTAAATTTAGGAACTTTATATAGTACGTGCGATAAACTGTCTCGGGTATTCATTTTAAAGTCTATAATCGGGGGCTTTGGTGTGAAATCTATCTCCTGATTAACTGTCCACCACTTTGTGTCCTGGTTCCATTCAAATTTATCCGGTGCAACCTGTACTAAAGAGTCACGATATTCTATCTTTGTTTTGGTAACTGTTTTAATAATCTCTTTAATCTGGGGAGGTCGTATTTTTAATTCTTCTATCATCTTTATATCGTCCTCCCGTAATTTCTTCAATTCTTTTACAGTCAATTGTAACTCCTGTATAGTGGTTACATCTTCGCCCCGTTTGGTTCGTTCATGTTCAATATCTATCAGAAGGGCTTCGGTATTATTCTTTTCCCTAAGATACTTCTGGCGGTTATTAATAGAAGTTTTAATCGTAAAATATAATGCAACCGTTAGCAAAACGATCAAAACAATTTTCCAATTTTTTCTTACAATTTTCCACATAACTACTCGTTTGAAATTGTTATCCAAATCTCTTCCCCCTTATCCACAGCCCCCTTTACTAATTTTTTAATCTGTTCAGTCACTTGAAACTGATTTTTTAACTGTTCCTTTCCAGAAACTCTCGTCCCAGTTAAAATACATCCTTCGGTATGACCGACATTTGCCCCAGCATGAATCAATATTCCCAAAAAATGAGGAACATTTTCAATGGCTGGGTAACTTTTCCCAAACTTCGGCGAAAACCGATATGTTACTTTATAACGTCCAGGAGGAATACAGGTTTCTCCATAAACCTTTTCCGGACATTTACACATCTTACTCTGAGGAGTGTACGGACAAACCTCCGGAAGTTTTCTATACGTATCCTCCAACGTGTCGGCAACTTTTATTCCGTCAATATACATATACCCCAATGTGGCAGTAGATGTAAATTCATTTCTCGTTACTACTATTTCCATAACATTCTTCTGTTAAAATTTCATCACTATCTTCGGCATCTATTATTCGATTAATCTTTCGTTTAGTTATCCTTCTAATAGCCCTGAACACGGGGTGGTCACTAATATCACCCGCATTCTCTAAAAATGACCAAAACTCTGTTCCGCAAACAAATCCAGCAACCATATTAGGGAGCTTCAAATCTACGAAATCAAAAATTTTAGTATCCAAGTAAAAAGACAACGAAACCGCAATCAATGAAAATGCTAACTTATATATCGTATTCCACGCTTTTGCGCTTTCAAAATACCAACGCACCTTACGCCGTTTTGATCTTTTATAGGAAGCTATAACCCCCACAACAAAGTCAACAGCAATAAATATGAACACCCCCAGCAACATATCTTGTATAGGAGCAAATGATCCCCATAATGCTGCTCCTACACCCGTAAACCATTGCAAATTGAAATTTCTAACTTCCATAATCATAATAATTCCGTATATTTACAAAATGTAACTTGAATTTCCACTTGTAAATATACGGCAAATTTCGTTAATACTTAAACTTAATTTGCGGGATAAAATACCGGGGAGAACTGGTTCTCCATATCAAAAAGCACATTCCCTTCCAAATCCCTCATCACAAATTTTTTAATACGTGGCAACAGCCATTCGCTGACAGGCTCATCAACCTTTGGGTAAAAATCCTGATCAGCTACATATTTCACTCCTTCCGTGTTTTTTGTAATTTCAAGAAGATTATCCCATTCAACCTGTCTTCCTGGTTCCCAAAATCTCCAATCTAAATATTTTGTCATCCCTACCTGAATATTCTTACGCACTGCGGCAATATCATACCCGGCTTCTAGCTCACATCTAAAATCAATTCCTTTTTCCCCACCTACTTCATACCAAGAAGCGTTTTCAAACTTAATTCCCATCAACCGCCCCGAAACAATCATATCTCCAACCCCAAAATAAGGGGTTGCTCCTTCTAACAGTGTTTGAAGTTCTTGGTATGTTAGTTCTTGCCCATTCTGGGTTGCTATCTGAATATGAATGAAGGAGTCTTCCATTACCCCTACAAACATAATCTTTAAAACCCGGCTGTCAATGTTCTGAAGAATTTGAACCAACTTTTCAAGTGTCCCCTCAGCATACACATTCTGATGATTCAAAATTCTTATTCTAAACATTTCATCGTCCTCTTCGTCCCTTCCACCAACAGCATAGTATTCATTCGTACATTCAATATGACCGTTAGGAATGGGGGAGAGAGTTACAATACTATTCGGATCAACATTCGTAAACGCTCCGACAGACTCACTTTTTACCTTTACATAGCCATACCCCGAATCGCCAACTATTAACGTCTCCTCGATCGGGAAACGAACTCCATTCGTACTTACAAATACATTCACACCTTTTGTATAAGTGGTCCCAGGCTTTGCATACACCCGAATATACGTAGAACTTCCCAACGCTCCTTTTCGAGGAGTGGCTCCAAACAAAGTTGCAGCCCTGTCAAGGTATTCTCCAGATGCTTCTTCGGGAAAGATTTGAGCCTCTACAATGGCCACATCTTTCAAGGCTTTTTGAGCAACTTTTGCAGTTGCATACGCCGTAGCATTTAAAACAGAATTGTCAGTAATATCTGACACTTTATCTGTTTTATTTATGAAGGTTTCAATCCATAAATTCTTTAGGAAAGAAATCGTATTATTCAATTTTGTTATCATATCTGAATATTTGTTACAAGATAATTATTCGTTACTGTCTTAGCATTCACTTTCATAAAAATACTGTCTTCCTTTCGATATAAGTCAATAAGATTCACCTCCACCCAACGAGCATCCCTTTGGAACATATTCAAAAGATTACGAAAAATTGTTGGGTATTGAATTGCATTTACAGAATTTCCTATCATATCATTGGGTAAGCCATATTCAGGAAATTCTGGAATTTGCCCTTTCAAACAATTAAGCATCGTATTGAATGCCTGACGTACAGCTAAATCATATTCAACCGTCGCTAAATCGTTTCCTTCAAATCTAAAATTGACATTAATGTCTTTTCCTAAAATCTTTTGAGAAGAAAGATTATCTACGATATTAGGAATATCGAAGTTTCCCTCCTGTCTAATGTTAATCTTAAACATTCCTCCCCCGGTATTTGCGTCATAATCTTCTTCTTCAACGTAATTATTCTTGGCGATATTGAACCAATCGTTCTGGGGTTGAGAAAGCCCCAATTGTGAAGCTACGTCTTCAAACGTTTCACGAGTTTTTAACACTCGTTGAATTGCTATATTGTTTCCGTATCTTCCAATAATAGCCGACCTCAACCATCTAGAAGAATTGTTAATCGTCCACAACATTGTTTGACAGTCGGTGAACATTTCCAACAACTCCCATAAATCTATGGTTTTGAATCCATTTTCTTTTAAAGTGAACAAAGGTTCAATCTCTTCTGTCTGTTTCAGGAGAGCGTCTAGCCTCCCAAAAGAATCCCTGACGTTTACCTCAATACCTGTATAATAGCTAACTATCGTTGGATAGTACGTATTGCAGAATAAAGCAAAAGATTCAAAGAAATCTTTTATGTTATAACCTGTCAGGTCTTTAAATGTTTGTAACGCTGCTTTCATAAAATTGCCCTTGTTACTTTAGTTGCCAACTTATTCACTCCAGTTTGAACAGCAAAAGACGTCAATCTATCTACCAAGGTTGATCTTTTAGCAGACCCGGCTGAAACGGCATCGAGGGGAGCTAAAGTTATCATCGTCAGGTTATAATTCCAAATCATATTTTTAGATATGTCCTGGGAATATTGAACTCCACTCGGCGGAATTACAACGAGAAAGCTCTCTCCTAATGCCATATTGTAAAAATACAGTCTAAAGGGTTTTCCCAGTTTGTCCAAAGCAACACTCTTACTCGCCATAGCTTTCAATATCTTTATAACTCCATACCCCGTTTTCACGCCGACATCAAATCCAGGAAATGCTAAGGTTGTCTTTCGCCCACTTACTGAAAACAAATCGTATTTTCCAGCAGCAGTACTGAAGGCTGCTCCTTTAATCGGATTTGCTACATTCAAAAGAATTTTAAAATTTCTACCAAATGTTCCTTTTATATTAATCTCCTGAGGAGTAAACGAAGGATTTGTCAATGCTGTCACCCCCATCAAAGACTTTTTAATGTTAGTCCGAGTTGGTTCTGTTTTCTGTATTGAATCCGGCATTACTGGAAATGACAGATAATCTATCACATTATCTTCACTGTCAGTAAGTTCAAGAGCGATCATATATAACTCGAAATCATTCGGATAAAGCCCACTCAGGGCTTGAACTCCTATTGATTGAGCCATGCTTCTCATCTTATTTAAAACTGAACTTGCTGCCATAACTATTTACATTTTAGTGTACAAATATACTGTTTTCTTATATAATTTTTCCTGGAGCTGTCGTAGCCCCGGTTTGAGCTGTTGCTGAACCAGTAGTGGATACGGCTATCCCGGCTGGAACCTCCCCCGTCTTAACAAAGGTGTCAATCGCATCGGCTAAACCATTTGCAAACTTACTATCATCAATTTCAGTTTCATTACGCATTTGAGTCATCAAATCCAAAATCGAAGCTGCTAATGCTACTTTATTCAGTGCCATAATTATTTGTTAAAAAATTGTTTTAATAAATTTTCAAGTTCAGTCGTTTGCTGAATAGTGGGGGGAAGCGGGGTTCCAGAAGGTCCAACAGCCGTTGAAACCGTCAATGTTTTAATCGCATTAACAATCTTTGTTAATAAATGGTTCAATCCAGTTGTTTCATTAACAAGAGTCAATTTCCCATTATTAATTTCAAAATATGCGTCGCCTTGTTTAACAGTTGCTTTTTTATCCTCTAGCTGAACTAAAGAATCCATAAATTGAGTCAATGCCTTATTTTTATCAACTGTACCTTCGTAGGAGGAACCATCAAAATCAGCAATTACTTGTATATGTTCTTCTGTTGTTTCACTGTTAATTGCAGATTTTTCAAATTTCTGACTTGATTTTACCCCTAAAGCTGTTATCTCTTCATGAAACTCCTCTCCAGAGCTAAACACAATATCAGATTTCACCCCCTCGGTCGTTATAGTCGTATTAACGGAATTATTTTCATCTTCCTCACCGTATATAGCCTCAATCACAAAAGCGTCCTTATTGATGGATATACCAGACCTATTTTCGGTATCAGGATCGATAACCTGAGCCGTTAAATTTTTAAACGCCGTTACATCAATATTCCCATTCCCTTCAACCTTAACGCTACCAGATGAAGTCACCTCAATAGCAGAATTTTCATCCCCACTTACATTTACCTTCATATATCCAGATTCTTGCCCCCGGACGCTAATAAACAAACTTCCATCTTTCGCGCTTCCACTGATCGTTAAAAGCCCCTTATCCCACTCTCTTTTAATTATAAACTCTTCATCGTCACGCACCTCTATTCTTTCCTGTGGTAAAAAAGTTCCAATCACCATCGGTTCTGTCTGAAATGGTTGCGCCACCCAAACAACTGGAATCCCCTTTTCTCCAACCACGCGCGGAAACTTAACATTCTGAAGAGCCTCATTCGTTATGTAGCAATCATGAATTATATTTCCGCTTCCATCATCAATAATAGTCACCCGACACTTACGATAACAAGTCTCGACGAATTGATCTCTATCAACACCTTCCGGAATCATTATGTACCCAAACCCGGTTGTTTGCTGAGTAGTTGATCGCTTATGAGCCGGGGTGACGCCCGGCTTACCTATATTCTTTATTTTAATCTTCGGCATCTGCTTTTGTTTTAAATCTTTCCCTATTTAGAAAATAGTTAAATACATCGGTATTAACCCCAAATTTCGAAGGAGAAACCTTTGATAGCTCTTCTTTCTTAATGTCTTGATTTCTCTTAGAAATTTCGCTACGAATTCCCTCGATATCTATAATGTTAAAGTAGTTTTTATCTCCATCAAGTAAGTCGGTAAACATTCCTCTCTCAACTGTTAATGTAGTCGTACGATCAACCGAATTATTATCAAAGGAAATTGTGTTGCTCACGGCAGTAACGTAATAAAGCTCCTGCGTCATCTCTAAAAAGATGAACGTTCCAACTTTAATACGCCTATCCCCATTCATGGTAATCGTCCCTTTACGAGTGAAAGGAAGATACGCATTAGTCTCAACAACAAACAACAAATCATTCAGTAAAGCCTGAGACATCGTATTCAAATCCTTACCGTTTCCCTTTCCTCTGAAACTCTTTTCTGATAAGTAAATATCATTCGTAATGCACCGCTTGTTTCCAAATAATTCACAATACTCATTGAAAAAGATAATAGGAACAAAAGCCAATGATGAGAACTGCGAGTTTCCCATCATGCTATTCTGAGGCATAATTCTATACCATGCATAAATTCTGTCATCGTATGTTAATGAAGCTGACATAATGTCATCAACTCTAACTGAAATATAACTTTCTGATTCCCATACGCTTCTTATGGCTTTTCCAGTGAACGGTGGTTGACGGGCGATGATGTTAAACTCATTTGCCCAAGTGTCTCCCCAAAATTCTACAAAAGGTTCTTGACACACCTTGTTGAACAAATCAAGCAAAGAACCTTCTGGATTCACTAAAGACCTGTCAACAATTCTTCTATCGCTCAACGCATCGTCCACAAATATACGAATCATCTGCCATACTCCTTTTACTTTGTTGTCAACCCCTTTATATTTTTCATCTCCAGTTTCAACGGGTAACTTTTCAGTTACTTTTGCGCAATGAGCAAACAAACTGTCATCAACAATCCCAATATTAGAAAGCTGATTGATTATAAACCAAAGCACAGAATCTATTTTCTGAAAAGAATAGGCAAAGTAATAATCAAAAGCTCCGGTAATCATGTTTCGTTTAAACCATGATGTTTCAGGATCACCTCCATAAAACCACCTGTCCTGACTCCCCTCAACAAATTTCAAAGGAATAAAATAAGAACCATCCTCAATCAGTAGCTTAGTGTAATCTCTCCCCGATATTGTAACACTGTAATCGTTTCCTGAACCATTTACAGAAATCTGAACACTGTCAATCAACCCCATCATATCCCAAATCACTCTATTGTTTAATTCCGAAAGAGCAACTTCATACAAAGTTTCATCACGTCGGGGTAATACGGAACTATTCTCATCAGAATACATTTCCATCTGCAACTGTTCAAACCGAATGAAAATTGGATCGTTATTTTGAAGAAATTTCATAAACCAATCCTCGTTTAAACTCCCTGTCTTATCAAGAATTGAATACTGGTTGAAAAATTCGTTTCCGTAAGAATTAACCTTCAATGTATCCGTTGGTACCAATTCTATTGAAAAGTTTCCAGCTCCTTTGTCCTTATTCGTTGAAGCGTTTTTTATCCATTTACTAATATCGTACAACTTTTTCAACGCCCGACTATATACCCACACCCGAATATTTAAAGGTTTAATTTTTGAAGAAAAGAAATTATCATCGCGACCATCACCTGGTAGAAATACACTCTCTTCCCCAATCTCATCAAAAGGCACATATCCCGGATCACTTATTAACTTTTGCTGAACCTCCGTCCAAAACGCATTGAACTCTACCTGCTCTAAAAATGTATCTGATCCAAGGATTTGTTGAATTTCAACCGTTATGGAATTGTTAGGAAGAAACAGCCGGGTTCCAACCTTTACAATCGGAGGTTGATTCTTTGAAATATCATCTTCATACTTCTTCTTCTCCTGGGGGGTATATAATTCAACTATACGCTGAGCGTTCGTCATTCCCTCATGCGTAAACTCGAACAGTTTATCAGGATCAAGTTCGTATGCCATCTTCTTCTTTTCAAGTTCGTCAAGAAGCGTATTGATATCTATCGGCTCACGATTTCCGTTAATTCCATTAAAAGTCCATTCAGAATTTTTAGGAACGTCTTTAAGTTCTTTCTCTGTTTTCTCAGCCATACTATTGCATTTGAATTTCTATCCCAGTATTTGTTAAAGTTGAAACTAAATGTTTGCCTAAGCGTTTAGCAAACGCCTCCATTTCAGGAGTAACTTCAGTTTTCATAGGAGAATCACTTAATGATGGCATATTTATCACCATAACTGGAATTGGCTTTTCTATATTATTCAATACTTCTTTCAAAGAAGTTCCACTTTGATCTAATATGTTTTTAATACCATCAACAACTTGGCGATTCCCCGTTCCTGCACTAGATAGTTCAGCTTCCCCCACTTTCGCAGCAGCATTCTGATCACTATATTTTTCACCCTTTCCTCTACCTTTTTTAAACAACTCTTCAGGAGTAATTTCCCCTAATTCAGCATCAATAATATCGGACATGTTCAATTGAGGAAATACTGCTTTTAACACTTGCCTCATTTGCTCCCCACCTCCTGTCATATCCCTGATCTGACCAAAAAATTCCTTTTGAAGTTCAGTATCTTGAGGCATTTTTTCTATCATTGCTTGAAGATCAGACAAAGAACCATTTGGATTAATTTGTCGAGCCGTTCTCATCAATAAAGCCTGAGTAGTTTCATCCTGACTTATATTAACCCCCATCAATGAATTTTGAACGCGCTCAAGTTGTTTGCCTTCCATACCCGTAGCATTCTGTATACTTGTCATAGAACGCACGACTGATTCAGTATTTACCGAACCTGCCTTATCAAGAATACTTTCAGATATTCGATTAAATTGTTTAAGATACTCATCAAGTGTGGAAGCTATCCTCTGATCAGCGTCAGGTCTTCCCTTGTATAGTCCTTGTAAATTACTATCAAAAGCCTGAACAACTCCCGCTCCGGTTAATCCTCCTTCATTTCTAAAACGAGTTGTTTTCAGAGTTTCAGCCATATCATCCTCAGATAACCCTCGAATCCTCCCAGCCATTAGAAGCTGGTTGATATCTTCAATTGAAGTATTGCTTCCCTTAACTCCTGCTCGTTGTAAAGTAGAAACTTTTTGAAGATAATCTGTAATATTCAACCCCAATGTTCTTGAAGCCCAATTATGATATTCATTTTTATTATCTGAATTAATTACAAATTCTTCCCGCAAATTATCCTTAGTAGGATCGTAAACGTCCTTTGCCTTATCTGTTCCTGAAATCCAATCCCCAAAAATCTGAGAAACATACGCATTACCTGTGGCTTCAGACATCGTATTTGGAGAAGCGACCTTTTCCGTTCTAAACATATTCTTAGAAAAGAACCCTCCAATTTGTGAATTTAGTGCCCCTTTATAAGAAAGGTTATGCAAAGAAGTATAATCGTTAATTGCGGTATCGTTCCTTGCAGCAGCCATTCGTCCCACCTCGGCTTCTTGAGCCTTAGCCCCTGAAATACCAAAAGTAAGCATATTCAAAAGCCAATGGTTACCAATGTTATTCTGACGCTGAAACATATTCTCAGCACCATACTGCGTAGCATCGAACTGAGCTTGTTTTCCTAAAGCTGAACCTAAAGCCCCAGCTAATAAGCCAACTATTCCTGCTCTGCCTAACAAACCTCCTATCGAAGTTGGAAACTTAAATTTATTCTTTCGAATATTAGGGTTTTTTGGATTTGGAGGAACAGGTGGAACAGGATTATCTCCACCGCCACTCCCATCAGGCAAAACACCATTAGTCTGATTCCTTCCGGACTGTTCAATAGCATCAGCAATTCTCAAAACCTGTGCATAAATACGTTCCAAAACAGTTAACTGTCGTTTATTTAAAACCGAATCAGTGGAACGCATAGACTGTCCCGGTGTTCTACCATCGGTATATCGTCCCGTAACAGGGTCTATAATGTGACTTCGTGACTGGGGTGGTTGAAATGTATAACCCCCGTCAGATAATCCCCCAGTGAGGCTATTTCGCTCCTTTAATAAATCGATTTGTTTTTGAATAGAAGCAATAGTCTCTTCGGCTAGCCCCTTGAACCGGGTTTCCATTCGCGTCAAATCATTCCAAAGAGCCTGTGCCCCTTGGCGCAATTCCTGCAACGGGCTAGAATCTGCTGATACCCTAATCCTCTTGTCGTCCGCCATTTTCTTCTTGTTTTAACATTTTCTCAATTTCTCTTTGTGCTTCATTCGCAAATGATTCTAAAGTCGGGCTACTCTTAAGAAATTCTCCAATACCAGGTATATAATCATCTTTCTGTGATTCCTCTTCAATGACTTTCACAAACAGCTTCTCTTCCTCGAATTCAAACAACTGAAATAAAAATGAAGATTCCCGGTGTGCAGGTGACATAAAGGGAATGTTATATTTCATTCTCCACCACCTATCCAACGGGAATCTACTATCCCAGTTGATGACATTCTGTACCAACTCGGAGCGTTTCATATCAAGCCTCCTTTACTTCATCTTCGCCACCCTTTAAGAGGTCATTGATTTCTTTAAAAAACGGAGCCACTACTTTGTAGTACTCATCCCGAATCACCTTGTAATCCCTTACATCTAACTCTCCAAAACTCTTCACCTTCAAATCCTTAATCAAATCGGGGCAAAGAACAACTAAGGCTGCTTCAATGTCAATCATGTCTAAAGCATGTTGAGCAGCCGTAGACGGACTCATCACCATAGTATTGTAGAAGCCTCGAGCCAAACTTTGCTTCGTAGCTTCGATCTGATAGAACTGTCCAACAGTAGGAAAGTTTACCGGGTACTCACGCCCCTTAATCGAAATTTTTACTTCATCGTTAATCATATCTCAATTGGTCTTTTAAAGGTATGGCAGGATTATCCTGCCATACTGATTGGTTCCAGATAGATACCGTTGATGTCAACACCAGCAATACCACCTTCCTGTAACTGGAAGGATTGACTGTTCAACAAACAACCCTGTAACCGGGCGATTGTCTTTCCGGTATTATCAACTTCAGTTACCAAACGACTCTGAGCATCTTCGCTCACAACCGTTTTAGCATACATCGTAATATCAAAGGCAATATCCCCCAATACTAAACTATTTTTGATTTCGGCAATGCTTCCGAACTTTTTCAGCATCTTCTTCATCACCGGAGTATCAAAACTAATGAAGTATTGAGAAACGCTCCATTGACATGTATACGCTACTGCCGGAGCTTCCTGATATGTCAGGCTTCCCAGCCCTTGCACGTTAGCCCGGTTCACGTTCTCCGAAAAGTTGAGGTTACGACAGTAACCTGCAACTTCATTATCTATTTTAATGAACGCTTGCGGGGCAGTAAAAACTTTTCCTCTTGCCATAGCTTTCTTTATTTACGTAATAAGAATCCAGTGAAGAATACTTTCGTCACCTCATTGTTCACCAACACCTCATAGGTCACTTTGTAATAATCGTCAACCCGTGCGGCATTTACATTCTGAAACTTCATAATCAGGTTATCCTGATTTTCAGTTGCAACCCTCTGCTGCAAGAAATTGATCGTCCAAGTTTCCAAAGCACCTTTAGACAAAGTGTTAATGTTAACACCGTTTTCATCTCCGAGCAAATCAATCTCAGCATTTACGACGCATTCTTTGTTCAACTGAGCCAAGATACGCATAAATTGCAAGCTAAACGAATCACCCTTCTTATTGAAAAGTAATTTATTATCCTGTAACGTTGTCACTCCCTGAAGAATAACAAACCGTCTCAGATAGGGGTTCGGGTACACAACAATCAACCCGGCTTTGACAGCTTTCTCCAATCCCTTCTCATCAGGAATATGTTGTAATTTGTCCCCACCGATAGTTTTGTTTGTTACCGGAACATAAGGTGGTTTGCCACCCACACGACCGATAACTTGGCAAAGGTTATAAAACACTCCCCACCAACGTACTTTTGTCGCCACCATGTCGCTTGCAGTCCCAATACCACCGTGTACGGCACACACCCAAGCACTGTTAAAACTCTGAGCCATAGCTAAAGAATCGGCATACTTTGCTTTTGAGTCGTAAGCCCCAATAAATACAAATTTATCGAACTTCGCTTGGTTGTTACGGTGAGAAATCACCTTCAGATTAATAGCACTCGCCCCGTTAGTTCCAATTTGATCAGTGAATACAATGTTGTATTCAACATCAGTAATCTGACTCAAAACGGCATCAATGTCTGTCGGTTTGTATTGTTCAGTAGCTCCTGTTGCAACCTGATATCCAGCATTGTCGGCAATATCAGAAGCATCAACGGTTCCATCTCCTTTAATTTCACTGGTATCATCAAGAATGAAACGTAATCCAAAATTCTCATCTGTCTGACACCACTGAATCAATTGAGCCATAGTTGTACATTCAGGAGATTCGCAAATCAGATACGGATCAGATTGTTCAACCGTTAACTCATCGTAGGAAAGCTGAACACCCGTAATTGGGTCAGTGTATAGCCCGGTATATGTACCTCTCCAAAATTTCATTACAAATGAATTAGGAGTATCCGTCCCGGCTTCAACTGTATACGCATATCCTGTTTTCAATAGATTGCCTTCTAATACACCATTAGCGTTCAGCCCTTCATCAATAGTCTTAACTACTAAAGAACCGCCCTTAGAACCACCACCAGTTGGGGTAAAAGTCAACGTCGCCGGAGTAGTAGTACAGGCTCTAACATATAACAATTTGCTAATACCTACTGCGTCGGGGTTATAAGGGTCAGGAGTGAATAGTGCTTCGGCACATTTCCAAAACATACCCCCTTTTACAAACTCTCTAAAAGAAGATAAATCCTCAAACTCATACACGGCATCCTTGCCCTGTTTTCCCGCTCCACTTATTCCAGAACCACCTCCAAATCCAGCACCATAAACGCCAGTATCAATCAGCAAGACAGTTCCGTAATCAAGGTTACGGGTGGAATTGCTATCTCCGGAAGTAATAGTCGAATAAATACCAGGAAGAGTCCTTAATTTTCCATTAAAATAGACACTTGTCGCCATATTTATCGTTTTAATAATTCATTACTAACTTATTTCTGGGATTAAAATTAATAAAAAACCCACGGTTAAAATAACGTGGGTTCTTTCATCTTTCGTTACAATCAATTCTGATAAAATCCAACTAATAACTGTCCCCATTTAATAACATCCTAGTACCCAGTTACTTTCCCGTTACCACTTCCACTGTTAGGGTTAGTGGGGACCCATGCTGGTTTTGTTGTCATATTCCCTATTTTAATGAGGAGCCGGGTTTCCCCGACTCGCTCGTTGTTTTAACTTACTGACCAACTTGGTGTGTTAGACGTTACTGTTACGGTCTTAGAACCGCCAGAAGCTTCGTACGACAAACTTGTCGGACTTACATCAATAAACCATACTTTAGCAACTATATTCCTGTTACTTGTTACGGTAATCAGATAAGTTAAGTTGGTGCTTAACAGAATTCCATTTTCGTACCAACCTGCAAATACATCTCCACTGTTCAGCAATTTGCATTGTAAATTGATTTTATCTCCATAGTTAACAGTTTCACTGAATGATGATGTCCAAACTGTCGAACCCGAACCAACTTGACACCTTCCAGTGCAAGAAGAATCAACTCCAATAGTTGCGGTGTACCTACGTGTCGTACGAGTTGCTCTTGCTTCTAACGTCAACGCCCCTGTTATATTAGTAGGCGCATAAGTCAATGCCGTTGAGACTCTAGTAGAACCGTTATACCAGCCATCAAACGCATAACTGTATTGAGCTGTATTAGCCATTACCGTCGCAGTCGATCCAGCAGCATTAGAACCATAACTTACGGACTCACTCGTCCGGCTTACCGAAGCAATGTATGACCCTTTATTGTAAGTAACAGTATAAGCTCTCGTTGTGCGTGTTGCTCTTGCTTGATACGTAGCATCAGCCGTAACACTCGTAGGAGCATAAGTTCCTGATGAAGTAACTCTAGTCGAACCACTATACCAACCGTCTATTGCATAAGAATACTGAGCAGTCGTCGAATTTATTGTCATCGTTGACCCAGCAGCATTCGCACCATACGCAACACGTTCAGAGGTACGGCTTACACTTGTTACATAGCTTCCTACCTGATATGTTATTGTAAAATAACGCTTAGTAAACCGTGCATAAACCGTTTGATTTGCTGATACTCCTGTAATAGTGTATGACGCACTTGAACTCAACAAAGTTCCACCAGAAGCTCCTGCGCTATACCAACCATCAAATTGATAACCAGTAGCAGCCGAAGCCGTAACAGTCGCACTTCCTCCATAGTTTACCGTTCCACCACCACTAACCATTCCACCTGTCGTACCTGCGGTATAGTTTCCTGTACCATCGGTATTACGATAATACGCGCTCGGCGTAATAGTGTACCGATTAATAGTAGCACGAGCCTCAAGAGACATGTTCGAAGTGACATTCGTAGGAGCATAAGTCAACGAAGTTGAAACCCTAGTGAAACCACTGTACCACCCATCGAACGTATAACCTGTTGAAACGGTTGCAGTTGATCCAGTAGCATTTCCTCCATACGATACTGATTCTGACGTTCTGCTAATCGTAGCAATTCCCGTGCCTTTCGTATAAGTAACGGTATAAACGTTCGTAGTGTACTCGGCAGTATACGTTGCATCACCTGTAACAGTAACTTTACGTGTAGCAGTTGTCACACCGTCAGACCATCTTGAGAACGTTTTCCCAGTAATAGTATTTGCGGTCAAAGTTACTTCCGTACCATAATCGTATGTTCCTCCACCAGAACCATTGTTCACCGTGATTGTGTACCTGTTTACAGTAGCAGTTCCACGTGCTTCAAATGACCTGTTTGAAGCAATGCTTCCTACACTCAACGCTAAAGTAGTAGCAACCTGATCAGAACCTTCATACCAGCCCTGGAAACTATACGTGTATTGAGCCGTGTTGGCAGGTAAAGCAGCCGTACAGGTAGCCGTTCCACCGTAATTAACTGTTTCACTCGTCTTACTGATAGAAGCAATATTTGCATTCTTCGTGTAGGAAATAGTATATGAGTTAATCGTTGCAGAAGCAACCAACGTACAATTCGACTGAATAGCTGAAAGCGTTGCTTTTCCAGCACTCACACTCAACGAACCAGTTCCTGAAGACTTCGTCCATGTCGGAGAATTATACCCCGTAGACGCAACAGCCGTTTCAGATGTTACTGTTCCATTATAAGCAACTCGCTCAGAAGTCTTAGACAAAGAATTGACTCCAGTTCCTCTTGTGTAAGTTACCGTATACCAATTCTTTTGGAATCTAGCATAAACCGTAACAGCAGCCGTCACACTGTTAATCGTGTAAGTTGTAGAAGTTTCCGCTAAAGTACCTAAGGCATCAAACCAGCCCATAAAGGTATAGCCTGTCGCCGCAGACGCCGTTAAAGTCGCTTTAGAGCCATAATCGTACGTATCCGAACCACTTACCGAACCACCAGAAGTTCCTGTCGACCAGTCGCCCGTAGAGTCGGTATTTCGGTATTGAGCCGTTCCTGTAACTGCAAAAGTTTTAATTGTCCCCTTGGCAACCAAAGTCATATTTTCGGCTACACTTGTCGGACCATATTTCAACGCTGTACTAACACGAGTTGAACCATTGTACCAACCGTCAAAATTATAACCCGTAGCAACTGTGGCAGTAGAGCCAACAGCATTAGAACCATGATTTACGGTTTCACTCGTAGGAGTAACAGATGCCACTCCAGTTCCAGCTTGATATGTTATCACATAGGCATTAATTCCAAATGAAGCTGCATACGTAGCATTTGCAGTAACATTGGTCACGGTCAATTTCGCCGTCTTCGTTCCATCGCTCCACTGAGTAAATGTATAACCTGTATTCGCCGTTGCAGTCGATTCAGCCGATCCACCGTATTGAACCCTTGCCGATGTCGGGCTAACCGTTCCTCCGGTTCCAGCACTGAATGTAATCGTATACCAGTTACGCTGGAATCGACCAACTAAAGTACGAGCACTCGTTGCGGTAAAGGTATAAGTCTCAGCCGTTGAAACCTGATTAGCTCCTTCGTACCATCCAGCAAATGAATAACCCGTAGCAGGGGTTGCTTTTAACAAAACTGAATCCCCATGAGTATAAGTTCCTCCTCCGGAAACTGTTCCTCCAGTTGTACCTGTCGTAAAATCTCCCGACTCATTTACGCGGTATGCAGCATTCGCAGAAATCGAATATGTTTTAGGAGTAAAGACTGCCTGAACAGTTCTATTTCCATCGATATCAATTCCTGTTAGAGGATTAGCTTTGCTTACACCTCCTGTATCAAGCACCCACTTTGTAAAATTGTACCCCGTTGCCGGAGTTGCCGTAGCCTGAACAGAAGAACCATAATTGTATGTTCCTTGTCCAACCGTTGTTCCTGCACCCGTCGGGATAACAGTTATCACCAAAGTATAACGATTCAGTGTCCGATTACCAATCGCAGTAAAGGTTCTGTTCGAAATAATTCCAGCAACACTCAACGCCAAATCCGACCCAACTTTCGTTGAGCCATCATACCATCCATCGAATGTGTAGGCGTACTGAACAGTGTTGGCAGGCAACGTTGCAGTTGCAGTTGCCGTTCCACCATAGTTCACTTTCTCAGATGTTTTGTTGATGGTATCGATATAATCTCCCTTTACATACGAAACAGTATAGGAAGAAGTTGCCTGAGTAATAGTTGCCTGTGCTTTAATCTCAACGTCAGAACCCACCGCTAAAATTTTTCCAACTCGTTGACCAACTGTATTTTTAGGAATTGAAATAGCAATGCTAAACGAAAATTCAGCTTTTGCGCCAGGATCTCCGGCTATCGCTGATCCGTTTGAAGTTTCTACTTCATTTGCCGTATATGTTGTTGGCAACGTAATTGGAATATTATTTCCAGTATCCAGACTAAATGTTATCTTTGGCGAATTGCTCTTACCAGTGATAGTAACCGTCGAAGCGTCCTCACTTACATTAAAAGATGTTTTGTCAAACACAATAGACTCTAAAGACGGCTCCTGATTTACTGCGTATGATTTTCCAGCGTTAAGCCCAATGACAGAAGCGGTAACAGTCGTCGAACGTGTGAGTCTTCCGGTATGTAATGTACCAGAATTACTCAACGTCGCGTTACCTTTTCCCGACATTGGGTTAACGGTTAACCATGAATCTTTCGCCATGTAATTTTAAGTATTAATAAATTAACTTACTGTCCAATTCGAAACATTAGAAGTCACTGTTACAGTTTTAGAACCGCCCCCAGCGTCATAACTCAAAGATGTAGGAACAACGTCAATAAACAAGATTTTAGCAACAAGACTCTCTTCACCTGTTACAGTAAAGGTGTAGTTCACGTCACCACTCACTTTTGTTGACCCTTTATACCATCCATCAAATACATCGCCAGCTAGGCTCATATTACATTTCACTGTAACCGAATCACCAATATTCAGTTCTGCCGTAGCCGTTGCCCCAGCAGTTCCATTATTGATTTGTACTGTACCTCGGCTCGTAACATCAGAATTTAAAGCCACAGAAATAGCAACAGCCCCTTTTGCCAAATCTTTCAAAAGAACAAATTCCTTATCCTGATATCCGGATAAGGAAGCTGCATCAAATTTTCCCGTAGCAATTAATTCTTTTTTGCGTGGCCATTGATTAGCAGGAACTCCAATATCGGTTGGGGTAATTCCAACCAAATCGGCTGCCTCTTTGGAAGTTACAAAAGAATAATTCATACGTTATACTCCTTCCTTTCCACCACCGCCTTGGCAGTCTACGAATTTGGTAAATACAATATTGCCTCCTACAGAATTGATTTTATCAATAATCTGCTGTCCTGTCATTTTCGCAAGCAACTGCTCGCCCGTTACATTTTCAATAACTAATCCAGGATTCGTTTGCTGATTTTGAACTATCTCAAGAAGCTCATCAATCTTAGCTCCTGTAAATCTTGATTTGTATGCCATATTTTTAAAAATTTAGTGAATAATCATTCTTTTAAAACAGCAAAAATTTCACCATCGTTTGTCTCGAAAAACGAATAGCCAGGTTCATCCTCTTGATCATCTGTTTTAGGATCAAACTCAACTTCAAACTCCCATCTGAGTCCGGGCTGAATAATGCGAAAAGAAGCTACCTGAATAAGAGTCCCTTCTGTTGTGCGCCCGGTCACGGTCATTTCCCTGTCAAGGCCATTATTTACTCCTGATGAAGCAAGAGCCACCCCCAAAGGTACGAGGGTGGTTATCTTACTTTTCGTTTTACTTTTCTTTTTAGCCATCTTTAAGATAAAGTCCAAGAAGCATTAGAAATAATAGTATTGTTAACAGCAGTTCCTTCAGCCGTTAACGTGATAGAAGCTTTGCCAAACTCAAACGAAGGATCACCAGCGGATTGCTTAATAGTAATCTGAGCCATTTGTCCACCTGCGGCCGTTACTTTCAATGCAGCCGTTAGTTCATTAATTGTCGCATTAGCAGCAATTCCTGTAAAAGTAATGCTGAAAGCAAACTGAGCAGCTGCTCCGGGGTCACCAGTAATAGCCACATCATTAGATGTCTGGGTTCCTCCGGCGGTGTACTTTTCGGGCAACGTCAATTTCAACCCTCCCTCAACTATACCAGTAGTTGATGAATCGTCAGTTAAATCTAACAATTCAAATTTCAACTTTTCAGAATTGGAAAGACCCGTAATAGTAAGCGTTCCACCTGTTTTAGCAACGGTAATTTCTGCACCTTCATCGAAAGATACGAATTCCGGCTTTGCTTCCTGAACAACCTGATAAGTCTTATTTGGGGTAACCCCTACTGCAACCCCTGTCACTGTAGTTGTTCTTTGGGTTCTACCAGTGTGCACTGTACCCGTGTTCGAAACTGTTGCATTCCCCGTACCTGACATTGGGGAAACTGTTAACCAAGATGCTTTTGCCATAATGATATGTTTTTTTTTGTAAACTATATTATTCAGGACAAATTTATAAAATTTTTTAGTCCTAAATTCTTAACTACTCTAACTTCCACGGAACTTGAGACTCAATTTCTTGATCTCCTTTGTTTGTTATTTCGTCAAGCCAAACGAACGGTTTTCCAAACTCAAATAGTTCATCATCACCAACAGCTAACACCCAATCAGTATTTGAAAATATAGTATTTTCTGCTACGTTATCTTCTCCACTTAACCAAACATAAGGGTGAGCAAACACAAAGTATTTATCAGGAGTAGGAGGCTTCCAATTTGGATCAGTTCCTATTGGGATAGCATCCTCTATGATAAAATGGCTTATCAACTCTGGTCTAATAATTGAAGCATACCTGTCAGTGTCTTCAATCGACAAAGAAACATTCTTTATCAAAATAGGTGTAGGAAACAGCGAATTTTCCGCAATCAATTCATTCGTACTGAAATCGAATTTTGTAAATTCATGTTCCAATGTATTTCTAGCCCCGACTAACAAGGTATATAAAACCTCTCCTATCAAGGTCGATTCTAACATGTTATCACTAAAACACATCATGTTAATTTCGGACAGAATTGATTCCCGAAATCCTTCCCTTTCATAACCGGAACTTCCAAATTGATCCGGAACAGGATCACCAAATCCACCCAGTGGGTCAATTTCTCCTGAACCACGTCCCGGTTCTCTAATAATAATACACGGCATATGGCTTTTATCACGAGGATATTCCATACGTGTAGTTATCTTTCTTGGGCTTGTGTTCTTCCTTAAGAAAATTTCCTTCGCCTGTTCATAGAAATCAAATTTACCATCTCGCGTTCCATAGAACATGTGATATAACAACGTCTCATTCTCAGGAACACTATTGAAATCGTATTCAACATAAGCTAGAAGCCCATCCACGATTTGTTTTATTCTTGCTATTGTTATCATTGCAATGATTTTAAAAATGTATCGATCGCCATATCTGCTACAACTTCAACCTGAACCGAATCAAGTGCTTTATCCATAAATTTATGAGCGGAAAATCCTGGATGAATCCAACTCAATGGCTCACTCTTATCACTTACCCGTCTAAATGTAAAGTATCCGCTTCTTGTTTCTTTTTCAGTAGAAGAAATATCTAATTTTACTAACCCTTGATATTTGGGGGATTTGTGAACATACTCAGGAATTACAACATTAGCCGTTTGTATTTCTTTTCGTTTTCCTAACTGTTGGTAAACAGAAGGAAGCTGACCTTTCTGTAAAGGCCTCCCTTGATTCTGCTTAGACAAGTTATAAATCTCCTTCGTCAACCTACCTTGGAATATATCCGACTCCGCTACTGCACCCGGTGTCGAATACCTGAAAGGTATCGTAAGATACCACCCCCCACCCATTTTAACTTTGCGCTTCGATGAAGAAGCAAACCCTATCTTTTCGTCAAAAGGAGGCTTTCCTTCTTCAAGAGACAAAGCCAATCCATCATCACCCGGTTGTAATCCAAAAACAACTTCTGTTGGACTTATACGGTCTACATACATTGCTTTCTTATACAGTTTACGTGTTTGACGTAATCCTTTATTAACTAAATTCTCCCATTTGTTAGTGTACTCGACAACAACCCGGTTAATTATTTCAGCACCGAGTTCTTGAGCCTGATCGCCAGTAAGCGCAAATTCCTCAACAACTTCACTCAAATCAATGTGAATTGGAATCATAATCGTTATAAATTATTCCACTTCCATCATAGTTAGGACGCTGAACATCTATCAGATGAGTTCTCCTTCCAACAGCTTGTATCGGCATCTTTATCACTTCAAATGCTCCTGTTTGCTTATTAGTTTGTAGGGAAGCTCTAATTTCATGAGGAATATCTATGATGTGATATTCCACGCGATGTTTATACAAAACTGAAACTCCGTCCCCCTCAGCGACATTACCCGGCTCAAACCTTATACAATAAGGATTATCCGGAACTATTTCATAAGTAGTCTTATCAAGCAAAATTAACGGCTCGTCTGAAGCTTTAAACAAATACACCGCACTCACCTCTATTGGCGCGTATGAAAGAAAAACAGCAACCTCCTCACCTACCATCAGCCGAGCTTCTACCATCTCTGTAAACGAAGCATATTCATCCTCTACAGTTATCCTATCAAAGTAGGACACATAATCTTTATCCTGGTCACGCACTGTTATAGCTGCTGTACCCATCAACTCAGGAGCCCAATGAGTATATTGAGTATCACGATTTAACCCAGTAATTAGGGCTTTCGTCCGATATGGATTAATGTAAAAATATCCTGAGCCATGACAATTCTGACAACTTGGTAAAGGGGAATCCCCGTTACCCTGACACGGACACCGAACAGCCTTTTCGCAAATAATATCATATCCATGTGCCCATATAACTGCCGAAAAATCATTTGGTCTAAAACTTACCTGTGGCTGACCATACATAGATTGAGGGGCTGAATCCTGTATGTTACGATTATTTGACATATTCCCGAATTTTATCTTGTTTTCATTGTTTATACAAAAATACGTTTTATATTTGTAATGTCAAAAGGTTACAGTAACAGAATTTCAGTACCGCTTACTGTTTAACTGTTCGCCCCGTGTCGGTCTTCAATTGTTGAAGGTAGGAAATTCAAAGCTAACAGCCGTTACAATGACAAAAGCCGGAGTTCATCGCTTCGGTTTTTCTTTTACATAACTGTCAAATATCTTTTGACGTCTTTCACGTTCTTCCTTTGAATTTTCAACTTCTGGAGTTGATTTATCGTAGGAGGTTAAAATGAAATGTCTTACAAGAATGTTCCCCCTGCTATCCTTATCTTTCTGAACAGCAAAAACAAATTTTTGCCCAGAAGGAGTAATTATTCTAAAACCAACATTCCCACGAACACGATTAGGGGCGGCTTCTTTATTGTTCTTATCAAAATAATCTATTCGTAACAGTTCATCAATAACTGTATTCTGAAGTTCCTCTATTGAATCAAAATCATCATGAATAACATAATGATCATCAATAATGTGCTCTAGCCCTACATTTCTATTCTTATCACCCCACACAAAATCAATACTTGTTTTAGCAAGAATCGGCTTGTTCGTTTTATTATCTTTTATAATTTTAAAGCCATCCCCCTCGTCAATGTAAACAGGTAAATAAATTTCACACACATTTTGACATTGACCCCGGCGTTCTCTCAGCAATTTATCAAATGCTTTCTTCGGCTTACCTTTATACCCGTCAAATATTTCCCCAAATCCACCCTGCTTCTTATTTTTACTCATGGGTTCCTCATAAATGTATTTCCAACCACCCTTTCCATCAGGAACTTTCCTGATGTATTTAAACGATTTTTCAATATAAATATCCTCAAGGCTCATAGGACGCTCATCTTTATTTCGTCATAAACCAACTTAATACGAGGAATCGTCGCCTTAATCTCTCTCTCGTATTGTACGAGCCTTGCTCCGTACCCGGCATTGGTAGCAGATGATGTCGAACTAATCGATTGACTCAAACCATCAACCCCTAAAGATTGACTGGCTATACCTGCTCCAAGAATCAAGTCTCCGGCGATACCTAATGGTCCAAATGAAGCTAACTTTCCAGTTAAGTTGATCAAGTCCATAGGAATTTGATCAAGTTTAAAACCTGTAATATATTGTAAATCCCAATAATCCGGAATCATTAGGAAGTGCTGACTTCCTAATTGGGTGGTCAGACCGCTTAGTATCACTTCCGCATTTGCGGTCGCTACCGCAGTCCCTGTCGGAACAATTGATACACGGCGTTTATATTGCCCGTAACTGTTTTGAGTATTCGTCAACCATTGAGTTGGATAACTTATTTGTTCAAGCTGATTGAACCGTCCAGTCAACGATATAGGTTTGTTGACTGGATAGTTCGTAAACAAAATAGGAAAACTTTGCCAATAATCAGCTCTATAGAAAGTCAGCTTTTCAAGGGCGATGAATTGGTAAACAAGTTTCAGATTGAAAAAATTCTCTATCTCTTGCTGGGCTGCTTGTATATAAAATCTCATACTTTCAGTACTGAAAGCAGTTCCATCTCCAGCCTGTATTTTGATTCCATACAGGTATAAAGAAAACATTTCAGTCGGAGATAATAGCAACCCCTCGTTTTTACGATATTTCATCGTCAATGTTAGCTGTCCCATCTTTTACTCTTTTGAAGAATTAAGCAAAAATTCTACAATCTCGGCTTTTGTCTGATTTTTAATTTCAGACATATCGAAGCCACTTTCTTCACCGAACTTAATCAGTTCGTCTTTTTTCATCTTTTCCAATTCAGCCTTCAAATCTGAATCTTCCTGAGTAGCCGTTGTTTCCTCTTTTGGGTTCTCTAACGACTTTTCTTCCTGTACCGAAGGAATAGCTTCGGCTTTAGCCTCAGGTGCTGTACCAGACGCTAAAGCGACTCTCAAATCGTGTTCTTTTTGGTACTCCTGCTTCCACATTTCAACTTCGGTTTTGAGCTTCTTTACCTCAGCTTCACGGGCTTCCTTTACATTTGTAATACGCTCCAACTCTCTTTTATACCAATCTTCCCTGTCTTTAAAATCAGACTTCATCTGAACCTCCTTAGGAGTCACAAAGGCAGGTTGCTTTCCGTACTCGTACATTTCCGGTAACCCCAGTTTTAAAACTTCGGCACCAAAGTCATCTTCAACCTCGGCAACGCCGTTCACGAACTGTACTTTCTGACCATTAATGTTTACAACTTTTGTTCCGGTTTTTCTTGAATAAAGTTTCATAATCTTTTATGTTTTTAATTAAACAAAAACGGAGCAGGGTATCCACCCCACCCCGTTTCTTACCAATTATACGGTTTATAACCTTACACAGTTGGCATCCCGATTCTACCAATGTTGACGATACGAGCAATTTTACCCGGCATATACTCAACCGGAGTTCCGTAATTAAGGACAGAGAAAGAACGTCTCGGACCAACAATAGCGTAATCCAGTTTCATCGTACCACCGAGTTCCAGGTACTCAATCATTTCACTTCCGTTAAAATAAACCAAAGCTGATTTGGTTCCGGCAATCCAACGGTTACGATCGTGGATTGTTCCCGGCTCAGCACCGTCCCAACCAGCAGCCATTTCTGTACGGCTTACTTCGAAAATCGGATAAAAGTCAGCAACATCTTTGCTCATCGGGTTCACTTCTGTACGATAGATCACGTAACAGGTTTCCGGATATGCTGAAGAATTTGCAGCGGAAAATTTTAAAGTTACAGACTGAGTTGCCCCAACTGTCTGATCGGCATCGGTCAACAAAGTCGGCTCTGATTCTCCATAACGGTTTTTGGCAGTAACGGCGTACAGGTAGTTTCCTGCATGCTCAGTTCCAAACTGGCCTTTCGGATCAACGGCAACAGTAACAGGAGAAGTTGTGTCCTTAACAGGAGCGTTCGGTGCTTTGTCAGAAGTTTTGCCCCGGCTCAATTTAATAGGAGCATTCCAGTCAAAGAATTTGTCAGCTTTAATAGCAACTTTACCAAACTGGGTAGTGATATTGTTCACAGACTGACCCATAGTTGCCCCGGTAACTCCACCTTCCATTCCAACAATCACACGTTTTGACTCGTGGAAGAGTTTCACATAGTTATTGAATACGATAGGAGAAGAAACGATACGGTCAATCAAACCGTTTCGGTCATTTACAACGGCTTGTGCTGCATCTTCAACCAAAGCATCATTCAGAACATGACCGTTTGCATTCAATACGGCAACGTCTCCGAAATAAGCATCCAAAACCTGTTCTGAAGTTTTACCCAGCATTCCACCAGTGATATCGTTGATACCCTCAACGTGCTGAGCAAACACACCGTCAAACTCTTCCGGAACTTTCGCTGAATTTGCATCGATAACCTTTTTGTCCAGGATAGTCTGTAACAGGATAGTCTTGTTTTCAACTTCCTTAGTGTACAAACTGCCAACAACCGTACGAACGATCATACCGGGGTGAGTTACCTGACCAGTTACACCCGTAAATTTCACAACGATAGATTTACGTCTGTAAACAGAGTCGGTTTCAGTCGGGGTTTCACCTTCCTGGTTGAAAATACCTACTTCCTGACCGTATTTATACAACTGGTTGTATTGGTGAACAGTGTTCTCAATTTTCTGACGATTAAGTTCATTCCAGAATACCAACTGATCCAAACGGTTTTCCAGGTTTTTTAACACGTAATCCAAAGATTCCGGTTTCAAACCACCACCATTATTGAGCTGGTTGTCGTACTGCATACCAGTCATCAAGCCAGCTTCCATCGCCTTCAGAAGTTCATCTGAGGACATACTTTCGAACGGGCTAGCATTCTCCGTCCCACTGTAATTAAATAAGTCCATTGTATTGTATTATTTTATAGTTTATTACAAAATTATTTCACCAAACGAACACCTTTCTTTTCAAAGAAATACTTTGCCGCAGGCTCGCCAATAGTCCCCTCAACCGGGTCCATAACGTAAGCCGTCGTATTTGTTCTCAAAGATTTCTGAATTTCAGGATCAGACTCTTCTTCAATTGATTTCAAAATCAATTCTCTCACAACTGCCCGGTCACGGGTAACGCTCAGTGCCATCTTTCCGTTTTCGTCTTTTGCACCCCCGCCGTTCTCAATGCTTTTCTGAATCAAAGCCTTATTCAAGTCCGCACCTTTAAAAGAAGGAGCCTTGTCTCCAAAAGCTACAATTGCCTGGCGCATGCCATCCAAAGATTTTTCAATCTTATCCAGGATAGGTTCGAAAGCTCTTTCGATAGCAGCCGGAATTGATTTCAGAAATTCTTCATTTTTGTCGTCTACCTGCCCCAAAATGTCATTACTCAAAGACTTCATCAAATCGTCAATACCTAAAGATTTTGCCAACTGTTCTTTGTCGTCTCCGTCGCAATGTTTTCCTTTTTTGAAATCTTTTTCACGGGCATCTTCAACATCCTTAGCCTCACCTTCTTCGTCGTTTTCCTTCTTACGTTTCTTTGTACCTTTATCGGCACGCTTTTCATCATCGTCGTCCCCATCGCCTTCTCCATGGTCATCGGGACCATATTGGGTCGACTTTTCAATAGTCACTGCTCCGGATTTAATCCAACCAGCAACCACATCTTCGCTAAAGCCACTGTCAAGCAATGACTTCACGAGTTCGTCGTTTTTCTGTTCATCTGTCAATTCAAACATAATCGTTCAATTTTTTCTGGTTTAAAATTATTACAAAATTTCTTTTCATAAAAATGAGTCGTCAAATACGTTCTTCTCGTATGTTAAAATTAGCATCTATTACAATGCGTTTATTTCCTACGATTTGTTCGTACATGACGCTTTTTGAAAGATTACCAAGCGAAACTCCATCTGTAGGAATAAAGTCCTGGCTTTGTATACCTTTCACGAAATCAATATACGAATTGAAATTTACCGGAGTAAAAGTCAGTGCTATATTGTTTATAACAGCTTTTGTGATATGTTTTTCGTTCTTAGGGTCTCTTTCTAATGCTCTTCCTTCAATAGACATACCGGGCTTACGCGATGAACCACTTTCACGCATTTCAATAGCTTTGTCCCAAAAAGCTCGAGCTTCGGGCGACTCAGACCAGAGTCGTCCCTTCACCCAAAACTTATTGTTTATAATTTTCCCATCAATAGGTTCACCAATCCAAAACCTACTTTTCAGTTCTTTTGCCCGTGTTGTCAAATGATCAAGATTAAACAAGCCATGACGCAAAAAGTAATCAATCTGGAAACCGTTCGGTTCCATAGAGTCTCCCTGATAATCTTTACTATCATCACTTGCTATCCCCTCAAACACCATATCCTCATACCTACGTTCGTCACCACGTGGATATTCAGCAGCCCTTGATTTCTCTAAATCCATGGGCAACCAAAAATTAAAATTGTTTGAGGTCAAATCATTCATCTTCTTAAATTTTTTGACAAAATTACAAATCATTTCAGAAATCCACAAATACGGGATCACCGACATAATCAGTTCCGTTCTCGTTTACAGACATAAATTCTTCGTGAGGTGTCTTGACGGAAATTGACCCAGCTAACAGACCAAACTTCATTTTCTCGAGCAACTGTTCCATGTTTACATCATCCCCCGAATATATTACTTCAACCTGAGTCAGCCGATTGTTTTCCGGTGGGGTTTGATAATTCACCTCATACACCTGTACGGGGGAAGCAAAAGTAAAATCATCAACAACCTTCACTTGGTTATGACCACTGATAGCTTTCATAATTTTATCTATGCAACGTTGAGGATCACGGGCTTTAAACAAAACTCTTCTTTTCAGAGGCTCTTTTGTTTCACCATCCATAGATTCAGGCATTAAGGGCTCTTCATCTTCAGTGTCCATTGCTTTCTTTAAACAAGACCTGAAACTTGTTACAAACACTTCGGGAGACATTCTACCTTCCTCTACTGCCTTCATTAGAGGCTCTATGGCTGTAATTTCATGTGGCTTCAGCAACAGATTCATTGCAATAGCACCTTGGTCAAAAATAAACGGTTTGATCTTCATTTCCGGAACCTCTATCCACTCTGAAAAACAATGTTCAGAAGCATCAACAGTTACAGGTTGATTCGTATCGACCATAACCTCGAAATACTTAATATGAGCATCATCTGTTTTGTGTTCCCCCAATTCTACAATTCCTTTACCAGGTATAGGATCGAGGTTCGTTTCTTCCTTCAATTCACGTAGAGCAGCCGTCTGAAAATCTTCTCCCGGATCAACATGCCCACCCGGTAAGCAAACCATTCCAGTTGGGACAAATCCATCAACGCGGTGAAGAATTAAAATTCGCCCATCAGCACCTCGTGCAATCACATCAGCATATTTCGTAGGCTCACCCGACAGTGACTTCACTATGTCAAAGTATGCTTGTTTTTTAAGTCTACCATGACGATAATATTCCGTCGCGTCATCAATAGTGTCGATGTTGTGAATGGCTTCTGCTATTTCATCATCTGAACGCAAACGCTCAATAGACTTCACAATACGATCACGATCGTTCATCGCCTTAGCCACTTCCTTTTGGTGACTTTTCAAGAAGTCATTGTACCTCGAAAACACTTCTCCTCGTCGTTCATCTGGTAACGAGTCAACATCGTCAATGATTGATTTCTGTATCATAAACCTGTCTGACAACTGTTTCCCTATTGCATTCATTGAAGAAAGTTGTCGTTTCAGTTCCCGATATTCAGAAATTTTTTCCTGGGCTGTCTGTAACCCCAAAATTTTTCTTAGATTCATGATTATCATTTTTATACAGTATATTCTCTTTCTCCAATAGTTATCTTTACCTTTCCTTTTCGCTCCACTTGACGCTGGTAATTTTTAGGAGGAACAAATTGATGAGTTTCATCGTCCCATTCGTACCCAAGTGGAAGCTCTCTTAAATCACATCTACAAAAGGGGTGGACAGGATGTATCGTTGCCTTCCAATCCTTTGCTTTTACCCCATAATTTGTCCCATTAGCTAGCAATTCCTGGAGATTAAAAACTCGAGGTTTACTTCCAATCCCACCTGTTAGGTACAGGCGGATACAGTGCCTGCACGCACCGGGGTATACATCAAAATATACTTTCGATTCCGGGTTTTCAGACAAAATAAACTGGGCACGCCCTAAATTATACACGTCTTGACACTCCGTCTCAACGATACGCCCCCAATCTCTTCTCCAATCGTTCATTTGATGAGCGATATTAGAAGTTATTTTCTTCACCGCCCGACGCTCAAATGTTCCATCAAGAATTTCGTCATGAATGACTTTTCTTGTTTCTGAGGCTTTTTTAGCAGCTAAAAAATTCAATTCCTCAGAAGCAATAGAAGCACGAACGTCGTTCTTAAATCGTTCACCCAAACCTTTAATGTGCATATACGTTTTGTTGGCTGCTATCTTATAAAACTCCATTTCGGCGGTTGTGGGGGCAAAAGCACCCATTTTAGCCAAAAATTTAATAAACTCGGAGTAAGTCATCCGGGAACTACCTTTGGTGCCAATAGCAGCCGAAACGCGACCAAATAGGAAGGCCTGCAAATGAGAAGGAAACCTTGGTATCAACTTCACTAAATCAACCCCCCGTTTTTTCAGCAAATCAATATCATCCCTCGTCAGGTACTCTTTGCCTAACGTTTCCGCAACTAGCTTTGCTATTGTAAAGTCAATGTTGGACAGGATTCTTTGTATTTCAGTTGCTGTAAATAACATTACTTATTCTTCTCTTTTACGATCTCTACCATTGTTTTTACCAAGTTCTCAAACAACTCTCCCGGTTTAAAAGCATCTTTCGCCTTCGCCTCGTATTGACCTTGTATACGGGGGTAACGCACTGGATCAACATGATGGTGTATAGGTGGGCTCTTTGGTTTAACAATATCCATTACTTTTTAGATAATTGATTGTCAATGAATTCAAACGCTTTTCCTAAGATAGGATTATCCGCCGACTTAGCAAGCATTAAATCAAATTCTTTATCACCCGTGCTAGTGTCTTCACCGCCCTCTTCATCAGCAACCTGATTCATGAAATCCCCTCCCATCATTTTTGCGTTTTGAGCTTGCTGATAAACCGAATTAAGAATTGTGTCCTTATCCGGGTTGAATTTTCTTCCAGAGTACTTCTCAAAAGCATCCTCAAGTGAAATAAAGCCGTTTTGAATCTTTTTCACGTCTAAATCTACCTGAGCTGCTTCATCCTCGATTTCTATCCCTGTAAACACAAATTCAAGTCTCTCATCGATTTCACTGATAATATACTTGTTCAAAATGTTTTGATAAAAAATCAATAGTGGGGTCAGTCCTTTTTGCTTTGAGTGATCTAGCCGTTCCTTTTGACCATCCTGACCAAACACGCGAGCAGCATCCTGAAACTGAAAGCCTAATTCCGAAGGGTCCATACGGTATACACTACAAACCAAAACCATCAAGAACTTAATCCACTCCGTAAATTCCATATCCCGATTCGTCTGCTGTAAATCAATCCATTCAAGATCGATTCCTTGTACGACCGGAATCTTATGAGAGTTGTACACGGTACTCATCGTTTGCTTCCAATCCTGACGAAATTCGTTCAAAGTACCTTGGTCAATATTCCCATTCTTTACGTTAATAAAACCTTTCGGCTGGCTACCTTGCTTAAAAAAGTTTCCATTGTACTGCATACCCCAAAGTACCCACGTCACAATCTCCAACAGTGTTTCCAGCTCACTACACCCATACCCGTTACGCAACACATTAGAAGATTTGTTTCTTATCCCATACCCCAGCTCCCAAGGGTAAAAAGCAATAAACTCATCGGTTACAGGATGCCTGATAATCTGACCATCCCACACCATAGCATACCGGGGCAAATACCCATGCCACCTGAATTGTTCGAACATCTGAACATGACGAGGATCGTTTGTATCCAACTGGCGTACCAACGCCCCATCAACGGCTCGAAATTTCTTTAAATCAAAATTTCTGGCTCGCACCACTTCAAAGCATAATTGGTCCAGGCGCAAAGAATCGTTTAATACTTTACGAGTAAACTCCTGAAAGCTATCCTCACAATCCCACTTCTCATTCTCGCCACCCTCTTCCAAAAATTTTACAATATACTCGACCTTTTTCATATCTTCTTTAGATAATTCCTGCTTTGAAGCATCTTCTCCTAAAGAAGTCGGGCTTTGTTTGTAACGAATTTTGTATCCAGGCTTCTGATCGTCATTACTGTACTTTAGGAAATTTTGAACCTGCTCAATTCGTGTGTTAATAACAGCTTTAATGATAAAGATATCCCCCATACGATTCAACGTATTAAAGGACACCCCATTATTAGGATCGCAATAACCCTTTCCAGTAAACCCTATTTCACTAGGATTCCACAAAACGGATTTAATATCTGGCTGAGGAAGTTTTCGCCCATGTTTTTGCTGCTCAGCCAAAAATGCCTGTGCTTTCATGACTTCCTCAAAGGACTCAGACTGTAACGATTTTTGGATTCGATTACGTAAGGCAATCGGAGCTGCCTGAGCCATAATTTGGAGATCATGAAGAGACAGTCCGTCAAGACTATCCATGGGAGCCAGGTTATTAGCTCCCATTGAATTATTTTGCTGTGGACGTCTTCTCCGACTCATATATTAAATCGTTCCAGGGGTTACATATTGTTTGGCAGCATAAATTCTGCCACCGTACAAACACTGAACAGTGAACCAAGTTACCTTCTTAGGCTCAAGGATACCTAAATCCTTAACAATGTCAAACATCAGGTAAGATTTAACCTTGGTAGTGAGAACTGTTGGGTTTTCCGGATTAACCGTTCCAACGCTTTCTGGGACATTACGGAGTTCAAGTGGGGTTTCATCCGCAAATACCTGCACAGACATAGAAGTTTCAGCATCTCCTGTACGGTTAAATATGGCGACCAACCAAGGTAACGAATCCTTAGAAGCCTCGTAATCGTACGTTTCGCGATACGAAGCCGGGACGACAGCGTTGTATGTTGCTTCGTCGTAAGCAACCCCCAGACTCAGCCCAGAAACTTCACCCACAAAAGCTGGCTCTCCGGAAGTAAAATCAACCGATTCGTTTACAATCAGTTTATTTCCTTCATAACATTCTACTTTACATTCGCAGCGTTTAGCTGCATTCAACATTTCAGCTATATTCACTTCATCCCCCATTTTAAATGCTAATCCGGAGTGAACCAATCCCCCATAATTTTCCCCGATAACGCCCGTTACCATAAAGTTATTGATGGTTCCTAAGCCATCAGTTTCAACTGTTACGAGCTCGGCTCCTTTTGAATAAACATATTTTTTCATGTCATTTTAATTAAATTCTTAATTCCAATAATTCAGATACAAATATACAAATAAGAGAGGCATAAATAAACTAATTTATCAACCTCGTTTTTGTAACTCTCCCTTAACTTTCATAATGTTGTACAGGTCTTCGGCGCGTTGAGACTTAGAAGAGGAATCAAAACTGTCATTAAACTTCTTCACCAACCCGGCTTCCATCTTCTTAAGATCAGCATCAGAAATCTTTCCAGCATCCTTCCACTGACTGTCAATCTTCTCACGACGTTTCCCTGACAGGTATTTCTTAAGATTCACCTTTCCACTATTAGGAAGATCGTCGAACTTTACACGGGTAAAGGGTTCTTTTTCTTCAGCCTTTCCATCACCTGCTTCAGACGCTTTATCCTCGATAAGATTCAAAACAGTTTCTTTTTGATTCTTACTCAAAACCCCGATACCTTCCTTTATATCTTTTATTTCATTATCTTTGTAGCCACTTTGGTACTTTCCGGATAATGTAACGGTGGGTCTTCCGTTCTTCATAGAAACTATCATCTTATCATAAGAAAATAAAGAACCATTCCCCATCCCAGGGGTTCTAATAAAAGAATCTTTCAACGAAAATTCCTTAGTTTCACCGTCCTTAACATTCAATTTTTCTGCTATCTCTTTAGAAGAGAAGTCTTTTAAATTATCGGCAAAACCTGTACTTTCGTATTTGTATGGAGTAAGCCCAAGATACTTAGCGTATCCAAGTGCTGATAGTTCCTTTCGGAATTTTTCTTTAAACTTTTTGTTTCCCATAACCTGTTTAGCAACTTCTTTCCCAACTAAATCATCTTTAGATGTTCCATGATCACTAAGTGTGCTATATGTCAAAGCCAAGGCTGGGTTTTCAAGAAATTTGTTTTTGAAATCACTTCTCAAATCACTACCATCTTCAGATTTTCCTTCTGTTTTCCTATCGGCTTCCATATCCTTTTCTTCTTGGGACTTTCCGATCTTTTCAGAAATACGATCTATTTCCTTTTTGTAAGCCTTCGCCGATGCAGAACTTTTTGTTTCATGATAAAGACCCATCAAATAATCCCTACGACGCACAGCTGCTTCCCGGGGGAATTTATCACTGTCAAATAAAGCCCAATAAATAGAAGAGCCGGGTTGAACTTTATCGTTCCATTCTTCCTTTCCGTCAGTGAAACTTACCGTTAAAGTTCCATCAACTCCTGTACTTATAATTTTACCAACACTTCCATTTCCAACAGGAATAGCTCCATCTTTTATGGCTTCATCAATTTTCTTGTTTTTCTGAGCAGTTCTTTTCCTAGAAGCTTCATTCACCTTCTCATAATCCGAATCGGTCTTCTCTTTCTTTTCTGAAGCTTTATCACGAACCGATTCTTTTCTTTCTTCCCCTTTCGCAGAATCCAACTTGCTCTGTAAGGTTTCCAAAGCACGATTGTAACGGGCCTCTCCACCTTGCTCAACGAAAATACGTTTGTTTTTCTTCATTTGCTCTATCTTAGATTCAAGAGCCTGAATAGTACGAGAATTGTCGTCTTTCTTTTCAGACGACTTCTCATCTTCCTTTTCTCCCCCTTTATTTCCATACTCTTGACCTACACGGTGTAATCTCCTGTTTTTAGAGTTATCCTCATAACGTCCAGTACGGGCTTTATTAAGATCAAAAATAATCCTATTTTCTATTAAGTTTCCCATGATTTAATTGTTTAAGTTTGACACTACAAATATAAACTCATTTGTTAAATTTCAAATGAATAATCCGTAATTTATTCGAATTATTTCCAATCTTTAGGTAACAAATCCGTTTCACCTAATTCACGTGCCCTTTTCTTAATCCAACGCCTCGCAGCAGCAGGGTCTTTAGCGCGTCCAACGCTACGTATAGCGTCCTTTAAATCCTGGGTATTACGAATGGGAAAAGATCCATCAGACATCGCCTCGTCTTCTTTAGCTAACTTCTTACGTTCGCCTTCAGAAAAGTAGTGTTTATTTACTGATTTCATTATCAAATCTTGCATGACTCAGTCCTTTTTGCGTTTTTCAGATTCCTCATGTAATTTCTCGTCTCCTTTAATTCCGCCCTCACGTTCCTTGAGTTTGCGCTCACGCTTCTTCACCTCGTCTTTATCCTCGTCCTCTTCGTGACCGGGGTGTTTAGCGTCTTCATGAAGTTTCTCATCACCCTTTACACCACCCAAGCGTTCTTTTGTCTTTTCTTCACGTTCGTGAACGGCTTGTTTGCTTTCGTAACTTTTAGCAAAAGGTTCACCAACGCGTCCCAATTTCTGATTTGCAGGGGTATCAGCGTAGTGACCTGTTTGAAGGGCTTTCATCAACTCCTCATCAGCTCCACTCACAAATAAAGATTTCATAAAATCGGAAGAAGGGGAATAGGCTTCACCCACTCGTTTCAAACGTCGATTTTCGGGGGTGTCAAGATATACACCTTCAAGACCTTTCATCAATACACCGTTTTCAGATTTTTCCCAAGCCACCTGCTCTTTACGATAGTAGCGAACTACATCTTCACCGTTTTCGTCAGAAACGACAGCCTTCTGAAGATACATCATATCAGTAGTGAAAACATCTTTCTCTTCCTGGGATAAACGACCAGCCCGGCTCTTCATAAGGTTTTCACGAGCGTAATCAGCGATTTCTTCTTTGGTAAAAACTTCATATCCATTTGCGGCAGCTACTGCTTCAAATTGTAACAAAGGAACTCTCTTTTGATTTTTAGTGTCCATAGCAATCTTCTTTTAAATTTTTCTGGGAGTAAAATTACAAATTTACTCTAATCATTTAAAGAACGAAATCTTCAGGAACTAATTTTGGGCTTGAGGGAGAGCCGGAGCTCTCCACTGCCCTCACTGTAAAATACACAAAAACAAACTGAATGAAACAACTCTAAACAAACCTAAATGCCTTTACAGAAAATACGCAGGACGAATCCCATCTAAAATTACGGCTGATAATTGTAAAACGTTTGTGATTGTAATACGGGGTGATTAGGGAACAGGTTTCTCTTTTCTTAATTCTCCTAATAAAATTTTGAGGACGGCTCGTCCGTCCTCTCGTATTACGAAGTATTACTCTATTAAGAAAATTTTAAATATAATTTTCGTGTTATTATGAACGTAGTGAATAATAACTAATAGAGTAATACGAAGTATTACAATAAACTCAATTTATAATATACCACTACTTTATAAGGGGGCGAAATTCCGGATGTTCTCTCCTAAATATAGAACAATAAACACCCCCCAGCGGGGCGGATAAACACCCCCCAGCGGGGCCGTGACAAATTTAGTTATGTCCACCCTGCATTTGATTATTAAGGTGTTTATTGTGGGGTTAAATTAAATTTATTATTTTTGTGTCGTAAAATTATAAACTATGGATTCAGTAAAAATTGATGGGATTGAACCTCATGTGTTCATAACATGTAGCCGAAGATATGACGATTTTGAAGAAAATATCTTTTCGCTTACTTGGGGAAAATTGTTTAAGAGTATGCAAACAGATATAAATGCATTTGAAAAACCTTTAAAGGAAATTTGTAGTGGGTTATCTTTTACTGATAAAGATAACGAACCTTACATTGAGTTTCGATCGTCAGATTTATCTAAAATGGGGCATGCATGGGTTTTTAAGAAATTCGAAAACATACAAGAAAAAAGATTAGTTTTGTCAAATGATGCAGATTCTACTAAAATTAGTTTTCCGCTGTTTTCTTCTATTGAAGATAAAGCTCCGTTCATACGATGCTATTTTTCAGCAATATCATTGAGATATCTTCTATATTTTGGAATTGGTGTTGGAGGTTGTTTTTTCAATGTTTTAGCCTCCTTACATATGAGAACGGCTCTTCGTCAGAGACTATATAGATTGGTATGTTCCAATAGAACAAAAAAAGAATTTACCCTAAAAATAAGCACTTTTAAAAGTAACTTTAATGTTCCAGATTATGATTTCTTTAAACTGAAAGAAAAAATCTTGAACCCATTTGTAGAAAAGTTGGCTGAAAATCCATATGATTCTATTATCATATCTTATGAACCCGTATATGAACAAAAACGAGTTGGAAGGCCAAAAGTAATTTCAATCAAATTCAAAATTCTTAAAAAGAATGAAAAAAGAAAATAACCAAGAATTGAAAGTAATGAATTTACATACTTTCAACAATCACAATCCTTTACCTCAAATTGAGGTTGATTTTGAAAAAATTTGGATCTTTTCCAGTAAAGAAACCAAGGGGATGCTGGTCTATGAAAGCCTTGTTGAAGCATTTGGATTTGAAGATCCTTTTTGGATTTCACTTGAAAATGGTCATAAAACTTATCAATTACCGCAAAAAGTTCTTTTTGAAAAGAACAATGAAGAAACGACGAAATTCATAAACAAATTTTGCGGAAAATTGATTCATTTGGTATATTTAGATTCCATTGAAGATTTTATTTCTTTTAAACTTGAAAATGTAAAAGAAATAAAAGAAGATGAAGTGAATAAACTGAATTTTCAGTTAAATGCCTATTTTGCTTCGTTGTGTATATTACACTTTTTTGATGGATTTGCAAAGAATCCTTTGTTAAATGGTTTTAATCAAATTTATTATGAAAACCATTGAATCTAAAATAATCACCCTGGAAGCGGAAATTGACCGCCTCAAAAAGGAAATATTGTTTAAAGACAGACACATCCGTGAGCTTGAAAGAGAAATTAATGATTATATTGTCAGAGAAAAACACCTGATGAAAGAGATTAATGACCTTACACCTGAAGATACCCCCGGTGGAAGGCCTCAAAAATTACATTTAAGTCCTCAAACGGGCTCTTTAGAGGAATTTCTTAACCCTAAACTACCTACTACCTCGCCATTAAAAAATGATGGCTCTAATGGTCTAGAAGAGGAATGGGAAGATTTTATGTACGCCTATACTGATGACATCTTTGTAGAAGCTAACACTCCAGATGTACTACTTTATCGTGACGATGAAGAGCAATGTTATAAATCAATAACTGGGAGAACATGTCTTCAATTCCCTATTAAACAATCTGATTTAGACTTCTTTAACTTTGTAAAAGTTCGTCCGGTGACATCAGCCGAACTCAAACAAATTTGTAAGGATTACGAATTGTAATTTTGTGCTATAATCAAAATAGAAATAAATATGGAAAAATTCAAAACAAAAAAGAACGAAAACATAAAGACATCTGAGAATGAGACCTTAAAAGTCCAAACTCGACATCAACGTTTTCCACTTGTAATTTACAACTCTATTATTCCTTTTAAGGGGTTCATGGCGATGATGACTATCTTCATTTTATGGATCAGGAAGGAGTTTAGGAACCATCCGGCTCTTGACGATTCCTTCTATCGCCATGAAACAATTCACGCCTACCAACAGACTGAAATCTGGCTTACATCGATCATTCTAATGATAGCTGGGTGCTGGCTTCTTAATGTATCCTGGTGGTGGCTTTTGGGTACTCCTGTTATACCTTTTATCGTTTATGTGTTATGTTGGCTTATTGAGATCGCTCTACCTCCTTACGACAAGGCTTATAAGAATATTTGTTTCGAGACGGAAGCTATCTATAACGAAGCTAATCCCAATTATCTTAAAAAGAGAAAACTGTTTCAGTTCCGCTTTCTGAAATACATTTCAAACAAGCGTTACCCGGCTCTTACTACCTACGAACGTAGCAGGCGTAATCAAGCATTTAAACAATAAATTTTGTAAATTAGGGCTTCTAAACAATGGTTCATTGTTTCGGTTGGTCTTGATAAGCCCGGTTTTTATACCGGGCTTTTCTTATAGTACTAATATACATCTTTACACGATCCATTTAAATTATGGTAACTATATACATCCTTACAGTCCATTATAATAATTAATTATTTGATTTATATATAATTATAATGGAATATATATAGTTTTGAGAGAAGCGGATTTTAGGGTAAAAAATTGAAATTGATGATACATAAAAAGGAAAGCCGGGCGTCACCCCGGCTCAAACACGTCAAACAATAAACCTCACCTTTCACTCGGATCTATTTAGTTTTCGACTCCAAAATATGGAGAGATTATTGCTTTTTAATAAAAAGATCAAATCTGTCATACATAGCTGCCCAATGTTTTTCAACAAATTGACATAATTTAACGAAATTGTTTTCTTGTAAATCTACACGGTTATATACGCCTGTTTTAACATTAGGGTTATAAATCTTTAGGAAAATTCCGAACTCATTTATAAATCCTACTTCTTGTCCCTTACAGACCAGTGAAGCATAATTTTTACCACTTTTGCCGTATTCCTCTTTAATGTTTGTCTTAATGATTGTTAGTTCCATAACGAAATTATTTTTGTACTAATATAAATACCTTACTCATTTTGGTTAGGTAAAAAATTGTTTGTGAGTTTATGACTTTCATTGTTATTTGTTTGACTGATACAAATGTATATAATCAAAACGAAATACCAATGAAAAGCCCGAAAATTCTGGTACTAATATACATCTTTACACTAGGTACTGACTTTGCTCCTAAAATATTTCGTTTAACATTTTATTTACAGAAAGGAGGTAATCTTGCTTCCGAAGAAGCCGAGAAACTTACTTGTTATACGTCGAAGTCAAAGTCTCGGTTCGAAATTCGACAAAAATTTCCATCAGGAGCTACGCACACCACTTCTACATGTTCTGTTTCATAGAAAACAGTTACAATGGGAAGTATGGTTTCCTCCTTCACAATAAATGTTCCAGTTTTATCTCCATTCAGCCCTGAAAATGTCGTTACAGTTACCGCTGGAAAACGTTCTTTTACACCTCCGAATGGTCCAAAATCAGCCCTTAGAGGGTATGGTTTAAACATTAACATCTCGAGAGGTGAAATATGAATGAGTTTAAACCTGAGATAAGCATTGAGCAACTGATCCTCAGTCAGTTTTTGATTTATTCCATAGCGTTCAGACGCTCTGTTACGAATAACTTGACGTTCTCCAACGGTTAATTCTTCGAAGTCTTTTTCTAAAATTTCGATCAGCCGTATCATTTTTGAATATTCTTTTTCACTTCTTAGGCTCATAACAGCGAATTTTACGGAGTGTATTTACTAAAGCGAACATATTATATCCCCATTGCTGTACAGGGAACACCTCACTCGGATTTGAGTGCTCTACATAGCTTCCGGGTGTGCCTTGTAAAAGTTTTACATCGTAAAGCCATGTATCACCATACTTTTTATGCCACACCTTTACACCTAAACCGTTTACGAAGAATTTCATTGCATAAAAACCCTCCGTAGAAGAACGGTGAATGTAATCAGCTTTCTTCGGAAACCATTCCTTAGTTTTTGGGATTTTCATCGACTATATCCATTATTCGTTTGACCTGGCTTTCTGACAAAGCAGGGATATTCAAAGAACCTGTTCCACACTTACGCCACATTACATTGTAATCTACAGAAGGGTTTGTATTGGCTCTGATAATCTGAGCTTCTTCTGATATACCAAATTGAAATAGCCATGTGTTGCGCCCTGGCACATCGTTAGGAAGTATACGAATCAATTCTTCAGCCTGTTCTACACGATTTTTTCCACGGGCTTCTCTTTCGTCTAACAAAATTATTTTCATGATATTTTAGTTTAAATTCGTTACCCATTCACGTACTTTCTTCCAATAAAAGACGATATTAAGAGACAGCAGTCCTACCAATATCCATTGACCCAGAGGCTCACTTGATTCTATTCCTGTCATAAAAAGAATTAAAGTGACCACTAAATAAATATTTTTAAAGGTGTAACATGTACGAATTCCTAATGCTCCATAGTTTTTCATAAAATCAGAAGCTGTTACTGTATTTGTATAATTCGGATAAGGATTCTTAGAAAAGAAAGTAAATTCCCCTTCACGGTTTATAAGAATAAAACCACATTCGTGGTTATCTGCGGTTTTTAGATAACAATTACGGGGTATATAACCAAATCGCTTAAGCAAGCGTTCGCAGTTGTATAATTCTTTGCAAGTTCCAGTTATAATAATTGGTTTCATATTATTTAGATTTAATCTGTTTAACGTAAGAAAATAAACAGGGATTCTGAAGAATCCCTAATTCCAATTAATCTGGATTAAGGTTGCTCCCCAACCTTTTCCAGTTGATCCATTATAACCATTACTTAAAACGACTGGTTTCATTGTTTCTTTATTGAGCTGATAAGATTCAATATGACAAGCCTGTCCAGTACGGCCATATTTACATATACAGGTTAATGAACTTCCATCTTCACGATATAAAGACAAGAATGAATAATTAGGATTTTCAAATTGATCTTTGCGATAATACACTGTATGACCTTCGATTGAAATAGGAATCATTTCTACTGAAATTGGAAATTCTCTCCATACCCTTTTAGTTCTTTTGGTTTCTTTACCATTTCTAAGAACCGGAACTTCTACCTGACGAAGTTTGTTAAATACCATTGTTTTCATGACTAACCTTGTTTATTGTTTGACATGACAAAATTAATCATTAAAATGATAATTACAAAGATTTTGTACTAAAATATCACTTTACACAAAACTTTCCTTGTGGCTGCGAAGGAAGCCAAATCACTTTAAAGACTTAAAAAGATATGACGAAACAAAAATTCCTAATTTTGTGTTTAATTTGTGTGTATTAATTTTTAAAATTTCAACATTATGCAAAAAGCTTTTATAACAGTTACTCCAGATACAGGTCAAAATAATGGAACTTTATCTGTTAATGCTGATAAAAATGAGAATTATGTTAGTAGATATGCTACATTTAAGGTTGAGGGAGAGGGTATTACTAAATCCGTATCAATAGAACAAGATCCTAATCCTTATATTTATATTGATTGTGGATATATATTTTCTAATGCCAATATACAAGAACCTTATAGATTAACTCATGAGGGTGCTATTACAGTTTTGATGTTTGATGTAAAATTTGTTAATTTTATATTAAGCTCAAGGCATCTATTTATTATTAAAAATGTATCTAGCTTACAAGTTGAATTTAATGATCCTGTGATTAGTTCTATAGATATTATTTCTGCTGGCCAGTCTTCAGGTAATATATCTTTAAAGGGATTTACTACAAAGGTTGTTCCTAATTCTGAAAATGAAGGTACAATATTATCTATTATAGATATAGTTCCTGCTAAGCTTAATGAAATTGTTGCAAAGATAAATTCTGCGCATGATGCTTCTACTACTGGGAATATAAAGATAACTATATCTATTAAAACAACTGGTACACAAGATAATTTAGTTATACTGATTAATGTAATTTAATATTATATGAAAAAATCTTTTATTACTGTAAGTCCTGATTCGGGATAAAATGATAATATATTAAATATTGTTTGTGATAAAACGACTTTATCTACGAAAAGAACAGAAGTTCTAAATGTTACTGAGGGGATATAAACAATAAGATCCGGTTGGAATTACCGGATCTTATTGTTTATATTAAGCTGTAGGTAAAACAACAGGAACATTTCCAATGCTACCGTTTAATTCATTAATTTCTAGAATTTTCATCCAATTATTTTTATAAACTTTCGAAATTTCACTATCTAAATAAAGTAACGACAAACTACGTAACGGGGTTATTCCATTTCCTTTAGGAATTGCTACTTTTACCACGTTATTTGATTTCATCAAAACGTGTAGTATAAAAAATTCAAACTTATTTATATCTGAATAGGTTTGAAATTCATTAAGATGCTCATCAGTATAAGTAAACTCTTTTTCTTTGTAAAATGCGTCAAAAAATTCGTATTGTAAAATGTCAACAGAACATTCACCATAAATCATTTTACGAATTTTATTTTTCAAGAATTCCTTTTGTGTTACTACAGAGTATTTATAGTCGGTAGCGACATTTACATTATATAAAAATCGTTTATCTTCATAGGAAACAACTGCCTTCACGGTACAAAGTGCCGGACAGCTATCAGCTTTTTCTTTCTGAATCTTTTGAATGGTATAACCAGGAAAAGGACAATCATCAAAAGGACGTATGTCATCGTCAAATTCCGGGTCGCTCAACAGTCCTATTGCACTTGAAATTGTTCCGTCTGATTGTTCTATTCCAGGAATCCATGTTGTTATTCCTTTTGGAATGGTTTCATCTATAGGTTCTATACGGCACCATACTCGGCGTCCATTGTCCGGCTTGTAAGTACCCTCAGAAAGAACTTCATCCGTTGACGTAAAACAGTACGAAGGGAACTGTTTGAGTGTTGAATATGCATAGAAAGGTTTACCCTGAATTTTCTGATCTTTGAAGAAAGACAAAATCGTTTCGTACATGCTATCAGTATTGGTTTCGGGCGTTACTTCTACTGGAATGATAACTGAGTATACATTGTCTCCAGTCTCGTTCATTCTTTTGTAATCAAATCTGTAATTTACTTTCATATCGATTGGTCTTTTAATAATAATTAAATAACGATAGTATATACGGGTTGTTCGTATAAAAATATTTTTCCTGGAACTAATTTCTTTTCCTTTGTGTCAATTGCCTGGAAATATACTGGGGTAACTCTGTCTTCAGGAATGTGTCTACACCTTTCGTAGAAGATTTCTAAGGCATTGATAAGAGTGACAGTTGAGAACTGCACCATCTCCGCTTCCTGACGAGTAGAATAACTTCTGGAATAAATCAATCCTTTGCTTGTGGATATGTTAAAACGAAAGATTGATTTCTTCTTTTTGTCTTCCGACTCAATTTCAGATATTGAACCAACAAAATAGATTTTACTGAGATCAACTGCCACTTTGCTGCTTGATCCATTGTCTATGTAAACTAACATAATATTAAGATTTTAATTTGTAAATCAACGATTCAACACCTGTACAGGCACAATAGAGGTCGTGACAGGTGTAACACAACTCTCTTTCTATTCTTTTTTTTTATATATATATATAAACGGTTACTGGATACCTATCGTTTTGTAAAGTACACTTACACAGAGGTATTTCGAAATCTTCACGCTTTGTAGCTTGATTAAACGCACAGCCCCAACAACCCATCTGTAAACCCTTTTCACGAAGTTCTGGAACCACCTCATACTTTACCTCTCGAACCTTTATTATCTGCCCTATATGAATCCGTAAATCGGTTCTTTTAGACTGACAAACAAATTTGTAAGGCTTACGACGAACACCTCTTTTCATGGCTTTATAGAAAATTAATCAATTTGATATATACATAAATTTTCCTGACGAAATGTTTCCAAAGTACTGTTTATTCTTAAAATTATATTCGAGTACTTAACAATTTGAGGCGAATGCACAGAGTCTACAATAACTACACAAATATTACCTTCTTTATCATTAGAACATTTACACAGTTTTACGTTCAATTTCTTACGTTTCAGAAAACTGTACCACGTCATTAGTCTGTAAAATTTTTCCGGACCCAGTTTTACATAATCCGATGTGTATAGGAAGTGGCTTAAATACCACTTCCTGAACGATCCTAATTTATATGCCTGCTTCATGAGGTTTGTTTGATTGAACGATTAAACGTAAATTTTCAATAGTGTCACACGGTGGATTTGACAGAACTGTCATTTCCACTTCCCGGTTCTCTATTTTCATCATGATATCATACGCCTCAGGAAACTCCTCTTTAAGACGTTTGTCTGTTCTGATTGAATTCAAAATTGTACAATGTACTTTCTTACGGAAATCACGTATCTTAACTTCCAACAGGTACAGTTCCGTCAAGGCTTTCCCTAATTCGTCATCGGGCCTAGTAATTTTCAAAATCTCTTCACCCCACTCATCCCATTGAGGAAGTGGAATATCAGGGAAGTTGATTGACGGATGAATTTCATTTGGAGAACATTCTTTTGGAAAGAACGCTTTGAAAATTCCATTGGGGTACAAAGACAAATTTCTCGTAGATTTAAAGTACCGGGTTTTGTCACAGAAAATCATATAAAGACGCTCTCCCATTATTTCACGGGTTTTGTCTACTAAATGTGCTCTGACTTTATTCAACAGGTATTCCTCTTTTTGTTTGAACGTTGAAGAAGCTAGGCTTCTAGCAATTTCATGTGCTTTGTTATCACTGATTCTTGTCATGATTCTTTGTATTACGGAGTGGTTTCATTTGTGCTTTACGCTTTTTCTGAGTAGGACAAGAGGCTTCTTTGGGTTTAACCCAAAGCTGAGGTACGACTGTAATGTCTTTTGCGGGAACTTCTAAGCTCTCCAAAAGCTGTCGTACACCGCTTTCAGGTATGTTCTCAAGTAACTGTCCGTCCTGGCTGATAACATCGCCCGTTGAGACGTTTATGACCTTAAATAGAGGCTCAGGTAAGTTCATCGCGATAAACTCTTTGACATCAAGGTAGTCACACCCAAAGTTTTCAGCAGTTTTACGATCGGTGTCGCTGTGATCGCCCGGTTTTCCAGAAGCATCGCCTATCATTAGACATTCGGTATTTTCAATGTTAATTTTAGTGATGTCTTCAAACTGTTTAAGCATACTGTTCAGCATACCGCAATTAGGCTTGCGGTTCTCGTTCGTAACATCATTTACCGCACAGAATTGACCAGCGACTAGGGTGTTCAGCCCGATATATTCCTGAAGAGAAGCAATGACATAGATGAATTTAGGCTCAAACAGTTGCTGTGGAACTATACCGAGTTCGATCCCACCTTGATTACTTGCGATGAGTACGGCTAACGGGTGGAGCTTTTTCAACTTGTCAAAGACAGGAAGATTCAGCTTCATGTCCCAAATTCCAGCCGGAAATTTGTTACCCGTACGAGTAGAAATAAGGGTATCGTCCAAGTCAATAAAAATAACTTTCTTTTTAGTAATGTCCATATCGAAATTTTTAATGTTAATGAAAATTAAACGGTATTAGGAGAAAAATGAGTTTCGGGGATTTCTCCCCGATAATTAAAATTCAACAAAAATCAAACGCTTACCTGTTTTACGGTCTGATACCCACATGTGGTTATGGCCGAATCCATAATCAACATATTCAGAAAGTCTGTCGTAAATAGACATTGTTGAACGCATATTTTTACGAAGTTGTTCTTCAGTATAGGAAGTTGTAATATCGTTAATGATAGTTATAAACAAAGCGTATAAGCATGGATTAGGTACCGGGTTTTCTACAATAGCTTTCATAATTAGATTCGATTTATTGTTTGACTTAATTTTGACATTACAAACATACAAACAATAAATCGAATCACAATGAAAAATCCGGAAATTCTTTAAATTAATTTAGATTATGATCGGCAGCTTAATTCTAACTTAAGAACTCCGGTGAACCCCTCAAAAGAAACTTCAATGGTTTGATAATCCCCATCCACAGCATGTGAAGAACCGAATCCAACGCTATAAAGATTTCCCAATCCAATGTCATCAAAATGGCCATGACTATCTGTTATTTCTGCATTCGTTACCTTTCTATCAAAGGTAATATAACCCGAAGTAACACCCGCGTCTAGTTCTACTGAAATATCAATTGATCCTGGGACAGGAACAACTGTTCCGGCTGGGGAATCTGTCCACCAAAAATGATTATTTGTGAATTCTGTTACTTTTACAGTTTGTTGAATAGCTTCTTGATGAATAGAAATCGTTTTAGTGACACCACTACCACTAATGGTGATAGATTCGGTTCTTTCGTCTTCAGTGTTTTGACTGGCAGTTACTGTTACTGTTCCGTTCCCCCCCCGAATCGGGGGTTACATTTATGAAATTCTTTTGCATAATATAATTAAATTAGAGAGTTTCTCACAACATTGTGATTGATGAGTTATACGCAAATAAAGAAGGCCCGGTTCCCCGGCTCAATTCTTCGAACACGAAACCTGTTTCTCAACGGTTAGTGGTCTAAGGTGTACTCAAATAATTAACGTATGCTAATATTTGTTATACAAATGGACTTTTAAGTTTCTTTTCTCACAGGAGTTTTACTTCGTATACCTGTATGTCGGGAAACATAGAAGAATATTTACCCGACAAGATAAAGTCTTTCAAAGCGTCTTCCGATGAGTAGTCGTCTATCTTGTAAGACATACAAGACACCTTTTTATCGGAAACTATCTTCATAGTACCGTCTATGATTTTAGTGTGTAGGTTAAGGATATTGATTACATTCTGTATACCTTCTAAAATCAATCCATCACCCTGCTTGAAAAATATTGCATACCTGTTCATAATTCTTGTTATTTATTGTTTACACCATACCCAAACAAAGCAAAGTCACATTTGCAAGGGTCTTTTGGAAAGACCTGGCGACAGTTATACGTCAGCTCAAGTACTGTATCCATATTATTCCGTTTGAGTGTTATGAGACCCAATTGACGCCCTATGCGTGCTACATGTGTGTCAAGGGGCATTAGTAGGTATTTAGGATCAAAGTGACGCCATATTCCCAAGTCAACCGGGCTGTTCTTACGAGCCATCCACCGCATGAACATACAAAGCCGTTTACAGGCTGATTTGGTATCGTGGGGAACTCCTTTCACCCTCTCAGGAAAGAGGTCTATGAGTGATTGTATAGGATAAACTCCAATCTTCCGACGGTTTGCTAATTTGTCAAACATTGCCGTTTCCATTGTAGGATGCTTCTTGTATATCATCCTTAGTGATTCACAAAGATCGTAGAAGTCTTTGTATTTATAGAACCTGTACAGACATTTATTAACCGGATGGTTACGGCTGAACTTAACATAAGACTTGTCCATAATGAAGTGATAGGGAGAAGGAGCATATTCGAGCATTTCCTTGAAAAGCGTTTCACAGGTTTTGATGATTGCCTTACGGTTTCCGTACGCTAGCCAGGAGGCTATAAATCCAACGATTTCTATGTCCACCTGCTTATGGTACCGTGAAGGAAACATTACAGGATCGTCAACTATAAAGTTGTGAGTTTCATACCGTTCAGCGAGTTCTTTCAGGAGTTGACGGGTTTCTTCTTTCATTTCAAAATATTTTCAATGTTAATAGCTCTTGTTTTACCATCAACGCGGACTTCCTTGTGACGTGTCAACATTACACCTGATACGTAAATCTCAGGGAGGTCATTCTTTCGATAGGTGATAGAGATACGGTCTACACGTATCCACCCTATTTCATCATGTACTTTATCACCCTTTTTACATGGGCATACGGCTCGAGCGTATTCATGTAGAATACGAGTCTTTTCAGCAGCATACTCTTCGTCAAGAGCCGTAATAGATTCTGCGTATTGTTCTTCGGGCGTCATTTCTTTTCGATTTGTTTGTTTTCAATCAGGAGTTCATTTCGCTGAACCATTCGGGTAACTTCGTTACCGAGGACTTTTCCAAGGCAAAGCTTGTCAAGAATTTCAGCGTAGCTTTTAACTTTTCCTCTGAGAAAATTCTGGCTGCGTATCCAATTAGGCTTCATGATCCAAATGGTATTAGAGGGAAATTCTTGAACTGCCATCACAGAACGTGACGTAACACCAGCCAGGTTAATTACACGTGCAAAAGCGATCCTATACGATTCAATACCTTTCATTCGGTAAACAGTATCACCGTGGAGGCCTTGGGCTTTTGAGAGGTCTATTAGACCCGGAAACATTCGGTTAGTAAAGTCAGTATGTTCCCACATATCCAATCGTTCACCTGTAAAGGTCAGGTAAGAGACGGGTTCTTTACGCTTGGGTGGAATCTTTTTCATTGGCTGTCATATTACAAAGGTAAATACTACGGTATTCCATCTTCTTTGGAAGTGTACCATCTTTTTTCAACACCCGACATTTGTACTCAATAGTAGGAAGCCCATCGGGGTCTGTTATACCAAAGAACGGTTTCCAACTGATCACTTCCCCTTTCCCTTGATGGTCTTGAATAATATCTCCCTTTTTATAAGGGTTGTTCGTACGACAATATTCGAAAATAAATTCTTTCTTACATAGCTGATATTCCTTATCAAGGGCTTCTAAACTTTCTAAATATTCCTGTTTGTCCATAATTAATCGTATTTTATAGGTTATTCATTTAACGATTTTCATAGTTCTGAGTTTTTATTGTTTGACGATACAAACATACAAAGAATATTGAAAACTACAATGATTCGTCCGGATTTTTCTTTATCTTTCTCGATATCCTTCATGACTTAGTTGCACTCAGCTTCGTAAGTAACCCGAATAAGATCAGGTATTTTATTCAATCGAACCATTCCATTACAGGCGGTATCTTTCACCAATTATTCTATTTCTTTAGAGGGATACAGACCTTTATACCGTTTGCTTGAGACAGGTCGAGACAAATATTCTTGATTCATGTTATCGATAGGGAAAGGAATGACCATCTCAACAGCCGGGCAATGCCCAGTTCCTTTGTTTCGGGATAAAACTTTGTTGAAAATAAACTGGTCAATGTACACCTTATCTAAAGGTCTTACCATTGATCCATCGTTCAAACGGTAAACATCTTCATACACCCCAGTTATTTGTAAGGGGGAATTTAAAGTCAGGCAGAAGTCTGAATGAATCCAGATACCCCAATTCGCTTAAACTAATCTTATATAATTTATTCATCTTTCTTTGTAATTATTGTTTGGACTCTACATTTCATACGGCGTTCTTTATAACGTCGTTCCCGTCGACGTGATTTTCCATCCGGAAATTCGTTTCGATTTCTAATTATCTCCGCATATTTATAGGTGGTATCTATTTCTTTAGCTGATATCTCTTTTATTGTCAACCCTCTATCCATAACTCTATAAACTAAAAGAGCGTAACAACCCCGAAGAGCGCTACGCTCAATTAAAACCTCAAATTCTAAAAACGAATAACATATTAATTCCCGGATTTACTTCTTGCTTTTCCTAGCAGGCTTCGATTCCATGACTTTCTTAACGGTCTTAGAAACTTTGAATGCCAGCGTATGACTTTCCGGTACGTTCATCGGTTTCTTTGTCAACGGGTTTGTCCCGGTTTTAGCAGCGTTCACTTTCTGTTTAAACTTACCAAACGGCAGGCTGATTTCTTCACCACCTTCAACAACGCTTTCAACAATAACCGGAGTAAGAGCGTCGATTACTTTTTCGGTATCTCTCTGGGTCATACCAGCTACTTCGGCAACTTTTGCCACGAATTCTGACTTTCTCATTTTGTTTTAATTTTAATGGATAAATAAATGTTTCAATTTTCAAACGTGTTTATATAACGTCGGTTTTCGTCAATCGGTTTTCTGTCGTTCCTATAATCATTAGGAATCTCACCTGTCGGGGGTGAATACAGCGGACGTTCTCTTGCCATTTGCCCCACACATTCCAAGGAAACGATAGGCAAGATTGACAAGAAATGCTCTGTCTTTATTGCGCTGATACGCTATCTTCTTGCGGATAACGGACATCACCTGTGCATAACAGATACCGTTCTGGAGCTGAATGTAGGTGTGACTGAATTCTGTCACCACCCATACATTGATTAAGCGGTCTCCCCACTTGAAGATGTATGGCTTATGCTTCCATGTTACTTTGTCCATGAGCCGTTCAGCGTTCGAATGATAATTTTCCTGCACCTTCATCTGATACATATTATTCTTCTGAGAGTCTGATAGGAGCTGAAACACGTTCTTCTCCTGTTCAGGTGTACAGATGACCTCCATGTCGATGTCGTGAGGTTCATCAACTTCCATTCCTAACTTATGCAAGGCAAGAGAACCAACGATTAAGAACTTCATGCCATACGGTTCGAGAACCTGTTTACGGAACTCTTCCAACGCTTGTTCAACTGGGTTCGAGCTGTTTGTTGTTAAATCTGATGTAATCATTTTCGAAATTATTTGATGTTTGATAATGTTACGTAATTCCTACGGTTATCGATTACAGTCCTCTCGATTTAATGATATTCTTGAGCCTGTCACTATAACCTTTCTTTTCAGCGTAGACACGATCTAAATAAGCGAAATAATCGTCTTTACTAAGCCCTCGGGCGTATATACTCTGCCATATAGCATAATCGGCTATACAGTCCTTCCAAGAGCGGAAACGGGCATGATTATACAACATCCCCAAAGCTAGAGTTGGTCTTTGAGCCGGAACTCGCATACCTGTACAGTTGTGACCGTGTAAAAATAGAGGGCTGCTGAAGTTCCCAGACTCCTCTATGCATTGTGCCATAACGATATCCGGATGTTCTAACCTCATCAAGAAAATGTAGGTAAAGACGCTGTCGGCAACGGTGGTGGAGTCTATAAACCGTGACTCCGAAGACGCTGTTCCGTCAGCAAATACCGGGTCGGGTTCTGTGTAGCTCTTTATCACTTTTATAGTAAGTACTACTACGATGAATAGTACGAACGCCTTTACCATGTCCGTGATGTAAAAGGTGTGACGGATTGGATAATTCAGTAACTCTTTCATATTAAGGTCAGTTTAAAAACTCTGAAGCCACTCCAGTCCCCGTTTTTGTCTTTATATTGGGGAATGAGCCTGATGACATTATACATAGACACGGATTTGGCACTGGTATAAGTAGAGAGTTTGATCTTGGTATTCAAGCGTATAGTTTCGAACTCGTTTCCTCTGTACCACATAACTCCCCAGTAGGAGTAACTCCCATCCTCTTCCTGACCAATGTATTTGACAGTTGCGGAAAGAATATAGGTATCACCCGATACCTTCCACCCCACAATTTCATACACTCCTTTACCTTTGTTTTCAAAGGACACCTGATTATTGGGCATGTGGCTTTCTAGCCCATACATGGGGTCTTTTACTTCGTACCCGGTGTACCATAATTTCTGACTCAGTGTTGTGGCTACCATAGCCAACAAAATAGCGGTAAGTAATACTAACTTTTTCATGATTCTTTTGATTTTTCGATTGATAAATAATTGTCGATTGTGTCACGGAGAGCTGCAAGCTGTTCCAATGTCATATTAGGAAAATAAGTCCACTGAAAGCCATTAAGGCAAATTCCCACCTCGTGGCGTCGAGGAATGTCCCCGACTGAACGGTCTTCAGTTACTTTACATTTAAACTGATTTTTCATAAGGCATCAAGATTTAGACGAGTTCGTCAACTCGTTTAACATAATAAGATTCTCCGGCTCCATATTGTACGGATAAATGTCCATACCGGGTTTTACGTCAGTAGTGAAATCCATCTCGTATTCCGGGTCTATCACTACAAATTGCTCAGCCTGTTCCGACCAGCGTAACACGTGAAGAGGAATCCATGCTGCTCCCAGGTCCATGTTAATGATTCTGAACGCTTTCATAGTAGAGTGAGTAATAGCCCCAGTTCGCATACGTCCTTTATACAGGAAGCGTACCAACGCACTACAATACATTGTAGAGCGTATTCGCCCCGGTTTAATGTCTATTGGTTCGTTTACGTAACGAACACTGGC